>Ga0315281_10012273_pt1 | contig 11691 bp, 12 predicted proteins | sample YL17G07_0_MG_FD_204540 | JGI IMG/M metagenome (GOLD analysis project Ga0315281, IMG submission 204540) | Sediment microbial communities from Yellowstone Lake, YNP, Wyoming, USA - YL17G07_0 | ecosystem: Environmental > Aquatic > Freshwater > Lake > Sediment | place: USA: Wyoming | collected... | reverse complement strand
TCGCTTCGTGCCGCTGTTTGGCTCGCACGCCGAACTGGAGCGGGTGGCGCGGATCTTCCGCGACCATGGCACGCGACCCGAACTCGAGGTCTATCACGCCGGCATGCTCAACAACCTGCGCGATCTCAGGGCGTGCGGCGTGCTGGACGAGCCGCTGCTGGTCAACTTCGTCATGGGCATTCCCGGCGAGGTCACCGAAGCGACCGTCCGCAATCTCGTGCACCTGGTCGACGGGATCCCGCCGGACGCGGTGTGGCTGGTCTCGGCGATCGGCGCGCGCAACCACTTCCGCATGCTGGGTGCCGTCCTGGCGATGGGCGGGCATGTGCGCGTGGGGCTGGAAGACAATGTTTACCTATCGCCGGGACGGCTGGCGCAGGGCAACGGCGAGGTGGTCGAGAAAGCGGTCCGCATCGTGCGTGATATCGGTTTCGAGCCGGCCAGTGCCAGGGAGGCCCGCGTGATTCTGAAGCTTACAGGGAGGAACGAAGCATGAGCCGCAAGCGCATCGCCATCGACGCCTGGGCGTCTTACATCAGCCCGGAGGGAGCCAAGCTCTGGCCGGACGAATTTCATCACATCTTCCGCAAATACCGCAGCCCCGACATCATGGTGAAAGGCCAGGCGATCGAATCGATGATCGCGGAGATGGACGCGGCCGGCGTCGACCGTGTCGTGCTCTCGGCCTTCTACCACAAGGACGTGGCGGTGGTGACCAACGACCAGGTCGCGGCGCTCGTGCGCCGGTATCCAGACCGCTTCGTCGGCGCGGGCACCGTGAATGTGCTCGGGAGACCGATGGAGATTGCGCGCGAAGTCGAGCGGCAGGTGAAGGAACTCGGCATGGTGGCGATCCGGCTCGAACCGTACATGTACGGCGATGGCATGACGGGACTGCCGCCCAACGACAAGCATTACTGGCCGGTGTACCTCAAGTGCAGCGAACTCGGAGTGCCGGTTTGCATTCAGATCGGTCACACCGGTCCGCTACTGCCCTCGGAGTGCGGCCGGCCGATCTACCTCGACGAGGTGGCGCTCGCCTTTCCCGAGTTGACCATCATCGGCTGTCACCTCGGCCAGCCCTGGCACGACGAGATGATGACGCTCGCCTGGAAGCATCCGAATGTGTACGTCGAAACCTCGGCGCGCGGACCCAAGCACTGGCCGGCGTCGTTCGTCGAATTCGCGAGCGGCTGGGGCCGCGACAAGGTGATCTGGGCCACCGATTACCCGCTGCTCGGTTTCGACCGCACCCTCACCGAGCTGGAGGCGCTGGGGCTTTCGGAGGACGTGTTTTGCAAGGTGGTGCGCGACAATGCGGTGCGCGCCTTCAGGCTGGATAAGCGATGAGCGAGCTGGCAGCCTTGCTCGCCCGGATCCCTTACCTTGCGCCGCACGGGCTGCAGGCGGCGCTGGCGGCGGACGGATCGGTCACCGTGCATCAGCCGTTTCGCCCGGCGCTCGGCAACTACGTCGGCATCGTCCATGCGGGGGCGATTTACACACTCGCCGAAACTGCCGCCGGCATCGTGGCGAATGAACTGGTGACGCATCTTGGTGGATTTATCCTGTTGAGCGGGGCCAGCGTGCGCTACACGCGGCGCGTGGAGGGCGATGCCGACGCCATAGCGTGCGTTGATCCCGCGCAGGCTGCGGCGGCGCGGGCCCGCTTCGAAGCCGAGGCCCGGGCCGAGATCACCATCGGGGTGGTCGTCACCACACCCGACGGCGAAACGGCTTTCACCGGCAGCTTCGATTATGCGCTGAGACGGAGGAAACCATGAGTTCGACTTTGGTGGTCGAAGTTGTCGAGGGCGTCGCCACACTGACCCTGAATCGCCCGCAGCGGCTCAACGCCATCGACATGCCTTTGCTGGAGGACCTGATCGCGGCGCTTGACCGGGCGGCGACAGATCCCCTGGTGCGTGCCGTCGTGCTCGCCGGCAGCGGGCGTTCCTTCTGTGCCGGTGCCGATATCGGGCAGATGGTCGAACGCTCGCCGCAAGAGTGGGAGCGAATTGTCGATCGCTATCTCGATCCGATTCGGCGCATCAGCGCGCTCGACAAGCCGGTCATCGCGCGCTTGCAGGGCGACGTTGTCGGTGGGGGGTTCGGCCTGGCGCTGGCCTGTGATTTTCGCATTGCCGATGTCAAGGCGCGCTTCTGCGCCCCGTTCATCAAGCTGGCCCTGGCCGGCTGCGACATGTCGGCGGGCTATTTCCTGCCGCGGCTGATCGGCCAGGGCAGAGCCGCGGACCTGATGCTGACCGGCCGTTTCGTCGATGCCGACGAGGCGCAACGCATTGGCCTTGTCACACAAGTGATCGCCGAGGCGGATCTGGACGGGACGGTCAAGGACTTCGCCAGGCGCCTGGCGTCGGGGCCCGCGGGCGCGCTCGCGGTGACCAAACGCGCGCTGCGCCGCTCGCTCGATCGCGACATGACGGCCGAGTTCGACTACGAGATCTTCGTGCAGGTGCAGTGCCTGCAAAGTGCGGATCATCGTGAAGGTGTCGCTGCCTTCAACGAGCGGCGGGCGCCGCGCTTCGGCGGGAACGCCGCGTGATCGGCGCTCTGCTCACCGACGACCAGCGCCAGTTTCGCGATGCGGTGCGCGTGTTCGTCGAGCGCGAGATTGCGCCGCATGCGACGCGCTGGGATCTGGCCGAGACCTACCCGATCGAGCTGTTCCCGCAACTGGGCAGGCTCGGCTGGCTCGGCACCGCGTTTCCGGAAGCCGTCGGCGGCGCGGGCGGCGGCGCGGTGCATTACGCGCTGATGTGCGCCGAACTGGCGCGCGGCTCGGCGGCGATAGCGCTCGGCATCTACGTGCACACGGCGCTCGCCGCCGCGGCGCTGCTGCACCTCGGCGACGCAGCGCAGCAATGCCGCTTTCTCGCGCCGATGCTGCGGGGGGAAAAAATTGGCTGCTGGGCATACGCGGAGGCAGGCGCCGGCGCTGACGTTTCGACGGTGGCAACGCGCGCGCGGCGCGAGGGCGAGGAGTACGTGCTGGACGGCGCGAAGCTCTACATCACGAACGCGCCGTTCGCCGACGTGATGGTGGTGGTGGCGGCGAGCGCACCCGGTCAGGGCATGAAGGGCCTGTCGCTGTTCATCGTCGAGCGCGGCACACCGGGCCTCGCGGTCGGAACGCCGCTCAGGAAACTAGGCATGGGCGCGTCGCCGATGGCCGAAATCGTGTTCGACGGCTGTCGCGTACCGACGGCAAACCGGCTTGGCGCCGAGAACCAGGGTTTCCTGCAGGCATTGAAGGTGCTCAGCCTCGGGCGCGTCGCGAGCGCGGCGTTCGGCGTCGGCCTCGGACAGGCGGCGCTCGACGCCGCCACCGCCTACGCCCGGGAACGGGTGCAGTTCGGACAGGCGATCGCGAAGCATCAGTTCGTGCGCTTCACGCTCGCGGAGATCGCGACCCGCCTCGAGGCGGCCTGGCAGCTCACACTGCACGCGGCGCGCCTGATCGACGCGGGTGCGCCCTTCGATCGCGAGGCCTCGATGGCGAAGCTGTTCGCAAGCGAAACCTGCACCTGGGCCTGCGAGCGGGCGCTGCATCTGTCCGGTGCGCAGGGTTACATGCGGGAAAGCCCGGCGCAGCGCTTCTACCGCGACTGCAAGGTGCTGGAGTTGGGTGAGGGAACGAGCGAAGTTCAGCGCGAGATGATCGCGCGCAGCCTGGGGATCTGAAACATGGGAATTGCGGAACGCAGGGAACGGGAGAGGGACGCTCGGCGCGCTGCGGTGCTCGACGCGGCGCGCACGCTGCTGCTCGAACGCGGCTTCATCGGGACGACCACCAAGCTGATCGCGGAGCGCTGCGAGCTGTCGGAGGCGACGCTGTTCTTTTATTTCCGCAGCAAGGAGGAGATCCTGATGTCGCTGCTGTTCGAGGGCATCGACTTCTGGGGGCGTGGCCTGGAGAAACTGAGTGCGCTCGATTTGCCGCGGGAGCAGATGCTGGCGCGAATATGGAAGTACTTCCTGGATGTGCGCGACGAGCACCCGGAGTATTTTCTGCTATCGACCTACCTGTCGCATCCGCGCGCGACCGCCGACCTCGCCGAAGACGTGAAGGCGGAACTCGTGCGCCGCTCGGGCAAAAACTTCGCGCGCCTGACCGGGCTGCTGGAAAAGGCGCTCGGGGGGGCGAATCCGCGCCTGGCCGCCGAGCTTCTCTGGGCGAGTTTTCTGGGACTGATCACCTTGCGCGATGCGCGCCTCAATCTCGGCAGCCGGGCGCATCCGACCGAGCGCGAACTGTCGGCGGTATTGCGCACGCTGCTTAACGGTCTGCTGGAGACCGACGGCGCAGGAGGGAAACGATGAAGACCATGCTCGCTGCGCGCCTGATCAAGGCCGGGCTGCCGCTGTCGATCGACGAGGTGCCTGTGCCCGAGCCCGCGCCCGACGAGGTGCTGGTCAAGGTCGCCGCATGCGGCCTGTGCGGCACCGACCTGCACCTGGCGGTCGCCGGCGACATCCCGGTCGAGCGCACGCCGATCACCCTCGGCCATGAAGGCGCGGGAACGGTCGCGGCGCTGGGGCGCGATGTCCGAAGCCCGCGCGAGGGCGATCGCGTGGTCCTGTTTCCGGCGGCCTCCTGCGGCGCGTGCCGATTCTGCCTGCAAGGACGCGAATCGCTGTGCGAGACATCGAAGGTCTACGGCATGGCGCGGGACGGAGCGCTCGCGGAATACGTCGCCGTGCCGGCGCGCTGCACCATCGCGCTTCCGGCCGCGGTTCCGTTCGACATCGGTGCCATCGTCACCGACGGCGTGTCGACACCGTTTCACGCGCTGCGCAGCCGCGGCGCGCTGCGCGCCGGGGAAACGGTGGCGGTGATCGGCTGCGGCGGTCTGGGCACGCACGCCATCATGCTGGCACGGCTGATGGGTTCGGCCTGCGTCGTCGCGATCGACGTCGACGGGGGAGCGCTGGCGCGCGCCCGCGCGCTCGGCGCCGATCTCACAGTCAATCCGGATGAAGAGGATCCGGCGAAGGCGGTGCGCAAGCATCTGGGCGGCGTCGATCTCGCGCTCGAGTTCGTCGGCATGCCGCAGACCGTAGAGTTGGCGCTGCGCGTCCTGGGCAAAGGCGGACGGGCGGTGGTGGTCGGCGTCGGCACCGGTCGGCCGACGCTGCCGCCGCTGCTCGCCTTCGTCGGCCGCGAGCAGGCGGTAATCGGCTCGTTCGGCATGGATCGCTGCGACATCGTCGACTTGTTCGCGCTGATCGCCGCAGGCCGTCTCGATTTGACGCAATCGATCAGCGCGCGTTACCCGCTGCCGCAGGCCGACGCGGCGTTGCGCCACCTGGCGAGCAAGCAAAGCGGCGTGGTGCGCGTGGTAGTCGTGCCAGGCGAAGAATAGGTATGGGGGGGAGGGACGGGGCCGGCCGAGGAATAAGAAGTTCAATCCTGCTCGTCTCGGGCGGCTGGCGGCTGGCGCCGACATCGCGCCGCTCTAAATAACGCGATCCGCAAACGGCGGGGGGCCTAGTACTTCCAGCCGCCGCTGGCGAGCCACTTCTCGATCTGTTCGAGGCGGTCGGCGCCCCAGAACGCCTCGTCGTCGATGACGACATAAGGCGAGCCGAATGCGCCGCGGGCTATGGCTTTGTCGACCTCTGCTTTCACCAGCTCCTTGATCGCGGGGTCGTTGATCGCGGCGCGCACCTCCTCCGCCCTGAGTCCGAGCTTGGCGCACACGGCGATGGTGTCCTCCGGGTTGGAGATGTTGATGTCGTCGACGAAATAAGCGCGATACAGTGCGGCGGCCAGCGCCTTCGCCTGTTTCGGATCTTTCCGGTCGACCCAGTAGAACGCGCGCGCCGGCGCTTGCGAGGATATCGGGAAGACGGAGGGCAGCTTGTATTCCACGCCGTAGAACCTGGCGCTGCGGGCGAAGTCGCGCCGGGCGTAATCGCCTTTCAGCGGTATGCCAGGCAGGGGCGCGCCGCCGGTTATTTTCATCGCGGCGCCGAGCAGGAACGGGCGCCAGACGACCTCGCGCCCATATTTCGCCGCCAGGGCGTCGATCTTGGTGCTGGCGAAATAGCCGTAGGGAGAGGAAAAGTCGAAATAGAAATCGATGCGTGCCGCCATGTTTGCTCCTTGGGTGAGCTTGCTATTTTATCGGGCTGCGTGCGTCGATAAATCTTCAAGTTTTATTTCAATCAAATGGCGCAGCATGCGGAATACGGGCCTATTCTTGGCGTGCCAAATTCGGCAATATTGCCGCGCCGCGCCTTACTCCGCCTTCACCCCGGTAGCCGCGACCACTTTCTTCCACTTTTCCACGTCGGCCGCGATCTGGCGCGCGTACGCTTCGGGCGTGTTGCCGCCGGGCTCGGCGCCGAGGTCGAACAGTTGCTTCATGACTTCAGGCTGTCTGAGGATGGCGGCGATGCTCGCATACAGCGCATCGATCACCGGCTTGGGCGTGCCGGCTGGCGCGAGCAGGCCGAACCAGGCCGACACCTCGTAGCCCGGAACCCCGCTCTCGGCCATGGTCGGGATCTCGGGCGTGCCGGGAAAGCGTTGCGCGGTGGTGACCGCAATCGCGCGGATTTTGCCCGAGCGGATGTGGCCGATGGAGGAGGGCAGGTTGTCGAAGCCCATCTGCACCTGTCCGCCGATGAGGTCGATCAGCATCGGGCCCGCGCCTTTGTACGGGATGTGCGCGATGTCGACGCCGGTCAGCGATTTCAGCAGTTCGCCGCTCATGTGCGGCGAGCCGCCCTGGGAAGTCGAGCCGAAGTTGAGGCTGCCCGGCTTCGCGCGCGCCAGCGCCAGCAGTTCGGCCAGATTCCTCGCCGGCACGCTCGGGTGGACGGCGAGGACGTTGGGCGTGCTGCCGACGATGGTGATGGGCGCGAAATCCTTCCCCGCGTCGTAGGGCAGGTTCTTGAACAGCGCCGGATTGATGCCGTGCGAGTTGAGCGTCCCCATCAGCAGCGTGTAGCCGTCGGCGGGCGACTTCGCCACCGCCACCGAGCCGATGGCGCCGCTCGCGCCGGGGCGGTTCTCGATGACGAACGGCTGCTTCATGCGCTCGCTGAGCCGTTGCGCGATCAGCCGCGCGAGGATGTCCGTAGTGCCGGCAGGCGGGTAGGGCACGATGATTTTCACCGGCTTGTCGGGGTACTCGGCCAGCGCCGGCAGCGCGGTGCAGGCGAGCGCGGCAATGAGCAGAATGAAAAAGCGTTTGAGAATATTCATGTCGTGCTCCCGCTAGTTTGCCTCATCCCGCGCAATTTGCCCTTCAGCTCATCCGGCACCTCGATCTCGAATCCCAGCACCGCCGCCGACAGCGCCTTGCCGTAATTGTCCAGGCACAGGCTGCGCGACACGCCCCCGCCCAGCGCGCCCTGCGCGACGAAGTTGAGCGCGCCGATCCCATCCACCGCATAGCGATCCACCGGCCCCTTCACGGTGCCCGCGTAAAACCGCTTAAAGCGCTCGGCGCTGAGCTGCTCCTTCAGCAGCGGATAGAACTCAGGCTCATACGCGATCACCATGATGTTCGAGGTGTTGCCCTTGTCGCCCGAGCGCGCGTGCGCGAGATGCTGCAGTTTGATCTTCATCATCAGCTCTCGAAATAGTTGACCGAAGGATGGATCTTCTCCCGCGGTACCAGCGACGACCAGACGCCGATGACTTCGCGAAAGCGCTCCTGGTGCGGCACGCGCTTGCCCGTGTGCGCGACGCCCGACACCGCCATGCCGTCCACTTCGCGCCCGACCTTGATCGCCTCTTCCCTGGTTTTCGTGCTCGCCGCCACGCGCACCGCGATCTCGTAGGGCTCGGGCGCATTCTTCGGCGACATCTCGCCGTGGATCGCGTTGATGCCGAGGAAGTCGATGCGCAGCTCGTCTGCTTTGAGCTTGACGATCTTGAAGCGCTGTTCCAGGATTTGCTTCGCCAACTGCGCCCGCCGCAGCGCGCCGGGCCCGGCGTAGAAGAACATGTCCTCGCCGATGTAGCCCTCGGTGCAGCCGATCGACACCTTGAGTGTGGGCGTGCGCGGCTTGCCCGAGATGTTGGAGACGCGAACGCGGTCGCCACCCAGGTCTTCCAGTTTGATGCTGGTGAAATCCACCACCACGTCGGGCGTGATGTAGTTGGCCGGGTCGTGCACTTCGTAGAGGCACTGCTCCTTCACCGTCATCAGGTTGATCGCTCCGCCCGTGCCCGCGACTTTGGAGAGGATGCAACTGCCGTCGGGCGAAACCTCGGCAATCGGGAACGCCAGGTTCCAGGGCTCCGGCACGTCCTTGAAGCCCGGATCGCTGAAGTAGCCGCCCGTCACCTGCGCGCCGCATTCCATCAGGTGGCCGATGCCGGTGCCGGCGCCCAGGTGCCGGTGATCCATCGCATCCCAGCCGAATTCATGCATCATCGGCGCGAGAAACAGCGACGGGTCGGCGACGCGACCGGTCACCACGATCCGCGCGCCCGCCTTCAACGCTTCGACGATGGGTTCGGCGCCGAGATAGGCTTCGGCGGAAATCAGGGTGGACGCGAGCGTCGATGTCAGTTCGCCGTTCTCGAGGATCCTGTCGGTCAGCTCCAGCACGCGCTCGGTGATCAGCGCGCCGTTCACCGCGGCCACCTTCACTCCCTTCGCGCCGAAATGGCGCAGCCAGTGCACGATGCGCTCGGCCGCGGCGTTCGGGTTGATCCAGCCCTGATTGGTGACGATCTTCGTGCCGCGCGCGAGGCAGCCCGGCAGCACGCCCTTGATGCGGTCGTCGAGATAAGTGTCGTAGCCGGGGAAAGACGGGTCGCGGCGCGCCCGCACCTGCGCCGCCGACACCGTGGCTTCGGCCATGGTCTCGAAGCAGAGATAGTCGAGGTCGCCCTTGTCGGCGTTGAGAATCGCGGGCTCGACCCGGTCGCCCCACCAGGCGGCGCCGGAGCCGATGCGGATAGTCTTTGGGTTATTCAATTTCCTCCCTTTTTCCCGCGCTCTACGCTGAACTGCGCAAGTCCGCGCCGCCCTATCTCAGCCGCCGGCGAGCGCGCGCCCTATCACCATGCGCTGGATGTCGCTCGCGCCTTCGTAGATCTGGGTGACGCGCACGTCGCGCCAGATGCGTTCCACCGGGAAGTCGCGCAGGTAGCCGTAGCCGCCATGAATCTGGATCGCGTCGGAGCAGACTCTTTCCGCAGTCTCGGAGGCGAACAGCTTGGCCATCGACGCCTCCTTCAGGCAAGGCAAGCCGCGGTCGCGCAGCGCCGCGGCGTGCAGGTAGAGCTGGCGCGCCGCCTCTATGCCGGTTGCCATGTCGGCCAGGCGGAAATTCACCGCCTGATGCTCGATGATGGGTTTGCCGAAGGTGCTGCGCTCGTGCGCGTATTTCAGCGCCGCCTCGAACGCCGACTGCGCCATGCCCACCGATTGCGCGGCGACGTTGATGCGCCCGGATTCGAGGTTTGCCAACGCGATGCGGTAGCCCTCGCCTTCGCGGCCGAGCAGGTTTTCGTCTGGAATCCTGCAGTCCTCGAACAGGATTTGTGCGGTATCCGAGGCGTGCTGCCCGGTCTTTTCCTCAATCCGCGCGACGATGTAGCCCGGTGTCGCTGTCGGCACGACGAAGGCGCTGATGCCCTTCTTGCCGGCGTTCTTGTCGGTTACGGCGAAGACGATGGCGATGTCGGCATGCTTGCCCGAGGTGATGAACTGCTTCACCCCGTTCAGCAGCCAGGCGTCGCCCGAGCGCTCGGCGCGCGTGCGGATGGCGCTGGCATCCGAGCCGGTGTGCGGCTCGGTGAGGGCGAACGCACCCAGCAGGTTTCCTCTCGCCAGGGGTTTTAGATAGAGCTCTTTTTGCGCCGGCGTGCCATAGCCGGCTAGTATCCCCGCGGCAAGATTGTTTACCTGGACGATGGTGGAGGTTGCGCCGTCGCCCGCGGCGATCTCCTCCAGGGCCAGCGCGAGCGCGGTATAGTCCATGCCGGCGCCGCCCCACTCCTCCGCAATCGCGATGCCGTACAGGCCCATGGCCGCGAGGCCATTGAGCGCTTGTTTCGGGAACGTGGCGTCGCGATCCCAGGCGGCAGCGTTGGGGGCGATCTGCTCGCGCGTATATTCGCGCACCGTGTCGCGCAGCATTTGGTGTTCCGGGGAGAGGATCATGGCGCCGGTTTCGTGTGAGCTATCGGTTTTAGACGAGTTCGATCGCCATGGCGGTGGCTTCGCCGCCGCCTATGCACAGGCTGGCGACGCCGCGCTTGCCGCCGGTTTTGCGCAAAGCGCCGATCAGCGTCACCAGGATGCGCGCGCCGGAAGCGCCGATCGGATGGCCCAGGGCGCAGGCGCCGCCGTGGATGTTGACCTTCTGGTGCGCCAGGCCGTGCTCCTTCATCGCCGCCATGGTCACCACGGCGAAGGCCTCGTTGATTTCGTATAGATCCACCGTACCCGTGCTCCAGCCGGTCTTGTCGTAGAGTTTCTTGATCGCGCCTACCGGGGCGGTGGTAAACCAGCCGGGCTCCTGCGCATGGGTGCTATGGCCGGCGACGATGGCCAGGGGCGAAAGACCCAGCTTCTCCGCCATCGAGCGGCGCATCATCACCAGCGCCGCGCCGCCGTCGGAGATGGAACTCGAGTTGGCCGCGGTGATGGTGCCGTCTTTCTTGAACGCGGGTTTGAGTCCGGGAATTTTGTCGAAATTGGCCTTGAACGGCGCTTCGTCCATTTCCATGAAGCGTTCGTCCTTGCCCGCCTTGATCGCCATGGGCGTGATCTCCCAGGCGAATGAGCCGTTCTTGTTCGCCGCCTGCGCGCGCTCGATCGAGGCGACCGCGAACTTGTCCTGCTCCGCGCGGGTGAAGGCGTATTTGGCGGCGCAATCCTCGGCGAAGCTGCCCATCAGCCGGCCTTTCTCGTAGGCGTCTTCGAGGCCGTCGTAGAACATGTGGTCGAGCAGTTGGCCGTGGCCCAGTCGGTAGCCGCCGCGCGCTTTCGCGAGCAGATAGGGCGCGTTGGTCATGGACTCCATGCCGCCGGCGACCATGATGTCGTTGGTCCCCGCGACGAGCAGATCGTGCGCCAGCATTGCCGCCTTCATGCCCGAGCCGCACATCTTGTTGATGGTGGTGCAGCCGGTGGCGAGCGGCAGGCCGGCGGCTAGTGAAGCCTGGCGCGCGGGTGCCTGGCCCTGGCCCGCGGGCAACACGCAGCCCATGATGACTTCGTCCACCTGCTCGGGTTTGATTTTGGCGCGCTCCACCGCGGCGCGGATGGCGGCGGCGCCCAGTTCGGCGGCGGTGAATTGCTTCAGCTCACCCTGGAACCCGCCCATGGGCGTGCGCGCGGCAGAGACGATGACGATGGGATCGTTCATGGCTTTCCTTTCAGATATCAGACACGATTATCGAAAATGCCGCTCGCGCAGGACTTCACCGCGCTGCGTCGGACGGCGTCACTTTGTTTCACCGAACAGTTCCCGGCCGATGAGCATCCTGCGGATTTCCGAGGTGCCGGCGCCGATCTCGTACAGCTTCGCGTCGCGCCACAGGCGTCCGGTCGGGGTCTCGTTGATATAGCCCATGCCGCCCAGGGCCTGGATCGCCTCGCCCGCCATCCAGGTGGCTTTCTCGGCGGCGTAGAGGATGGCGCCGGCGGCGTCCTTGCGCGCGCCGGTTCCCTTGAGGTCGCCGCGGTCGAG
>Ga0315281_10012272_pt1 | contig 11692 bp, 7 predicted proteins | sample YL17G07_0_MG_FD_204540 | JGI IMG/M metagenome (GOLD analysis project Ga0315281, IMG submission 204540) | Sediment microbial communities from Yellowstone Lake, YNP, Wyoming, USA - YL17G07_0 | ecosystem: Environmental > Aquatic > Freshwater > Lake > Sediment | place: USA: Wyoming | collected... | reverse complement strand
ATCGGCTTCGCCATTTGCCCTATACAGGAAGATCAGAACATGACTCGATGTCTGATACCCCTCTCGGTTTCTATTTTAGAGCAGCTTTATCACTTATGTCTCTGTCCAGTTTTTCCAGACCAGCTCTACAAACAATGAAACGATCGCCTCAGCACTGATTATTTTCATTTGAAATATTCAGCGTTGATCCGAGTCACAAGTCAAGGCCTGACACCTATGACTTTCTGGTTAAAAAGCGAAGGGCCGAACCTGTTTTAGGTTGAGGGTTTCACCTTGGTAACAAACAATGAAACGATCACCTCAGCACTGATTATTTTCATTTGAAATATTCAGCGTTGATCCGAGTCACAAGTCAAGGCCTGACACCTATGACTTTCCAAGCGATGCGAAATCCAAATTCTCTGTTCTGCTACCTTGAATCATGGAATCCTTGACCCCTTGAATCCTTTGCTTAAGAAAAAGTAGCCGGAATTTGATAAAATTTTTGTGGAAATTCAAGGGGAGGAATTTATACCTGTGTATTCCCACAACAGATTAATGGCCTACATAATTTTTCTGCATGGGTATAAGCCTTGAACAATTTATTAACCCCGCTTTTAAAAGAAATAGATCGCATTATCATAACTTTCAAGACTCGATAAGATGATCAATGGTTTGAAGAAATATTGAGAGCAGCTTCTAAACAACTATTAGTTTCTTCTGGTTTTCTTATAACTGCATAACTCCATTTCCCAAATCTTCCATCAGCATTCACTGCTGAAACCCAGCGATATGCTGCAGCAGTCTTTACAGATTCAAGTTCGTCAAACCCTTTTGTTTCCAAAATGAGATAGTGCTCAACATTATCTTCGATATTTAATTTAATTAAGAAGTCAGGCAGATAATCATGATTTTGCCCGTTGTAAAAGTATGGGATGGCGAATCCTAATCCCTGGTTTTTTACAAAGGCGGACATTGCAGGATGTTTATCTATATAATATGAAGCAGACTGCTCCCATGTTCGGGTATCTGCGACCATATAATTCAAATGTGAATTGATCACTTCACGAACTTCTTTGCTTGTCCAGAAATCCACATCTGCTGTTGAGCCAGGCCCCCGGCTTGTTTCATATATAGCCACTTCCGGTGCTTCTCCCTGCAATGTATCGGGCCTGATTGCCTGCATAAGATTTTCAATCACCCAACCATAATACGGGGAGATAAACACATCAAGGATATTTGCAGGTGAAACAGGGGTAACATATTCCTTAAGATAATGTTCAACTATCCTGATAATCTGCGGGAATAACACATGTATTGGTGCTTCGCAGTCAGGTTGAGTAACATAAGACCTGGTCAAGTCACGCGCCAGCTCGAACACGAGTTCCTGGAAGCGCCGTCCTGAACGATAGGGATTCAGATCAATGTTTTCTAATTTGCCCGGCCCCAGCAATGAAGGTCGCCCCTGGTTACTGGGCAACCCTGCTTTCATTTGAACTTCGGGAGGGATATGAGTAGGATTAAGGATAAGTTGTGGTGCGACATTCCACTCTACTTGTACCCTATTATGAATTGCCTGAGTATACCCTTCAACTCGGGGAAATCTGATCTCGTATCGGGCCTTTTCAGGTACAGCATAGACATGATGTCGTTTTACCGGTGGTACTTTTGGACCATCCTTTGTTTCCTTGAAGGGGATTACCTCAAAGGGCACACCGAAAACCTTTGCGACCTCCTCTGACAATTTTCCATTTTCCTTTACTTCATAGCTTGACCTTCGCAGTCCGCGTCCTACAACCTGCTCACACAAAAGCTGAGACATAAAAGGCCGCAGTCCTACAATATGGGTAACCGTATTGCAATCCCATCCTTCAGTGAGCATTCCGACACTCACAATACACTGTATGTCCCGGCCAGGAGGATATAGGGGTCTGTTCATTTTTTTTGCAAGCTCCTCAAAACCTTCAGGATAGAGTGGCTTACCCTGCCTGTCTCTCGGCCAGTCCAATTTGCCCACTGTGTCTAACGTACATCTCATCCAACGGGCCTCATCGCTTTTTGCCTCTCCTGTATCGGTTTCGTGGACAACCTTTGAGTCGACCCGGATGGTATTTACTTTTCCATTCCTATTGATGAACCCTTCGATGTTTGCTGAGGGTATTCCGGCGGGGGGCTTATTTTCAGCAAGCCAGTCATACATGACCTTTGCGATTTTGGTATTTTTACAGACAAGGATGAAAACAGGAGGTCTGGGGTCTTCTCTGTTTTCTTCCCATTCATGACGAAGTTCTTCCCAAAGTCCGGCGAGCATTACAATGGGGGTATTCGCCCACTTGAGAATTGCTTCAGGTTTCGGACTTTCTTTACGCCCGCCCTTCTCGGATGGTGTTAAGTGAGGGAGGATCCATCTCCAGATATTGAAATATCCTGGGATTTCCTTTCCAGTCGTATCCCTTACCGCAAGCTGGGGGATCTTTGTGAGGCCGGATTCAATGGCATCGGTCAGGCCGAATTCACTCACAACCCACGGGAATATGCGATTACTGTCAGGACCCATTCTCCCCAGAAAATATGGCGTCGCAGAAAGGTCAACGCAGAAATTAATTCCTCGATATTTGTGGACACGGTCAAGCCCGTCTATCCAGACGGTAGCCTCTTTGTAGAATTCCTCAACCTCTTCCTCTTCGCCAAAAAGGTCTTCCTCGTTCTCTTCAGGCTCAGGCCTCCGTATCCGATAGGCATGATGGGCCTCGTCATTAATGATAAGGATGTTCTGCTTGCCTCCGATCTCGCGTCCTAATACACGAGTTAATAAGGCCGTATTGCTTTCCACATATTTTACGGATTCAACCCGCACCTTCCTGAGATTCCCCTGCCGGTCCCGTTCCTCATCAACAACAGTGAGTATTCCGGCATCGACCTGGCGAGTGAGATCCTGTATGGTCAGATAGCGCGTGCCCCGTGCTGTGGTCGTCTTATCGCTGATTGTGATGGTTTCAATGGTGCGAAGAGGAACACCTGTCTTGGCGACCTTTGCACTGACACCGCCGGTCTGCATGACCTGAGGCTCAAAGACATGCCAGTTCGTAATGAATACCTTCCCCCTCATGAGGTCTGGCATGAAATGAGACGGTACAAGATCCATGGTTCGATAGATACTTCCCTCTCCAAGTTTGGGATAGATCTCCTGGAGGCGGCTTCTTATCGTCACATTCGGGCAGACAACAAGCACTGCATCGGAGAAACGGCTGTCGTTACGATTGTTAATTTTATTAAGTATGCTCCAGGCGATAATCATACCCATAACGGTTGTCTTACCGGTACCCGTTGCCATTTTGCATGCATAACGCCGAAAACCCCTGTATCCTTCGGTCTTGCATTCTTCGCCCGGTTCATCAGGTGGAATCGTTATTCCCTGAAGAAAATCTACGCGTGCTTCATTAAGAAAGATTATTGTTGCGGCAGCTTCAAACTGAGCAAAAAAAAGCCGCTGCCCCTGCCCCCTTCCCGTTCGATTCCAGTAGTTAAGCAATTCATAGGACACGCCGGTGACGCCGCCTTGTCCTTTCAATGCCAGAGGCAGCCATTCCTTCAATCGCTCACGAATACGATTGACGAGTTTCAGTTCAATTGCGGTGCCTACTCCTTCAGGTGATTCTCCGATGTTTTTGACAGGCGGGCGATAAAAATACATGGCAGGCCTTCGGCCATGTATTTTCCCCGGCGGTTCACCCTCGACAATGCGCCAGTATTTCGACGGTTCAAGGTAAGGTGAATTAAGAATTGGTTCCGGTACTTCGTATTGGTTCATAGTAAAATTCTAAAAGCTTTACAAAGGGAGTCCAGTTTTTCTTTTATATCGGGATGTATTTCTTCAGGCAGCATGAGTGCTGCGATTTCATGATACCTCGTATAGGGGAAACCGTGCAGACCGGCAGCGTCAAGAATAGGTGGAAGAAGACGGGTGCGTGCTTTTGTCGTGTTCAGGAATTCATGGTCCCCAAGTGGTTCTTTGATTACCGCAGGAGGAAAATTATCGTTCAGGTAACTTCGTAGCCCTTCCAAATGTGTCAGTGCAGCGGATTCACCTACCTGATGAATAACAAACCTTTCTAAGGCAGCAGGATGGATGAGATAACTTTCAATTTCATAACGTCTCCATCGCACTCTTTGGAGACCGATCCCTGTAATTTCGGTACCCTGCACAGTGGGCTGATCATCGCCGTCAAGTAAAACGAGCGCCGGTATATCTGCGCGCACAAGGGTCAATGCCTTGTAATGATCTTCGGCCTTAATGCCCGGAGCGCCCTCTCGCGGTTCCCACACACTTGGCTTCCAGAAAAGCTGTCTTGCCAAGATATCGTAAGCTGGATGATCAAGAATTCTTGCCCATTCCCTTAGAATTGCAATATCGGTATATCCTTCAGTATATAAAATCCCAGGCACAACCATAGCCATCATAATATCTGTATTAGAGAGGATAGAAAGTGACCTTATGAGATTTGTTCGCTCCTGGGTATCGGAGATGCGGCGTGGTCCGTCAAAAAGGACAAAAAGCTCGCGGGGCTCTACGGAATTTATTATCACCTCAGAATGAGTTGCAATAATCAACTGTGAATGCTTCTCCATTGCTACATGACGCAGTTCGCCATATATTGCGTCCTGAAGAATAACATGAAGATGTGCGTCAGGTTCGTCTATGAGAAGCACCGAGGCAGGACGAGTGTGGAGAAATGTCAGAAGCATCAAGACTTGCTGGAAGCCACTTCCAGCACTTGCAATGTCCAACTCTTTTTCACTATTCGAATAGCGATACTGCGCAATAATATCAGCGCCAGTTTCGTCGGGAGGCAAAAGTTCATAACCAAAAAGCTTTTCGATTGATTTTGTCAACGCACGCCACGCAGTTTCAGACTGCTTAGCCTGCACCAACAGGTTACGAATGACCTCGCCAGGTTTTGCTTGTCCCAGAAGCTGTGCGATTTTAGGTGGCTGATATACAGGCTCCTCTGTACTAAGTCCTGTCATCGGTGGAACATAGACAGCCGAAATTGCTGCGTCGCGAAGAAAAATCGGTGCAACATCAGCTTTTGGTCTCACATATATCTGTTCGGTGCTGTCTGCTACGAATTCCATCGCTATCTTCCAGCCATCTGTGGAAGTTAATTCAATCTCGACGGCACCTGAATAATTTCGTTTATTCCATAGTAAATCGTAGCTTTTTACAGGGACCGTTGAAAATGCCTGCCGTGCTATAGGGGCCTTAATATAGCCCTTTCTGGGGTTAAAATCATTAAGTTGTTTCCACCTCTCAAATGCTAATGACCATGATGCCACCGCTTGTAGAAGAGTGGTTTTGCCGGTATTATTCGGACCTGCAAGCACAATATGTCCGGGGATATCGAATGTAACCTCATCGAATCGTTTGAATCTGCGGATTACGACTTTGGAAATCACTTCTTCGCCTCCGAAAGACTCTTCACAACTAATAATTCATTACCTCGATCATCAATCACCTTGACAGCGATTTGACCCTGCTCGCCTGCCTCAAAAGGTGCGCTCACGGTTCCAGATAGGTGATCCCATATGCTTTCTTCATGTGTAGCGCGGAGGGCGCGTTTCAGGTTGTCCCATGCGCTTGTGCGCGGGAAGAATGCCTGGCAGACGTGGAAGCACAGGCCGTTATAATCCGTATCGAGAAGCCATGCCGGGACGTCGTCGCCCCTCCTATGATCGACCTCCATCGTAACCGGATCAAAGACATCAAGCCCGATAAGCTCGATCTCATATTTTTCCGGTTCTCCTGCTTTCGGTTTAGTCTTTCTCATCTCTATTTCCGGCAAACCGCAGACACTGAATATCTGGCTTGAACGCATGTTCTTCAAAAGATCACCCATCATGAGGTCTGGCGTAGCTTGCACGTATGTTGCGGGGACACCTGATACAGCTTCGGCATTCTCGATAAAATTCCGTGCACCAGGCTGAATGGCAAAACCGACGACGTAAAGATGTGCATAGCTCTTGGCATGGGCTTCACGCGCCGCCTCAAAAACAAGTTTTTCGCTGATAGCACCGTTTTCAGGACCGAATACAATTGCAACAGGCTTTTCGTCTCCATTGGCAACCAGCGCCTCGGCTGAGAGGGATAAAGTCTTTGCAGGCTTTCTTGTTCCTCTGAGTTCGACTGTTTTGTTTCCACCGACATGCAGCACCGGTGATCTCCTAAGCACTTCAAGCATGCGGTCTATGAAAGAACTGTAATCCGTAGCTTCCGGTGCGCCGGAATCCTCAATACCATTGCCTTCCCAGTCAACAGGTGTCGGAATAGTTGCCTCGACACAAAATGGACCGGTGACACGTGTAATCTTATTCTCTACTTCAGGGCGGTCAACAAGTACTTCTTCTTGTGGTGGTTCATTGTTGGCGATGGATTTTAATGTAATGTGAGGCACGATCCCGCCAACCTCTTCGCCTTTGTTGTTCTGCTTTCGCTTATAGATAAACCCGCCCGCAGGGCCCATTTCTGGATTTTTAAGTTCATAATATGGAAAAGTTGCGGTCAGCAATCGCTGCCTTGCAAGCGCTAAAGGTACTCGACTCGTATCAATTGTAATCCACCGCCTGCCCCACTGCTCGGCAACATAAGCCGTCGTCCCGCTGCCGCAGGTGGGGTCAAGCACAAGATCGCCTGGGTTGGTGGTCATGAGAATGCACCGTTCAATAACCTTAGTGTTTGTCTGAACAACATAGAGTTTGCCTGCTGCGAAGGTACTTCTAACGGTATCCTCCCACATATTGTTGAAAGGAGCAAAAGGGAAGTCCTTTTCATATCGCTTAAAGGTAAGTGTATTACCAACCGCAAATAATCTACCAACCATAGATAGCGTCTCTAACCCCTGTCGATGGGTTTTCCAGTGACGGTTATTACCAATGTCATATTTCTTGCCCTTGAATTCAAAAGGAAGAGAGCCCTCTGGCGAGTAGCCTTGTGAGGTGAGATTGGAACTTTGAAATCTCTTTGAACCGGAAGGATCATCTAAAAGTTGTGATGGTGCTTTAATTATCTTTCCGTTATCAAGCTTGATCCAAGTGAAGCCCGCCTCTATCATATCAACATCTCTGGGCTTATATAATTGATTAACTCTGACTGTTTTTAGATCCTTGGCATACCATAGCAAGAAATCACAAACGTTAGCAATCAAATCAGTCTCCTGATATGCAGTCTTCTTGAATTGGATGACAGAGACACAATTACTTTCACCAAACACCTCATCCATCACTTCCTTAACATGATGCAGATTTTCGTCGCTAATTTGTACAAAAATGCTTCCTGAAGGATGTAAAAGGTCTCGTGCGAGCAATAGACGATCACGCATATAAGTAAGATATGAATGCAAACCTAATTCCCATGTATCCCGATATGCCTTAACCATTTCAGGCTCACGCGTCATGTCCTCATCTTCGTTATGCTTCACGTCCCGTCTTCGCACAAAGGGCTGAAAGTTCGAGCCGAACTTGACGCCATAAGGCGGGTCCATGTAGATCATCTGCACCTGCCCGCCAAGCCCCTCATAGTGCAGGAGCGAGCTCATCACAACGAGGGAGTCACCGAGGACAAGGCGGTTTACCCATTTATCTTTATATTCATATGCTTTTAAAATCTGATCAGTAATCGAGTGGTGCGGATCGCCGAACAGGTCAAGGTCAATCTGTTTATCTTTCTTGTGTCCTACAAGCGTTTCGACAATTGCTTTCGTCGACAGCCTCTCATGAACAAAGAGCGGAAGCGTCGGTACATCGAATGATAACCGTTCAGCCTTGCCTGTCCAGTTTAAGAATGGGGTACTTATATGCTTGAGTTGTTCTACCGCATCATGAAGGCTGCGTACTGTTAGTATTATGCGGCCATCGGGGCTTTTAAACTCCTGCGGGTTTTTAAATTCATGTGGGGCAGGTAGCCCCGATGCTTTTTCAATCAAGCTGAGCAACCATTCGCCTAACTCCCGGACCGAATTTTGCTCATCCCATTCAAGGGAGGGGGAGAGAGATGAATCATAGCGGTAAGTTACTGGAGGTTTCTTCTTTCTGAACTGTGTCTGCGTCCCGATCTCAGGCCGCATAAGGCTCTCAGAAGTTGGATGGCGATAGGTTTCTGTTATAGGCTGCCTTGTCTCAACAGTTTTTGTTCTGCTTCCCGATTTCTTTATGGTGGTCTGTTTCTTAAGTCTTGCCATGATACCCGTTAAGGTTTCGATGTTAATTTTTCTCTAAATATTATATGGTTTCAGCAATATTTGCAATATTGCATATCTGATTTTATTAGCTTCAAATAAGGGAGTTCTTCACGTAAGGCGAAGTTGCTGAAAAGGATATGATACGGACGATAGATAGTCGCGCAACAACGAAAGGTTGATCTTTATTTGACAGAAGATTATTTTCAGGAGTTGGAGCCTGGCCTATTTTCTATAAGTAGAAGGGCAGAGGGACACTTCCCATATTATTTAAGTTCTATTTTCTATTTTCCCAATTTCCTTTCACATAATCTTTCCAAGCCAACGCCTTGATTTCTTCTGAAACCCGAAATATTTTATTGTTAACCCGAATAATGCAGACCCTACAAACTGAAGGCACCCGGTAAAAAGCATACTTTCGGATTCACCATTATCATCAAGAAGGGTAATTTGTACATAAACCTCAGGATCAAAACTCTCTCTTCATTAGCCCATGAAATTGTTGCTCTCGATCTTGTGAAGGAATCGATAACTATTCTCCCGGAAACCTCAATACTCAGAAGCCGAGGACTTTCTCTTAACTCTGAAGGAGCACAACTTCTACATAGTTGTTGCAAGCAAGTGGAAGGGAAAATGCCCTCCGTTCGATTCTTAAGACTGAGCAGGAGTGTTGCACGAAGTTTCTAAGACTGGAAATGCCCTTTCGGCTCTTTATCCAAAGACAAGTGAGGAAAAACGCTGTCTTGACGCCATGCTTTTGGCTGTGCCAAGATAGGATACAATGAAAATAGGGTTATCACAAAAATCTGTTCAAGGTTCTATTCATGAAATTGTCAAACGAATAATCGCACGATTTCATCCCGAAAAGATTATTTTATTCGGCTCATATGCACGTGGCGATGCAGGTTCTGATAGTGATATGGATATTCTGGTTGTGATGCCTGTAAAAGGTTCAAAAAGGAGATTGCAGCTTCAGATAAGGTCTGCTTTGCACGATATCTATCTGCCGATGGACATTATCGTTAGCGATACATCAGAGTTCAATTGGCGCAAGGATATTGTCGGTACCATTGAATGGCCCGCTGTCCACGAAGGTAAAGTGCTGTATGCCAAAACGTGAACATATCATCACAGTTGTCAACGAATGGATTGCAAAAGCGGAAAATGATATCAAGAGCGCGCAACACTTACTCACCACGGAAGATGAATCTCTCGCAGATACTGTATGTTTCCATGCCCAGCAATGCGTTGAGAAATACCTAAAAGCTCTCCTCGTGTTGAAAGGAATTCCCTTTCCTAAGACACACAACATTCCCGCTTTAATGACCATCCTTCCTGCGAAGTTACAAAAAATTATGACGGTTGATGAACAGAACCTACTGACAGAATATGCAACAGTGACTCGATATCCTGGATATTATGAGGATATTTCTTTTGCAGAAGCACGTGATTCTATTCGAATTGCTCGCAGGGTCAGGAAAATAATACGCGGTCTCCTTCCCAAAGAAGCAAAGATAGCCAAGCGTAAGAGATGCCGTTAAGGAAGAAATAATCGAAGAGGAGCACTGAATGTGTCTTGTCTGATATGTAAAAAACATAGGACATTCTATGGGATAGGTGGAAAGTATAATAAAGGAAAGGAAACATGAAAAAGTTAGTTATTAAGATTGCGTTAACACTGTGAATCAACTCCGCAGAGCACTTTCAGATATCTGTAATACTTGCCGCCTAAGAGAAAAAATACTCATCGTTCCTTCCCTCTCTTAAGGCCATCAGATTACCGAATCATTAGTAAAAAATGGCCATTCGTACATAAACCTCAGGATCAAAACTCTCTCCTCATTAGCCCATGAAATTATTGCTCTCGATCTTGTGAAGGAATCTATAACTATTCTCCCGGAAACCTCCGTTAAGTGAAACTTTAGATAGAAAAATAAGATTTCTGCTATACTTAAACAATATTTGGGAGGTTAATATGTCATCAACCTTAAAAGACCGAATCATTAAAGAAATAGAGGATTTGCCTTCAGAGGTACAAGAAAAAATAATTAAGTTGGTTCATTCAATGAAAGAAGAAATTCTTGCATCGAAGAAAGCAAAACCAAAAAAGACGAATGCACTTTCTGATGTGGATAAACTTGCCTTTGAAACCAACATTCCTGACCTTTCATATCAGCATGATCACTATCTTTATAGCTCTCCTAAAAAATGAGTCTATCGGTTTTTGTCGATACCTCTGCATGGATAGCGTTAATTAATAAATCTGATGTATTTCACTTAAAAGCCAAAACTATTCGTGATGTGCTTATCAAAGATAAAAGACAATTCTTTGTTACAGACTATGTGGTTGTTGAAATTGCCAATTCTTTAAGTAGAATCCCCTGGAGGTCTGCAGCAATCCAACTTATCAATTTATGCATCAGAAAATATAAATGTCGTAGAAATCGATAAGAAAATTTATGCTGAGGCCTGGAAGCTATATTCTGACCGTGCAGATAAAGAGTGGAGCTTGACTGATTGTATGAGTTTTGTTGTTATGAATCGTAATGGAATATCAGAGGCCTTTACAAATGACCGTCACTTTGAACAGGCTGGTTTCAATATTCTTCTCAAAGAATAGATACTGCAGTTGATTTATTTCCCAGTTCTACCGGATCACCCGATCATAGGCAAAAAACATTTTAAAATCATAGGACATTCTATGGGATAAATATCAGAGTATAATTAAGGTAAAGGAACCGGACAAAGAATGATAATCAGTCCACCCGATCATAAAAAGTAATACCGTACAATTTTGCAGTATACTAAGACGGCTATAAGTAAGGATACATTCGGTCATTCCCGCGAAAGCGGGAATCCAGAAAAAACACTGGATTCCGGGTCAAGCCCGGAATGACAGATCGGTATCCAAGGTCGCCATACTTATGACCGCATTAGTAATTGCATAATATCTGCATGTGGATAGCTTTTTTAAGATATATAGAGATGCAACTTCCGCTTTTAAAAAGCAATCATTAAACCATTAAGATTTTTTACTCCGTCATTACCTCATCAGGCAGTTCATTGGTATCGTCAGGTGTGATCGGAAAATGTTTAGTGAGCAGTTCTCCTGACCTTCTGATAGCGTCGCATAAGGCGTCACAGGCACGTCCGCCTTTTATCCCCTGAGAAACAATTGTTGCAAATCTATTCAGGGTCTCCTGGTCGATCTTTTTATAAATGCCTTTGTCGGCGAGAACCCATACTCTTCTTTCGAGCAGAGAGAGGAAGAACAAAACACCTGTATTCTTCCTTGTTTTGTAAAGTCCCTTTTCATAGAATGCGCTGACCGCCCTTTGCCTGACAGCATGTTCTTTTCTCTGTACCCCTATGAACGTGGCTTTAAGAACCGGCACTTTTTGCAATAGATATTTTGATGGAAAAAAGAATAAGAAACTCAATGGAATATACGACCAGATGGACGAGTGGAAAAACAGAAGAGT
>Ga0315281_10012271_pt1 | contig 11693 bp, 12 predicted proteins | sample YL17G07_0_MG_FD_204540 | JGI IMG/M metagenome (GOLD analysis project Ga0315281, IMG submission 204540) | Sediment microbial communities from Yellowstone Lake, YNP, Wyoming, USA - YL17G07_0 | ecosystem: Environmental > Aquatic > Freshwater > Lake > Sediment | place: USA: Wyoming | collected... | reverse complement strand
TCTATATCGTCGCTGCGCCTTTTATCGGGCAGCACGAACTCCGCGTGCAAATCGGCGTAGCGCCGCGTTGACGATGTTCTCGCTGATCGCGGCCTCTGCCGGACTGGTTCGGATGATTTGATGGTGCGGGTAAAGGATTCGCAAAATAGGCGGAGAAACGCTTCAGTGTTTGATTTGCTGATTGCGCGTTCTGCTAATGCCCCCAAAGATGCCCCCGCACCTGCGTCGGCTATCTCGCAGAACCTCGGCTTAGGCTAGACCGATTTTTGGGTATCGCGTCTGGATTTTGCCAGTGCCTGGAGTGATCGTCGCCTTGCTGCTGGACGCGCTTCGGCAAATGCCAATATCCACTCAGCGAGGTCATCCTCCACCGCATAGAAGTATGCCGAGGGAACCACGAGGACCTTAGCGATCCGTTCGATCGTGCGTAGGTCTGGAGTATGTTTTCCGCGTTCGTACTGGTTAATTCGAGGGCTCGCGGAAAACTCGTCCATCCCGGCCAAGATTCCGAGCTTCTTCTGTGACAAGCCCGACCGCATACGCGCCTCGCCCAAACGCTTCGCAACGATTGACTTGCCTGCCATCTTGGCCTCGAACGGTTATCGAGGCTAAGAGATTCTTAGTTTGTTCCGTGCTACGATACTAAGGAGTTCTTAGTGTTGTGCGTCCACGACCTACCTCAACCCTACACGGAGGGTGATGTTATGAGCACAAGAGCGTTTACGTTCGCGTCGATCTTGCTGTTTCCAGCGTTGGCCACAGCCGCTCCGTTTTGTGTAGTTACCGGAAGCGGAACAAATTGCTCGTATTACGATGCCCAAAGCTGTCGCCAAGCGGCGGGAGCTACTGGGGCTTGTGTCGTTAATCAGAACGAAACGCAATCTGGCCAAAGATCTGGAATTCGCTTCTCAAACGGCGGTGCAGGGATAGACCTGTTCAATGCCAATGTCGAGCGCGCCGATCGAGCGCGATCCCAAGAGGAGCGGGACTTTGCCGCGCGCTACGAGTTCGAGCAACGGATGAAGCGTGAGCAGCGGGCCGCGGATCAAGAATCGGAACTGCGGCAATTGCAAATTGAAAAGCTGCGACGCGATCTCGCACGTTGAAAGACCGAACCGTTAGTTGTGAGCAGACACGGAAAGCTTTTCCTTTTCGCAATCAGTGCCGCGTTGCTTTTTGCTACGGATGTCATTGCAGCGAAGTCAGCCGCCCAAGCGTTCCGTGAGGCATCACCTAGTGTGGTGGTTGTGCAGGTTACGTCCAACGTCTTATGTTACTGGAGGAGTTATGACGACGAGAGCAAGGTTCAGATTTGTCGTAAAAGGATATCCCGACGGTAGCCCCTGGATTACCTTTGAACCTCAAGATGGGCAGCTCCACGGTGAAGGGCTACCTTCTGGAATATTCGGTTTTGATTTACGCAAAGGCACAACCGGAAAACAAGCGGAAGAGATCGCGAACTTCCTCGACGAAAACATTAGCCAATTCACCTTCACAGCAATGCCGTTGGCGTAGCCCAGCGCTTGGCACATCGTCCCCCTGCCGCGCTGGACATGATCGCGGCCCTGCCAGGTTAACCTAGCCAAGTGTCCGAGAGCCAAGGGAAAACCGTGCACGTACTGATTCGAGTTTTTCTTTTTGCGACATTTATCCTCTGGTCAGCCGCCGGTCAGGCGCAGGCCCGCGTTTACGCAATCTACGAGTTTGATGCCGGGTCTCAAGGAACCAAAATAAATCAAGGGGTGCAGTCGCTATTAGAGGTGTCACGACGGCTTGAGCCGGTATCTAACGTAAGTCCGCGCCTTCTCATATCGGATAGTTCAAGGATCAATGCATACGCCACAAACAGGGATGGAGTCGATCTCATTGTTTTTTCGGCTGGCATCCTAGATCTGCTTGCTGACGATCGTGACGCCACCGCCTTTGTTTTTGCTCACGAACTCGCACACCTCAAATCAAATCACTTGAGGGAGTCTTTCCTGCGAGACACGCTCCTTAATTCTGTGGCGAGAATATTGATTGCTGCAATCGAGGAGCGTACCAAAGGGAAGTTGCTGTCAGCGGTGCTGGGGCGAGTCGCGGTCGATCTGGGGACAGAAGCAGTCAGCCGGAAATTCAGCAGAGGGCAGGAGCTAGAAGCCGACGACCTTGCCGTTCGGTTGATTGCTCGCGCAGGATTTCAGCCAGAAGCAGCAATACGCTTTCATCGCGTTCTGCTGCAAGAAAACGGGATCGAGAAAAATGACTTTTTCTCAACGCATCCCACTTTTTCCGATCGAATTGCGGCGATTGAAAAGTTGTTGACAGAACTATCTCCGCCCCTACGAAAGGAACCCACGCAGATTGCGTCGGACAACCCTAGAGGGGCTAGTGTAAGTATTGGGTCTCAAATGATGGCTGTGTCCGACCTTCATGATGCGGCCGCCAAAAATCGACCAGACGCCCAGTACATCTTGGGACTTGCCTTAATCAATGGTAACGGGATGGCGCAGGACCAGGCGCTTGGTTTGGAGTACCTGCGGCGCGCGGCGCAGAATGGGGTCGCAGACGCGGGGGCGATTCAATCAATGATGGATTATTCCAAGCTCGTGGGTAGCGCTGATCGCCGTGACGCTATCTCGGATTTGAAGCGCAGTGCGGTAAATGGCAGCCTGATTGCTAAGTTTGCTCTTGGCGCTATTACTTCAACAACGGCTGGTAACGCTGATAGCGCCCGAGAGGCATTAACACATCTGGGTGAAGCGCGCGACGGTGGCGTGATTCTAGCGGACCTATATTCTGGAGTGATATTAGGAAAAATGCCGACGTTGGCGAGTACGCGCGGTGGGCCTGAAGCTCTTATTCGAGCATCGGCAGACGCTGGTTCACAAACCGCGCAGGTCACCTATGGTGTCATGTTGGCTTTTGGCGGGCAGGGTATTGAGAAGGACTCAGCAAAGGCTTGGAACTACTTCATGATTGCGGGTCGTAATGGGGCTGCGCTAGCGCAACTGGCGGCTGGAGTCATGAGATGGGAGGGGATAGGAGTGGAGCGCGCCCCCGAGGAGGCAGTGCGTTGGTTGAGGCTTTCAGCACAACAGGGGAACAAGGCGGCAGCAATCTACCTAGACTCACTCGACGCCTATCGCGCCGGTGATATGAAAACGTTTCGCGAAATAAGGGAGCGCGCATTGTCGGCATTTCGGGTGACGGCTGAATCCGAGACTGCTGCATTGGCAAGAAACGAAGCTGCCATACTTATAAACGCGCTCCTCGAAAAATCAGCTAGTGAAGCCATGAAACGGCTGCTGTTGGTGCGAAAGAACTAACCACCCGCGTTTTTACACCGTAATAGAAATCAAACGTCCTCTGTGCACCCACAATTACGCCCACGATTTCTCTCGGTTCAAACGCAACCCCGACGCATCCACGGTCGAGTGCGAGCACCGGTGCGACGCAGGAGTTGCCGCATCCAGGCGGGTTCTTCCGGCTTTTGCAGGGGCTCGAAGATTTCCTCGGTAAAGGTGAGCGCGAGCGAATCGCCCCAGTCAGGAGAGAAGCCGACGCGACCCTCGATCTCCTCCTTGCGCTCGAGGATTAAGCGATCGGCAGCGTCGTAGCGACAACCTGAGCCGTGACGCCAGACAGGGGCGCAAAGGTGCTGGTGGACCATGTCGTCGTCGATTAGATCGACGCCTGCGACCTCGCGCAGCCACAGCCGCATTCGATCCCATATCTCCGCGCGCTTGTTGAGGTAGGCGCGCTTATCGGTCGGCTCAGTGCCAAAATGCACCGGCACCACACGGTCTCCGTAGTGGAGCTGAACAAGCCTGTCGTACACCCCGCCGCCAACCCCAGTTACGTCAATGAAGGCTCGACGCACACGCAAATCTTCGTCACGCAAGAGCCGAGCGATTACGTCGGCCGTCGCCATCAGGTCGGCGCTGTCGAGTTCTATTTTGACTTGGTGGCCGGCACGACGGCCCTTGCGGTCAATGATGGTCGTTTTCGCCTTGCCGCCGCGAGCTACGTCGATGCCGAGCACGGTCGGCGCGAACTCGGAGAGCGGCAATGTCCGGGATCGAGCGCGCATGACCAGCTCGCCAGAGATGAATGCCTTGTCGCCGCTTGTCTGGAAAGCCTCCTGGAGGTTGGCCGGGTATTCCTGGCGAAACTTAAAGCCAATACTCCCGGTATCCCCGCCAAGCTCAATGTTCTTGATGTGCGCCCAGTAGAGTTGTGCGAGGTCCAGCCGGTACGTCTCAGCGTACTCCTGCTCCTCCGGGCTTGGCTCCCAGTCGTTCGGAGCTTCGCGGCGATACTCGGTTGCCCAGTACCACGGGATGAACACGATCTGGTATTCAGATATGCCCTTTTCGGCGAGCATCACCTGCTCGTAGAACCAGCCGCCAATCCCGTTGCCGGTGCTCTCCAGGATAATCTCGGTACCCGGCAAATCGGGCACGGCCTGCAAGATGCCGGCGGCGTGATCCTCCGCGTTGGGCCAAAACGCGACTTCCGATCCGTGCAGCAGTTGGATCGTATCCGAGCGTCCGCGGGCCTTGGTGCGCGCGGTGCCGACGCGATAGCCTGACACCAGCGCGCCGAACTCCAGGGCACTGGCGCTGTCTTGTGTGGCTCGTGGCCGGTATTCCTCTGGAACGTTCTCGTGAATCCGCGCGACCATTCCGAACAGGTTCTCGGTCGCCGAGTCCTCGTGGGTCAGGATGAACACCCGCTGTCCCATTCGAGTGGTAGCCCGGTGGTAGAAGCGCGCACAAATATAGGTCGAGATCCCGCGCTGGCGTGCTTTGATGATGATCGCCCGGACCTTGCCAGTGCGGTGACGCTGGTCCTCCAATCGTTCGTGCAGGTAACGCTGTTCGGCGTTCCAGACGAGATTCGCGAGTTGCCCGGTCTTGCGCTTGATGGTGACCACCTGGGCACAGTAGTGCTCCAGGTCGCCAAACATCAGGCCGTCGGCCGTTTCCCAGTCCCCAGTAGTCATGCAGGTGCCTCCCGAATCCGCACGACGTTGCCTGCCGGTTGCTCGGGGCTTTGCTGCGGCGGGGCGGGTTGCCGCTGCGCGTATTTCTTGACCCGCTCCTCCAGCGGAGTGACAGTGGCCGGCGGCCCATCGCGGACATCCAGCCCCCACGCCTTGCGCTCGCCGGCCTGCCTGATCGCGATGGTCTCGGCGGTGACCTTGGCGAGCTTCGCCGCATCGAAGTCCTTCTTCGCGATGGCATTGTTCACCAGGCGCTCGTGGTCGTCCCACTGACGCTTGTGGCGCTCGATCACGGCGACTCGGCGCTCGGCTGCGGCGTCGATTGCAGCGGCCCTTTTCGCTGGGTCGCCCCCCGCTACCACACCCGCTACTTTCTCCGCTACTTTGCGGGCGAGTGCTCCGGTCACGTCCTGGGTCCAGCCCTCTGCCTCGATGCGTTTCTGGATCGCGCGTCGAGTAACGCCGAACTTGGACGCGAGCGATCCCTGCGAGGCGCCGGCCTCGTACTCGCCGCGAACGAATTCCCAAGTTTCTCCGGTAAGACGTGGCATCAGTGCACCGTCGCTCCGTGCCGCTCGATCAGGGCGGGCAGCGCGAAGGCGTCATAGTTCGCCGCCGGAATGGCAAGCTCGCACGTCCCTACGTCCCGGATGGCCAAGGCCACGATCACGGGATCGGGTAGCGGTTCGCCAGTCGCCTTGCCTGCCGTATCGTTGTTTTCTGCCGTAACAGGCGTACAAGCCAGCATTGGCGCGGGTTTCGGTGTTACGTCAGCGATTGCGTCAGCCGTAACAGGCGTAACAGCCCGACCTTCAAGTCTCGCCAGCAGAGCATCAAGCGCCATGATCGCACCCCAGCTTGTCGGCTTGGATCGGGTACAGGCGCACCAGTCGTCCGTCGATGCGTTGCGCCTTGGCGCGTTCGCCGCTGGCGTCGGCTTTGGGCAGCGCGCCGGCTTCCTGCAAGGTATCCAGCGCCCGCTTGAAGTCGAAGCCCTTCAAGGCTTCGCGCAACCCGTCTTTGTTGAACAGATAGACGCGCCCGCTTCCATCATTGCGCCACCATCCGGCCCGGTTGATTCGCATCGGCTCATCGGTTGAATGCGTTTCGGCGTCAGAGAATCGGGAATCGCCGTGCCGTTCAATGAAGCCGGAAACGCGCTCAAGAATCTGCCGCCGCTCATCGTTGCCGCGCCCGCGTGTTGATCTCCACGCCTTGAAGCCTTCCGCTGCCGCTTCGATCGCCGCACCTTCCGGCCAGCCAGTTATTCCGTATTCGGTCGCCACCTCGCCGGCCAGCGCCAGCAGCGCGAAGCGTCCGGCAGTTCGCTTGTCTTGCCCTTCGCCACCGTCGGCGGAAAACTCCGGCAATGCTTTGAAGCGTTCCAGCCATTCGCAGAAGTCGCGCCGGTCGCGGGTCAACTTTTCGAGGAAAGCCCGCCCGGCGTGCCCGTGGTGCGCCACCGCGGCCCGCCGGATCGCGTCCGCAAATGCCGCGCCATTCGGCAGGCCGTGCAGTTCATCCCAGGCGCCGAAGCGCCGCGCCGCTGGAATATCCAGCAGTCGCACGGACTGCCCGGCCTTTGCACGGTAGCCGCCTTCCATCATCGTGGTGCCGATGGTGCGCTCGCCGCTCGATAGCACCATCACGTGCCAGCGGGTTACGCCTCGCGCGTTGCCGGTACGGCTTGCCCGTTGCTTGCCGCGCCCGTTTCCAAGTGCATAGACGATTGCTCCGACTTCGCGGGGATCGCATTCGCTGATTTCGTCCAATGCCAGCAGGCAATCATTGAACAGCGCCGCCGCGCCTTCCATGCCGTTCGCCGTGGCGCGCCAGCTTCGGCGGAAGTTCGCCCCGCCCCAGGTAGCGCAAGCCGCTTCGATTGCCGTGGTTTTTCCGGTTGAACTATCTCCGACAAAGTGAATGCCGCCGCTCTCGCCGTTGCACCGCGCCAGCATCGGCCCGGCGAAGGATGCCGACAGCGCCAGGGTCAGCAGCGGATTGCCGACGGCCCGCGCCGCAATGTCGGATTTCCAGCCGGCCAGCGTTCCCCCCTGCGTATGTTCATCGTGCCCGCGCTCGCCGCTTTGGAATATGACGCCCGATGCCGCCGGCCCGATCACCGTATCAGGCAGCACGAAAGAATCGCCGCACCAGCCGACTTGCAGGGCGCAATGAATCCGCCGCTTTGGGGGCTTGGCTTGCAGGTATTGAGCCAACAGACTACGCCCGGCTTGCGGGTCGATTTCCACGCCCATCGACAACAGTTCACCGCGCAGCTCATCGCCCGCGCCACGTAGCAAATCCATCGGCATTGCCCATTCGCGCCACTTGCCGATGGTGGTTTTGAATCGCAGCAGCCGCCCGAAGTTGTTGTCCTGCCCGTCCAGGGTCACGGCCTCAACATGCAAGGGGGAACATATCCATTGTTGAATCAGCGCCGAAGGTGCATCGCCTTTCCCGTGCTTGACAGTGAAAAACCATGCGCCCGGTTTCAGCTTGCCGCCATCGGGCAGCGGTTGCCAGTCATCGAAAACTTTGAAGCATGGCCGTTTGCTTTCGTCGGGAATTATCGGCTCGGGTGTTACGTCCGTTACGTCAGCCGCAGGGTCAGCCGTAACACGGGAAGCCGCGCCGTTATTGGTTTGGACGTGTGTTACGGGTGTTACGTCAGTTTCCGACAATGCGCGCGCTATGGCCTGTTTTACAGCTTCCGCGCCGCACTGTTGCGCCAGATCGTTCATGTCGGTCGCGTGCTCGGTTCGATCGCCGCCGAAGTCGGGCAGCGCCACCAGCGCGCCGACGGATCGCGCCGCCTCGGTTGCATGGGGATCTGGTTCGCCGGTTGCCTTCACCAGATCGGCGAGGATCACCAGCGCCGCCGCCGGGTAGTGTTCGCGTATCGCTTTCGCCACCGCTAGCAGGTTGCCCGCCGACAGCGCCGCGATGCTCGGGAGTCCGCTGGCTTCCTTCGCAGAAAGCACAGTCGCCACGCCTTCACCTATCAGCAGGGTCAGCCCGTCGCCGTCGCCTTGGGGCAGAGGTTGCGCCGCCCAATATCCGCCAGCCTTCGCGCCGCCGTAGATCGCCGACTTGCGCCCGGCCTCATCAATGAGTTCGCAGGTTGAAAGCTTCGCGCTGACTTTGACGGGCGCCACCAGCAAGCGCCCGGTGAGCACTTCGCCGCCCGACTTCGGCGAGTAGCCCAAGATCGCAGCAGCATTGCCCGCGTCAATCTCGCGCAGGGTGTCCACTGGCGCAACTTCCTTGCGTGCCAGGTACGGATGGTCGGCCCTTGCCGGTGTCGCTGCCTTCCCAATCGCGGTTGCCTTTCTCGCCGCTTCGGCGTGCTTGCGCTCACGCGCGGCTTCTTCCTTCGCCGCACGCTCTGCCGCGATGCGTCGCCGCTCTGCCAGTTCTTCCGGTGTCGGTTTCTGGTAGGTGCCATCGTCGCGCCAGCCCTGCGCTTTGGCTTTGCGAAACAGTGTGCCCGCAGTCACCTTGCCATTACTGCGAATGCTCTTCCACACGTCCCGCGCCGCATTGGGATCGAATGATTCATCTTGCTGGCTCCATTCTTCCCACACGTCAAAGCCTGCGTCGCCAAGCTCAGACTTAACCGCCATGCCCATCTTCACCCAGGTATCGTGGTCATTAGCTGGAATGAAATTCAGCGCTTCGCGGGTGCGCTCAATATCGCCCGTCATCATGCGGCCTCCAAGTGCAAGCGCCCGATGATCCATTCCGCCAGCTTGACGGGCAGCAGGCCCCAGCAGGCCGCACCGACGATCAGGGCTTTAATACGCGACGCGGTTGCGGCACGATTGTGGTTGTCAGAAGCCTTTGGGGTCGCACGGTCGCCAGCGTCGTGGCCCTTTCTTCTTCTGGTCATGATCGCTTACCCCTTTGCCGATGCAATCAGACCGCGGATGGACTCGCAGGACCATGCAGTGATTCTTCGGCCCAAGGCTTTCGTCGGTTTCGGATACCGTCCGTCCCGAACACCCTGCCACCAGGTGCTTTTAGATACCGGGATAATTGCGGGGATCGGTGGATCGGCTTTCGGATCGCCGATGATTTGCCGAATGCGAAGGTAGCCAGTTTCAGGAAGTTCGTACATCGCGGATTGTTCCCGTCCAAGTTGAGTCGGAGCCATCCTAAAATGTAAGTAACGACGCGCGATAGTTGCAGGAATCGGCCTAAAAACTGACCGGTATTTCCAACCACTGAGATACTCAAGAACGGAGCGCGGGGGGCTCCTCTATGCGACGGGCAGATCGCCTGTTGGATAATTGTGAGGCGAGCTTGGATCTTTCAGCAGGCGCAAGCCTTCGTCGATGAGCGGACCTATGTCTTTGTCACCCAATCCCCTATGCTTACGCCGAATGCTTCGGACATCGAATCCAGCCAAGTCCAATACCTCGCGTAGCAACCGAGCGTAAGCTGCTCCACCCTTCGTGAAATTAACATTCTGGGCAGTATCTCTAGTGGAGGTGGGAGTAATGCCCAGGAAGTCCTGCATCACAACCGCCACTTTGTACGCAAGAATACTCAGATCGTAATTCTTTTCGCGGTGGGCGCGGTGTCTCGCTACCTTCAACGATTTCTCCACCGCATGTATTGCATCATCAAACTCGTTCAATAGTTTGCCGCGGGGCTGTCCGTATGCATCGCAAAATAGACTCATCGCGCTCGGTAGCATTGCGTCAGCAAGATTTCGCGCTGCACGGAGCTTGGTTTCAAGATCGGTAAGATATTTTCGCGTTTCTGAAATACCTGGCCGAGTTCTGAACTTACGGCCGCGCGCATCTTGGCTAACGATGTAAAGCCTATTCTTGTAATCGTCAATGGCTTCCCGCAATTCGACGCAGGCTTTTGGAGTTCCTTTGTTGTCGGCACCCGCGATGTTCACAAGTAATGCTTGCACCTGCTGCTGACGCATCAGTTCCAGCAGAAGAACCGGTGCAAGGTAGGTCTTGGTGGTCTTGGTGGTCTTATTGGCCCATGCCACGGTTCGCATGACGGGATGCAGATAGGCAGTCGCAAACTGCGCCGGGTCGCGCAATCGCCCGAATACTTTGCCGTCCAGTTCACTGGACAAATCAACCTCGCCCGCATCGCCGTTGTTGAACCGCACAAATAGCCGATAATTAGCGCGCGGGGTTACCTCGGTCATATGCAGAATTTCGGGCATTACGCTGCACCGCGCAACGGTATCACTTCGGCCCCGGCCTTCAATTTGTCCAAGTAGTCCGCCCATTGCTGCATCATCCTGCGCCGCTCTTGCAGGTGTTCCGCGAAGTTGTAAGCCGCAGATACCTTGTTGCGCTCGCCGTGCGCCAGTTGCCGCTCGATCACCGCGTGAGGCAATCCAAGTTCATGCAATAGCGTAGATGCCATCGACCGGAAGCCATGTCCGGTCATTTCGTTCTTGACGTATCCCAATCGGCGCAGCGCCGCGTTGATGGTGTTCTCACTCATTGGCCTACCGCCGCCCCGCTCACTCGGAAAGACGTAGCGTCCGCCTCCGGTAAGCGATTGAATCTCGCGAAGGATGGCGATTGCCTGGGCGGACAAAGGAACGATGTGCTGCTCCTTCATCTTCATCTTGGCCGCCGGAATGCGCCATTCATCCTTTTCGAAGTCGAACTCTGTCCACTCTGCATGGCGAAGCTCGCCAGGGCGCACGAATACCAGCGGAGCAAGGCGCAGCGCGCACCTGGTAGTGAATGCCCCGGTAAAGCCTTCGATAGCGCGTAGTAGCCCGCCAACGGCCTTGGGCTCGGTTACGGATGCGTGGTGCTTTACGTCAGCCGGTGGCAGGATGTCTTTCAGTTCGATATCCCGCGAAGGATCGCGGGTTGTCAGCCCGCGGCCAACAGCGTAGCGACAGATGCGCCCCATGTAGTTGTGCACTCGCCTTGCGATGTCCACCGATCCCCGTTGCTCGATCCGCTCAATGACGCGGATCAGATCAACCGCGGCAAGGCTGGCAATCGGTTGGCCCCCGATCACGGGAAATGCGTCCACTTCAAGCCGCCTGATTATCTTTTCTTTCGTCGTGTCCGCGAGCGACGGTGCTACCTTGGCGTACCACTCGCGCCCGATCGCCTCGAACGTGTTCGCTGCTGCCCCTGCTCGCGTGGCCTTGGCCGCCTTCCGGTGTTCGCTGGGGTCAATGCCGCCAGCCAGCAGCTTTCGGGCTTGGTCGCGCTTGTCCCGCGCCATAGCGAGAGACACGCTCGGATAGATGCCAAGGGCAATGCGTTTTTCTTTTCCGTGGATTCGGTACTTCACGCGCCACAGCTTGCCGCCAGCGGGCGAGACTTCCATGTACAGGCCACCGGCGTCGAATAGGCGGATCGGCTTTTCGCCGGGTTTGGCGCTGCGAATCGCGGTATCAGTCAGGGACATTTTGGGGGCATCCTTTCTTGCTGTTGCTCAGATGCCCCCTATCATGCCCCAAAATGCCCCCGGATTGCAATAGACCAGTCCGGACGACACCGGACAAGAAAAAGGCCGTAAGCCCTATATTTGCTTGGACTTACGGCCTTTATCGGACTACTTCGAATATGTTCTTGGTGCCGGGTAAAGGATTCGAACCCTCGACCGTCGCATTACAAATGCGCTGCTCTACCAACTGAGCTAACCCGGCGTACGCCGCGCGTATTATACGCGGGCGGGAGATACTGGAAATCGGCTGGGG
>Ga0315281_10012270_pt1 | contig 11693 bp, 10 predicted proteins | sample YL17G07_0_MG_FD_204540 | JGI IMG/M metagenome (GOLD analysis project Ga0315281, IMG submission 204540) | Sediment microbial communities from Yellowstone Lake, YNP, Wyoming, USA - YL17G07_0 | ecosystem: Environmental > Aquatic > Freshwater > Lake > Sediment | place: USA: Wyoming | collected... | reverse complement strand
AAGGGTTGCTGCCGCTGGCGGTGGCGGTGATCGACGCAGGCGGCAACCTGGTGGCGTTCAAGCGTGAGGACGGCTGCGGCTTGCTGCGCTTCGATGTCGCCTTCGGCAAGGCCTGGGCCGCGCTCGGCATGGGCATGCCGACGCGCTTGATCCGCGAGCGCATGGCGAGCCGTCCCGCGTTCCAGGGCGCGCTGGCTGCGGCATCCGGCGGACGCTTCATTCCGGTTCCGGGTGGCGTGCTGATCCTGGATGCCGCGGGGCAGGCCATCGGCGCCGCTGGTATCAGCGGCGATGCATCCGACAAGGACGAATATTGCGCCATCGCGGCGATCCGCGCCGCGGGCTTCGGCAGCGATCCCGCAGAGCCCGATCCGAAATGGCACGAGGCCGGACTGTGAAGCACCGGTTGGCGTCGAATTGGCGCGGCGACTGCGCGCCGTGCTTCAAGGCCGTGGCCCCAAGGAGACAAACATGATTCCTCTGCGTTCCTTGTTGCGGCTGGCCGCGATCGCGGCGACCGCCGCCTGCCTCGGCACGAGCACCATGGTGCTCGCGCAATCAGCGTTTCCGACGAAACCCATTCGCATCATCGTGCCGTTTCCGCCGGGCGGACCGACCGACATTTTCGCGCGCCATTACGGCAACGCGCTGTCCAAGGTATTCAGCCAACCGGTGGTTATCGACAACCGGGCCGGCGCGAGCGGCGCGATCGGAACGGTCGAGGTCAAGCGCAGCGCGCCCGACGGTTATACGCTGCTGTTCAGCACGGCATCGAGCCTGGCGCTCTACAATCTCATGGCGACGAAGCCGCAGTACGACTATCTCAAGGATTTCGCAACCATCGCCGTTGTCGGCGGCTCGGCGGTGGTGATCATGGCGAACAAGTCGGCGCCGCAGACGCTGAAAGCCCTGGTCGATACGGCGCGCGCGGACCCGGGCAAGCTGCGCTATGGTTCGCCCGGCCAGGGTACTTTTCTGCATCTCAGCATGGAGCGCTTCCTCTACGAGACCGGCGTCAAGATCGAGCATATTCCCTATAAGGGCAGCGGCCAGGTGAAACCCGCCCTGCTCGGCGGTCAGGTCGATGTCATGATCGAAGCGCTTTCGTCCGGCCTGTCGCTGCATCAGGGCGGTCAGGCGAAAATTCTCGCCATCGCCTCGGCTAAGCGATCCGCGCTCGCTCCCGATGTGCCCACCGTGGACGAGGCGCTAGGCACCAGGGGTTTCGAGGCGATTCTCTGGAACGGCGTAGGCGTGCCGCTCGGCACGCCCAAGGCGGTAATCGACGCGCTCGCCGCCGCCACGGAGAAAGTGCTCAAGGATGCGTCCATCCAGGAGCAGTTGTCCAAGCTCGCCATGGAATCGATGGAGACGACGCCGGTCTCGGCGGTCGAGTTCATCAAGTCCGAGATGGTGAAATGGAAGCCGGTCATCGACGCCACGGGGCTCAAGATCGAATAGTTGCCCGAAGCAGACAGTCGGCGCTGCCATCGAATGATTGCTTACCCGAGGCGTATGGCTATAATGCCTATCCCTGTATCCGTCTGGTTCTCTTACCCGCGCCGCTCTGCATGGACGATTACATACTCGAAACCAAGGGCCTGACCAAGGAGTTCAAGGGTTTTGTCGCGGTAAAGGACGTCACTCTCAAGGTCAGGCGCGGGCATATTCATGCCCTCATCGGCCCCAACGGCGCGGGCAAGACGACCTGTTTCAACCTGCTCACGCATTTCCTCGTGCCTACCCATGGGCAGATCCTCTACAACGGCCGCGACATTACCGGATCGAATCCGGCTGCCATCCCGCGCCTGGGCATGGTGCGCTCGTTTCAGATTTCGGCAGTATTCCCGCACTTGAGCGTTCTCGAAAACGTGCGCGTGGCGCTGCAGCGCAAGCGCGGCAACTCGTTCGACTTCTGGCGCTCGGGAACGGTGCTCGACGACTTGAACGGCCGCGCGCGCGAGCTGATCGACGCGGTGGGGCTGTCGGCGTTCGAGGGTACGGTTGCGGTGGAGCTTCCCTACGGGCGCAAGCGCGCGCTGGAAATCGCAACCACCCTGGCGCTCGATCCGGAGATGATGCTGCTCGATGAGCCTACGGCGGGGATGGCGCATGAGGACGTGGAGCGCATTGCCGCGCTGATCAAACGCGTTGCGGCGAACCGCACCGTCCTCATGGTCGAGCACAACTTGAGCGTGGTGCAGAATCTTTCCGACACCATCACCGTACTCGCTCGCGGCGAGGTGCTCGCGGAGGGAGATTACGCGTCAGTGTCGAAAGACGCGCAAGTGATGAGCGCTTATCTGGGGACCGAACATGCCTGAGGCGGCGCAAAGCGCGGTCGCGGCGAGCGCCGCCACGCTGCTCGCGGCGAGCGGGCTGAACGCGTGGTATGGCGAGTCGCATATCCTGCACGGCGTCGATTTCGACATTGCCGAAGGCGAAGTGGTGACGCTGCTCGGGCGCAACGGCGCCGGCAAGACGACCACGCTGAAGTCGATCATGGGCATGGTCGACCGCCGCCAGGGGGCGATCAAGTTCGCCGGCGTTGAGATTATTGGCCTGCCGTCGAATCGCATCGCGCGCTTGGGCATCGCATTCTGTCCCGAGGAACGCGGCATTTTCGCAAGTCTCAACGTCAAGGAGAACCTGCTGTTGCCGCCGCAGGTGCGTGCCGGGGGCATGAGCGTGGAACAGATTTACGAGCTGTTTCCGAACCTGAAAGAGCGCCAGGCGAGCCAGGGCACCAAGCTCTCAGGCGGCGAGCAACAGATGCTCGCCATCGGCCGCATTCTGCGCACCGGCGCGAAGCTGCTGCTTCTGGACGAGCCGACCGAGGGCCTGGCGCCGGTGATCGTGCAGCAAATCCGCCGCACCATCGAGCGCATCAAGGCGCAAGGGCTTACAATCCTTCTGGTCGAGCAGAATTTCCATTTCGCCGCCAAGGTGGCGGACCGCCATTACGTCATGGAAAACGGACGCATCGTGGACATGATCCCCAACGCCGACCTGCAACACAACATGCAAAAGATGCACGACTACCTGGGCGTATGAACGGACAAACATGTAGTTTGACAACCATGAAGAGGAGAAACAGGTTATGAAGATGATGCTCAAGCTGGGTACGGCCGCCGCCGTGTCGCTCGCATTTGGGGCAGCCGAGGCGCAGATCTCCGACGGCGTGATCAAGATCGGCGTGATGAATGACCAAGCAGGCACCTATGCGGATCTCGCCGGCCCCGGGTCGGTGGTGGCTGCGCGCATGGCGATCGAGGATTTCGGCGCCGCCAAGAAGGGCATGAAGGTGGAAGTGCTGGTCGGGGATCACCAGAACAAGCCTGACGTCGGTTCGAGCATTGCGCGCCAGTGGTACGACGTCGACAAGGTGGACCTCATCATGGATGTGCCGACCTCGTCGGTGGTGCTCGCGGTCAATCAGATCACCAAGGAAAAGAACAAGGCATTGATCGTTTCCACGGGCGCCACATCCGACTTGAGCGGCAAGGCGTGCACGCCGAATTCGATCCACTGGACCTACGATACCTGGGCGCTCGCCAACGGCACCGCTTCGGCGATCGTCAAGACCGGCGGCAAGAACTGGTTCTTCCTGACGGCGGACTACGCCTTTGGCCATGCGCTTGAGCGCGACGCCGAGGCGGTCGTGATCAAGAACGGCGGCAAGGTTCTGGGCAAGGTGCGCCATCCGTTCCCGAGCGCGGATTTCTCATCCTTCCTGCTGCAGGCGCAGGCTTCCAAAGCGCAGATTATCGGCCTCGCCAACGCCGGCGCGGACACGACCAACGCGATCAAGCAGGGTGCGGAATTCGGCATCGTGAAGGGCGGGCAGCAGTTCGCAGGTTTGCTCGTGTTTCTGACCGACGTGCATGCGCTCGGCCTGGAAAAGGCGCAGGGACTGCTGCTTACCGAGGCGTTCTATTGGGACCGCACGCCGCAGACGCGCGCCTGGTCGGAGCGTTTCGCCAAACTGCATAAGGGCGCGATGCCGACGATGGCGCAGGCGGGCGTGTACTCTGCGACGCTGCACTACCTGAAGGCGGTCGAGGCTATCAAGTCCGACGACGGCCCGAAAGTGATCGCGCAGATGAAGAAGATGCCGAGCGACGACCAGGCGTTCGGCAAAGGCAGCGTGCGCCAGGACGGACGGCACATCCACGACATGTACCTGTTCGAGGTGAAGAAGCCGAGCGAATCGAAAGGGCCCTGGGACTACTACAAGGTGCGCGCGACGATTCCGGCCGACCAGGCGTTCCGGCCGATGGCCGAGGGCGACTGTCCGCTGGTAGCGAAGAAATAGTTTGATCCGGCCGATGGGCCGGATCAACTTCGCGGGATGAAGCGGACGGCTGCGCGGCCGCTTATCCCGTACCTCGCCCAAGGGAATCTCCGGCTGCGGCCCCGATGGACACGATTTTCGGTATACCCACCCAGGCACTGTTTGGCCAGCTCCTCATCGGGCTGATCAACGGTTCGTTCTATGCGCTGCTGTCGCTCGGGCTGGCGGTTATTTTCGGCCTGCTCAACATCATCAACTTCACCCATGGCGCCCAGTACATGATGGGCGCATTCTGCGCCTGGTTTCTGCTCACCAAACTCGGCATCGGCTACTGGTGGTCGCTCGCCCTGGTGCCCATCATCGTCGGTGTCGTCGGCATGCTGATCGAGCGCGCGATGCTGAAGCAGCTCTACAAGCTCGATCATCTCTACGGACTGCTGCTGACCTTCGGCCTGGCATTGATCATTCAAGGATTGTTCCGGCATGAATTCGGCTCGTCCGGGCTGCCCTATGAAATTCCCGCGGCGCTGTCCGGCGGGCAGAATCTGGGCTTCATGTTCCTGCCCAACTACCGCGCCTGGGTCATCGTTGCGTCGTTGGTCGCGTGCTTTGGCACATGGTTCGTGATCGAGCGCACCAAGCTCGGTTCATACCTGCGCGCGGCGACCGAAAATCCGGCGCTGGTCCAGGCCTTCGGCATCAACGTGCCGCGCATGATCACCCTGACTTACGGCTTCGGCGTTGGCCTGGCGGGGCTGGCCGGTGTGATGGCGGCGCCGATCTATCAGGTCAATCCGCTCATGGGGGCCGACCTGATCATCGTCGTGTTTGCGGTGGTGGTGATCGGCGGCATGGGTTCGATCATGGGCTCGATCGTGACCGGCTTCACGCTTGGCGTGATCGAAGGCCTGACCAAGGTGTTCTATCCGGAGGCGTCGAACACGGTGATATTCATCATCATGGTGCTGGTGCTGCTGGTCAGGCCCGCCGGCCTGTTCGGCACGCAGCGCTGAGGCGGGTAATCAATGGCAGAGAAACAGGCGGCGGTCGGCGTTACGAGCGAGCAGGGGGCTCCGTACCACCAGCGCATCGCGTTTGCGGCGATGGTGGCGCTGCTGGTGTTGGCGCCGTTCGTCGTCTACCCGGTGTTTCTGATGAAGGCGCTGTGTTTCGCGTTGTTCGCCTGCGCCTTCAATCTGCTGATCGGCTTCGGCGGCCTGTTGTCTTTCGGCCACGCGATGTTTCTCGGCACCGCCGGCTACGCCTGCGCACATGCAGCGAAGGTGTGGGGCTTCAACCCGGAATTCGCTATCCTCTTCGGCACGGCGGCATCGGCGTTGCTGGGAATCGTGACCGGGCTGCTGGCGATCCGGCGCCAGGGGATCTATTTCGCCATGATCACGCTGGCGCTGGCGCAGATGATTTTCTTTTTCTGCATGCAGGCGCCGTTCACCGGCGGCGAGGACGGCATCCAGGCCGTGCCGCGCGGCATGCTGTTCGGCTTGATCGATCTGTCGAATGTGATGCTGATGTACTTTTTCGTGCTCGCCATCTTCCTCGCCGGTTTCCTGCTCATCTACCGCATCATTCATTCGCCGTTCGGCCAGGTGTTGAAATCGATTCGGGAGAACGAGCAGCGCGCGATCTCGCTCGGCTACAGGACCGATCAGTACAAACTGCTCGCTTTCGTGCTGTCGGCGACGCTGGCCGGGCTGGCGGGCGCGACCAAGGCGATCGTATTCCAACTCGCGTCGCTCACCGATGCGCACTGGAACATGTCGGGAGAGGTGGTGCTGATGACCCTTCTCGGCGGGCTCGGTACCGTGTTCGGCCCGGTCGTCGGCGCGTTCGTCATCATCACCATGGAGAACTATCTCTCGGGGCTGGGACAGTGGGTCACGATCATCCAGGGCTCGATCTTCGTCGTATGCGTCCTCGCCTTCCGCCGCGGCATCATCGGCGAAGTGGGGCATTGGCTGAAAAAGCCGCTATAAGGCGCCTGTGGATTCGTCATGGCCGCGAAAGCGGCTCGCGCCCCAGGTTCCGTGACTCGCATAGACCTGATCGTCAATCCTTCGGCCGGGCGCGGCAAAGCCGGGCGGCTCGCGCCTGCGGCGGTGGCGCGGCTGCGCGAGCGCGGTGTCGTGTGCGAAGCGCGCTACACCCGCGCGCCGGGTGAGGCGACGCAGCTGGTCGCAGAGGCGCTGCGCGGCGGCGCCGAATGTGTCTTGGTTGCGGGCGGCGACGGCACGGTCAACGAGGCGGTGAACGGTTATGTCGGCGTGGCGCACGACGCGCAGGCGCTCGGTTTCATTCCGATGGGCACCGGTAACGACTTTGCCAAAATGCTCGGCGCCGGTGACGACTGGCGCATCGCCTGCGACCGCATTGCGGAGGGCCGGCGCCGGCGCGTGGACGCGGGGCGCTGCAACGGACGCTATTTCGCCAACGGCATCGGCGCCGGATTCGACGCGCAAGTGGCGCTGGAGGCGAACAGCATGCCCTGGCTGCGCGGCAACGCGGTGTACGTCGCCGCCCTGGCGCGCACCCTGCTGCTGCGCCATCGCACGCCGCTCGCGCGTATCGTGCACGACGGCGGCGCGATCGAGAGCCGCATCACGCTCGTCGCCGTCGCCAACGGCAGCACCTATGGCGGAGCGTTTCGCCTGGCCCCCGACGCGAATCTGGCCAACGGCATGCTCGAACTGGTCATCGCCGCCGCGCTGACGCGCTGCGGCATTCTCGCTCTGGTGCCGCATGTGATGCGCGGCAGCCACGTCGGCCGCGACGGCGTGACGGTGTTGCGCAGCGCCCGCGTGGTCGTGGAAACCGACGAGCCGCTGGTGGTGCACGCCGACGGCGAGATCATCGGCGACGCGGTAACGCGCCTCGAAGTCGAGGTGCTAGGCGGTGCGTTGCTGGTTGCCGCCTGATCCAGGCACCGCTATTCTTAAACATTCAGTACACCCTAGCCCGCTCCCTGCCTTGCGTACAGCCATGTGATCATGCTGAAACTGGCAAGCGATCCCGGAGCGTAGAGCAACAGAACGGTAGACGACGTTGGCCGCGCTTAGTGCGGCTACCGCGGCTCAAACAATGCCTTTCGCGGCAAGCGCCTCGATCGCCTGCGGCTCCATGCCGAGCAGACCCTGCAGAATCTCCTGCGTGTGCTGGCCCAGGGTCGGCGGCGGCACCGAGTATTCCACCGGCGTTTCGGAAAAACGCATCGGACTCGCCACCGTCGGGCAGGGGACGCCCGCCGGGGTCGGGATGTCGACCTTCAGGGCGCGGTGCTGCACCTGCGGATCCTCGAACACCTGTTGCATGTTGTTGATCGGACCGCAGGGCACGTTGGCGGCCTCGAGCACCTCGATCCATTCGTGCATGCCGCGCTCTTTCATGATCGCGGCGATGAGCGGGACCAGCACATCGCGGTTGACGATGCGCCCGGTCATCAGGCGGAAGCGTTCGTCTTCGGCCAGTTCGGCGCGGCCGGCCACTTTGCAAAAGCTCGCGAACTGGCTATCGTTGCCGACCGCCAGAATGATATGGCCGTCCTTGCACGGGAACACCTGGTAGGGCACGACGTTGGGATGGGCGTTGCCGTAGCGCTTGGGGATGTTCCCCGAGACGAGATAGCCGCTGATCTGGTTGGCGTTGAACGCGACCATGGAATCGAGCAGCGCCATGTCGAGGTACTGCCCGCCGCCGCCGCGCTCGCGGTGCGTGATGGCGGCGGTGATCGCCAGACTCGCGTACATGCCGGTGAGGATGTCGGTGATGGCGATGCCGACTTTCATCGGCCCGCCGCCGGGCAGCTCGTCGCGCTCGCCGGTGATGCTCATCAGTCCGCCCATGCCCTGGAACACGAAGTCGTAGCCGGGACGCGGCGCATACGGACCCGACTGGCCGAAACCGGTGATCGAGCAGTAGATCAGGTGCGGATTGATTTCGCGCAGTTCTTCGTAGCTCAAGTGATAGCGCGCGAGCGTGCCGACCTTGAAGTTTTCGAGCAGGACGTCGCATTTCGCCGCGAGCGCGCGCGCGATCTTCTGGCCCTCCGGCGTGGAGATGTCCAGGGTGATGGATTTCTTGCCGCGGTTGCAGGAGAGATAGTAGGCGGAATCGCGCGTGTCCTTGCCGTCCCTATCCTTGATCCAGGGCGGCCCCCAGCCGCGCGTGTCGTCGCCCGCGCCGGGACGTTCGATCTTGATCACCTCGGCGCCGAGGTCGGCGAGGTTCTGCGAGGCCCAGGGTCCGGCGAGCACGCGGGACAGATCGAGCACGCGGATATGCGAAAGCGGGCGGGGCATGGAGACTCCTTGGTGAGTGGTCGAGTCTGCGATCAGGCATTGATCGTGGCGACGCCGTTGTTGAGCACCAGCACATCGCGTTCGAGCGCGCGCGAGCGAAACAAGATGTTGCCGCCGCGGCGCCACATTTCGGTGCGTATGGTTTCCCCCGGATAGACCGGCGCGGAAAAACGCACCGACAGGCCGGCGAGTTTGTCCGGTTCGTAGCCGCAGAAAGTCCGGAGAATCGCATGGCCGGCGACGCCGTAGGTGCACAAGCCGTGCAATATGGGGCGCTGAAACCCCGCTGCCTTGGCCACCGCCGGTTCGGCGTGCAGGGGATTGGGATCGGCGCACAGGCGATAAATCAGCGCCGCCTGCGGCACCGTCGGGAGATCGCATATGGCCTCGGGCGCGTCCTCGGGCAGGGCCGGGGGCGGCGGCGGGGCTTCGTCGCCTTTGCCGAAACCGCCGTCGCCGCGGCAGAAGGTGGTGTGGTCGAGCGTCGCGAGCAGCGCGCCGTTCGCCTTGTCGACGATGCTGCGCTCCAGGATCACCAGCGCGCCCTTGTCGCGGCCTTTGTCGACCACCGCTTTGACGCGGGTGCGGCCGATGACCGTGCCCGCCGCGGGAATCGGCCGGTGCAGGCGCAGCGCCTGTTCGCCGTGGACAATTTTCACCCAATCGATGCCACTCGCCGGATTCTTCATCCAGAAGCCGGGATAGCCGAGCACTACCGGCATGGTCGGCGCGGCGAGCAGGTTTTTTTCATAGACGAAGCGCAGCTGCGCCTCGTCCATGGGGTCGTGGCCGTAACCCACGCCCAGGGCGTAGAGCATGCTGTCCTTCTGGGTATAGGTCTGCTCGATCTCGGCGAAGGGCCAGTTCTTGATCTTGTCGTAATCGATCGGCATGGCTTGACCCGTTGCGCCGCGCGCTACACGGGGTCCCAGCTGAATACGTCCTGCGAACGGTCGAGCGCGTAGAAACCCGCCTGCATCGCGGGTATCGCGTGCTCGGCGATGCTCTGGGCGGTCCAGCCGCCGTCGCGGTGCACCGAGCGCAGCGGCCGCGGCTGGCTCATCAGGAAGATTTCATTGGCGCGCACGGCGAATACCTGCCCGCTGACGTCTTTCGCGGCGTCGCTGCCGAGGTACACCGCCATCGGCGCGATCTTGGACGCTTCCATGGTCTTGAGCTTTTCGACGCGCGCCTTGGCCTCGGGTGTCTCGGCCGGGATGGAGCCGATCATGCGGCTCCAGGCGAACGGCGCGATGCAGTTGGAGCGCACTTTGGCGCGCGCCATGTCCATGGCGATCATCTTGGAGAGCGCCATGATGCCGAGTTTGGCCGCGCCGTAGTTGGCCTGGCCGATGTTGCCGATCAGTCCCGAAGTCGAGGTCATGTGCACATAGGCGCCCGATTCCTGCTCGCGGAAATAGGTGGCGGCGGCGCGGCTGACGAAGAACGCGCCGTTCAGGTGAACGTCGATGACCGCCTGCCATTCCTCCGGGTTCATCTTGAAGAACATGCGATCGCGCAGGATGCCGGCGTTGTTGATCACGCAGTCGATGCGGCCGAAGGTGTCGATCGCGGCTTCGATGATGGCGTTGGCGCTCATCCAGGTCGCCACGCTGTCGGTGTTGGCAATCGCGTGCCCACCCTTGGCGTGAATCTCTTCCACCACCTTCTGCGCCGGTCCGGCATCCTTGCCTTCGCCTGAGACCGAGGCGCCGATGTCGTTCACCACGACCTTGGCGCCTTCGGCGGCAGCGAGCAGCGCAATTTCACGTCCGATGCCGCCGCCCGAGCCGGTCACCACCACTACCTTGTCTTTCATCATGTCGCTCATGTCGCACTCCAGAAGTTTGCCGAAAGAACTGTCATGCCGCAATTTTTTTTTGGGGCGATGGCACTTGCTTAAGCCTCTTTTCTGCAAGAAATGAATCATAGTCTAAGCACCTAGTGGGAGCGAGCTTGCTCGCGAATTCCATTGTTCTTGAGCAAGCGCGCTCGCACAATTCGCGAGCAAGCTCGCTCCCACAATGCTCACGCGCCGTAGCGGCCGACGATGGACACCGACGATACATTCTGGTGCGGAAAGCCGCCCAGATTGTGGGTCAGGCCGAACACCGGCGGCTGCTTGCGCTGGCGCGGGCCCGCGCGGCCGAGCAGCTGCAGATACATCTCGTAGAGCATGCGCAGGCCCGACGCGCCGATCGGGTGGCCGAAGCATTTGAGGCCACCGTCGATCTGGCACGGGAGGCTGCCATCGGCGTCGTAGAAGCCGTCGAGCACATCCTTGATGGCGCCGCCCTCGGGCGAGATGTGCAGATCCTCCATGGTGACCAGTTCGGTGACGGAGAAGCAATCGTGCACCTCGATCAGGCTGATCTCCTTGCGCGGATTCTTGATCCCGGCTTCGGCGTAGGCACGCGTGGAGGCGATGCGCGTGGTGGGAAAATAGCTGCCGTCCCAGGAATTGTGCTGCGCTTCGAGGCCGTTGGACACCGCAAGCTGCAGCGCCTTGACGCTGATGATGTCGGATTTGCCCAGGCTCTTGGCAATTTCCGGCGTGGTGACGATGGCGCAGGCCGAGCCGTCAGAGACGCCGCAGCAGTCGTAGAGGCCCAGCGGCGCGGCCACCATCGGCGCATTCATCACGGTGTCGACGGTTATTTTGTTCTGCAGGTGCGCCTTGGGATTGCGCGCGCCGTTGTCGTGGCTCTTGACCGAGACATGGGCCATCGCCTGCTTCAGGTCGCTCGCATTGCAACCGTGCTTGGCCACGTAAGCCGCCGCGAGTTGGGCGAAGCTGCCGGGCGCGGAAAGGTTGGGCCAGAACATCGAGTTGAGCACGCCGCGCGATCGCTGCGGCAGGCCGCCGTAGCCGGCGTCCTTGAGTTTCTCCACGCCGAGCGCGAGCGCGAAATCGCAAGCGCCCGAGGCCACCGCGTAGGCGGCACCCCGAAAAGCCTCGGTGCCGCTCGCACAGTAATTCTCCACGCGCGTCACCGGAATGAACGGCAGTCTGAGCGCCTGGGCGAGCGGAATCCCCGACTTGCCCACATGCATTTCCTCGATCGCCGTGGCGAGCCAGGCGGCCT
>Ga0315281_10012269_pt1 | contig 11693 bp, 10 predicted proteins | sample YL17G07_0_MG_FD_204540 | JGI IMG/M metagenome (GOLD analysis project Ga0315281, IMG submission 204540) | Sediment microbial communities from Yellowstone Lake, YNP, Wyoming, USA - YL17G07_0 | ecosystem: Environmental > Aquatic > Freshwater > Lake > Sediment | place: USA: Wyoming | collected... | reverse complement strand
CGTCAGCCTCTCCCCGAGCAGCCAGATTCCCAGGCCCGTGGCGATGACGGGCTGAACATAGGAAAAGGCCGCGACGCGCGAGGCCGTGAGCTCGGTCATGGCGATGGCGAACAGGAGATAGGGCACCACGGAGCCGAATACCACCATGAACGCCAGCCCCCACCAGGCGTGGAAAGAGACCGCGGTCCAGCGCACGTCGAGAACCCACCACGTGCCGAAGGGAACCATGAACAGCGTGCCCACACCAAAGGCCAGGGTGTTCAGCGTCAGCGCGTCGTACTGGTCGGCGACTTCCTTCACCAGAATGGTGTAGTAAGCAAACACGACGCTGCCGGCCAGGAGCATCACGTCGCCCACCCAGTACGCGCTATTCCCCTGCCCCGCCTTGCCCGTCGTCAGGACCGCCACGCCGCCAAAGGAAATCAGCATGCCCACGAACTTGGGCACGGTGAGCGCTTCCAGGCGCATCAAGCAGGAAAGGACCAGGACCATCACGGGGCCGACGGCCACGATCAGCCCGGCGTGCGCTACCGAGGTCCGCGCCAGCCCGCCAATGAAGAAGAATTGGTTGAACGTGACTCCGCTCAACGCCAGCAAGGTCATGACGAGCCAATGCCGCGCCGTGAGCCGAAACGTCAGATGCTTGCCCCGCGCGAGGAAAAGAATCGCGAACAGGAGTGCCGCGCCCACGATCCGCAGGGCAGCCAGCGCCAGGGGGCCGAAGCCCGTCAGCGCTTCCTTGGCGGCGATGATGTTGGCGGCCCAGCAGAAGGTGGCCAAAAGCATAAGGCCATGCATCTGCGCGTGACCGCGCGCGCGCCCACGGCCTTCCGCGGCCGACGCGGGCAGGGGGACGGTGCTAGGCAAAAGCCTCCTTCCGTACGGTGGCCTTTTCGATCCGTTCGAGGTTAGGTGTGTAGCCCAGGCCGGGAGTCTGCGGCACCTGTATCGTGCCCTGCGGGGTCACCATTACTTCCGGATCGATGATGTCCTGCGTCCAGTACCGCCCGCTGGCCGAGATATCTCCAGGCAGAGTAAATCCCGGCAAAGTAGAGAGAGCAATGTTGTGCGCCCGCCCGATACCAGATTCCAGCATGCCTCCGCACCAGACCGGCACGTTCTTGGCGCGGCAGACCTCCTCCACCTGGCGCGCCGCGGTGAAGCCTCCCACTCGCCCCAGCTTCACGTTGATGATCTTGCAGGCCCCGATCTCGATCGCCTTGCGTGCGTCGTCTGCGCTGTGAATGGACTCATCCAGGCAGATAGGCGTCGCCAGCTCGCGCTGGAGCTTAGCGTGGTCCAGCAAATCGTCCCAGCCCAAGGGTTGTTCGACCATCATCAGGTAGAATCGGTCGAGCGATTTCAAGCGAGGCAAGTCAGCTAGCGTGTAGGCCGAGTTGGCGTCGGCCATCAACGCCATCCGTGGGAACCGCTGGCGGACGCGCTCCAGCACTTCCACGTCCCAACCCGGCTTGATCTTTACCTTGATGCGCTGGTAGCCGGCGTCGAGCTCGCGCTGAATCTTTTCCAGCAACTCCTCCACCGAATTCTGGATGCCGATGGACACCCCGCAGGGGATTTCCTCCAGCGTGCCCCCCAGGAGTTTCGCCAGCGGAACGCCCTTCTGCTGTGCTTCGATATCCCACAAGGCGTTCTCGAGCGCCGCCTTGGCCATGTTGTGGCCGCGGATGGGACGAAACCGCGGAGCGATGGCGGATGCCGTAGCCCACTCCCGTCCCCGGCTCCAGGGGATGAGGAAATCGCGCAGGATGTGCCAGGCCGTCTCCGGCGTCTCATGGCTATAAAACGGTTCCTCTCCGCAAGCCACTTCCCCCCAGCCCGTCAGGCCATCGGCCTCGACGCGGACCAAGACGATCCGCCGGACCGTGGTCCTGCCGAAGCTGGCCTCAAAGAAATGCACCAGGGGCAACCGGATCTCGCGAATTTCCACGCGTTTAATCTTCATAAGGATCCAGCAGGTACCGACAGGTCGCCAGTTCCTCGCGAGTCTGGCAGAGCGTTAGCGTGTAGCTCACTTGCCTTCTCGCGTCTTCAGTTCTTCCCAAATCGAATCGAGCTCCTCGGGGCCACACTCGCGCACTTGCCTGCCGCGCTTCGCCACTTCTTCCTCGAGCGCCTGGAAGCGCCGCTTGAATTTCTGGTTCGCGCGCCGCAGACAGCTTTCCGGGTCAGTATGGAGGTAGCGGGCCAGATTCGCCGCTGCGAACAGCAGGTCACCCACCTCTTCTTCCACGCCCCGCGCGTCGTGGGCAGGACGCAGGGGCAATTCCCGTTTCAGCTCCCGGATCTCCTCCTCGATCTTGCCCAGCAGATCCTCCACCTTCGCCCAATCGAACCCGACCTCCGCGGCGCGGATGCCCAGTTCATAGGCCTCGAGCGTCGCAGGATAGGCAGGCGCGATTCCGTCGAGCAACGACTTCCGGGCATTCTTCTGGCTCGGCTCGGCCCGGCGCTCCCGGTCCTTCACTGCCAGCCAGCTCTGCAAAGCTTCCTCGGCGTTCTTCGCGCGCTTCTCGCCGAAGACATGCGGATGCCGGCGCATCAGCTTGGCGTGGGCGCGTTCCACCACGTCGTCGATGGTGAAACGCTTCTCTTCCGCCGCGAGCTGCGCGTAGAAAACCACTTGGAACAACAGGTCGCCCAGTTCGTCCTGGAGCGCCTCAAAGTCGCGGGCATTGACAGCATCGACAACTTCGTAAGCCTCCTCCAGGAGCAGACCCTTGACAGAGTCGTAATCCTGGGCTCGATCCCAAGGACACCCCTCCGCGCCGCGCAGGTGCGCCATCAATTCCACCAGTTTGCGCAGGATTTCTCCGGCCAGTTCAGCTCCTCAACACCCGCCGTTGGCTCGCGACGCGCAGCACGCGAGACCGAATCACTTAATGTACCAAGCCGCGCGAAGAAATGGCAAGAGAGGCGCGTGGCTTGTTGTCGCCGCGAATTGTTGCTAGACTGGCTGCTTGATGCGCGTGGGGTGAAGCGGTCAGCGCTTGCGCCCCCCGCACGCATCGGGCGAGGAAGTTGATGCCTGACAACAAGGACGAACCATCGAGCTTCCGGGTCGTTGATCGGCGAACCTTCAGCGCGGACGGAACCCGCCGCGAGCCCGCTCGGGAAGCCGAGAACATGGCTGAGGGGCATCCTGCCTCGCCGCCCGCCCAGCCAGCCCCGGCGGAGGCGGAGGTGGAAGAACCGGCGGAGGAAAGCGCCGTGGGTTTTGAGATGTTGGTCTCGTACCTCAGCACTACCGCCATGTTCCAGTTGGGGTTGCTGGAGGGGCCCGGGGGCGAACGAATCCCTCCCGACATGCCCAATGCCCAGCGCACCATCGCCCTGCTGGAAGTTCTCCAGGAGAAGACCCGCGGGAACCTGACCCAGAGAGAAACTAAGCTGCTCGACGACGTCCTTTACGACCTGCGCCTGAGCTTTGTCGAAATCGAAAAGCGCTTGGCGCAAAAACCCCGATGAGACTGACCTTCCTGGGGACCGGGACTTCTACCGGCGTGCCGACGGTCGGTTGTCGGTGCAGGGTCTGCACCTCCACGGATCCCCGCGACCAGCGGACTCGCCCTTCTCTGCTGCTGGAATACAACGGACGCGTGGTGATTGTGGACACCACGCCGGATTTCCGCCAGCAAGCCCTCCGCGCAGGCTTCGAGCGCGTGGATGCCGTGCTTTTCACCCACGCGCACGCGGACCACATCTTGGGACTGGACGATATTCGCGTTTTCTATTTTCGACAGCGGGAGCCCATCCCGATTTATGCCGACCCCGTAACCATGCAGAGCATTCAGCGAACGTTCAGCTACATCTTTGAGGGCACTTACAAGTACGGAGGCGTGGCCAAGCTTGACCCGCGGCCCATCGACGGGCCGCTAGACCTGTGGGGACTGCGGCTAGTTCCCGTGCCCGTCCTGCACGGCGACTTGCCGGTGCTGGGCTTTCGCTTTGCGCAAGCAGCCTACGTCACCGACTTCAGCACCATTCCGGACAGCTCGCTCGCGCTGCTGGAGGGCCTGGAGGTGCTCATCCTGGACGCGCTGCGGCACAAACCTCACCCCACTCATTCAAGCCTGGAAGAATCACTGGCACTGGTGGAACGATTGAAGCCCCGGCAGGCTTTTTTCACGCACATCGCGCACGAGTTGGGACATAAGGAAACTAGCGCCACGCTGCCCCCTCACGTGCGCCTGGCGTATGATGGACTTACGATAGACGTGTAGGAAGGAGAGTTTGTAACCGAGTGAGCAGTCGAAAACCGAAAGACGAGAAATGGTAGGAGGACGCTAATGCCGCAGGAGGGCACAAGAATCCCAATTCGAGATTTCAAGGATCTCGATGTGTGGAAAGCTGCCCGAGAACTCCGCAAGGAAATCTACAAGGCGGCCAAGACCCTGCCGGAGGTCGAAAAGTTCGCTCTGGCATCACAGCTTCGCCGCGCGGCTACATCGGTAACTGCCAACATCGCGGAAGGTTATGGGAGGTTTGGCTACCAGGAGAATGCCCAGCACTGCCGCCAAGCGCGCGGATCCCTACATGAAATCAGGGACCATCTGACCACCTGCGTAGACGAAGGCTACTTGCCTAAGGAGGAAGGAAACCGCCTGGAGAAAACGGCTCTGCGGGTGATTCAAGTCCTCAACGGATATCTGCGGGCGACACTCGCATTGAAGAGGTCAGCGGTCGATTAGCGCGGCGCAGCTTCACGAGGCCGCGCTGCCTCCCGCTTTTCGCTTTTCGATTTTCACTTTTCGGTTCGCAAAACATGCGGATCATCCACGATCTTCGGCAACTTCCTAAGCCGCCACGCCCGAGCGTGGTGACCATTGGCAACTTCGATGGAGTCCACCTGGCTCATCAGCGGCTACTGCGCAGGGTGGTGGAGACGGCTCGGCCGCTGGGCGCCACCGCCACCGCGGTCACTTTCGATCCTCACCCCATCCAGTTCCTGGCGCCCGAACATGCGCCTAAGCTCGTGACCACGCTGGAGCGCAAAGCGCGGTTAATTGAGAATCTGGGGATTGACCTCCTGGTGGTTCTGCCCTTCAACCGGGAACTGGCACATCTCTCCCCCTTAGAGTTCGTGCGCAGGACCCTGCGGGAGGGCTTGCACGCCGTCTCCGTCCATGTGGGACCGCATTTTCGCTTTGGCTACCGCCAGTCAGGCGATGTTGAAGTTCTTGCCGAGATCGCCCGCCAGGAGAGGCTTCGGCTCGAGGTGCTACCAACCATCGAGGTGCGCGGGGAACGGGTTTCGAGCACCCGGATCCGTGAACTACTCTCCCTGGGTTGCGTCAGCCTCGCGGGGCGGCTCCTGGGGCGTCCCTTTTCAGTCTTTGGGCCCATCGTTGCCGGCTTCGGTGTGGGTCACAAGCACACGGTGCCTACCCTGAACCTGGCGTCCGGGCAAGAACAGATTCCCAAAATCGGCGTCTATGTGACGCGCACCCGGCTGGGAGAGGCGGTCCACGATTCCGTCACTAACGTGGGACACAAGCCCACCTTCGGCAACCATCGCCTAAGCGTGGAGACTCACTTGTTGAACTTCATCGGCGAGGTCAAGGAAAGCAGCATGGAGATCGAGTTTCTCTATCGCCTGCGCGACGAGATGAAGTTCCACAACCCCGCCATCCTCAAGGCACAGATCCAGGAAGACGCCCGCCGCTCCCTCAAGTTCTTTCGCTTACTCCGGCGCTTCCAAGAACGCCGCAGCCCGCACCCCGCCCGGACATTGAGAACGTAGATGTAGCGCCGGGCGGAACCTGTCCCCACCTGTCCCGATGCTTGCTGTCGGGATCTAATCGGGAGCCCGGCAAACCCCGCCGCAGCATGTAGCGCAACGTTCGTACTGCAACGTTGCGGCTTTTGAGTGGATGGTCAACCAAACTGCCGCAGACTCACACCGCGAGCGTGCGCTACTTCGTCAGGCGCAAACCGGTGGCCGGCGCGCGGCCCAAGGCCGCGCGGCTTCAAGCTGCGCCCCCAGGCGGAACAGCGTCGCCTCATCGCCGAACCGGCCGACAAAGTGCGTGCCGATAGGCAGTCCCTCGCCATTCCAATAGAGTGGCACCGACATGGCCGGCTGCCCGGTGAAGTTGCAGATCCAGGTGAAAGGCATGAACGTCGTCACCCGCAGCAAGGTTTGCTGGGGCTGGTCCGGCGGCGCGTCGAAGCTGCCGAGCGGAAGAGGTGGCTCGCCCAGCGTGGGCGTCAGCCAGACATCGCACTTGAGGAAGAAGCGGCCAATCTCCCGTGCCACACGCTGCAGCAGGCTCAACCCAAAAACGTATGCTGTGGCCTTGTGCAGGCGGCCCAGCTCGCACTCGAACTGGGTGACCGGCTCGAGTTCTCCTGGCGCCGGGGCGCGCCCCGTCAGGAGAACAATACCATCCAGCATGGCTGCAACCCCGGCCGAAAAAATACCCAAAAACGCCTCCCACACCTGCGACCCATTGAAGGCGGGTGCGGCCTCTTCCACTTCATGACCCAAGCCGGCGCAGAGTTTGGCGGCATCCTGCACGGCGCTCGCGCAATCGGCGTGAACGGGAAAGCCCAAGGGCGAGTTCGTAGTGAAAGCGATCCGCAACCTGCCTGGATCCGCGCCGACCTCCTGGAGAAATGGGCGCGCGGGCGGTGGCGCCCAGTACGGGTCGCCCACGTCGGGGCCGGAGGTAGCATCGAGCAGCGCGGCACTGTCGCGTACCGACCGGGTGAGTGCGTGTTCGGCCACCAGACCGCTGAGCGCGTCGCCGAAGTCGGGCCCGAGCGGATTGCGCGCGCGGGTAGGCTTCAGGCCAAACAGTCCACAGCACGAGGCGGGAATGCGAATCGAGCCGCCGCCATCATTACCGTGGGCCATGGGAACCAAACCCGTCGCCACTGCGGCCGCCGAACCGCCACTCGAGCCGCCTGGGGTTCGAGTAATGTCCCAGGGATTGCGCGTGGGGCCGAACAGTCGCGGCTCGGTGGTCGGCAGGAGGCCAAACTCCGGGGTGTTGGTCTTGCCGAGAATAACCAGCCCCGCGCGCTTCAACCGCGCTACGAGTTCGCTGTCGTGGTCCGGGACGAAGTCACGGAGATAGGCCGACCCCGAAGTCATTCGAACCCCGGCATAGGAGGCCAGCAGGTCTTTGAGCAGATAGGGTACGCCACGGAAGGGGCCGTCGGGCAGCGTGCCGGCGGCGGCTGCGCGCGCCAGCTCATACATCGGCGTGACCACAGCGTTCAGCGTGGGGTTCAGGCGCTCGATTCTTTCAATGGCCGCCTCCACGAGTTCCAGAGGCGTGACCTCCTTGCGCCGTATCAGCTCTGCCAGCGCCGTGGCATCGAGAAAAGCGAATTCGTCCGATTTGGCCATAGTGTGAGCACCTCCTCGTCTGGCTTGGACAAAAAAGAAAGACGGCTTCCAATCTGGAAGCCTGAGTCTATCCGAATTGCGGGCGATGTGCGAGCCGGAGAAAGGCGTTCCAGGAAAGGCCGGAGCCGTCGCGCCTGCGAGAGTCAGGTCTGACGGTCACTGCGACAAGGAAGTTGCCGTAGACTGATGTCAGCAGCCAGGAGTCAGAAGTCAGGAGTCAGAAGCTAGCGGTCACGCGCTGCCCTGTTCGGGCCTGCGGTCTTGTCGGCTACGAAGCGTTCGATTTCCTCGAGCAGCGCGGGCACGATTTCCTCTTCTGTGACGCGCCGAATCGCCTTCCCTTCCCGGTAGATCATGCCGCTCGCGCGGCCCGCCGCGACACCCAGGTCGGCTTCGCGGGCCTCTCCCGGACCGTTCACCGCGCAGCCCATGACGGCTAGCCGGATAGGCATAGTGATGTGGGCCGTGGCCTTCTCGATTTCTCCCACAATCTTGAACAGGTCCACTTCCAGGCGGCCACAAGTCGGGCAAGCAATCACCACCGGGCCGCGACTGCGGAGTTCGAGCGCTTTCAGCAGCTCATAGGCCACGCGGACCTCTTCCACCGGGTCGGTGGCGAGCGAAACGCGAATGGTATCGCCAATGCCTTCCGCCAGCAGGATGCCCAGGCCCACGCACGACTTCACCGTGCCTGAGAACTGCGTCCCAGCTTCGGTGATGCCGAGATGAAACGGGTAGTCCACCTGCTTGGCCAGCAGGCGATACGCGGCGACGGTGAGTTTTACGTTGGAGGATTTGAGGGAGACGACGGTGTCGGTGAGGCCCAAGTCCTCGAGGATGCGAATGTGGTAGAGCGCGCTTTCCACCATGGCTTCCGGCGTCGGATAGCCGTACTTCTCGAGCAGCCGCCGTTCGAGCGAGCCGGCGTTGACCCCGATGCGGACGGGCACACGTTGCTCCTGGGCCCGGCGCACCACCAAGCGCACCTTTTCTTTGTCGCCGATGTTGCCCGGGTTGATGCGCAGCTTATCGAACCCCGCATCCAACGCCAGCAGGGCGAACTTGTACTGGAAGTGGATATCGGCCACCAGGAGGGAGTCAGGGCAGCGGCGGCGAATCTCGGGCAGCGCCTGGGCGGCCGCGAGGTCAGGCACAGCCAAGCGCACCATCTCGCAGCCCGCCGCTTCGAGCTGCTGGATCTGGGCGACGGTCTTCTCCACGTCCCGCGTGTCCGTCTTGGTCATCGACTGCACGGAGATGGGGGCGTCGCCGCCAATCGTTAGCCGCCCCATCTTGACGGGCCGCGTTGGGCGCCGGGGAGAGAAATGCTCTTGGTCACTGAAATTCATGGCTGCGTGCGTAGTCTGTGGTCAGTTGTCAGTCGTCGGTTATCAGTTGTTAGCGATGCCCTGCCTGACCTGAAGGAAGGTCTGCCTATCACCGCATGGAATCGCGTGCCAACGCGGGCGCAACGAAACAATGGCCCAATGAATCAATGATCCGATCTGGCCCTGGCTCAATACGGTCTGAAGGTTTTCAGAATGTCGTTGTATATCACGAAGACGGCCAGCAGCAGCAGGAACACGATGCCCACCTGCGCAAACCGCTCCTTGACCTCCAAGCTCAGATCGCGACGCATCAGGCCCTCAATCAAAAGCAGGAAGATCACACCGCCGTCCAGGATGGGGATAGGCAGCAGATTGAAAATGCTCAACTGCAGACTGATAAACGACACGAACATCAGGAGTTCGGTTATCCCCGCCCGATACATCTCGCCGGAAAGTTGCGCGATGCCGATGGGTCCGGACAGGGACCGCGCGGACATGCGCCGGGTCAGGATTTTGCGCAGCACTTCGAAGGTCGCCAGAGAATTGCGCAGGTTGTCGCGCAGGGAGGCGGTGATGGCTTTTCCCCAGGGAAGCTGCTGAACCACCACGTTGCTGCGGAAACCCACCCCGATGCGCCACATCTTCTCACCACTCACCTCGCTGAGGACCGGCTTGACGCGCACCGTGAAGTCTTTCCCCTCGCGACGAATGGTCAGCTCTATTTCTCTGCCGTTAGCCGACTGGATCAAGTAGGTAAGGCGCGGCCAGAAGAAGACCTTGCGGCCCTCGACCCCCACAATCTGGTCGCCGAGCTTCAAACCCAGCTGGCTGGCGGGCAGCCCCGGGTCCACCATCTCGATCGTGCCCGGCACGTACGGGTACCAGCCAGCGTCGCCGACACGGCTCGGCCCCCTGGCTTGCGGCGTCAGGCTCAGCTTCAGGGTTTGGCCGTCCCGCAGGAGTTCCACCGGCAGGGCCTCGCCCACCGTGGTGAGAATCTTGACTTCGACATCCTCCCACTTCGGGTTTGCCACCCCATCCAGCCGGACGATCAGGTCGCCGGGCAACACCCCGATGCGGGCCGCCGGAGAGTCGGGCTCCACATCGCCCACGCGCGCCGCCTGCTCCTGATAAGCAGGCTTCTGGAAGTGATACCGATAAAGCCCGGTCAACAAGCCCACAGCCAGCAGGGCGTTCATGGCCGGGCCCATCACCACCACCACAAACCGCTGCCAGCGCGGCCGCGCCAGGAATTCACCCGGATCACCTTCGCGCACCTCGGCGGGATCGTCCCCGGCCATCTTGACGAAGCCGCCGAAAGGCAGCGCGCTCACCCGGTAGTCGGTATCCCCGCGTTTGAATCCGAAAAGCCTTTTGCCAAAGCCCAGCGAGAAGACCAGCACGCGGATGCCGAAGAGTTTCGCGGCCACGAAGTGCCCCAGCTCGTGGATCAGGATCATGAAACCCAGCACGACCACCACGACCACAGCATCCGTAATGAAACTCGAAAACATGATCAGACCGTTCTCCTCACCCTGCCGCGCTTGCTACTACCTCCGCCGCGCGCCGCCGCGCTTCCCGGTCGCACTCCAGAACTTCGTCCAGAGTTTCGAAATGGACCTGCGGCGTCTGTTGCATAACTCGTTCAATAACCCGCGGGATCTCCACGAAACGGAGCCGGCGGTCCAGGAAAGCTTCCACGGCCACTTCGTCCGCCGCATTAAGCGCGCAAGGCATTGCCCCGCCCTTCTCCAGCGCTTCGCGCGCCAACCGCAAGCAGGGAAACCGCTGGCTATCCGGACGCTCGAACTGCAACCGGCCCGTGGCCATCAAATCCAGACTCAAGGACTCGCCATCCACAGCCACCCGTTCCGGGTAAGTCAACGCGTACTGGATGGGGAGGCGCATGTCCGCCACGGACAGCTGGGCCATCACCGCCCCATCCTGAAATTCTATCATGGAATGGACGATCGACTCGGGGTGAATCACCACGTCGATCTGGGCCGAAGCCAGACCGAACAGCCAGTGGGCTTCGATGATTTCCAGGCCCTTGTTCATCAACGTAGCCGAGTCAATGGTGATCCGGGCACCCATCTTCCATATGGGATGTTTCAGGGCCGTCTCCGGGGTCACGGTTTCGAAATCTGCCAGCGGCGTTCTCAGCAGCGGCCCGCCAGAGCCGGTGAGAATCAGGCGGCGCACCTCTTGACGGCGCCCCGCCCGCAGGCATTGATGCACAGCGCTGTGCTCGCTATCGATGGGCAGGACTTCCACCGCCTGCTCGCGGGCCGCCCGCATCACCACCTCACCCGCCACCACCAGGACTTCCTTGTTGGCCAGCCCTACCTGCTTGCCGGCGCGCAGGGCCTCGTAAGTAGCCCGCAAGCCCGTCACGCCGTGAGAGGAGGACACCACGAAATCCACTTCCGGAAGCGTCGCCGCTTCCACCTGCCCGTCTGTGCCGGCGACGATCTCGAGGGGTTTCTGGTAGCCCCTGGCCCGCAGCCGCTGGCGAAGGCCTTCCGCGGGCCCGAGGCCGGCAACCGAGACGACCCGCGGCTCAAACTCCAGCACCTGCTCGGCCAGCAGCTCAATGTTTTTGCCGGCGGCCAAGGCCTCCACGCGAAATCGGCCCAGCAGACTTCGCACCACGCGCAGACAGTTCTGCCCCACCGAACCCGTAGAGCCCAGAATGCACAAGCCCTTCACCATGGCCATAGATCTTTGAGCGCCAGCGCAACCCACAGGACGGGGGCACCGAAAAGCAGGCTATCAATTCGGTCCAGCAGGCCTCCGTGTCCCGGGAGAATTGCGCCGGAGTCTTTCAGGTCAGCTCCCCGTTTCAATGCCGACTCCACCAAGTCGCCCACCTGGCCGGCAATGGCGATCAGCCCCGCCAATAGGATGACCACTTTCAAATCCGCCGCCGGCCAGATCCAACGGGCAAAGGCCCAGGCTACGAGCAGGCTTCCGCCGAGCCCCGCAAT
>Ga0315281_10012268_pt1 | contig 11694 bp, 10 predicted proteins | sample YL17G07_0_MG_FD_204540 | JGI IMG/M metagenome (GOLD analysis project Ga0315281, IMG submission 204540) | Sediment microbial communities from Yellowstone Lake, YNP, Wyoming, USA - YL17G07_0 | ecosystem: Environmental > Aquatic > Freshwater > Lake > Sediment | place: USA: Wyoming | collected... | reverse complement strand
TCCATGGGCATAGGCATAGGTGTGGGGGCATTATTGGGGGCATTTGTGTTTGCCGAACTGGCGGGAGCGAGTGTCTACGCGGTTCTCCAGCCATAGTTGGATAGTCCTCCACCCACCATTTCGCTGTCCAATGCAGTCCAGATTAGGCCGAAAAGCCCAGTAAAGATCTGGTTTTCGGACTATTTCTTGTCCGAGCGTGTCCAGGCAAAACCGTTGCGATCCACCCCAGCGACGACGGCGCCGCGACCCATTTGTCGTCCCCACCGCTACTCGGAATACTAGCCTCGCTGTGGCGCTAGGTAACGCTGCGCCAAGCGCAAGATTCTGGTGGATGAAAGCCTAAGCCTTGAATTTTGGGCGCGCGCTGAATAAATCTCGTTGCTATTTAACGCTTGATTGACTAGCATAAATAAATAGGTCAGTCATGCGCAAGAGATTATTCTTAAGGGAGAACGGCGATGTCAAATCTAGCGATCGCGTTCAGGCAGGAGATCACGCGTCTAGCCCGCAGGGAGATCTGGAGCCAGACACGGGGCTTGCGGAAAGCGTCGGCTCAGCTTCGACGAGATGTCGCCGAGCTGAAGCGCCACGTCTCCGAACTCAAATCCGAAGTGGCTCGAACCGGACGTCAAGTTGGAAAGCATGTTGAGCCGCGAACAGCCGAACCCAACCCGGTGAAGACCCGCTTTAATGTAAAGAGCGTCCTTTCGAAGCGCAAAAGCCTGGGGATCTCGGCGGCAGACTACGGCAAGCTCGTGGGTGTAACGGGCCATACGATCTACAAATGGGAGCACGGCGCCTCGCGCCCGCGCAGAGCGCAGTTGGCCGCGCTCGCGTCTGTTCGGCACCTAAGAAAGACGGAAGCCCTTGTCCGTTTGGAGCAGATGCGCGAGAAAGCGCCCTAAAAGCGAAGGCTGAAGCGAGCGCCATTTCGCATCTTCTCCCGAGGAGCCCCGCATGAATACACCGCACCTACCCGGCAAGTTCGTTTGGTTCGAATTTCTGACGCAGGATATCGACAACGCCATCAGATTCTATGATGGCCTGTTCGGTTGGCGCTCAGCGCGCGTGCCCATGGGTGATGGCGAGCCCTATCCGATGATCAAGAACGGCGACCAGGCGATCGGCGGGTACCGCAAGGGACCACCAGGGGTGAAGAGCCACTGGGTTTCCTACCTCTCGGTACCGGATGTCGACGCATCGCACCGCGCCGCGGCGGCCGCAGGATGCCGCATCATGATGGCGCCGACCAACTTTGGTCCTGTGGGGCGAGCGGCTGCGATGGCCGATCCGACCGGCGCATCGTTCTGTGTCTGGAAGGACAACAACGGCGACCCGCCTGATGTCGAAAAGACGCCGATGGGCGCTTGGTTCTGGAACGAGCTTTGGACTTCGGACGACCGCAAGGCGCTTGCGTTCTACGAAACCATGTTCGGGTTCACGCACGATGCGATGAGCATGGGGCCTGTGACCTACTACGTACTCAAGCGTGACGGCCGGCCGCGCGCCGGATTGTGCCAGTCGGTCAACCTCCAAGCGAAGTCAATGTGGCTGCCTTACGTGGCGGTGCCGGACTGCGACGGCACGGCGAGGATGGCGGTGAAGTTGGGCGGTGAAGTGGTGACACCGCCGAGCGACATTCCGGGAATCGGGAGGTTCGGCATCGCCGTGGATACTAGTGGCGCGGCGGTGGCCTTCATCACGCCAAGAAGTTCGTGATCACTACGGCGTGACAGGCCAAAGACCGCTTAGTTGCTCACGCATTGTTCCTGCGGGGTCAGCATTGACGAACTTGATCTGGCGTTTTTACCTGGACCCGAATCAGCAATGGCGATGGGAGCACCTCGCTTTCAATTTGACCGTCGTCGCACGATCGCGCAAAGGGTACAACGAGTACGAACGCTGCGTAAAAAATGCGCAAGCTCACGGGTACAATTTCCTGCCGTCTCAAACCACGCAGGTCCCGGTCATAAAACATGTCCATACGAGACGGTGAGGAAATTCACCCGATAACGGTAGCTGACGGGACTCGCGACAGACGCTCCCTTGGGCCGGCCTGTACGCTGTGATCAGCACCGCAGGGGATGATCCCCTTTTGGACTACCCCCCAAGCACGTGCATCGGTTCGCCGCGTAGGTCTTTCTCCAGAACCAGCACGCAGAACCCTTAGGCATAGTCGGGATAGACCTCGACGACGATCCCAAGCACAGAGAGGGGCTGGAATTCCGCAAAATGGCCAACTTTTTCTGAAATCAGTTGTAGTTGTAGCAGTCGGCCTATGGTCGGCAGGTGACTATTCGGGCCGGTTTTCCATGGGGGCATTGGCAAGATCAGGGCGATCGACCAGTGCCGGCTGTGCCGCACCGGTCTCCAAAGGCCGCCGCCGGCCTCAACCGGTGTGAGACGCTGGGAAAATGGGAATTGAGCTTGCTGCAAAGCTGGATTTGCGGGGCGTGAATCACCCAATGTTGTCCTACGAGGATAGGTCGCGACTCGATCCTGCAGGTGAAGTCAATCTGGAGGATTTGAGCGCTGTCGAAGCCGCCGTATGCGCGATTTTGGACCGGCGATATGCGGGAAAATACGACGTTGCCCCGCTACACCGGGCGCTGGCCGACGTATCGCGGATCTACCGCGGCGACTATCCCGGCCTGCTTCGTTGCGACACGCTCTACCACGATCTGCGGCACTCTCTTGACGCGGGGCTGACCATGGCCCGGCTGCTCGATGGCTACGCCGGCAGCCACCCTCCGGGCAGCGCGACGGGCATGGACGCGGACCACGCTCTGCTTGGCGTATTGCTGGCTCTGTTTCACGACATTGGATTGATTCGGCGCGACACCGAGGCCCATTTGTGGGGACCTTCCCTGACCCCGATTCATGAGGAGCGCGGCGTCGAGTTCATGCAAGGCTATCTTCAAGATACGGCGCTGGGCGCTCTTGTCGGCGAGGCCAAGCTGATTATGGCGACCAAACTTGTGTTCAAGATTCCCGAGAGCTGGACCTTGATGGAACAAATGCTGGCCAGCATGATCGCTACGGCCGACCTGGTCTCCCAGCTTTCGGATCGCTATTACCTGGAGAAGTGCCGCGACTTCCTGTTTCTCGAATTTAGCGCTTTTGGCCTGGCCGGCACGCTGGATAGCCCCTACCCCGACTGGCAGACATTGCTGGAAAAGACGCCTGAGTATGTCGAGGGCTTCATGTACACCCGACTGAATGAGGATTTACACGGGGTGCGCCGGTATCTGCGCGCTCACATGGGAGGCGTTGATCCATGGGAAGAGGCAATGCAGACGAACGTCAGCTTCCTCAAGACGCTGCTCGAAAACAAAGAACTGGACCGGCTGCGGCGCACTCCGACGCGTTACATCGGAGACGCGCCGAAGGAAACCTGACCGGCGCCGGTCGAGGCATCATTTCATAGCGGCATAAGTCCGATTCACGACCTCCCAGTGCGAGCTGGCGGCCAGCGTTCGGCAACTGCGAAATTCGGAATGAGCGCCTGTACCCGGTCCGATTGAGCGGGTACCCGTAAAGACACAGCGAGCGCCAATCCGGCGACCGTTTCCGTGATTTTCCCGAGAGCGTTTTCGCGCGCTGGCACTGCGGAATGCTGCGCGTACAGCCCCTGCACCCGCTGATCGTATTACTCGATCTCGTTCCAAAGCGCGTAAAATCCGGCGGTAATCAGGACGACATCAACGGGTTGGGAGGAGGGGGGCGTGATGTCCTTTCGAGGGATGAACAAGCGCAGGCCCGGCGGGCGCGGGGCGCGCGTCGGCGCCGCTGGTGTCTTCTGCTTCGCGGCGGGGAATTAGGTGGCGGCCGCCGAAATCGAGCTTGATCGCGTCTCCAAGCACTGGGGCGGCACCCGTGCCGTCGACGACGTCAGTTTCAAGGTGCCGCCGAACCGTTTCGTGGTCCTGCTGGGCCCTTCCGGCTGCGGCAAATCGACCACCCTGCGCCTGGTCGCCGGTCTCGAGGAAGTCAGCGCCGGCAGGATATTCATCCATGAAACCGAAGTGACGGCGCTGCCCCCGTCCTCGCGCCGGCTTTCCATGGTGTTCCAATCCTACGCGCTGTTTCCGCACCTGAACGTCGCCGAGAACATCGTTTTCGGATTAAAGGTGCGGCGCGTCGACCCCGCCGCCCGCCGCGAGCGCCTTGGCCGCGTCGCCGCCCTGGTCGGCCTGTCCGATCTGCTGCAGCGCAAGCCGGCGCAACTCTCGGGCGGGCAGCGTCAGCGCGTCGCCCTGGCGCGCGCCATTATTGCGGAGCACCCGATTTGCCTGATGGACGAGCCGCTGTCGAATCTGGATGCGCGTCTGCGTCACGATATGCGCATCGAGATCCATTCGCTGCAGCGCCGCCTGGGAATGACCGTCGTCTACGTCACGCACGACCAGATCGAGGCGATGAGCATGGCGGACCGCATCATCCTCATGCGCGACGGGCGCATCGAACAGGAGGGTGCACCCGAGGAACTCTACTCGCGGCCGGTGTCGACGTTTGCCGCCGGGTTCATCGGCACGCCGCCGATGAACCTGCTCGATCTGGTAGACGGTGCCGCGGGAGCGGCCATCGCGGGCGGCGAGGGCGGGGCCGTTATTCAAGGCGGCGGGGCCGGGCTGAAGCTGGGCGTGCGCCCTGAGGACATTCGCCTGTCGGATAGCGCCGGGGTGCCGGCACGCCTGATCAACGCCGAATATCTGGGCGCCGATACCATCGTCACCGCGCGGATCGGGGAGCAATCCCTGCTGGTGCGGGTGGCCGGTCGCGTGCGCGTCGACACGGAGCAGGCGGTGCGTCTCGGCTGGCGCAGTCGCGATGCGCACGTGTTCGACACGCGATCCGGCAGCCGGGTGGAAGGGCGCGAAGCGATCACGACGGAGCAGGATTAGCGCCGTGCTTGCAGCGCTAATAAAGAAGGCGTCAAATGGGCAACGCAGACGCTTGTCTGCATGCTTCTGCAACAGATGATCATCGGTCGCGCCGGCCGTTCCCGGCGCTGCAAACAGGGGGCTTTGCCATGAAACACGCCGTCACTCGTTTCCTGATGTCCATGGCCGCGGTGTTGGGCCTGTTCCTTGCCGGACCGGCCGGGGCGGCCGGTCCGGTCGAGTTGAACATGTACTATCCGATCGCGGTCGGCGGGCCGCTGACCAAGCTGGTCGACGAGCTTGTCGCGGGATTCGAAAAGGAGAATCCGGGCATCAAGGTCAACGCCATCTACGCCGGAAACTACGACGACGCGCGCATCAAGGCGCTCGCCGCCCTGAAAAGCGGTAAGCCGGCGCAACTCTCGGTGCTGTTCTCGATCGACATCTACGAACTCATCGAGCAGGACGCCATCGTCGCCTTCGACGACATCGCCAACAGCGCCGAGGAAAAAGCATGGTTGAAGAGCTTCTACCCGGGCCTGATGGCGAACGGCACGTTCAAGGGCAAGGTCTACGGCATCCCGTTCCAGCGCTCGACCATCGTCATGTACCACAACAAGGACGCGTTCAAGGAAGCCGGGCTCGATCCTAACAAGCCGCCGGCGAACTGGACGGAAATGGCGGAAATGAGCAGGAAACTGGTCAAGCGCGACGCCGCCGGCCAGGTGCAGCGCTGGGGCGTGATGGTTCCGTCGACCGGGTACGCCTACTGGATGTTCCAGGCATTCGCGATGCAAAACGGGCAGGTGCTGATGAACGCCAATGGCGACCAGACCTACTATGACCATCCGGCGGTGATCGAGTCCCTGCAATACTGGTTCGACCTCAGCCACAAGCACGGCGTCATGCCCAAGGGTACGGTCGAATGGGGCACGCTGCGCGCCGATTTCCTCGACGGCAAGACCGCCATCATGTGGCATACCACCGGCAACCTGACCGCGGTCAAGGACGGCGCCAAGTTCGATTTCGGCGTGAGCATGCTGCCGGCCTCGAAGCGGCGCGGCTCGCCCACCGGCGGCGGCAATTTCTACATCTTCAGGAAAACCACGCCCGAAGAGCGCGTTGCGGCGATGAAGCTGATCCGCTACCTCACCGCGCCGGAGCAGGCGGCGAAATGGAGCATCGGCACGGGCTACCTCGCCACGTCGCAGGCCGCGTACGACACCAAGACCATGAAAGACTACGCGACGGGCTTCCCCTACGCGCTGGTGGCGCGCGACCAGCTGCCTTTCGCGACGGCCGAGCTCTCCACTTTCCAGACCGGGCGCGTGCGCAAGCTGCTCGATGACGCCATCCAGTCGGTGCTCACCGACAAGGCCACCCCGGAGGCGGCGCTGAAGGCGGCGCAGGCGCAGGCCGATCCGCTGCTGCGCCGCTACCGCTCGGCGAAGTAATCCGCCCGCGCGCGGCCGCGGCAAGCGGCCCCGCGCGGCTGGTCTCTCCATGCACCGCACCCTCCTGGTCCACGTCTACGGCTGGCTGCTGCTGCTGCCCGCGGCGGTGCTGCTCGTCGCCTTCACCCATTACCCGGCGGTCGCTTCGCTGGCGCAGAGTTTTTATTCGCCGGCGAGCGCGCTGTATCCGAGCCAGTTCGTCGGGCTCGACAACTACGCCACCATGGCGGCCGACCCGGTGTTCTGGAAGGTGCTGAAGAACAACGTCTGGTTCGCGCTGGGAACCGTGCCGGCGAGCATAGTGATCGCCATCACCATGGCGCTGTGGGTCAACGGCCGGCTTCCCGGACGCGCGCTGGTGCGCATGGCTTACTTCACGCCGACCATCCTGCCGATGATCGCGGTCGCCAACATCTGGCTGTTCTTCTACAGCCCGGGCATCGGGCTCATCGACCAGACGCTCGACCTCTTCGGCATACCGGGACACAACTGGCTCGGCCGCCCGGACACGGTGATGGGCTGCCTGGTCGTGATGACCATCTGGAAGGAGGCGGGATTTTTCATGATTTTCTACCTCGCCGGGCTGCAGGCGATAGCGCCCGATCTGGAGGAGGCGGCGACGCTGGAGGGCGCCGGGCGCTGGCACTATTTCCGGCGCGTGGTGTTTCCGCTGCTGATGCCGACGACCCTGTTCGTGCTGATCAACGCGGTGATCAATTCGTTCAAACTGGTCGACCAACTGTTCATCATGACCAAGGGCGGACCCGACAACGCGAGTTCGCTGCTGCTCTACTACATCTACCAGGTCGCTTTCAGTTTCCTCGACGAGTCCTACGCGGCGACGCTGACCGTGGTGCTGCTGCTCATCCTGTCGGTGCTGGCGATCGGGCAGTATTTTCTGCTCGAAAAGCGCATTCACTACCAATGAGCGTGCGCCGCGGCAGGGGGTTCGGGGAATGGGCCGAAGTCGCCGGCGCCTGGCTGCTCGGCCTGATCTGGATCGCGCCGCTGCTGTACGCCTTCTGGAGCGCGTTCCATCCGCCGGAGTACGCGACGCATTTCCGCCTGTTCGCTCCGCTGACCCTGGAGAATTTCCGCGTCGCCTGGAGCCAGGCGCCGTTCCCGCGCTACTTCCTCAATACCTTCGTCCTGGTAACGCTGACGCTCTCCGCGCAGTTCGTGCTCTGCACGCTCGCCGGATACGCTTTCGCGCGCTTCGAATTCTTCGGCCGCGAGGTGGCCTTCTCGCTGGTGCTGGTGCAGCTTATGATCATGCCGGAGGTGCTGATCGTCGAGAACTACCGCAGCATGAGCACGCTCAATCTCGTCGACACCATCCCCGGCATCGCGCTGCCCTACATGGCGAGCGCCTTCGGCATATTCCTGCTGCGCCAGGCGTTCAAGACCGTGCCCAAGGAGCTCGATGAAGCGGCGCGCATCGAGGGCGCCGGCATGCTGCAGATCCTGTTCCGGGTCTATATACCGCTGGCGCGCCCGGTCTATCTGGCCTACGGCCTGGTATCCGTCAGCTACCACTGGAACAATTTCCTCTGGCCGCTGGTCATCACCAACTCGGTCGAGACGCGGCCGCTGACCGTGGGTCTGGCCATCTTCGGCGCGCCTGAATCCGGGGTACAGTGGCCGATCATCACGGCGGCGACGCTGATGTCCGTGGCGCCGCTGCTGGTCGCTTTCGTGCTGTTCCAGCGCCAGTTCGTGCAGTCCTTCATGCGGGCCGGTATCCGCTAGCGCCGCGCGCAGACCGGCGAAGCGGGGCGGCCCGCGCGATCGGCGGCCGGCCGCCGCGCACCTGACTCTCCCGCCGTCAACAGCCGCTGTGTTGCCTATCGCAGGCGAAACGTGGAAAGTCGCTGCCGAAGGTACAATGGCTCCTTTCCCGCGGCGCATCAGGGCAGATGTTCATCTCGCATGCTTGCAGCTAGACGTTTGGTCAGCTTGATCGCGCGGCGTGCCGCCATCGGACTGATCGCCGCCGCGGCCTTAGGGAGCGCGATCGACGTGGAAGCGGAATCCTCCGGCAAGCCGGAATTTGCGGTCGCCGATAAGACGGTGGCCGAACTGCAGCGCGCGCTGACATCCGGGAAGGTCACGTCCAAAGGCCTCGTTGCGCAATACCTTGCACGCATCAGGTCGATCGACAGGGCGGGTCCGCGCATCAACGCCGTCATCGAGCTCAATCCGGACGCGCTTGCAATCGCCATCGCGCTCGACAGGGAGCGCAAGCTGAACGGCGCGCGCGGGCCGCTGCATGGCATTCCCGTGCTGCTCAAGGACAACATCGCGACCGCGGACCGGATGCAGACGACGGCCGGGTCGCTCGCGCTGGTCGGCGCGAGGCCGCCGCGGGACTCGTTCGTGGCCGCGCGCCTGCGTGAGGCGGGCGCGGTGATCCTCGGCAAGACCAATCTTTCCGAATGGGCAAACCTGCGCTCGACGCGCTCGACTTCGGGCTGGAGCGCCCGCGGCGGACTTACGCGCAATCCCTACGCGCTCGACCGCAACACCAGCGGATCGAGTTCCGGTTCCGGCGCGGCCGTCGCCGCAGGTCTTGCGCCTCTGGCGGTCGGGACCGAGACCGATGGCTCGATCGTCTCGCCGGCGTCGATCATGGGCATCGTCGGCATCAAACCCACCGTGGGCCTGGTGAGCCGCGCCGGCGTGATCCCGATCGCCCATTCGCAGGACACGGCGGGGCCGATGGCCCTCAGCGTCGCCGACGCGGCGGCGCTGCTCACCGCCATGGCGGGAAGCGATCCCCGCGACGGCGCGACGCGGGAAGCGTCCGCCAGGGCGATCGACTACACACGGGTTCTGGATCCGAATGCCCTGCAGGGCGCGCGCCTGGGCCTCGTGCGCGGCAAACCCGGCGGGCGCAACGACTTGGTGGCGGCCCAAATCGCAAAGGCGGTCGCGGTATTGAGAGCCCGCGGCGCCACGATCGTCGACATTCCCGAGCTGTCCGATACCGGCAAGATCAACGAACCCGAGCTAGAGGTGCTGCTGTACGAGCTCAAGGCGGACCTGAACGCCTATCTCTTGGAGTATGCGCCCGGCGCGCAGGTCAGGACGCTTGCCGACGTGATCGCATTCAACGACAAGCACAAGGCGAAGGAGATGCCTTACTTCGGGCAGGAGTACCTGATTCGCGCCGAAGCGAGAGGCGGCCTGGAGAGCAAGGAATATCTCGATGCGCTCGCCGAAAGCCGTGGGCTGGCGCGCGCCGCCATCGACAAGGTGCTCGGCGAAAACAGGCTCGACGCGCTGATCGCCCCGACCGGAAGCACGGCGTGGCTGACCGACTTTGTCAACGGTGATGCCGAAGGCGACAGCTTCTCCACACCGGCGGCGGTCGCCGGTTATCCCCATATCACGGTACCGGCTGGTTTCGTCAGGGGCTTGCCCTGCGGGATTTCTTTTGTCGGTGCCGCCTGGAGCGAACCCAGGCTGATCGCGCTGGCGTTTGCGTTCGAGCAGTCGACGCGACACCGGCGCGCGCCGACCTTCCCCAAGTCGGTGAACAACTGGAACAAGAACTAGCCTGGCCCGGATATTGGTCTGCGGCCTGCAACTGCCATCGCGATCGCAAAGCGAGCACGGGCGCCAAGGCTCGTCCACTCGCGACGCATGGCGCTATTTCTTCTTCGGTGCGGTCTTGCGCGGCCGCATTTTCTTGGCCTGGCCGAAAATCTTGTCCAGATTTTCGTGGATCGATCGCTCGATCGCTGGCTTCATCATCATCAACAGGAAACCGAGCTGCGCTTCGATGATCACTTCCTGGTCTCCCAGGGTCAGTTGACCGTCCACGCCGGATCGCTGGAAGCGCAGCACCTCGCCTTCCCAGACGAACTCCATGTCGAAGGCCTCGCTCAGCCGCTCCGACATTTTTTCGGCTGCCTTGCGCGCATGCTTGGGCGCAAGCGCATGCCCGCGGCGAATTTTGATGTCGCTCATAAGCTGCTCCTCCCCGAAAAGGCGATTTTATATGCGGACGCGGGCCGCTGCCGTGGCCCGCCCCCCTTTATTCGCGATTCAGGTCGAACGGCGCCGGGTGCCTGGCAAACAGGCGCGCGAGAATCCGGGTTTCCCGTTCGCGAATGGTTGCCAGGAACGCGGCCGCCCCGCGCATGTGGCGGAACGCCTTGAAGCCGCGATCGAGGAAGTCGTGCAGTGCGCCCATACCCGCGGCGTGCGCCGGTCCTTTTATCAAAGCAATCGCCGCTCCGAGCAGCGGCTTCCGCGTGAGGCCTTCGATGGCGTCGCCGATTTGCAGCAGCAGTTTGATCTGCCGTTCGCGCTCGCTCCGGCCGGAGCAGGCGCGATAGGCTTTGGCGTAGGCTGCCTCGCCGATGTCGGCCTCGGCGCCCTGTCCTGCCGCGAGCAGGGCCTGCACCATGGCTGCGTCGAGCGACTCGGACAGCAGGTCGAGTTCGACTCCTACCGCGAGCGTGTGAATGGCCGACGCGGGCAGGACCTTCGTCATCGCCGGCAAGAAGTGCCCGAGCTCGTCATCGCGCTCGCTGAAATCCGTCGGGCCGTAGAGATCTGAGAGGAAGAACTCCGCCGCCGGGCGGTAGCGGTCGCTCGCCATGAAATCGGCATAGGTGCGCGTGAACCGCGCCGCCTGCCAGCCGCGCAAGCGCATGCGCATTGCCGCCTGCCCGGCACCGAGTACCGAAGCCGAGCGCAGTTTCCTCACGCCGAGGAGATTGGATTGCAACAGCGCCGCAAGCGCTTCCTTGCTTTCCGCCGCTTCAGGTCTGTTCATGATCGGGTCCTGAAGCATTGTTTCCCGGTCCTTAGCCCATTTCAATCGGTGCGCTCGCGATTAGAGGAAAAGTTCTAGACGGCCACCGCGGCTGCCGGAGCAGTGATCGTGCGCCTTTTCCGCGTCCAGGCAATCAGAAATGGATGCCGCGCATGAGCTGCGAAAACGCGATCTGGTCCGCGCTCTGCGGCGGCGCCTCGCCGTCCTTCGTCCCCGCCGCGGCCGTCGATTCCGGAAACATGCGAAAGCTCGTGTTCATGATGATCTGTGCCACACGCGGCAGCAGTGCATGCACTACCTCCCCGAAGACTCCCAGTCGCGTGGCGATGCGCATCGGCTCGTGCACGATCGCGTCGGCGATCATGTCGGCGGCTTCCTCGGGGGTCAGTACCGGCACATTCCGGTAAATCTTCGTCGGCGCTATCATCGGCGTCTTCACCAGCGGCATATTGATGGTGGTGAACTTGACGCCGGTGTCCGCGTACTCGGACGCGGCGCAGCGCGAGAACGCGTCCAGCGCCGCCTTGGAGGCGATATAAGCCGAGAAGCGCGGCGCGTTGGTCAGCACGCC
>Ga0315281_10012266_pt1 | contig 11698 bp, 10 predicted proteins | sample YL17G07_0_MG_FD_204540 | JGI IMG/M metagenome (GOLD analysis project Ga0315281, IMG submission 204540) | Sediment microbial communities from Yellowstone Lake, YNP, Wyoming, USA - YL17G07_0 | ecosystem: Environmental > Aquatic > Freshwater > Lake > Sediment | place: USA: Wyoming | collected... | reverse complement strand
CGCTGCCCGCCTGCCCCCGCTGCAAGGGCCTGGCGCGGCCGAACATCCTCATGTTCGGCGACTGGGGATGGATCGAATCGCGCCAGCAGAAGCAATATGCCGCGCTGCTTGCGTGGCTCAGGCAGGTCAGGCGGCCCGTGACCGTCGAGATCGGGGCCGGCACTGCAATCCCTTCGGTGCGGCATTTCGGCGAAGCGGCGCGCGGCGTGCTGATCCGCATCAATCCAACCGAGCCCGAGGTGCCGAAGGGCAAGGGCTACGGCCTGCGCATGGGCGGTCTGGAAGGCATCCGGCGGCTGCGGGAGGCGCTAGCGGAGCAGGGACGATGATACGCATTTGCACGCAAGACGATCTGATCGCCGTCTGCGCGATCATCAACGACGCGGCGCAGGTCTACAAGGGCGTCATTCCGGTCGATCGCTGGCATGAACCCTACATGCCCCTGGAGGAACTGGAGCAGGAGATCGAGCGCGGCGTCGCGTTCTGGGGGTACGAGGCCGATGGCGAGCTGGCCGGCGTCATGGGCATCCAGGACCGGGGCGAAGTCGATCTCATCCGGCACGCCTACGTGCGCACGCGAAACCGCAGGAAGGGCATCGGGAGCGACTTGCTGCGCCATCTCGAGCGCCTGTCGGCCAAGCCCATGCTCATCGGCACCTGGGCCGACGCGCTCTGGGCGATCCGCTTCTACGAGAAGCACGGATACGGCGTGCTCGGTCGTTCCGAAACGGAGGCTTTGCTGAAAAAGTACTGGACCATACCGGAGCGGCAGATTGCGACGTCGGTGGTCCTGGCAAGTCCGCGGTGGAAATCGGCCTAGTCAGAGACGGCTGGCGATGCGGCGAAAGTGGTACCCCAGGATGGACAGCTCCATCGCGGTGTGAAATTTTCTGGGGCTGGCAAGCAACGTCGACCAGAACAGCCCCCAGTAGGCGCGCCGCCCGGTATGCCAGACGCCTAGCACCCAGAGCGATTTCAGGAACGCCTTCACTTCCGACGCCGAGAGCCGCACCGACGGGCCGCGCGGCTGATAGGTGCGCAGAAAAGCGCGAATGCGGCGGTAATAGTGCTTCGGTTCGTAGAGCTTGCGCATCAGTTCGCTGTACCCCGATATCAGGAACTCCCGGTCCAGTCGCGTGACGAAGTTGATCGCCGCGTCGGTATTGTTGCCGCAGGTTTCGGCGAGGATGCGGCCCTCGCGCGCAAGGCGCCGGTAGAGCTCGGTCTGCGGCAGGGCGGTGAGCAAGCCGACCATGGCGGTCACGACGCCGGATTGCTGGATGAACTCGAACTGCCGCCTGAAAATGTCCTGCGGATCGCTGTCGAAGCCGATGATGAACCCGCCCATCACTTCCAGCCCCGCGCTCTGGAGGATTCGCACCGAGTCGCCCAGATCGCGTTTGCGGTTCTGCTGCTTGCCGCACTCCTCGAGGCCCTCGACAGACGGCGTTTCGATGCCAAGGAACACCTTTTTGAATCCGGCCTTCACCATCAGCTCGCACAGCTCGGTCTCATCCGCCAGATTCATCGACGCTTCGGTGAAAAAGCCCATCTTCGGCTTCACGCGCTCGCGCCACGCGATCAGCTCCCTGAGCAATTCCCTGGTGCGCCTGCGGTTGCCGATGAAGTTGTCATCGACGATGAATACCATGTCGCGCCAACCCGCAAGCCGCAGCGCATCGAGCTCGCGCACCACCTGCGCCGGAGTCTTGGTGCGCGGAACGCGCCCGTTCATGACCACGATGTCGCAGAACTCGCAGTTGAACGGGCAGCCGCGGGAGAACTGGATCGGCATGGCGACGTAGTCGCGCAGATCGATGAGATCCCAGCGCGGCGCGGGCGCCCGGCGTATGTCGGGCCAGTCGGTCGAGCGGTAGGCAGGCCGCAACGAGCCGCGCTCCATGTCCCGCACCACTTCGTCGATCAGCTCTTCGGCCTCGCCGAGCACGAAATGCCGGATCTCCGGGAAATCCTGATGCCCGGTGGTGAACAGGGGGCCGCCGGCGAGCACGGGTCTGCCGATCGCGGCGCAGCGCGCTGCGACCTCGTGGGCCGAGTCCTTGTGAACGATCATCCCGCTCATGAAGACGTAATCGGCCCAGCCGAGCGCCGCATCGCTGAGCGGCGCCACGTTGAGATCGACCAGCCTCAGGTTCCAGGCGCGCGGCAGCATGGCCGCGACCGTGAGCAGGCCGAGCGGCGGGAACGCGGCCTTTTTCGACACGAACTTCAAAACGTGCTTGAAGCTCCAGAACGTGTCGGGACTGCGCGGGTAGATCAGAAGTATGTTCAAAAGCTGCCTCCCCTACCTTCGAGCATAGGCAACGCAACGGGTCAGCGCAAGCCCGCTAGAAACTCTGCGCGCGGTCCAGCGTCTTGAGGAAACTTGCGGCCGGTTGATAGCCGACCACACGCAACCCCTCGATTTCGCGGCCGCTTTTGTCGAAGAAGATGATTCCCGGCGGGCCGAACAGGCGGAAGCGCTTCAGCAGCGCTTTGTCGTCGGCGGTGTTGGCGGTGACGTCGGCTTGCAGCAGCAGCATGCCGTCGAACTTCGCCCGCACCTGCGGGTCGCTGAAGGTGAAGCGCTCCATTTCCTTGCACGACACGCACCAGTCGGCGTAGAAATCGAGCATCGTCGGCCTACCTGCCGACTTGAGCCGGGCGTCGAGATCGACCACGGCGCTGACGCGCTCGAAGCGCACCGGCTCCGCGGCCGCCCCATCGCCCGCCGCGGCACGCAGACCGGCCAACGGCTGCAGCGGATCACGACTGCCCGCCAGCGCCCCGATCACCAGCGCCACACCGGCCACCAGCGCGATCAGGCCCAGTCCCTTCCACAACCGCGCATAGCCCGAGGCGTCCGCAGGCAGCGGGTCGATGGCGCGCAGAAACATCGCCGAAACGATGAGCAGCGCGGCCCAGGATAGCAACTGCGCCATCGCCGGAATCACCGGCGACACGATCCAGACCGCCACGCCCAGCAGCAGCGTGCCGAAGAATTTCTTCACCGTTTTCATCCACGCCCCGGACCTGGGCAGCAGCGCGCCCTCGGATACGCCGACCACCACCAGCGGCACGCCCATGCCCAGGGCCATCACGAACAGCGCGGCCCCGCCCATCGCCACATCGCGCGTCTGGCTGATATAGAGCAGCGCCCCCGCCAGGGGTGCGGCGACGCACGGGCTGACGATCACCGCGGAGAGCACGCCCATCACAGCTACCGAGGCGATCTGCCCACCTTCGAGCTTGTGATGCGCGGCCGAGAGGCGGTGATGCAGGAACGAGGGCAGCTGAATGTCGTGAAAGCCGAACATGGACAACGCCAGCCATACGAACACCAGGGCGAAGGCCGACAACACCCAGGGATTCTGCAACGCCGCGGCAAGCAGCGACCCGGAATAGGCGGCGGCAACCCCGGCGGCAGCGTAGGTTACCGACATCCCCGCGACGTAGGCGAGCGACAGGATCAATGCGCGCAGCTTGTTCATGTCCTTGCCCTCGCCGACGATGATGCCGGAGAGAATCGGGATCATCGGCAGCATGCAGGGCGTGAAGGCGAGCAGGAGGCCGAAACCGAAAAAGCTTGCCAGCACCAGCCAGGTGCTTCCCGACTCGAACATGGCCGCGATATCGGTGTCGCTTGCCGAAGTCGAGAAGCGCGGCGAAGGCGCCACCGCCGGCGGCGCACTGGTCATGGACGGCGGGGACAGCGCGCCGAAAAATGTCCCCGAGAGCGTGCCGGGGCCCGAACCGGCGGAGGCGAGGCGAATCTCGGCGAACTGATCGTGCGGCACATAGCAGACGCCCGCATCGGCGCAACCCTGCGAGGTCACTTTCAGCTTGAAGCGATCGGGACCCCCGGTGCCCTCGAGCGGGACCAGGAAGCGCAGGTTTCCCCGGTAGGTCTCGACGCGACCGAAGAACTGATCGTTGTGGATCTCTCCCTGTGGAAATTGCGCCGCGCCCAGATTCACGCCCGCCGGTTCCGCGGCAAAACGAAACCTTTCCCGGTACAGGTAGTAGCCATCGGCGATGCGATAGCTGATCTCGAGCGTGCCGGCATCCAGCGCACGTGCCGAAAACCGGAATGCCATGTCCGGTTCGAGCAGGTCATCCGTACCGGCCGCCCACAGCACAGGTGCCGCAAGGGACAGGCACAGAACGAGGAACAGTCGCTTAATCGGCCGCATGGGAACCCTTTAGATCGAGCGGACGCGTTTCGGCGACTACCCAGTCCAGGTAGGCGGGAAAGCCTGCCGCGACTGGGACAGCGATGATTTCCGGAAGTTCATACGGATGCCCCGCCCGGATGGCCGCCTCGAGCGCAGCATAGCGGTCGCGCGTGGTCTTGATCAGCATCGGATGCTCTTCCGCATTCTCGACCTTCCCCTTCCAGCGGTAGACCGAGCGGCACGGCGCGAGGATATTGACGCACGCGGCAAGCCGCGCCTGCACCAGCGACTGAGCCAACCGCTCGGCGCTTGGGCGATCCGGGAGATTGGTGAGCACGAGCAGCGTCTCCATGTTAGCTGGCCAGCGATTCGGCGCGCGGCACGCCCTCGTACACGGTGGGATAGCGCAGGCGCACGCCCAGCTCCGCCTTCATCCGGCGGTTGACCAGCCGCCGGGATTCGCTCATATACGAAAGCAGGACCGGGGAGATCCGCCCGGCTGCTTCGGCGCGGCGCACCCGCGGCGGCCGCGGCAGGCCCATGCGGTCGGCGACCAGGTCGAAGTACTCGCCCATCTTCATTTCGCTCTCGTCGCTCGCGTTATATGCGCCCTCGCCGAGCGAAAGCACGGCCGTGAGTATCGCAGCCAGATCGTCGGCGTGAATGTGGTTGGTGTAGACGTCGTCCTCGGCCGCGAGCACGGGCGTGCCGCGCCGGAGCTGCGCAAGCGGCAGCCGATCGGCGGCATAAATTCCGGGTACGCGGAGGATCACGAGCGCGATGCCGCGGTCTGCGCACCAGCGCGTAAGCACGGTCTCCGCGTCGACGCGGCGGCCTGCGCGATCGGTCTGCGCGTTGAGCGGGCGCGACTCGTCCACGTAGGCACCGCCGCAGTCTCCATAGACGCCGCTGGTGCTGATGTACACCACTCGCTGTGGTAACATTGCGCCGCCTTTTTGCGACAGATTTTGCGACTGGCCAAGCACGGCAAGCAGGTTGCGTGTGCGCACATCCTGCGGGCCGGCTTCCGGGGGTGGTGCGGCGTGCACGATCAGGTCCGCGACACCGGCGAGCGGCGCCAGCGTCTCGGGCTGGTCGAGATCTCCTGCGTGCAGCCGAACGCCCGATGCGGCAAGCACCGGGTCCGGCGAACGAACGAGCGCAGCCACATCGTAGCGCTCGAGCCACTGCGGGAGCGCGCGTCGGGCCACGTCGCCGCAGCCGACAACGAGAAGACATTTCCGAGCCATGCGCGAATTTTACCCTTCTGCACCATGAACCATCAGCTCACCCACAAGATCACCTATCAGATCACGATCGGCAACACCGGCCACCGGTTCACGGCCAACCCCGACGAATCCATTCTGGAGGCCGCGCTCCGGGAGGGCCTGATCCTGCCCTATGGCTGCCGCGACGGCGCCTGCGGCAGCTGCAAGGGCAAGCTCATCGAGGGCAGCATCGACTATGGCAAGTACTCCAACAAGGCCCTCACCGAGACAGAACGCGAAGCGGGCATGGCGCTGTTCTGCCAGGCGCTTCCCTTGAGCGATGTGGTAATCGAAGCGCGCGAGGTGCGCAAGACCGGCGACATCCAGATCCGCATGCTTCCGTGCCGGGTTCAGAAAATCGAACGCCCGACCGACGACGTGGTCATCCTGTACCTGAAGTTGCCCGCGAACGAGCGGTTGCAGTTCCTTGCCGGGCAGTATCTGGACATCCTGCTGAAGGACGGCACACGCCGCAGCTTCTCGATGGCGAATGCTCCACACGACGACGAACTGCTGCAGTTGCATGTGCGCCACGTGGCCGGCGGCGCGTTTACCGACCACGTTTTCAGCAAGATGAAGGAGCGGGACATCCTGCGCTTCGAGGCGCCGCTCGGTACGTTCTACCTGCGGGAGGACAGCGCAAAGCCCATCGTGTTCGTGGCAAGCGGCACCGGTTTCGCGCCCATCAAGGCGATCATTGAAAGCGCCCTTGCCAATGGCGTCACGCGCTCCATGACGCTTTACTGGGGCGGCCGGCGGCCAGGCGACCTTTACCTGCGGGACCTGCCGCAGAAGTGGGCCGCGGAGCATGCCGGCTTCGGGTTTATACCCGTGATCTCCGACGCGCTCGCCGAGGACCACTGGACCGGGCGCTCCGGATTCGTGCACCGCGCCGTGATGGAGGATTTTCCCGACCTCTCCGGCCATCAGGTCTACGCCTGTGGCGTGCCGGTCATGGTGGATGCCGCGCGGCGCGATCTCACCACTGAATGCAGGCTGCCCGAGAACGAATTTTTCGCCGATTCGTTCACGACTGCCGCCGACCGGCCGGCGTAGGCCCCGTTACTCCAACGGGGTACGCTTTCCGCAGTCGCGTTTTCGCTGGATGAGTCGTTGCAAGGGCGCCAAGTGGGCTTCCGCAAAGCGGGCACTCATAGGTCTGAGTTCGACCCTCAAGCGACATTCACCAGCATTTGCGTCGAATATCTGGCCTCCTCTAAAGCGGTCACTGCGTATCTCGTTACGGAGAACACCCCGCCGTCGTCAGGAAGTTTGTGACTGGCCCAACATCGAGCACCGTATTTCCTGAGATAGGACCGAGCACCCAGATGTGATTATCAGATGACGATGTCGCCAAGTAGTTGGCTGTACCTGTGTAGTATCGGAAATAATAAGGTGTATATGTTGCCGAAGCCGCTCCCGCCGGAGAGAAGTACTGCGGGTACGTACGTTCCGCCCAATTGAACAGGCAATCCGAGGCTGCTATTGCACTCGGGGTTACGGCGTTCGATGGCACAGAGGAGGTGCTTGTTCCAGCGCTGTTGGTGGCGGTCACGGTGAAGGTATAGCTGGTGCCATTAGTTAGTCCTGTCACGATGATCGGGCTGGCCGTCCCGGTTCCCGTCTTGGTGCCGGAGCTGGAGGTAACGGCGTAGCTGGTGATGTTTGAGCCGCCATTGCTGGTCGGGGCAGCAAAACTGACGGTGGCTTGGGTGTTGCCCGCAGTGGCAATTACGGCTGTCGGGGCGCCGGGTGCCGCCAAGGAAAGATTTTGTAAATCGATTGCTAAATCGCTTGCGTTAACGACCCATGCATCGCTTAGCAGCGCCTTTGAGTTAATGTTTGAAACCATTGACCAATGCACTTTCGGGTTGCACGTCGGGCAATCAGCCCACGCCATAAAATAACAAGTTTTTGGGAGGTTGTTTCTGATCCCTGTTATCAATGTCGAATAATCAAAATTCCCCGAGGTAGACAAAGTACCGGAAGGCGGGCTAGCTGGGCCGTATTCAGCTAGTGCAAAAGGTTTGCCATTGAGCAAAAGACTGTTGTATGCGGCTATGATGGCAGCGTCTATAGTGTCTCTGTAACCATCGAGGGCAACTATATCGACAAAATCACCGCCTGGATAATATGTATTCACTGAATTCTGGGCGGATGTCACCCCCGATGATGCGGCATAAACCCATATCAGATTGTTGAGCTTTTTTGTATTGCTAAAGTAATTGAACATGTGCTGCCAGAGGTCTTTGTAATCCTGAGGGTTGGTCGGAGAACCCCACCAGAACCAATTGCCGTTCATCTCGTGCAAAGGTCTCCACAAGACGACGACACCTGCATCCTGCAGTTGTCTTAGCGCTGTTGCAACTGCATCAAGTTGTGCGATCCAGTTCAAATATGCAGCAGTCCCCGGCGTGATGGCGTCGGTAAGCCTCTGGCCGCGTGTGTTGGTGTCGTTTCCGGCGCCACCCGTCCAGGGATTGTTGGCACCAAACATTACAGTGACTATTCCTCCCTGATTCCAATGATTTGTTATATTAATGTTGACTGTTTCAAGTACCCCGGAAGTTGTAATTTGAGGGAATTTGTAGCTCGAGGTGGGGTCGGATGAGTAATCGAACCCCGCCAGACCAACAAGTATTCCAGTGGCGTTCTTTAGATTCGTTACGTAAAGCGGGTATCCCTGCGCCGCGCTATAGATGTTATATGTGGGGTTGGCATTCCCGGCCTCCTGCCCGGATATCACACGCTTTGTGCTCTTGTCGGGGAGCGAGGCAAGATACTGATACAGGTTGAGAGTTGCCTGCGTGGCATTTCTGTTGGCAGGGGTAACAGCAAGAGTTGCAACTGGAAAGAAAAAAAATAACAAGAACAAGGCACGCATGGTTGACTTAACGGCCATAACGTCATTTTCCTTGAGCAGATATAAATCCCGCGATATGGGGCAAGACTAGACAGTCTGCTGACGGTGCTTTGAAACTCGAAACTCTTAATGCTCAGAACATAATATAGAAAATAGGAATTTCAATGGTAAGCATCCAACAGCGGTGGCCGGGTTAACTTGGACAGTTCTCTGTCGAGATAGTGAAGCAGCTCTTTCACTTTCGCACAGTTCAGTTTTTCCCGATCACCGCTAAGAAACATAATGAGTAACCTTGGCTCACGGTTGTCATGCGCCTATTTTATTGCGGAATTCGATGGTGGTCTTTTGTTGTGCACAGGCAACTGCACGCGCATTTGCGCTGCAGTCTCCCCCGGCGATAGCTTTTGTTCAGAGAACCCGCAATGTGGCGAACACCGGCCGCTGCGACTACTGCTTCTTTTCCGCTTTGAGGGGCAGGTTGTGGCCGATCTCTGCCTATCGCTGCTGGCGCAAACCGGACGTTCGAGCACTGCGATGCCGGCTCGCGGTCAATCAAGCCGATTGATCACCTGCGCGGGATGGCGCGGGCTAGAGTACTGCAGCTAAATTGTCAGACTTTTATTATCGGCGATCCGCGCCGAATGTGGCTCAAAGGCCGATTGGATTGTCAGAATTGACAAGTAGCGAGGAAAACGACGCATAGGCCGGGCTAAACAAAGTCCAGCCTACCGACCCACCTTTCCACGGATCACCGCGGCGACGGTGCCGACCACGAAGACCAGCAGCGCGACCCCGTTCAGCATCCCGCCCCAGGCGCGCCACTCGGGACTAAGCATCCAATCGCCCGCAACCCGGATGAGCAGCGATGCGTGCAGCAGCGCGAGCGGCGCGTAGAAGTAAGGGTGATACGGCACCGCCACGCGCAGCACCGCCGGGAAAATGATCGGCGCGTGGCCGAACACCATCGAGAACACGAAACCGAGCAGCACCGCGTGCAGCGCCGCATCGTAGGCGCCGCCGCCATGACCGAGCCCGCCTGAGAGAAGAATCGAAATTCCGCCGACTGCAAGCCACACATAACCGGACAGCAGACACACGGCAATGAAACGCGTGAGCCCGCTCGCCTTCACCGTGCGCCGCGCCACGTCCTGGCGCATCAGCCACAACGCGAGGCCCGCGAGCGTGAATCCGAGCACCCGCGTTCCGGCGGACCAGTCGAGCAGCGACACAGTGACTCCAAGGAGCAGCCCGCCGAGCAACAAAGCAAACACGCGCTTCGCCACCGGCGAGGGTGGCAGCAAGCGCGACAACTCCAGGCGCTCGCCAGCGATGGTCAGCACCAGGAATGCGACCCACCACGGCACGACCTCATAGACCGGATGTCCGCCCAGCCAGAGCAGGTTGCCGACGGTCCAGCAGGCCGCGCCGAGCGCGAGGGTGAGCGTAAACAGCTCGCGCTGGCGCAGAGTGATGACCACCGACGCCGCGAGCATCACGGCGCTGCCCGCAGCCGAGAGCAAAGGCGCCACGGCCGGCGGCGCCGAGAGCATCGCAGCCAACGCGCCCAGGCCCGAAAGAAGCGGCGCGGCGTACGCCCATCGCTGCCCCAGGGCAACGGCACGCTCCAGGCTGATCACGGTGCCGAAAAAACCCGACGCCATGAGCGGCCCGTGCATCGCGGCAAGCCCTGCGCCGGGCGAAGACCAGCCGAGCCGTGCGAGGCCCGCGTCGATGCCGAGAAACAGCGACGCGAAGGCGAGCAGGAGCAACGGCACCCGCCAGGGCGGTCCGATCTCGATGCTCATCCTGGCCAGCCGAAGGTCTGCTTTGCGACCTCCGACATCATGTCGGGCGTCCAGAACGGCTCCCAGACGAGTTCGATGTCCACCGCGACGCCCTCGGGCGCGAGGGCGGCGACGGCGCGGCGCGCGTTGTCGGTGATCAAGTCACCCATCGGGCAGGCCTGCGTGGTCATGGTCATTTCGACGCGCACGCGTTCCGAGGTGACGTCGATCCGGTAGACGAGCCCGAGATCGACGATGTTGATGCCGACCTCCGGATCGTCCACCGAGCGCAGTGCCTCACGCACCTGATCTTCAGAGAGCATGGCGCGTCTATTCCCCGAGGTAGGCCTCGCGCACCCGCCGGTCAGCGAGCAGCGCGCCGGCTTCCCCCGCGAGCACGATGCAGCCGCTCTCCATTACATAGGCACGCCGTGCCAGGGCGAGCGCGAGTTTCGCGTTCTGTTCGACGAGCAGTATCGTAACGCCCTCCCGCGCGACCGCCTGTATGGTCTCGAACACCTTCTGCATCATGAGCGGTGCGAGCCCCATGCTCGGCTCATCCAGCAGCAACAGCTTTGGCCGGCTCATCAGCGCCCGTCCGATGGCGAGCATCTGCTGCTCGCCGCCGGAAAGCGTGCCCCCGGTCTGGTTGCGCCGTTCCTGCAGCCGCGGCATGAGGGCAAAGACTTTTTCCAGGTCCTCTCCAACTTCGCCGTCGCTGCGGTGATAGGCGCCCATCTCCAGGTTCTCGCGTACCGTGAGCCGCCCGAACACGCCGCGCCCCTCGGGCACCAGTGCCAGACCCCGGCGCACCAGCTCGAAAGAGGCCAGTCCGGCTGTGCTTTCGCCGCGCAGCCTGATCTCGCCCCGGGAGGGGGCCACCATCGCCGCGATCGCCTTCAGCGTTGTCGTCTTGCCGGCGCCGTTGGCGCCGATCAGGCACACGAGTTCGCCCGCATGGACCTCGATATCGATTCCCTTCACCGCGGCGATGCCGCCGTAGTGAACTTCGAGGCCGCGAACCTCAAGCATGCAACGCGCCGCCCAGGTAGGCCTCGATGACCTTCGGATCGCGCTGCACCTGCACAGGCGGCCCTTCGGCGATTTTCCGGCCGTAGTCCAGCACCGCGACGCGGTCGCACAAGCCCATTACCAGCTTTACATCGTGCTCGATCAGGAGAATGGTGATTCCGTCGGCGCGGATCGACTCGAGCAGCCCGCGCAGGCTCGCGGTTTCCTTTGCGTTCATGCCGGCGGCGGGCTCGTCCAGCGCCAGCAGCTTGGGCTCGGTGGCGAGCGCCCGTGCGATCTCCAGCCGCCGCTGATCGCCATAGGAGAGATTTCTGGCGAGTTCGTCCCTGCGCGCCGCAAGCCCGATGTATTCGAGCAGACCGATCGAGCGCTCGTGGATGGCGCGCTCCTCGGCGAGCGTGCGCGAACCGCGCAGCACCGCGCCGATCACACCGGCGCGCGTGCGCACGTGGCGCCCCACCATGACGTTTTCGACCGCGCTCATGTTGGCGAACAGGCGGATGTTCTGGAACGTGCGCGCGATGCCTGCTGCGGCCACGCGATGCGGCTCGCTCACTGGCAGCGATGCCGAATCGA
>Ga0315281_10012265_pt1 | contig 11699 bp, 7 predicted proteins | sample YL17G07_0_MG_FD_204540 | JGI IMG/M metagenome (GOLD analysis project Ga0315281, IMG submission 204540) | Sediment microbial communities from Yellowstone Lake, YNP, Wyoming, USA - YL17G07_0 | ecosystem: Environmental > Aquatic > Freshwater > Lake > Sediment | place: USA: Wyoming | collected... | reverse complement strand
AAACGGTGTCAAGAAGAATAAAACGTATGTTTTACAGGCAAAACACAACCATCAGAACGGAAATCATGAGGGACGCGAGGTGGGTTCACGTCTTCCGAGGTTTCACGCCCGGGGCTACCGAGAGCTGGCGCTCGGGAAGGACAGGCCTGGACCATACAATGAAGGGTTTTTCTTGTCAGCCGAGTTTCGACGAGATTGCCGCAGCCGTTGACACGACAGCACTGATGAGCTTCTCTTGATGCTCACACCGCATACTTGGAATAGAGAGGCTAATCGCTCCGACCACTTGTGAATGTTCGCGAATGGGTGCGCCAAAGCAGTAGCCCCCCAGCGTGGTCTCTTCCAGGTCGGTGGCATACCCTCTTTCCCGAACCAACTCCAGTTCTTTACTCAACTCCAGCTCGTCGGTAATGGTCTTCGGCGTTAGCGGACTGATTCCGTAGGTCCTGAGCAGTCTCTCGCGACGAACCTCAGATTGGTACGCGACAATACACTTCCCGAGTGAGCTCGCGTGGGGCGGGATGATGGAACCAAGGATGTTACCCATCTGGATCCTCTGCGTGCTTGGCCGCGTCAGTACCACCTCGATGTGGTTCTCGAACAGGCAGGCCACACTGACCGTTTCGCGGAACTCACGATTAAGTTCATGCACTAAGGGCGAAGCCGCCTGAACCAAGTTGTGAGCCACGCTGTTTAGGATCATAGTGGCCACCAGAGGCGAGAGAATGTAGTGATCTCCTGGCGTTCGTTCCACATAGCGCGCCACCTCCAGTGTCCGCAGGATTCTGAATACGGAACTCTTGGGCAGCTTGGTTGTTTTTGTAACATCACTCAACGAAAGCGCCTCAGAACTGCGCTTGAAAATGTCGAGGATATTCAGCGCGTTCCCGATCGCCTTGGAAAAGTACCGCTCGCTCTGGGGAACTTCCTGCGGGGGCGGCACGCTGTCTCTGAGAACTTTCTTAGTTTGCGCCAAAAGGAACTCTCCTGCGTTCAGATACACCCACGGTGAAACAGACTCTCACCAGACCCTCGTACCTCAATTTGAAACAGTATCGCTCATTTTGAACAGCAACGTCAAACTCCTGGCGGGAAACGACGCGTCACCCCCGGAAATTAACTTGGTCAACTTTGCTGTTCGCCGGGAAAAACGATGAAGAGCCCAGAGGGGGGAGCGTTAAGGAATGGCATAGTACGTGCCCTCCTCGTCAATCTCTGCAAGAAATGCTCGCCCGAATCCCTGCACGGCGAGAGGCTTTGACCATCGTTAAGCCGGACACCTTCATCCGTTGGCAGCGCCAAGGCTTTCGGCTCTATGAGGGGACGATTCGCGCTCCGCAAATCGTGCGGTTGCTGGCCCACCTCGGACGCCACCTGCGCGGCAAGCTGATTCTCGTTTGGGACCGGTTGCCAGCGCATCGCAGTCGGCAGGGGCAGGAGTATCTGGTTCAGCACCGACGCATCGAGCAAGAATGGTTGCCCACCTACACTCCGTAATTCAATCCTGTGGAATATCCGTGGGGACGACTGAAAGAGTACCAACTGGACAACTTCTGCCCGCAACCCTTGGCGCAGCCGAAAGGGGCGGCTCGCAACGCTCGGGGTCGCTTGCAGCGCCGCCCAGCGATCGTGGCCTGTGCGGGAAGCAAGCTGAGTTGCCGCTTTGAAAGGGGACCTCCTGTCACTGCATTATGCAGAGCTCAACAAGACGGTCCAACCTCTCAGGAGAAGACCAAGGCAACATACAGGAAAGCATAACCACGGATGATCTCTCCGGCACACAGCCTTTTCCTGCCGCAACTGCCTTGCACAATCTCTTGCGCGGCTGAAGGGCCGGACCCAGCCTTCTCACTTCTCGACGGTCAGCTCGATAATCGTGTCAAGCGCATCGCGCTGGCTTGAAGGAACGGAGATTTCCAGCCCGCCATCTGTTTGCTTCCATTCCACGGCGCTGCCCGCGAGGCGACGGGCCGACTTGACAGTCAGTTTCGCGGGAGGGAGCCGTAGCACCTCCGCTGGCCAGCTAAGGATGTGCAGGTAAACTTTGTTCTCGCGCTGCGTGCTTGCACCCCACTGGCCGAGCTGGAAGGGCCCGCCGCGTGTCGAGTAGATGCTTTCGCCGTTCGCCTTCAGCCAGGCGCCGATACGGAGCAGCGTATCCTTCTGCCGCTGTTCGAAACGCCCGTCCGGCATGGGAGTGACATTCAGGTTGAAGTTCCCGTTTCCGCCCGCGCTTTTTACCAGGTAGCGAATACACTCCTCGGCTGACTTGTTTCGGTCGTTTGGTTTCCAGGCCCACTGATCACCCAGCGTGATCCAGGATTCCCACGGATACGTGGCGAAGCCGCCGATGTACTGTTCGCGCTCCTGATAGTCGCCCGCATACTTGTCGTGCTCCCACCAGAGCAGGTTCTCCGTTGTCCCCTCACCGTAGCGGCCTTTGTCCACGCGGCTGCTGATGACGATGTCGTCTCGCAGCCCCCGCAGGTAGCGGTACAGGTCACTGCCCCGGTCGTGGTTCCAGGTTGGATCCCACTCGCCATCGAACAAGATGATCTCGCTGCCGTAGCCCTGGATCAGTTCCTTCAGCTCAGCCTTCATGTAGTCGACGTAGCGGTTGAAGTCCGGCTTGCGGTCCAGGAGAAAGCCCGGCCCACCGTGTCCGTAGGGGCTGTAGTCGTATTGATACCAGTCCAGGATGGAGTAGTAAGTCCCAAAGATGATTCCCTGCCTCCGGCACTCATCGGCGATTTCCTTCAGCCAGTCGCGATGAAAGGGTGTGTTCATGATGTTGTGGTCCGTTTGCTTAGTTGCCCACATCACAAAGCCATCATGATGCTTGCTGACGAAGGTGATGTACTGGAAACCGGAATCCTTGATGAGTTGAATCCATTCGCGGGCATTAAAGAGGGCGGGATTGAATTCCTGGTAGAGCGAATCGTACTCTTCTTTGGGCACCTGGTCCGTGCGCGACCACCCGATTTCCGTTCCCCGCAGGGCGACCGGGCCCCAGTGAACCGACAGACCTACGCGCGCATCCTGCCACCTCGTAATCGCCCTCGCGTTGGTTTCAAGGTTCGGATTCTGATTACCCCCGCCAAGGTGATCCGCCTGAGCCATCGGCACGAGCACAAGAATTAGGGCGAAAGAAAGAACCAGAGACCGAGCGAGTTTTCTCATCACACCTCTCTTCCCTGCAGACAGAGATACTCCCTCAACATGTGAGTATTTTTCCCTCTCCGCATCCACCCCCCATCGAAAGCCAGGATTGAACCGTTCACGTAATTCGAAGCCGGCGAGACAAGAAAGAGATCCGCTCCCTGTAAGGCGCCAGGTTCCCCCCACCGTCCGGCGGGAACGTGCCCAGAAGCACGGCGTTTCTCTTCGCGTCCGCGCACAAAGCGGTAGCGTTGTCAGTAGAGATATACTCGGCAGCGATCACCTTCACCCGCACTCCTTTGCCCGGCCATTCGTTGGCCAGTGCCTTGGTCAACTGCCGGATACCGCCTCTGCTGGCCGAATAGCCGGGAATGAAGATTCGTCCCTGGAAAGCCAGGAGCGAGGCCATGAAGCCAAAATCCCCGGTTTCAACATTAGGAATCGTACGCCGGATGCGCCGCCGACTCAAGCTCAGATCACCCCAGCCTCTACGGGGAAGCATGAGGGATCGCTTTAGTCGTCCCGGAGGTTCGTCAGGTGTGTTTCCCGCCTGCGCCGTACGTCGCCGCTGATGCTTGTCCCCGCCGATGAGAATTCCACAATATAGTGACGTTCGCGAACAGCACGGCTTGCGACCCGCACGCCCCACCGCCTTTAACCCGGCTCGCCCCCACTGCGCCACTTGCTGCGCCCAACGACTCACCGCTCGCCGATGCACCCCTAAGCGGCGGGCAACCTCCGCCTGGTGGAATCCGGTTTTCAGTAACCGCGCCGCTTCCCAACGACGCTTCTCCAAAGCTTCGAAATCGCGTTTCACTCCGGCTGAATTTCCCCTGCCGCAAAGCATAGCTCGAGAATCAGAAGATATCACTATCTTTTACAAGGATCATGAGTCAATTCAAGTGCTGCCGCGCTCCTTGCAGCGATGCCGTTGCCGGCGGCATAGAGGCTGACTGCTGGCAAGCGAAGATCTGGCTGAGAAGGGAGGGGAGAGGTCTGCGTGAGACGTTACAAGACCGGGCACCCCCTAGTTGGCTTGACCAGGAACAGGCACGGCCCGCGCTCTCCTCCGCTACTGAAACCATGCAGCACGAGAAAATCTGGTCGCGACGGAGGCGGTAAGGCAAATCCTGGATAATAGCGTGCTTGGTGGAGGGAGGAGTTCATATCTCCGCAGGTGTGCCCACCTTCACGACCGTGGGTTTGCCGCATACGGCAGTGGCCGAAAGCTGCGTAATAGAAGAAAATGTATCGCCGGGTTCTGTTAGTAAACCACCCAGAGATATGGTAAGGTGCGAACAATGAAGCCGACGCGGAGGGAGTTCTTGACGGCAACCGCCAGAGCGAGCACCCTGCTCGCTACTTCCGGTGCCATCGCTTTCCACGGAGCAATAACTCCATCTGAGCCGCAGCCCGCCGCCCCCACCAAATACCTGCCCACGTGGGAATCCATCAAGCAGCATCCAGTGCCAGATTGGTTTCACGAGGCGAAGCTCGGCCTGTTTCCGGTATGGGGCATCTATTCTGTGCCAGGCTGGGCGCCTCCGACTGGCGAACTCGGCAAAGTCGATCTCAACGTTTGGTTCCACAGGAACCCTTACGCGGAGTGGTACTGGAACTCCATGAAGATCAAAGACTCGCCGACCTGGCAGCGCCACGTAGCCACGTACGGGGCCGACTTCCAGTACGAGGATTTCATACCGATCTTCAACCGCGAGGCCAAGAAGTGGGATCCCGATAAGTGGGCGGATCTCTTTCACTCGGCCGGCGGCAAGTACGTGGTGTTCACTACCAAGTTCCACGACGGATACCCGCTTTGGCCAAGCCGCGTCCTGAATCCACACCGCAGGGTAGATCAGCTCGCAGCGCAGCGAGATTACGTCGGCGATTTGAGCCAAGCAGTGCGCGCCCGCGGCATGAAAATGGGCCTCTATTACTCCGGGGGATTGGACTGGACTTTTGAGGGCGCACCGATCGCGAGTCTGGCCGACATGAAGCTTGCCCTTCCGCAGAGCGCGGAATACGCGCGCTACGCGGATGCTCATTATGGGGAGCTGATCGACCGCTACCATGCGGATATCCTCTGGAATGATATCAACTATCCAAAGTTGGGTGACCTGAAAACGATATTTTCGGATTATTTCGCCCGGTTTCCCGAGGGTCTTGTCAACGACCGATTCGGTGTCGAATTCTCGGATTTTACGACGCCCGAGTACACGCACTACAGGGAGATCGCGTCGAAAAAATGGGAGGCCACGCGGGGAGTGGGATTCTCGTTTGGCTACAACCAAGCCGAGGGCCCAGAGCACTGTCTTTCTGTTGACCAGTTAGTTAAGCTGCTGGTTGACGTCGTCAGCAAGAACGGAAACCTGCTGCTCGCGGTCGGCCCCAGAGCAGACGGAAGCATCCCGGAAACCCAGGAAGACCGGGTGCGGGCACTGGGCAAATGGCTCCGGGTCAACGGCGATGCTATTTACGGGACGAGGCCGTGGGCTCGGGCTGAAGGTCGCACGACGGACGGTGGGGAGGTCCGTTTCACGAAGAAATCAGGCAGCCTGTACGCGGTCCTGGTGGCGAAACCCACAGGTACAAGGGTCGCGATCGAGTTTCTCTCTCTAGCGCAAAGCGGCGTCGTCAAGATGCTGGGAGTTGAAGAACATCTCAAATGGTCCCAAGACGGCAACAATCTGGCCATCACCTTGCCTGACCGGCTCCCGGGTTTCAGTGCCTGGTCTTTGAAGATTTCACCGCAGCCTCAAGATCTTGCACATGCTTGAGCAGCCGGGGGCATTCAAGAAAGCGATGGGGACTGGTAGCTGGCCGGCAGCATTTATATATTTCTAAACTGCGGCGAAGAGGCGTTCAAAAAATGAAAACCACGCGTCGAGGGTTTCTGCAGACGATGGCCGCTACAACCACCGGAGCTATGCTGGCGGAGCCAGTCTCGAGCGCGCCCTCCGGCAAAACTCTCGAGGCCTACGAAATCGCCCGGCGCCACCGCATCATCCGTGATCTGCCGGGGCCGGATTTCTTCGAAGGCATGCTCCTCGGCAACGGAGATGTCGGGCTGTGCGTCACGGTGCGCCCTGACGCCTTGGGCCTTCACATCGGCAAGGAGGATTCCTGGGATATCCGCGTCAGCGAAGACCACTATCAATACGTGCTGCCTTTCAAAGATCTCCTGAAGCTCTGGGAGCGCGCCAGTGAAGAAGCGAAACGCCTGGGCAAGCCCGATATGCTTTACCTGGAATCCAGCATAGACTTCTTCCGCGAATACACCGAGAAGGTAACTTCCTCTTACGCGAAGTCGTGGCCGCGTCCCTGGCCTTGCGGCATTGTCTGGATTCACTGGGACTCACGAAAAGTCAGCCTCCTGCGCCAGATGCTCGACCCCTCGAGCGGCCTTTTCACCCTCGACCTTGTGCACGATGACCTGCGCGGCCAGCGTCGCAGGTTGACCGTAAAATGCTTCGTGAACTGGACCACCGGCCACATCTCCGTTTCGAGCGCCGGGCCCGTGCCCTTCGTATCAGTCTCCTACTGCCCGAACCTCGACGCAGACGCGCAACTCCCGCCACCGGAAATTGACGGCACGACCGGCGAAGGTTTCGCCGAGTTCTCTGGATATCAATGGTTTCCTGTGACCGTCCCTACTCAAGAGAATCCCAACCCACCCCGCACCGAGAAGGACCGCAACTTTGCCTTGAGCGGCCGCCTGGAAGGCTCCTGGACCATCGAAGGTCTTGCCGAAAGCCAGGAGCAACTGAAAAAGCTGGGCGGCCGCAGCCAGTTCATGTATTGGCCTACCGGCGGGCCTCCCAGTGTGTTTCTGCGCAGCCAGAAGCACCAGCCTTTCCGCCTGGATCTCACGCTTTTCACGCCGCGCGACCACGCCGACAACGTCAGCTTCGCGAAGACCGAGGTGAGGCGTTTGTCGCAAGTCCCCGTGAAGCAACTGCAGCAGGAAACTGAAAAACACTGGCATGATTTCTGGTCACGTTCGGCCGTCGAGTTTGCGGACAAAGAGCTTGAAAGGATCTGGTATTACAACCAATACCTTCTGGCCTGCTGCTTGCGGAAGGGCAAAGTCTGCCCGGGGCTCTTTGGCAACTGGACAAGCGGCAAGATCGGCACGGCCTGGCACGGCGATTACCACATGAACTACAACACCCAGCAGGTCTTTTGGGGAGTATTTTCCAGCAACCACGTGGACCAGCATCTGCCCTACGTCGAGCTCGTCGAGAACCTGCTGCCGATGTCCGAAGCCTATGCCAGGGAAAAACTCGGCTACCCTGGCGCATTCTTCCCGCACTCGGCATATCCGGTTCCGAGCCGCGTGGTGCCTTACCCCGCGCCTCCCTGGGGCTATGAGATCTGCGAGACGCCGTGGACCGTGCAGAGCCTCTGGTGGCAATACCTGTACACGCTTGACAAGGAATATTTGGAAAGGGTCTATCCGCTGCTCCGCGCGGCCACGCAGTTCGTGGTCGCCTTTGTGACGAAAGAAGCGGACGGCAAGTATCACATCGTTCCCAGCGCCTCGCCTGAGAATTGGGGCTGCACCGCGGATTTCCGTTTAAACAAAGACTGCATCATGGACCTGGCGCTCACGGAATTCCTGCTGGATGCGACTGTCGAAGCCTCGAAGATTCTCGGACTCGACGCCGGCGAACGCCCGAAGTGGCAGGAAGTGCGCGCCAATCTCGCGCCTTATCCGAAAGTCCGCGGGCCGTTCGGCGAGGTCTGGGCGGATGTGCTGAACGCCCCCCCCGAGCATGTCTACAACGTCCCGGTGACCTTGGCGCCGGTCTTTCCCGGCGAGCAAGTTGGGATCGGCCGCGGGGAGGAGCACCTCGAGATCGCGCGGCGGACGGCTCACACCATTCGGCTGGAAGGTGGAAACGACATCGTCTATCAACCGCTGATTCGCGCCCGGCTCGGCATGCTGGACCTGGACTGGTTTAAGCGCGAGGTCAGTTACTGCCAGATGCCAGACGGCATCGTCAACGACCGCGCACGACAGATCGACGGCCGCTACGACGATAACGTGGATTTCGACTTCATGATGCGCATGGGAGTGTGGATCGAGAACCTCTCCCTTCCCGCTGTCCTCAACGAATGCCTGCTCCAGAGCTACACCGGTGTCATCCGCCTTTTCCCGAACACTCGGCGCCTAGGCGCGGCAAGTTTTCGCAACCTGCGCGCGGTGGGCGCGTTCCTCGTGAGCGCAAGCTACGATGGGAAGGCTGTGTCAACAGCGGAACTCTTGAGTGAGAAGGGGTCAGTGGTGCGTATGATCAATCCCTGGCCAAACAAGACGGTCCGCGTCATTCGGCTGAGGGACCATCAACCGACAAAGACCGTGCTGAAAGGTGATTTAGTAGAGTTCTCAACCGAGCCGGAAGAGAGCTACCGCATCGAACCCGCTTCCTAGAGGAGGGCCTTCTCGGCTCTCCGGGTTGTTATCGTTTATGGGAGCATCGCCACGGTGCTCCCTCATGACTCCAGCGACGAAAGCTTGTCTTCGCGCAGTGCTTTCACACCTAAAACAGATACACCATGTCGTCTCCTTAAGACTGAAAAGGTGAGAAACGTTTGGTATCGGGCTTAGGCCAGCGTTGGTACCGAGTTGTGTGAAACGACATTGAGTGAGAACCTTCGGCGGTGTCCCTCCGCCGGTCCTGATTGGTGAACATCCTCCTTTCCTTGCTCGGGAAGAGCCGCAACAAAGGACAAAGCGTGGCTTCCACCCTGGCCATTCCGGATATGCCGGAAAGCATCGCTGTTGGTCCCTACTCGGGTTTCATCAAGCAAGGAGCGAACACAGTACAACAGACCTAATTTGCCTTGAAATTGCTCTTCCGAACCCTCAGACTGTCTGGAGAAGGCCGCGAGGTGGCGTTGAAGAGCATATACAACCGGCGTTGGGTGGTGAGACCGCTTCCCTGGCTGAGGCTGATGATGCAGATTGTGGGAAGCGTTCTGTTGACCATGTCTGCACCCAGCTCTTCCTCTGCCCAGAAAACCTCGGAAGCGACACAAAGCAGCACCACACAGGCAACCGTGACCTTCACTCTGCCCAATTCCTGTCAGCCCTTAGCGAACGAATCTCATGACATTGCAGAACTTCTGGAAACCCTGGCTGCCAAACCCTCGGTTGCGGGATACAATCTGCTCGGGTTGCAATTCAGTAATCGTCAAGAATTCCGCTGTGCTATACCGGCCTTCGATGCCGCTCTCCGCCTGGATGCCGAGTCTTGGGAGACCCGGTACAACCTGGGTTTGGCATTAGCACGTGCGGGCGAGCAGGAGCGAGCTCAGAGCGAACTGGGCCGGATTGTCCGGCAGAAGCCGGACTACGCTCCGGCGCATAACGCCCTTGGTCTGGTACTTGCGTCTCTAGGGGAGGAGGAGGCCGCAGCCGAAGAATTCAAATCCGTGCTGAAACTCGAGCCCCACTCTATCAGCGCGGCATCAAACCTGGCCCGGGTTCTTCATTCGCAGAAGAAATACACTGCGGAGATTTATTACCTGCGACGTGCTCTGACTTTCAGACCCCCGCAGGACCAGACTATTGAACTCGGCCTGGCGCTGGGCGCGGCTTTAGATCAGCTAGGGAAAACCGACGAGGCCGTGGCGGAGCTTCGGAAACTTGTAACGTCGTATCCGAAGTCTCCCGAGGCGCATTACAACCTCGCCAATGAATGCGCCAAGCACCTTCGGTATAAGGAGGCCAAGATTGAATACGAGGAGGCTCTGCGGCTCGACCCAAAGAATGACGGGGCCCGGCTCTCCCTTGCCAAGACGTTGCTCGAACTAGGGGAGGCCGGCGCCGCGGTCCCCTTGACCCAGGAATACACGCGCCGCTTGCCAGGAGACTATGAGGGCTACCTCATCCTGGGCCACGCTTATCGGAGGCAGGGCGACCTGATGAAGGCGGTGGAAGAACTGCGCCATGCGCTGGCCTTGAAACCTGACAGCTATGAAGTTCGGTACAACTTGGGGCTGGTGCTGGCTCGCTCCGGCAATCTCGAAGAAGCCCAGCAACAATTGGAGGCTGCCGTAAAGCTGAATCCCAGGGCACCAGGAGCTCATTATGAGCTGGGCCTCATTTATGCAAAGAAGAAAGACCTGCAACGTTCTAAGGAAGAAACGAAGGCCTTTGAGCGCGCGCGGTTTCGGAGCGACGAGGATTGGAACTTTGAGCTGCTTCGCATTAAGGGGAATGACTTTCTGCAGAAGGGCGACGCAAAGGCGGCAGCAGAAGCTTACCAGGAGGCCTTGAAACTCAAGCCCAGTGACCCTGGCATGCACTATAACCTTTCACTGGCGTTGGCAAAACTCGGCGACACCGCGGGCGAGATGCGCGAGCTGCGAGAATCGATCGAGCTGGGGCCTAATGTTGCTGAAGCTCACAACCAGTTGGGGATTTCTTACATGGCAGATGGCAAGGTAGCCGAAGCAGAGAAAGAATTTAGAGCCGCCCTCGCCATATCCCCAGCCTACGCGGAGGCCAAGAACAACCTCGGCACGCTCTATGGAAGGGTGGGAAACCATTCGGCAGCGGTTGAGCTATTCCGCCAAGCCATCGAAGTCAACCCACAGTACGCCCAGGCCTACCTGAACCTAGGTCTAACCTTGGCTTCACAGGGAAAGTACGCCGAGGCTCAGCGACAACTCCGGGAAGCGCTCAAGCTTGAACCTGACAATAGGATCGCCCTGTCTGCTCTGCGGATGCTGGAATCCCAGACACCCCAGCATCCGAATCCTGCCCAACAGACCAACAAGTGAGCCCGCCCAGTTCTGAATCGTTCGTAACGCCGGGCACGGCCTGTACTCCGCGCCGCGCTCTGCTCTGGGACGGTGGAGGGCACCCACGGCGTCGCCGCCTTTCAAGCTCTGTCCAGCTTCGATCACGAGACTTTCAGGCATGAAAACATCCACTACTGTCAGCTGCCCCACAGCGCGTTGCAGAACTGACCTGCCCCCGTTTTCTGTACCAATCATAATGTGAGTCTCCGGGGCTCGTGGATGGTCTGGGTTTTTTGTTCCAGCTGCAGAGTGAGTTTTCGGCTCCTTCGGGGCCTGGCAGGTCGCGGCTAGCCGCGCCCTGACAGGCGAATTCGTTCGGCGTCCGCTCCCCCAGAGCCCGGTGAGGTCGGCTCTCCTTGTACTCCCACCTCCAAGCTTCGATAATCTCTCTGGCTTCACTCAGCGTCATGAACCAAGGGGCCTTCAGGCACTCCTGCCGAAAGGTGCCATTGAACGACTCGACGTACGCATTGTCGGTGGGCTTGCCGGGCCGGGAGAAATCGATCCGCACGCCGTTCTGATAGGCCCACAAGTCCATCGCCTGACTGGAAAATTCACTTCCGTTATCGCAGAACAGCATCTTCGGCGCTCCCCGTTGCGCCTTGATCCGGTTCAACACCTTGGCGACGTCCTCTCCCTTCAGGCTCTGGCCCGCCTCGATCGCCAAGCTCTCTGGCGTGAACACATCGACGACGGTCAAGGCACGAAACCGCCGTCCGTCGGCCAAC
>Ga0315281_10012264_pt1 | contig 11700 bp, 15 predicted proteins | sample YL17G07_0_MG_FD_204540 | JGI IMG/M metagenome (GOLD analysis project Ga0315281, IMG submission 204540) | Sediment microbial communities from Yellowstone Lake, YNP, Wyoming, USA - YL17G07_0 | ecosystem: Environmental > Aquatic > Freshwater > Lake > Sediment | place: USA: Wyoming | collected... | reverse complement strand
GTCCTGGAATACTTCTCCTCGACGCACGGCGCCCGCAAGGGCCTGGCCGACACGGCCCTCAAGACGGCCGACTCGGGGTACCTGACGAGGAAACTCGCCGACGTCGCCCAGAACGTCGTCGTCAGCCGGCACGACTGCGGCACCCTGAACTCCATTGAGAAGGAAGTCTGGTACAAGGGCGCCGAGGTGGACCGGCCCCTGTCGGACGCCGTCGTCGGCCGCGTGGCCGCCCAGAGCATCGTCGACCCCCTCTCTGACGAGTACGTGGTCAAGGAAAACGAGATCATCACCAACAAGGCGGCCGACCGCATCGAGCAACTGGGCATCGACCGGCTGCGCGTCCGCAGCCCGCTGACGTGCGAGTCGGTCATGGGCATCTGCGCCAAGTGCTACGGCGTGGATCTCTCGACCGGAAAACTCGTTGAGGAAGGCATGGCCACCGGCATCATCGCGGCCGAATCCATCGGCGAGCCCGGCACGCAACTGACGATGCGCACGTTCCACATCGGCGGCACCGCCAGCCGCGCGGTCCTCCAGAGCGAGCATCGCGCCACGCAGGACGGCAAGGTCCGCTACCACAACATTCGCGCGGTCCAGGTCAAGGACGAGGCCGGCCCCCGCACCATCAGCCTCAAGCACAACGGCGAAATCCTCGTCCTCGACGCCAAGGACCGCGAGTTGGAGCGGTTTGCGGTCCCGCTCGGCGCCGCGCTCCTCAAGGACGACGGCAAGAGCGTCAAGGCCGCCGACATCCTCTGCAAGTGGGACCCCTACATGGCCCCCATCATGGCCGAGGAGAAAGGCATCGTCAAGTACGCCGACCTCGTTGACGGCGAGACGATGCGCATCGAGGAAGACCGCTCCGGCCACAAACGCCGTCTCGTCATCGAGCACAAGGGCGAACTGCACCCGCGCGTCATCGTCGAGGACCCGGACGGCAAGATCCTCGAGTTCCATTACATCCCGGCCCGCACGTACGTTGAGGTCGACGAGGGCGATAAGGTCGTCCCCGGCACGCTCCTGGCGCGCCGGCCCCGCGAATTGGGCGGCACCCAGGACATCACCGGCGGCCTGCCGCGCGTCACCGAACTCTTTGAGGCCCGCAAGCCCAAGGAGCCCGCCGTCATGAGCGAGATCGACGGCGTCGTGGAACTGTCGCAGGAGAAGAAGCGCGGCAAGATGACCATCATCGTCCGCAACCCCGAGGCCGAGGTCGAGAAGGAACACTACGTTCCGCACGACCGGCACCTCAGGGTCCACACGGGCGACCGCGTCCGCGCGGGCGACCAGTTGACCGACGGCCCGCTCGTGCCCCACGACATCCTCCGCATCGCCGGCGAGGCGGAACTCCAGAAGTACATGCTCCGCGAAATCCAGAACGTTTACCGGTCGCAGAAGCAATCCATCGACGATAAGCACCCCGAACTCATCCTGACGCAGATGCTCCGCAAGGTCCGCGTCGACCGGCCGGGCGACACCAACTTCCTCCCCGGCGAGGTCGTCGACAAGTTCAAGTTCCGCGCCGAGAACGAACGCCTCAACCACATGGCGAAGGTGGTCGACCCCGGCGATACCGAGTTCGAGGAAGGCCAGTTGGTCCTGCGGAGCGAGTTCGACGAGGCGGCGGCCATCGCCGAGCAGGGCGGCGGGGCGCCCCCGAAGAAGAAACGCCCGCGCCAGGCCACCGCCAAGACCATGCTCCTCGGCGTCACCAAGGCCAGCCTCCAGAGCGAGTCGTTCCTGTCGGCGGCCAGTTTCCAGGAGACCACCAAGGTCCTCACGGAAGCGTCGCTGGCGGGCAAGGTCGACCCGCTCGTGGGCCTGAAGGAGAACGTGGTCCTGGGCCACCTCGTCCCGGCGGGCACGGGCTTCAAACTGTATCTGGAGGCTGCGGCCACGTTGCATGCCGAACCGGTGCCGGCCGCGGCGGAGGTCGCCCAGGCGACTCCGGCGGGGGCCGAGACCGAGGTCCACCGTCCCGCCGAGGAAGTGCAGGACGAATAAGCCCGGCCCGCGCCCGGGCCGCGCGTTGCGGCCGGGCCTGCGCCGGCGCGGAGGCCAAGAGGAATTCAACGCGTTTTCACGGAGTCGCTTGGGCGACCAGCAACGGAGAACACGAGATGCCGACCATCAGCCAACTGGTTCGTAAGCCGCGCAAGGTCCAGAGGTCGCGATCCAAGAGCATGGCCCTGGGGCATTGCCCGCAGAAGCGCGGCGTGTGCACCCTGGTGCGCACCATGACGCCGAAGAAGCCCAACTCGGCGCTGCGAAAGATCGCACGCGTACGCCTCTCGAACGGCAAGGAAATCACGGCCTACATCCCGGGCGTCGATCACAACCTCCAGGAGCACTCCATCGTCCTGGTGCGCGGCGGGCGCGTACGCGACCTGCCGGGCGTCCGGTACCACATCATTCGCGGTACGCTCGACGCCCTCGGTGTGGAGAACCGCAGGCAAGGACGGTCCAAGTACGGGGCCAAGATGGCCAAGTAGGCCGGCCCGCGCCAAGGCCCACAGGAGAACGATTCCATGGCATTCAAGAAGTGGACGGCCAGTCATACGCACCAGAAGGTGGACCCCAAGTACAACAGCGAACTGGTGCAGAAGTTCATCAACTGCCTGATGTACTGGGGCCAGAAAAGCGTCACCCAGCGGGTCTTCTACGACGCGATGGACCTCATCGCCAAGAAGGTCAAGGACGCCCCGCCCCTGGACGTCTTCACGCAGGCCATCGAGAACGTCAAGCCTTACATCGAGGTCCGCTCCAAGCGCGTCGGCGGCGCCACCTACCAAGTGCCGATGCAGGTCGGCCAGAAGCGGAGGCTGTCGCTGGCGATCCGCTGGATCCGCGAGGCCGCACGCGAGAAGAAGGGCAAGCCGATGTCGGAGCGGCTGGCTGAGGAGATCATGGCGGCCTATAAGAAAGAGGGCGCCGCCATCCAGACGCGCGAGAACGTCCACCGCATGGCCGAAGCCAACAAGGCCTTCGCCCATTTTGCCTGGTGAGGGTGTCGGGGCCGCGGCGGCCGGCGCCGCAGGCCTCTCTTTTCAGGGTCCAACCCACTCGATAATCTCCGGCCGCCTTGCTCCAAAGGCGGCGCCAGTGTCCACGCGGGGGATGGGCGGTCCGGACACCGTCCAGGGTCTTTCCGCGATGCCCGCCATGCGCCGCGGCCTCGCAGGGGGCCTTCCGGCCTCGCGGGCGCGGCACGGGCCGGCCTGTCCGGGCGCGGCTGAAAGACGGCATACGGCATGAGCACGCAGGAACTGGCTAACCTCCGCAACATCGGAATTGCCGCCCACATCGATGCCGGCAAGACCACGGTCTCCGAGCGCGTCCTCTACTATGCGGGCAAGACCTACAAGATGGGCGAGGTCCACGAGGGCACCGCCGTCATGGATTTCGACCCGGAAGAGCAGCAGCGCGGCATCACGATCCACGCGGCGGCCACGACCCTTCCCTGGAAGGGCGCGACCCTCAACCTCATCGACACGCCCGGCCACGTGGACTTCACCATCGAGGTCGAGCGGAGCCTCCGGGTCCTCGACGGGGCGGTCGTGGTCTTCTGTGGCGTCGGCGGCGTCGAGGCCCAGAGCGAAACGGTCTGGCGGCAGGCCGACCGCTACGGCGTCCCGCGGCTGGCCTTCGTCAACAAGTTGGACCGCGTCGGCAGCGACTGGGAACGCGTGGTCCACGAAATCCGCGACCACCTGCACAAGGGGGCCATCCCTGTGCAACTGCCCATCGGTGCGGGCGCGGACTTCAACGGCATGATCGACCTGGTGCGCATGCGGGCCTTCTACTACCGCAACGAACTCGGCACGCAGTTCGACGAAACGCCCATCCCCCCGGACCTGCGCGAGGCCGCCGCCGCCGCACACGAGGAACTCGTCGCCAAGGCGGCGGAATTCGACGACGCCCTCGCCGAAAAGTACGTCCACGGCCGCGACGTGCCGGCCGAGGAACTCAAAACCGCCGTCCGCAAGGGTTGCGTCCGCATGGCCCTCGTGCCGGTTCTGTGCGGCTCGGCCCTCAAGAACAAGGGCATCCAACTCCTCATGGACGCCGTGGTCGATTATCTGCCGTCGCCGGTGGACCGCGGCGCCGTCGTGGGGCACGAGCCCACCCGCCGCGGCGAGTACAAGGACGTGCAGATTGAGCCCGACCCGGAGGGGCCGTTCGCCGCCCTGCTGTTCAAGATCTCGGCCGACGCCCACGGCGACCTCCACTGGATCCGCGTCTACCGCGGGACGCTGGAATCCGGAACGCGCGTGCTGAATCCCGCGCGCGACGCCAAGGAGAACATCACGCGCATCTGGCGCATGCACGCCGACGAGCGCATCCGCGAAGAGGAGGCCTCCGCCGGCGACATCGTCGCCGTGGTCGGCCTCAAGGAATCCTTTACGGGCGACACGCTCTGCGATACCCGCCACCCCGTCGTGATGGAGAAGATCGGCATCCCCAAGACCGTCATCTCGATGGCCATCGAGCCGCGCACCAGCGAGGACCGGCAGCACCTCGGCGAGGTGCTCCAGGTCCTGGCCCGCGAGGACCCGACGTTCGAGTACCGCGTCGATGCGGAGACCGGCCAGACGATCATCGCCGGCATGGGCGAACTGCACCTGGAGGTTCTGAAGAACCGCATGCTGAGGGACTTCAAACTCGACGCCAAGGTCGGCCGCCCGCGCGTGGCGTACCGCGAGACGATCCGGGCGGCCGCCGAGGCCGAGGGCCGCTTCATCCGCCAGACCGGCGGGCGCGGCCAGTACGGCGTCGTGGAAATCCGCGTCGAGCCGCGGCCCTCGCGCGACCTCGAGGAAGAGCCCGTCACGATCGTCTCGCGCATCAAGGGCGGCGCCATACCGGAGGAGTTCATCGGGCCGGCTGAGCGCGGCATCCGCGAGGCCGCCGCGGCGGGCATCGCCACAGGGTATCCTCTTATCGATATCAAGGTGACCCTTCTGGACGGCAAGTTCCACGAGGTCGATTCCTCGGAGGTGGCGTTCGAGGCGGCCGGCAGCTTCGCCCTCCAGGCGGCCGTCGAAAAGGCGGGCGTCCACCTGCTGGAGCCTATCATGCGGCTCCAGGTGGTCGCTCCGAACGAGTATTTCGGCGACATCACGGCGGACCTGTTGTCGCGGCGGGCCGAAATCCTTGGAACGGAACTCAAGGCCACGACGCGCATCATCACGGCGAGGGTCCCCCTGGCCAGCATGTTCGGCTACGCCACCAGCGTCCGCAGCCTGACGCAGGGCCGCGCGACGTACTCGATGGAGCCGTCGCACTACGCCGTGGTGCCGGAGGAGATCGCCAGGACGCTGCTTGACTGACGGCGCGGGGCGCCGCGGCTTGGGGTTGCGGGTCATCGCAGCGGGCGCGGAGCCTCATCGGGCGGGCGGCGCAGGGCCCGCCATGGGAAGAAAGGCTTGCGCCCCGCGGGCGGGGCCTGCGGATGCCGCGGTGCGTGTGGTCGTAAGCCTGCCGCAGGCAACGGGTTATGGCGCCTTCGGGGCTCCAGGTGGGGCCGGCGGCGCAGGGCGGGAAAAAAAGGGGTTGACAGCGTGCGCTGTTATGATAAACTTTACCTTCTCGGCACTTTATTAACATCCGGTCCCATGAGGCCGGAAAAAGGATGCGTTCTGGCCGCGGCCAAGCCGACGTTGAGGGGTAGGCAAGGTCGCCGCGGGGACTGCATTGTTTTTTCCGGGCTGCGGCGGCCGCTGCGAGGCAGGGCATGGTAGGCGAGCGCATTCGCATCAGAATGGAAGCCTATGATCACCGGGTGCTCGACCAGAGCGCCGCGGAGATCGTCGAGACCAGCAAGCGCACCGGCGCGCGCGTCAAGGGGCCCATTCCGCTGCCGACGCGCATCGAGCGCTACACCGTGCTGCGCTCCCCGCACATCGACAAGAAAAGCCGGGAGCAATTCGAAATCAGGACTCACAAACGCGTGATTGACATCGAAGATCCGACCGCGAAAACCGTGGACGCCCTCAACAAACTCAACATGCCGGCGGGCGTCTTTATCAAGATTAAGGCGTAGGGCATGCCAGCGATCCTGGGCAGAAAACTCGGAATGACCAGTGTCTATGACGACAAGGGCCGCCAAGTCCCCGTGACCGTCATCGAGGCGGGGCCCTGCCAGGTTCTCCAGGTCAAAACCCCCAGGGACGACGGCTACGGCGCGGTGCAACTGGGGTTCGCCGAAAAGCCGGAGCGGCTGACCACGAAGCCCCTGGCGGGCCACTTCAAGAAGGCGGGGGCCACGCCCAAACGCTTCGTCCGCGAGTGGCGCACCGAGGACGTATCGCAATACCAGCCAGGCCAGGCCGTCACGGTGGCGGCGTTCGAGGGCGTGGCGCTCGTGGACGTCATCGGCGTGACGAAGGGCCGCGGCTTTGCGGGCCTCTTCAAGCGGCACCGGTTCGGCGGCCAGCCGGCCAGCCACGGCACGGAGCGCAAGCACCGGTCCTCGGGCGGCATCGGCGAGGGCGCCGGCATCCCCGGCCGCGCTGTCCGCCTCGGCAAACGCATGGCCGGCCACATGGGCAACGAGCGCCGCACCGCCGAGCGCATCAGGGTCTTCAAGATCGATGCGGAGGCCAACCTCCTCGTCGTCCGGGGCAGCGTGCCCGGCCCGAACGGGAGTTACGTGATGGTCCGCAATGCCAGGAAGGTGGGACCGGCCAAGAAGTAGGCCGGCCGAAGAAGAGGCCATGATCGAGGTACCGGTGTACAACACGGACGGGGCCGAGGCCGGGCGCATCTCGGTTGACGAGGCGTGGTTCGGCGGCAAGGTCAAGATGGACATCCTGCGCCTGGCGGTCCGGCGGTACGAGTCCACCCGGCGGCAGGGAACCGTGGCCACCAAGAGCCGCGGCCTCGTCGAAGGCTCCACGCGCAAGATCTTCGCCCAGAAGCACACCGGCCGGGCCCGCGCCGGCACCGTGCGCAGCCCGAAGCGCCGGGGCGGCGGCGTGACGTTCGCCAAGGTGCCCCGCGACTTCAGCATCGACATGCCGCGCAAGATGCGGCGGGCGGCCCTGGATTCGGCGCTCCTGGCCCGCATGCAGGGGGCCGAACTCGTCGTCCTGGACGGCTTGAAACTCGAACTGCCCAAGACGCGCGAGGTGGCCAAGGCCCTGAAGGCCATCGGTGTCGAGCGGTCCTGCACCCTGGCGCTGCCCGGCCAGGATGACGTGCTCCTGAAGTCCGCCCGCAACCTGCCGCGCGTCCGCGTCCGCAGGGTGGCGGACCTGAATGCTTATGACGTGCTGTGGCCCCATCGCGTCGTCTTCACGCGGGCGGCCTTCGAGACGATGCTTGAATCGAGGAAGAACTGAAGATGGACCCGTACCAGGTGGTCATCAAGCCGCTCATCACCGAGAAGGGCACGACACAGAACGAGAAACTCAACCAGTACGCCTTCCAGGTGCACCATCGGGCCAACAAGCAGCAGATCCGCGAGGCGGTCGAAAAGATTTACGAGGTGCGCGTGCTGAAGGTGCGGACGATGAAACGGCTGGGCAAGAAACGCCGGTCCGGCCGCACGTGGGGCCGGACGGCCGGCCTGAAGAAGGCCGTCGTGACGCTGCATCCCGAAGACCATATTGACCTGTTCTAAGACGGGCCGCGGCGGGCAGCCGGCGGCGCGTGAAGGTGCGATGATGGCGATCAAGATCTACAACCCGACGAGCCCGGGACGGCGGAATTCGTCGGTCCAGGATTTTTCGGACCTGGCAAAAAAGGAGCCCGAAAAGGGCCTGACCTTCCGCATTACCCGCGGCGGCGGCCGGAACAACCAGGGCTTCACGACCGCCCGCTTCCGCGGCGGCGGGCACCGCCGGATTTACCGCGCCGTCGATTTCCGCCGCGATAAGGACAACATCCCCGGCAAGGTTGTGGCCATCGAGTACGATCCGAACCGCAGCGCCCGTATCGCCCTCATCCACTACAAGGACGGGGAGAAGCGGTACATCCTGGCCCCCGGCGGCCTGGCGATCGGCCAGACCGTCATGAGCGGCCCGCAGGCCGAGCCGCGCCCGGGCAACTGCCTCGTGCTCGAGCAGATCCCGGCGGGCCTGATGATCCACAATATCGAACTGGTGCCCGGGCAGGGCGGCGTGTTGGTCCGCGCGGCCGGGCGTGCCGCCGCGCTGAACGCCAAGGAAGGCGGCTGGGCGTACGTGGCGCTGCCCAGCGGCGAAACGCGCCGCATCAACATCAAGTGCCGCGCCACCGTCGGCGCCGTCGGCAACGCCGACCACGCGGCCGTCCGCGTGGGCAAGGCCGGCCGGACCCGCCACAAAGGCCGCAAGTCGCATAGCCGCGGTTCGGCGATGAACCCGGTGGACCATCCGATGGGTGGCGGCGAGGGGCGCCGCAGCGGCGGCCGCGACCCCGTTTCTCCAACGGGCGTCCTGGCGAAGGGCGGCAAGACACGCCGGCGCCGCAACCCCAGCAACGTGCATATTATCCGCCGGCGCATCACGCGCCGGTACGGCGAGGCCAAGATTCCTAAGTAAGGGAACTTGAGGTCATGGGACGTTCGACGAAAAAAGGGCCGTTCGTGGATGTGAAACTCCTGCGCAAGGTCCAGCAGATGGTCGAGCGGGGCCTGCGCGAGCCCATCAAAACATGGGCCCGGCCCTGCACGATCGTGCCGGAGTTCGTCGGCCACACGTTCCTGGTCCATAACGGCCGGGTGCACCTGAAGGTTTTCGTGACGGAAGACATGGTGGGCCACAAGTTGGGCGAGTTCGCGCCGACGCGGCTCTTTCGCGGCCACGGCGGACGCAAGGCGGCGGAAGCGGCGGCAGGGGCGGGGGCCCCGGCCCCCGGCGCCGGTGCCGGAGCCGGAGCCGGCAAGGCGCCGCCCAGCGCCCCGGCGGCCAAGGGATAACCGATTCGCCCCGGCCGCGCGGTCGGTGCGGAGTGTGGCGAGGTTGCGATCATGGCGTATCGAGCCGCGCATCAGTTTGCTCGCATCAGCCCGCGCAAGGCCGGGCTGGTCATGGACATGATTCGGGGCATGCCCCTGGAAGAGGCCCTGAAGGTCCTGGACTTCAGCACCAAGCGCGCCGCGAAACTGGTGGCCAAGGTCCTCCGCAGCGCCATGGCCAACGCCGACGAGCGGGAGGCCGACCTGGAGCGGCTGTTCGTGTCGGACGCCCGGGCGGACCAGGGGCCGGTCCTGAAGCGCGTGTGGCCCCGTTCGCGCGGCTCGGCGGATACCCTGAGGCGGCCCACGTGCCACCTCGTGGTGGCACTTGAGGAGTCCGGGGAAAAGTCGTCGGCCTGAGGCGAGGCGAGAAGGCATGGGACAAAAGATTCACCCAACCGGTTTTCGCGTGGGCATCACGGAGCCCTGGCTCAGTCGCTGGTATGCTCCGAAGCGCACGTTCGGCCACCTGCTGGTCGAGGACGAGAAAATCCGGGTCCACATCAAGCGCGAGTACGGCTTTGCGGCCATCGCGAAAATCGAGATCGAGCGGACGCGCGAGGAAGTCAACGTCATCGTGCATTCGGGCCGGCCGGGCCTCCTCATCGGCCGCAAGGGCTCCGAGGTCGACAAGATCCGCGAGGAACTGGAAACGCTCACCGGGCGGCGCATCCGCCTGGAAGTCAAGGAAATCGCCAAGCCGGAACTGGCCGCCCAGTTGGTGGCCGAAAACGTGGCGCAGCAACTGGAAAAGCGGGCCGCGTTCCGCCGGGCGATGAAGCAGGCGGTCGACGCGACGATGGCCGCCGGGGCCAAGGGGATCAAGATCCGTTGTGCGGGTCGGCTGGGCGGGGCCGAAATGCACCGGTCCGAGGTCGTCATCCGCGGGTCGATTCCGCTCACAAAGTTGACGGCCCACATCGATTACGGGCAGGCCATGGCCCGCTGCACGTACGGCATCCTGGGCGTGAAAGTGTGGGTTTACCTGGGCGATTACAAGACCCCGGCGCAGGAGGAGGCCGCTCATGGCGCTGATGCCTAAGCGGGTGAAGTTCCGCAAGAGCCAGCGCGGCCGGATGAAGGGCCAGGCGCAGCGCGGCAACTACGTGGCGTTCGGCGACTTCGGCCTCCAGGCCATGGATCAAGTGTGGCTGTCGGCCCAGCAGATCGAGGCCGGCCGCGTCGCCGCCACGCACTTCCTGCGGCGCGAAGGGAAACTGTGGGTCCGCGTGTTCCCCGACAAGCCCATCAGCGGCAAACCGCTCGAAACCAGAATGGGCAAGGGCAAAGGCGAGCCGGAATACTGGGCCTGCTGCGTCAGGCCGGGGCGGATCCTGTTTGAGTTGGGCGGCGTGCCGGAAGACCTGGCGCGCCAGGCGCTGCGGCGCGTGGCGAACAAAATGCCGATCAAGACGCGCCTGGTCTTTCGCCGGCGCGGCCTGTAAGGCGCGGCCGGCCCGGCTGCGGGCCGGCGGGCAGGACCCGAGAGGGTGCCGATATGAAGCCGGACAACGTGCGAGAGATGAGCCGCGAGCAGATCCTCCAGGAACTGGAGGGCCTCGAACGCAAGGTGTTCGACCTGCGGACGCAGGCGGAGACGGAGGAACTCCACGTGCCGAGCGAACTGAGGAAGGCCCGCCGCGACATCGCCCGGATGCGGACGGTCCTGCGCGAGCGCGAGTTGCGCCCGGCGCCCGCCGCCGGGGCGGATAAGGAGAAGGGACCCGAATGATCCGCCCGCCCTCAAGTCGCCGCTTGTTGCGCGGAGTGGTCCTGAGCGACCGCAGCGCGAAAACCATCACGGTGGAAGTGCAGCGGATGTTCCGCCACCCGAAATACGGGAAACTGATTCGCCAGAAGCGCCGGATCCACGCGCACGACGAGAAGGAAGAGGCGAACGTGGGCGACACGGTCGAAGTCGTCGAGTGCCGGCCGATGTCGCGGACGAAACGCTTCCGCCTGCTGCGCGTGCTGGAGCGCGGCGCCGGCGAACCGATCATCACCGGTGCGGAATCGGCCCTGGGGCAGACGCAGGCCCCGTAGGCCGAAGGAGCCGCCTCTCTTGATCCAGATGCGAACGATTCTCGATGTGGCGGATAACACGGGCGCCAAGACCGTCCGGGCCATCCGCGTCATCGGCGGGTCCACGGCGAAGGGCCGGTTCACGCGGCCCGTGGCGAGGGTGGGCGATGTCGTCATCGCCTCGGTCCAGAAGGCGATCCCCGCCGGCGAGGCCAAAAAGGGCGAAGTGGTCCGCTGCGTCGTCGTCCGGACGAGGTACCCGACCCGCCGGCCCGACGGGTCCTACGTCCGGTTCGACCGCAACGCCGTGGTGCTGATTGACAAGGAAGGGAACCCTCGCGGCACGCGCGTCTTCGGCGCCGTGGCGCGGGAACTGAGGGAAAAAAAGTGCATGCGGATCGTCTCGCTGGCCAGCGAGGTGGTCTGACGGGATTCGCCTCTATGCATATTCGACGGGATGACGTGGTGGAGGTCCTCGCGGGCGACGACCGCGGCCGGCGGGCCCGGGTCCTCAGCATCGACCCCCGCAAAGGGCGGGCGGTCGTCGAGGGCATCAACCGCGTCTATAAGCACCTGCGCCGCTCGCGCAAGAACCCGCAGGGCGGCCGGTTGGAGATCGAGGCGCCCCTGCACGTGTCGAACCTCCAACTGGTGTGCGCCAAGTGCGACAAGGCGGTCCGCCCCGGTATCAAGGTCGAGGCGGACGGCAAAAAACATCGCGTGTGCCGCAAGTGCGG
>Ga0315281_10012263_pt1 | contig 11701 bp, 10 predicted proteins | sample YL17G07_0_MG_FD_204540 | JGI IMG/M metagenome (GOLD analysis project Ga0315281, IMG submission 204540) | Sediment microbial communities from Yellowstone Lake, YNP, Wyoming, USA - YL17G07_0 | ecosystem: Environmental > Aquatic > Freshwater > Lake > Sediment | place: USA: Wyoming | collected... | reverse complement strand
CAGGTGGTCGAGACCGCTCGCAATCCCGGCGACCCCGAGCGAGAGGACGACCGCCGCGAGGAGCCAGGCGACCCGAACGACGATCCGCCGCACCCGCATCCCGACCTCCCCGACAACCTACGCCACGGGGGCCGGCTCCTGGTCCCGCTTGCGCTTGCGGAGGTAGAAGAGCTCTCCCTCCATCCTGCGCGGGACGAAGCCGAATGCGCGGTGGACCCCGTCGAGAGGGCCGACGTTGTCGAGCGCCAGCTGGCGGAGCTGGTCGGTCGCGACGGGGAAGAAGCGGAGTCGGAGCAGCTCCGCGGTGCCGGCCGCGAGCCGGATGAGCGGCACCGGCACCGGGACGACAACGCGCCGGCGGCCCATCCCGCGGAGGATCTCCTCCGTGATCTCCCGGTACGTCCAGCAGCGCGGGCCACCGATCTGGTATGTCCCGCCGATCGTCTCCGGCCGCTCGAGCGAGAGGCGGACGCAGAGGGCGACGTCGGCGGCGTGGATCGGCTGGAAGCGCGCCTTCCCGCTGCCGAGCACGGGCACGATCAGGGGCGACATCCGGACGAGGTCGGCCACGCTGTTGAAGAACCCGTCGCGCTCGCCGAAGAGGACCGACGGCCGCAGGATCGTGAAATCGAGGCCGCCGGCCGCGACGAGCTTCTCCGCGCGGGCCTTCGACGTCGCGTAGTGGAGCCCCTCGCGGTCTTCGACGCCGAGGGCGCCGAGGTGGACGAGCCGGCGGACCTTCGCCGCCGCCATGGCCTCGAGGACGTGGCGCGTCCCGTCGAGGTTCACCCGCAGGAGGTCCTTCCCGCCGTTCCAGTCGCGAGCGATCGCCACGAGGTGGACGACGGCGTCCACCCCGTCGAGGGCAGCGGGGAGGCCTGCCGGGCGGTCGACGTCGCCGGATCGGAGCTGGACGTTCGCCCGGAGCGCGGGCGGGAGGCGCCGCAGGACCAGCTCGCCGGCCCGGGGCGAGCGGACGAGGGCCACCACCCGGTGGCCGGCGCCCAGGAGCTCGGGCACGACGTGGCTGCCGACGAAGCCGCTGGCGCCCGTGACGAGGACAGTGGACATGGCTCGGTGGTTCCCTCGGTGCAGGCCGGCCGTGCCGCTCGCGGCCGCCTGCCGTGCATTCCCTCGGCCCGGTCGTCCGGATGCCCGGCCCGCCGGCTAGCGTAGCACCCGGCCGCTCCCGGCCGGCCGGCGTTCGCCACCCCGGGAGGCGCCGCGCGGCAGCCCGTCAGGCTCGATCGGCCGCCAGGGCCTCGAGCGCCGCTGCGAGCTCGTCCGCGTCCGCCGCCAGCGCCGAAGGGCGCTCGTCCACCGGGAGCGCCGCAACCTGCGCGCGGCTGGTCACCCCGGTGAGCATGAACACGCACGGGACCCCGAACGCGTGCGCGGCCGGCAGGTCGGTCGTCAGGCCGTCGCCGATCATGACCGCCTGGGCGGCCGTCCCGCCGGCCGCCTTCACGGCGAGCTCGAGCAGGAGCGGGCCGGGCTTGCCGATCGAGATGGGCGTCACGCCGGACGCCGCCTCCACGGCGGCCACGACCGCCCCGGCGCCGGGCCCGACGCCGTGCTCCAGCGGATAGACGGGATCGCGGTTCGTCGCCACGAAGCGGGCGCCGGCGCGGATGCAGTCGTTGGCGACCTGAAGGCGGCCGTAGGTGATGTGCGGATCGAGCCCGACAACGACCGCATCAGGCTGCCCGGCGGCCGCCCAGCCGCCGATTCCCTCCTGCGCGAGACGCGCCGCCGCGTGCCCCGCGGTCACGACGTCGAGCCCGACGTCGCGACACTCCCGCTCGAGGCCGGCCGCCCCGACGACGAGCACGCGGCGGATCGGCGGCTCCTGGGCGACGAGCCACAGGGCGGTCCCGCGCGCGGAGCTGACGACGAGGTCGCGGTCGACCGGGGCGCCCATCGCGGCGAGCCGGGCGACGTAGTCGGCCCGGTAGTGCATCGAGTTGTTCGTGACGTAGACGATCGTGTCGCCGGCGGCCGCGCGCGCGGCGAGGACGTCCGCGACGCCGGGCACGGGCGCCGTCCCGCGGTAGACGACGCCGTCGAGATCGACGAGGAGGAGCATCGCGCCGAAGCGTAACGGGTGGCCGCGCCGGCCGTGGGCTGCCACAGGCGCGCGCCGGGAACGGCGGCCCCGGCGCCCTGCCGGCGAGGGCCTCGACCAGCTCGTGCGCCCGTGTTGGGTACGCGGCGGCAAGGGTCGCCTCGAAGCGCATCGCCAAGACGCACGTCGCGCGCGTTGATCGCACGAGGAGGAGACGGTCGATCGCGAGCTGCGCGCCATCGTCGGCAGTGACACTCGCCGCGCGTGCGATGTCCGTCCGCGACAGGCATGCCGCCTTCTCGGCATGCCATCGAACCTGCGCCTCGAGGCGCCGCAGCTCCGATTGCGCTTCGAGCGCCACGACGGCCGCGAGGCTGGCATCGCCTTCGCCGGCCTCGATGCCCGACAGGTGGCTCGCGCTGATCCCGGACGAACGGACCACTGCGGCGGCGCGCGCCCCGGCGTCCTCGCGAATCGTGCGCAGCTGGACGCCGATCGCCCGGTCGAGCTCGCGGAGCCGCCGGGCGGCCACCAGCTCTGCCTTTGTCCGTGTTCGCCGAGCCATCGGGAGCTTCCTGGGGTTCTCGCGCCGGAGAGAGCGTCGTCGAATCGATACACGGGGCGGACATCGCCGGCCCATCGCGACCTGCACGACCACGCATCCGCCGCTCACCCGGTTCCGCCGCCAGGGCCCATGATTGCCCCATGCCGCGTCCGCTCGACCCGCTCACCGGGGTGACCCGCCTCCTCGTGGACGGGACGAACCTCCTCCACGCGATCCACCGCGGGCCCGAGCCACTCCCGCCGACCGCGCTGACCGGGCGCCTCCGGGCGATCGTCCCGGCCGGCATCGGCGTCGTCGTCGTGCTCGACGGCTCGCCCGCGCCCGGGGCGATCGGGCGGCGGATCGCGTCCGGCGTGGAGGTTCGCTACGCGGGCCGCCGGCCCGCCGACGAGCTCCTGCTCGAGATGGTCGCGCCCGCGCCCGAGGGATCGCTCGTCGTCACCGACGACATCGCCCTGGCCGGCTCTCTCCGGTCGCTCGGGGCACGGACCGCCCGGGCCGCCTGGCTGGTCGGGCGCCTCGCGCGGCAGCGCCTCGAGTCACCCTCGGCGGGACGCCCGAGGGCGCCGCTCATGCCGGACTCCCCGAACGCGGAGGAGGAGCCGGAGCGGCCCGCCTGGCGGCCCGGTCGGGGAGCCACGACGAAGCGCGGCAACCCGAAGCGGGGGCGGCCCGGCCGCTAGCGTGCTCCCCGACCCGGCCGGCAGCGTGCTCCCCCGCCCGGCCGCTGGAGCACGCTGCCCTCCGCCCCGGATCGCAGCCGACGGCCGCGGCGGGCCGGAACCGGCCCGCGCCCCGGGACGCGGCCATTCGGCACTTCCCCCGTCTGTCACGATACGGCGCGCCCACCAGCACGCTAGGGACGATCGCCATGAAGAACCTCAAGGTCCTCCTCGTCGGCGTCGGGACCGTCGGCGAGGCCATCGCGAAGCTCTCCGCGGACAAGCCGTGGTGCGAGCGGATGGTGCTCGCCGACTACAACGTCGAGCGGGCACGGACGGTCCAGGCACGCCTGGGCGGCGGCCCGGCCGACGCGCCCCGGACGGCCCAGCTCCCGGTCGCCTTCGTCGACGCGGGCGACGCCGGGCAGGTTGCCGCGCTGGCCCGCGAGCACGGCGTCGACCTCGTCGTGAACGCGGCGGACCCGCGCTTCGTCCCGACCATCTTCGACGGGGCCTTCGCCGCCGGGTCCAACTACCTCGACATGGCGGTCAGCCTCTCGGAGCCGCATCCGACCGACCCGTACCACCTGCCCGGCGTAAAGCTCGGCGACTACCAGTTCCCGAAGCACGCGGCGTGGAAGGACGCCGGCCGGCTCGCGATCCTCGGCCTGGGCATGGACCCGGGGCTGACGGACATCTTCACGCGCTACGCCGCGAAGCACCTCTTCGACGAGGTGGACGAGGTCCACGTCCGCGACGGCGGCGATGTCCGGATCGAGGGCTACCCGTTCGCCCCGGTCTTCAGCATCTGGACGACGATCGAGGAATGCCTGAACCCGCCGCTCATCTGGGATGCCGCGAAGGGCGGCCACTACACGACCGAGCCGTTCTCCGCCCCCGAGCAGTTCGTCTTCCCGGAGGGGGTCGGCCCGGTCGAATGCGTGAACGTGGAGCACGAGGAGGTCGTCCTCGTCCCGCGCGGCCTGCCGGGCGTCAGGAAGGTGACCTTCAAGTACGCCCTCGGCAGCGAGTTCATCAACGTCCTGCGCGTCCTCCACGACGTCGGACTCTCGTCGACCCGGCCGGTCACGGTCAAGGGCGTGCAGGTCGCGCCGCGCGACGTCGTGGCCGCCGTCGTCCCGGATCCCGCCCGGGTCGGCGAGCGCATGGTCGGGCGGGCCATCGTCGGGACCTGGGTGATGGGCCGCAGGGACGGCCGGCCGCGTGAGGTCTACGTCTACCAGGCGACGGTCGGCGAGGAGAGCTGGGGCACCTTCGGCCTCCAGGCCGTCGCGTACCAGACGGGCTTCAACCCGGTCGTCGCCATGGAGCTCCTCGCGAGCGGCGCCTGGGGCGGCAGCGGTGTCTGCGTCCCCGAGCAGCTCGATCCCGATCCGTACCTGGCGGTGATGGATCGCTGGGGCATCCGCTGGGCGATCGAGGAGCGGGAGCCCGGCGCGAACGTCCCGACCTGATCGGCGGCCCGGCGCCGCCGGCAAGAGCAAGATGAACGCGCTCGGCCACTGCATGCGCAAGGCCCTCAGCATCGTCTGGGACGTCTGGCGCAACGAGGCCGACTTCGACCCGAATTGGGGGTTCGGGACTTGACAAGACCCCATGGGATCTGGTCCTGCGCATCTCCGGCAGCGCCCGGGCCGCGCACCCGGCCGGCCGGCCTCCGGGCGGCGCCGCGATCGCCTGACCGACCGGTGACGACCAGTCCGGCCCGCCCGGCCCGCCTCGCGGGCCGCACCTGAGCACGGGGAAACCGACAGCATGGCGAGCGCCTCGTTCGACCTCTACGTCGTCGCCGGGCTCCTCCTCGGGGGGGCCTTCGCCGGGCACGTCGCGCACACCGTCCTCCTGGCCACCGGCCGGCGGCTCGCGGCCGCCTTCGCGCCGCGTCGCGAGCCGACCTACGCCGGGATCGTCAGCGGGAGCTTCGTCAGCGAGGTGGAGCATCGGCCGGCGGACGCGCCGGCCGGAACCGCGGCCGGGCCGTTCGCGATCGCCCTGGCCTGGGCCGCCTTCCTCGCCCTCGTGCTCGCCCTCGGCCTCCGCGGCATCGTGGTCGGCCGCGGACCGTGGGGAAACATGTACGAGTTCACCGTCGCGTTCGCGACGGGCATCGTCGGCGGCTACGTCCTGCTCGAGCGGCGCTACCCGATCCGCTCGCTCGGCCTCGTCCCCCTCGGCGTCGCCCTCGGCCTCTTCCTCTTCTCGTGGACGCTCCCCGGAGAGATCGAGCCGCTCGTCCCGGCGCTCCAGAACCCGCCCCTCCTGACGATCCACGTCGGGCTCGCGATGATCAGCTACGGCATCTTCGCGATGAGCTTCGCGGCCGCGATCGGCTGGCTCGTCCAGGACAGGCGGCTGGCGGACGGCACGAGCGTCGACCGGTTCACGTGGCTCCCCTCGCGCGACGTCCTCGACGAGGTCGCCCACCGGGCGGTGATCGTCGGGTTCCCGATCTTCGCGACGATGATCATCCTGGGGAGCTGGTGGGCCTCGATCGCCTGGAGCCGCTGGTGGGGCTGGGACCCGAAGGAGACCTCCGCGCTCGTCACGTGGCTCGTGTACGCGGTCTACCTGCACCTGCGCAACCAGCGCGGCTGGCGCGGCCGACCGGCCGCGCTCGTCCTCGTCGTCGGCTTCCTCATGGTCCTCGTCACGTACTCGGGGAACCTCTGGTTCGCCGGGCTGCACTCGTACAGCGGCCTGGGCTGACGGCCGTCCGGCCGGCCGCTACCGGTGCGGCGCGGATCCCCCTGGGGGGCCGGACAGGCCCGTGCCCTTCCGCGACGGCCGCCGTCTCAACCACCTCCCAGTGGGTGACCCGTGTCTCGCGCTCCACCAGGAAGGCGTCGTCGGCCGGGTAGAAGACGGCCCGCTCCGGGTCCGGACCGGCGAAGTGCCGGACCGCCGCCTCGTCCTCCCAGAAGGACACGAACTCGAACTCCGCCCGCCCGCCCGCGACGCGGCAGAGCACCAGCACCCCCCGGTTGCCCGGCAGCGCCCGGCATTCCGCGACGCCCGTCTCGTGCAGGTAGGCGGCATACCGCTCGGCATCGGCCCCGACGGTCGTCCCACGCCAGGTCCGGGCGATCATCGGTCGCCCTCACCGCCGCTCGCGTCGGCGACGTCGGACCGCAGCACCCACCACTCCTCGAAGTGTCGAGCGCGACCGTCCGGCGCGAACCAGATGAGCCACAGGTTCGCGTAGCGCGCTGCCGGCTCGTCGGCCGTGGCGAGGTACCGCGTCTCCCCCTTGACGACCCCGAGATCCGCCTCGGTCGCGAGGACCTCCGATCCGAAGGTCCAGGTGCCCGGCTCGTCACGCCGGCCGAGCCACCTCCGGACGATCGTCTGGCGGCCGGACCACGGCGCGCTCCAGGGCGCCGGGCGGTACTCGGCGTCGTCCGTGAAGAGCGCCTCGATGTCGGCCGGGCCGTTCGACGTCCAGGCACGGCGGTAGGCGGCGACCCAGGCCTCGACCGTCGCGCGCTCGAGCGCCGCGGGGCCGGCGGCCCCGTCGAACGGCGAGGAGCCGCTGCTCGAGACGCGATCGCCCATCTCAATGGACCCCCGTTCGAAGCGTGATCGTGATCGACAGGCGCCGGGCCCGGACCGTCCAGCAGCGGGCTCGAACCGGGAGGGTCGGGCGCGTCGCGGCCACCCGACGCTCTGCCTGCGGCCCGGCGGCCAACGCCGGCGCGCGTGCGAGGCGGTTCCGATCCGCTTCCGCGTGGCGATCGCGGGCCATCTCCTGCGCGACCTGGTAGAGCGCGAACCAGGATTGCATCCTCGGCGTCCTCCCCCGTCGGCGCGGCTGCGGCACCCGTCGTTGATAACCATCATTCATCGTACGCCGGTGTCTTGCATCGTAGGCGAATCATGCTAACCTGTCAAGTGCAATGACAGGTGTTGCAGAGGATTCCACGCAGCGTGTCCGGCCCGATCTCCCGCCCGCGGAGCGCGCCGGGCCGGGGGGTGGCGAGCCGCCCTCGCAGCCGGGCGGGCGACCGTCCGCACCCGGGGCGCTGGGCAGGATCCAGGCCTTCGTCAACACGATCGACCTGGAGGGCGGAGTCGATGAGCTCGACGATCCGGCCGCGCTGCGGGCATGGCTTGCCGCCAATGACCTGCCCGGCGGCAACGCGTGCGTGACCCGCGACGATCTCTCCCGGGCGCTCGCCGTTCGCGAGGCGCTCCGCGAGGTCCTCGCCGGCAACGCGGGGCACGGGATCGATCGGCTCGCGATCGCGACGCTCGACGCCGTCGCGGTGGCGACGCCGCTGGTGGTCCGTTTCGCGCCCGACGGTCGCGCTACCCTCGCGCCGCAGGGCGGGGGTGTCGACGCTGCGCTCGGGCGACTCCTCGCCGACGTTGCCGCGTCGGTCCTGGACGGTTCGTGGGCCCGTCTGAAAGTCTGCCGCAACGACGCATGCCGCTGGGCGTTCTACGACAGCTCGAAGAACCGATCGGGCGCCTGGTGCACGATGGCCGTCTGCGGCAACCGGATGAAGGGCCGCCGCTACCGTCGGCGCGCGAGGGCAACGGCAGAACGTGACGGCAGCGCCGCGGGAAGGCCGCAGCGGCGCCTGCAGCCCACGGCCCGCGATGCACACGATCCCAACATGTAGTTGTGGAGTGCCCATTGACACCACAACATGTTGTGGTTTGGCATTGACTGCTCCCGCCCCGCGTCGTACAGTAGGGGGACCGCTCGCCGCCGTTCGAGACCGCCCCGGGTAGCCACCCGGACCGGCCGATCGGGCCTCCGGCGGGCCGTCGGCGCGCCGCCGGGCCGGTCCGGGACGCAGGGAGCGTCGCACCCGGCGCGGTCGGCCAACCCGGGGTCGCGGCGTCCCGGCAGGACCGTCGGGACCCGGCGACCGACCCGGGAAGGAGGACGGACGTGCGTCGTCCGGAGGGTTCGGCGGCTCGACCGCCGAAGGGACCGGCGACGGGAGCGCATCCCGCCGTCGAGAGGAGCACGGTCAGCATGGCTCGAGCGGTTGGCGAGGTCGTTCCCGGGATGGCCCACGGCGACGAGACGAAGACCACCGGGAAGCATCGTCCCGCCGGCCGCGGGAAGAGCGCCACGCGAACCGCCGGGGCCGGGCCTGCTCCCGCCACGGGGGCCGCCCTCGTCGCCGCCCGCGCGGCCGCGGCGTTCGCCCACGCCGAGAAGCTCCGCGCGGAGCAGGAGCGCGCGTTCGCGGATGCAATGGCCGCCCTCCGGTTCACCGGGGAAGGGGCGAGGGGCCTCACCGTCGAGCGCCGCTGGACCCGCCCGGGCGTTCACCCCTACGACGAGATCGTCTGGGAGACCCGGACGGCGGCCATCGGGAATGAGTCGGGCAAGCTCGTCTTCGAGCAGAAGGACGTGGAGGTCCCCGCCTTCTGGAGCCAGCTGGCCACGAACGTCGTCGTGAGCAAGTACTTCCGCGGCCACCTCGGCACGCCGGAGCGCGAGACGAGCGTCCGGCAGCTCATCGACCGCGTCGCCAACGCGATCACGGCCTGGGCGAAGACGCAGCGCTACTTCGCGACGGACGAGGACCTCGCCGCGTTCGGCGCGGAGCTCACCCACCTCCTCGTCCACCAGAAGATGAGCTTCAACTCGCCGGTCTGGTTCAACGTCGGGATCGAGCAGAAGCCGCAGTGCTCGGCCTGCTTCATAAACTCCGTGTCGGACTCCATGACCTCCATCATGGACCTCGCCAAGACGGAGGCGATGCTCTTCAAGTACGGCTCGGGTGCCGGCAGCAACCTCTCCCCCATCCGCTCGTCGCGAGAGAAGATGGCCGGCGGCGGGACGGCCTCGGGCCCGGTCAGCTTCATGAAGGGCTACGACTCCTTTGCCGGGGTCGTGAAGTGCCTGACGGCCGACACGTACATCACGACGGGCGCCGGACTCCTCCGCATCGATGAAGCCATCGAGGCGGACGGCCCGGTCGGCTTCGAGACGGACGACTCGCTCACGCTCAACACACCGGCCGGCCCTGCGCGCATTTCGCACGTGTACAGGAGCCCGCTCACGGATGTTCGTCGCGTGACTCTCCGGACCGGCCTGGAGCTGACCGGCACCCACGAGCACCCGGTTCTCACCCTCGCCTCGCCGCCGGAACTCCGCTGGACCAGGCTGGCCGATCTCCGACCTGGCGACCGGGTCGCCGTCGAGCGGCAGCGTGCGCTGTGGCCGTCCCATGCCCCCGGGCTCGACCTGTTCGCGCCCGACCTCGTCGTCGAACGACGGGAGCTTCGCTATCCCGCCGAGGTGACCCCGGAGCTCGCCCGCCTGCTCGGCTACCTGGTGGCCGAGGGGTCCGTGGAACGCGAGCGGTTCCGCTTCAGCTCCGCCGATCCGGAGGTGATGGCGGACTACTGCCGCTGCGTCCAGGCCGTCTTCGGCGTCGATCCGCGCGGCCAGGTCCGTGACCGGGTCCACCCGAGGACCGGCGTGTGCACCGAGTTCGTGGAGCTCAGCTGGCGGGGCGCCCTCCAGTTCCTGGAGTTCTGCGGCCTGCCGGCCGGGCGGTCGGCGGACAAGAGCATCCCGATCGTGATCCGCCGCTCTCCCCGCTCGCTGGTCCTCGAGTTCCTGGCGGCGTACGCCGAGGGCGATGCGCACCTGGGCGTCGCCCGGATCGAGATCGCGACCGCGTCCTCGCGCCTCGCCCGGGAGCTCCAGCTCATCGCGCTGAACCTTGGAGTCGTGGGCCGCCGCTCCGTGACCGATGGCTACGCTCGGCTGGCCTTCCTCGGCAGCGAGGCCGCGCGTCTCGGCCGGCTTCTCCGCCCGTATCTCGTCACGCGTCGAAAGCGAGACGCCGCGGCTTCGCTGGATGGCGCGCGAGCAGACCGGAACCCCAATCTCGACGTCATTCCGGGCTTGGTGCCCGCCCTCCGATCGCTCCTCGCGGGCCCCAACGGCTGGGCCCGGGCGGCCGGTGGCGAACTGGTCCGGGTCGACCTCGGGATCTTCAATCGGTCGGGCGACAACGTCTCGTATGCGCGGACGCGGGCGATCCCCGGTCTCGCCGACAAGGTCGGGCACCTGTCGCCGGCGCTCGCCGGGACGATCGAGCAGATCCTCGACGACGAGTACCTCTGGGACGAGGTCGTCGATGTCGCGGACGTGGGCCGGGCGCTGACGTACGACTTCACGGTCCCGGGCATCCACGCCTTCATCTCGAACGGCATCGTGTCCCACAACTCGGGCGGCAAGACCCGGCGCGCGGCGAAGATGGTCATCCTCGACGTCGACCACCCGGACATCCTCGACTTCATCGACAGCAAGGCGCTCGAGGAGCGCAAGGCGTGGGCCCTCATCGAGCAGGGCTACGACCCCTCGTTCACCGGCGAGGCCTACGGCTCGGTCTACTTCCAGAACGCGAACCACTCGGTGCGCGTCACGGACGAGTTCATGCAGGCCGTCGTGGACGACGGCGACTGGACGACGCACGCGGTGACGACCGGCGTCCCGATGGACACCCATCGGGCCCGGGACATCTTCCGGCGGATGGCCGACGCGGCCTGGGTCTGCGGCGACCCGGGGATCCAGTACGACACGACGATCAACGACTGGAACCCCGTCTCGAACACGGCCCGCCAGTACGCAACTAATCCCTGCGTCACCGGCGACACACTCGTCGCGACCGACGAGGGCTGGCGCTCCATCGAGTCGCTCGTCGGCGAGCGGGCCAGCGTGATCGGCTCGGACGGGCGGCCGCACCCCGTCGCTTCGATCTTCCCGACCGGCCGCAAGCCGGTCTTCGAGCTGAAGACGCGGGCCGGCTACCGCGTGCGGATCACGGCCGACCACAAGGTGGCGACGACCCGCGGGGACGTGCGCGTCCGCGACCTCGCGTCGGACGACCGGATCCTCCTGCAGGGCCCCGGCTTCGGGCGGACCTCGATCGCGCCGCGGCTGGCCGAGGCGATCGGCCTCTCGGTCGGCGACGGCTGCCTGACCTGGGCGTCCGCCGAGCGCGGCCAGCGCCCGATGATCGTCCTGACGATGCACCCCGATCAGGCGGCCGTCCTGGAGGCGGTCGTCGGCGAGCTGAACGGCCGGAAGCACCTCCGCAAGGCCGCCGGCTCGATCGGCCGGAACGACGACGTCCACGTCTCGTTCGGCGCGACCGGCTCGCGTCTCGGCTTCGCCTCGGGGCCGGTCGTCGAGCAGTTCATGCAGTACGCGGTCCTCGGCGAGGGCAGCGCGGAGAAGCGCTTCAAGCCGGGGGTCCACGGCCTAGACCGGGCCTCGCTGGCGGACCTGCTCCGCGGGCTCTTCACGGCCGACGGGACGGTCGTCGACAGCGGTGCCAAGGGGCAGTACGTCGGCCTCGATTCGACCTCCCTCGAGCTACTCGTGCAGGTCCAGCGCCTGCTCCTGGCCTT
>Ga0315281_10012262_pt1 | contig 11702 bp, 12 predicted proteins | sample YL17G07_0_MG_FD_204540 | JGI IMG/M metagenome (GOLD analysis project Ga0315281, IMG submission 204540) | Sediment microbial communities from Yellowstone Lake, YNP, Wyoming, USA - YL17G07_0 | ecosystem: Environmental > Aquatic > Freshwater > Lake > Sediment | place: USA: Wyoming | collected... | reverse complement strand
TCCGAATATCTGTTAGGTACGTCCCCGGAGGCAACCTTCACGAAATTCGTGATTGAAAGATTAGATTTTAAGATAAACAACGCATTGAGCAAAGCTGGATGACTGGATAAGATGGAGAAAACCGCACCCTCAAGTTATTGAGATAATATGTTTCAGGCCTATCAAGGCGTCTTCTTAAATTCAGCAACGTGGTTCTGGCAAGCGATGGAGTAAATACTTTTACCATCGCGGGGTAAATCCCCTTCATGTCTTCTCTTGTGCGTGACGCATCGTACTCATTATTGCCAATCAAATCATTGATAAAGTCGATTGAGTAGCTCAGGCTGTCGCGCAGTATTGCCTGAAATACAACATCCGGCGGTCTTTGAAATCGCAGCATCGTCGCACCTAATAAAGGTAACTTCGGTGACATTGTTTCTCATTATGCTTTTTGCTTTTTGCTATTTCAACCAAATGCTTTCTGGCCTTGCGGAAGGTAATTCTTTCATGAGTAAAATATGACCGATTATAGTACACGACCCTTTTTTGTCAAGGCGTTTAAACGCATAAAAAAAAGAGAATTGTGGGGGCAAATACGTGCATAATGCGGAATGAATCAAGTGCGGAACTCGGCGACCATCTCTCTTGAAGTACTGACGCATCCATCACTCTTCCCCCGCCTTTTCCGCTGCGCCTTCGCCCGTGATCTTCCTGATCTGCGTCAACCGTTTGTTCCTCTCTTCCCGGGCAACATACCAGTCCTCGATGAGCGTCTCGATCAGGCCGATCAGCAGCTCCGCCTCGCCGGGCTCCGTGTCGAGGATTTCAGCGCCTTCGCTCTCCATGCGGGTCCCGGTCATTCCACTTTTCCTGATGGACTCGATGGCCTCCCAGGTAAGCGGGTCTGCCGTGCCTCTGATCTGACGGAACTCATCGTTCAGACTGCCGGGCTGGACCTGCCAGTAGTCGCGTATCATCGCCGAGAGACAGCGTCGTGACAGGGCCGCCGCGACCTTTGGGCTAAGCTCGATCGTGAGACAGGCTTCCTGGTAGTCTTGAAGAATATGATGGGGAATGGCAACGGGAAAGGAGCGGGCGCGCGAGGGCGGGACAAGGCCCCATGTCTTTATGTGCTTTCCCGTGTAGGAACGCTTTCCGCTGACTTCCAAGCCGTGAAGAGAGGCGCTCAGGGAAAATTTCCACACTCGGGATTGGGGCATACCACGAACTTGCTCACCAGACGGCGAGAACCATCCGCGTTCGGCAGCGTAAGGTCGGAGAAGGCCACCTGCCGTCGCTCTTCGGTCACGGTCTGCTCCCTGTTGCAATATGGGCAGTGCCAGAGATATTCGCTCACCTTTTTTCCCCAAAGCCGAACAAATCCGCGAGACCCATATACGCCCCCACCCTGTTCCAACGATCCGCCTTACTTACCTCTCCAGCAGCCCGGCCAGCAAACCCTCATTCCATTCCTTCGTGATGACGACCTCGCCGATCTTCTTCGGCAGGACAAACTTCACCTTGCCGCCCTCCGCCTTCTTGTCGATCCGCATCGCGCCCATTAATTCGGCAACGGAGGGTCTTCGACTGAGGGCGGTGAGTTCCACGGGCAGGCCGTAGGACGCGATAAGCTCTTCCACGCGCCCCGGCACGGAGGCCTCGCACAAGCCTGTCTCGTGCGCGAGTCGCGCGGCGTAGACCATGCCGATGGCGATAGTATGGCCATGGCGCATGGTGTAATTTTCGGCTTTCTCGATGGCGTGGCCGACCGTGTGGCCGTAATTCAGGATCGCGCGGAGACCGCCCTCACGTTCATCCCTGCTCACCACCTCGGCCTTTATCTCGCAGGAGCGCCGAATGACGCGCTCCAGCGCCTCGGGCTCGAGCGCGAGGATCTTTTCCCGGTCCCTGTCGAGGTATTCGAAGAACGCCGCGTCCCAAATCACGCCGTACTTGATCACCTCCGCCATGCCCGAGAGGAACTCTTCTTTCGGCAGGGACGCGAGCACGCTCAGGTCCATCAAAACCTTCCTCGGCTGATGGAACGCGCCGATCATGTTCTTGCCCATGGGATGGTTCACGCCGGTCTTGCCGCCGACGCTGCTGTCCACCATCGCAAGAAGCGTGGTCGGGACCTGCACAAAAGGCACGCCCCGCATGAACGTAGCGGCGGCGAAACCCGTGAGGTCGCCGATCACACCGCCGCCGAGCGCCACCAGCGCGCACGTGCGGTCGAAAAAGTTGGTCAGGAGCGCGGTATAAATGGCATTGGCCCAGTCAAGGTTCTTATACTGCTCGCCCTCGGGAATCTCGATGGACATGACCATGAACCCCGCCGACTTGAGACTGTCCACCACGCGCCGGCCATAAAGCTTCTTGACCGTGGGGTTGGTGACGAGGGCCATCTTCCGGCCGAAGCCGAGGCCCGTCATACTCTCGCCGGTTTTCTCCAGACTCGCGCCGATCTCGAGGTCGTAGCTCCGTTCGCCGAGTCTGACTTTAACAGTATGCATGGCTGATTTTCTCTTTGATCGCTCTGATGACGTCGTCCACGGACTTGTCCGACGTGTCGATGCAAACATCGGCCTGGGCATAGAACGGCGCGCGTTTGTCGAGGAGTTCTTTGATCTTCGCCTTCGGGTCCGCGGTCCGGAGCAGGGGCCGTTGCGGCTCATGCTTGATGCGCTCATAAATCACGTCAGGGCTTGCGGTGAGGCAGACTACGAAGCCGGCCGTCTTGAAGGCCTTGCGGTTCACGTCCTGTATCACCGCCCCGCCGCCGGTGGAGACCACCTGGCCCTCGCGCAGTATGACCTGCCCGATGAGCTTTGTCTCGACCTCTCGGAAATAGGGTTCGCCGAATTTTGAAAAGATGGATGTGATCGTCAAATTCTGGTCGGCTTCGATAAGCTGGTCAACGTCCACGAAGGTGAAACTCAGGTCCTTTGCGAGCCGCAGGCCCACGCTCGTCTTGCCCACGCCCATGAAACCTGTAAGAATGATGTTTTTGAACATAGTGAAATTTGCCCCCGCCCTACCTCTGCTCTTCTTCCACTTCCATGCGCGCCTTCAAATAATCTTCGTACCCATAGAAGTTGCGTTTCATCTCGTCGATGCTGTCTCCGCCGAATTTCTCGAGCATTGCGGAGGCGAGCTCGCACGCCACCGCCGCCTCACCCACTACGCCCGCGGCCGGCACAGCGCAAACGTCGGAGCGCTCGATGCTCGCCTTGAAAGGTTTCATGAACAGCATATCCACGGAGCGGAGCGGTTTATACAGCGTGGGGATGGGCTTCATGGCCGCGCGGAGCGTAATGGTCTCGCCGTTGCTGGTCCCGCCCTCAATCCCGCCCGCCATATTCGTCTTGTGAAAAAATCCTTCCTTTTTGTTCCAGAAGATCTCATCGTGCACCTGGGAGCCGGGCTTGTTCGCGGCGCCGAAGCCCGCGCCCACCTCCACCCCCTTAATGGCCTGGATGCTCATGAGCGCGGCGGCGAGCTTGCCGTCGAGCTTCCGGTCCCAATGCACATGGCTGCCAAGCCCTATCGGCGCATTGGCAACCATGATCTCGAATACCCCGCCCAGGGAATCCCCTGCTGCCCGCGCCTCATCGATCCTGCGCTTCATCCGTTTCTCCGCTTCAGGGTCGGCGCAACGCAATTCCGACGCCTCCGCTCTTTTTTTGAGCTCCTGAACCGACGCCTTCGGGACCCTGGCAAACACATTCCCGATGGAGAGCACATGGCTTATGACCTCGATGCCGAACTCTTCGAGCAGCCGCTTTGCCACGGCGCCGACCGCGACACGCATGGCCGTCTCACGGGCGCTCGCGCGCTCAAGGATGCTCCGGATGTCCTTGGAGCCATACTTCATGACGCCTGCCAGGTCCGCGTGGCCGGGGCGGGGATGCGTGACCGGCTGCGCCGAGTTCAGAAACATGGGGTCCGGAGACATCTTGTCCCGCCAGTTCTCCCAGTCCTTGTTGCGGACCATGAGTCCGATCGGGCTGCCGAGCGTCCTGCCCCAGCGGACGCCGGTGCAGATCTTGACCGTGTCCTTTTCGATCTCCATTCGGCCGCCGCGACCGTATCCCCCCTGCCTCCTGGCAAGGTCGCGGTCTATGTCCGTCACCCGGATCAAGAGGCCCGCCGGCATGCCCTCAATGATCCCCATGATAAGTTCGCCGTGCGATTCACCAGCGGTTAAAAATCGTAACATTCTATATTCCCCCTGTAAAAAGAGCCCCTGCCTACGGCCTCGCGAGAGGTTTTGAAGGCGAAACTACCCTAAAATCGGGCTTATCATAGCAAATTTGCGGTAGAAGTGCAACCAAAAGTATGGTAGTATTCTGTGTATTTTAAGGAAAAGGACCTCTATGATCGCACTGCTCTGTTCCGTCCAGGCCGAAGCGGACCGTCTCCTCGCATCAATGGTCGTGAAGAAAAGCGCGACGCTCGGCTCCAAACCTCTGTTCGAGGGAACGCTCGGAGCACAGCGGATACTCCTGTGCATCGGCGGCATGGGCAAGGTCAATGCGGCCCATACGGCAACGCTTATGCTCGCGCGGTTCGACCCCGAGGCGCTCGTTGTCTTCGGCATCGGTGGCGCCTACCCCTCGTCGGGCGCCGAGCTCGGCGATCTCGCAATCGCACGGGAAGAGCTCGCCGGCGATGAAGGCGTTCTGACCCCGGAAGGTTTCAAGGACACCGAGTACATCGGCATCCCCCTCCTCAAGAGGGCCGCGTCGCTGATCTTTACGACCTTCCCCGCATCGGGTCCGCTGGTGCATCGGTCTTTGCAGGCGCTCGCCGCTCATCGGAAATCCGGCCAGGGCAAAATACACGTCGGCCGCTTCGTCACCCTGTCCACCTGCACCGGCGCCGCCACGCGCGCACGGGAGTTGGAGGAACGATACCACGGGCTCTGCGAGAATATGGAAGGGGCCGCGGTCGCGCAGGTGGCGGAACTGCATGGCGTCCCCTGGCTCGAGGTCCGCGGCATATCGAATATCGTGGAAGACCGCGATCTCAAGAAATGGGACACCCCGAAGGCGGCAGAGGCGGCGCAGCGGGCAATTCAACATATCATAGAGGGCTGGGACAAGTTATTCCCATTATAAAAATCCCCCTCTATCCCCCTTTTCCAAAGGGGGATGTGTTGCTACCCCCCTTTAGCAAAGGGGGGCGAGGGGGGATTTTCAGATGAAGCAGATTGTTACCATAGGTTATTCTCCCTGCCCGAATGATACCTTCATTTTCTACGCGCTCATACACGGCAAAGTTCGTGTCCCGGGCCTTGAGTTCCGCGAACGGCTTGCGGAGGTCGAAACACTGAACCAGATGGCGCTCGAGGGCAGTCTGGACATCACCAAAATTTCGTACCACGCGCTCGGTCATCTGCGCGAGCAGTACGCCCTGCTCCGGTCCGGCGGCGCGCTCGGCCGCGGCTGTGGTCCGCTCATTGTTGCGAAACCGGGAACAAGGCTTGCGGATATAAAAAAAGGGACGATCGCCATCCCCGGCAAACTGACCACTGCCTCTCTTCTGCTCCGGCTTTATGACCCGTCAATCACCAATATCGTCGTTATGACCTTTGACCGCATCATGAACGCGGTTTCAACGGGAGAGGTGACCGCGGGTCTTATCATCCACGAAAGCCGGTTCACCTATCCGCTCTATAACCTTGCCAACCTGCTCGACCTCGGCTTGTGGTGGGAACGACATGCCGGCCTCCCCATTCCGCTCGGCGGCATTCTCGGGAAGCGAGCTCTCGGTCGGGACGTACTGCATCAGGTCGAGGAAGGCATACGGGCGAGCCTTCACTACGCCAAGGCGCACGCGGACGAGGCCCTCACCTATTGCAGGCGGCACAGCCAGGAGATGGACGAGACCGTGATGAAGAACCATATCGAACTGTATGTCAATGACTTCACCCTCGACCTGGGACAGGAAGGTCTTGCCGCGGTGCGCAGACTCTTTGACGAGGCGGAAGCGGGCGGAATATTCCCGCGCTCCGGGAAGGCGCTCCTGCTGGATGAATAATTTTCTCCCTGTTCACCGGATAACGCTTATGATATAATCAACTCCACGGTCACACGATCACCCTTTACCTTTCCCAATATTTCCCCATCAGGAGGCGCTATGATCGCATGGATTATTTTCGCGGTGACGGCATTGGTTCTGATCTGGCTTGTTTTGATCTACAACGGTCTCGTATCGATCCGAAACGACGCACAGAACGCATGGAAGCAGATCGACGTGCAGCTCAAACGCCGGCATGATCTGGTCCCGAACCTCGTCTCCACAGTGAAAGGGGTAATGGAGTTCGAGCAGGACACCCTTGAGAAGGTGATCTCGGCCAGGGCAAAGGCCGTGTCCGCCGGCGCCCCCGCCTCTAAGGCCGAGTCCGAGAACATGCTCACCGAGGCGCTGGGCAAACTCTTCGCCGTTATGGAAAACTATCCCGCGCTCAAGAGCAACCAGAACGTCATGCAGCTCCAGGAAGAGCTCACGTCAACGGAGAACCGGATCTCCTTTGCCCGTCAGCTCTACAACGACCTGGTCGCTAACTATCGCACGAAGATCCAGGTATTTCCGAACAACGTCGTTTCCTCGATGTTCAATTTCCAGCCGGAGGAATATTTCGGGGCTGAAGAAACAGACCGCGCGGTCCCTGGCGTAAACCTGAGCCTGAAGAAGTAAAAAAACAGAAGCCCGGAGCCAGAATTCAGAAGTCAGAATGATATTTGATGTCCTCTTCCGACTCCTGACTCCTGACTCCTGATCTTCTCCCATGCCCCTTACCTTCATCGACATAGAGAAACAAAAGAACTGGCGCATCTGGCTGTTTTTTCTGTTCCTCATGATCATCTATCTTGTCCTCACCGCTCTATTCGCGGCAACGTTCCTCCCTTTCACCTGGTATGCCGCGCCGCGCTTCTGGGTATTCGCCGGGGCGACGGCCCTGCTTGTGGCAATGACGCATTTCTGGTTCTCAGCCTACGACACGGTCCACACCGTGGTACGCAGTCTTGACGCTCAGCCGCCTGACCCTGAGGACAACGTCCATAAGATGCTCATGAACGTCATGCGGGAAATTCACGTGGTAACAGGCAATCAGCGGAAGATACAGTGCGTGGTCGTCCCTTCCTTCTCCCTGAATGCCCTGTCGGTGGCCGACCTCAAGGGCGAGGCCGTCATCGGGATCACGGAAGGGCTGCTCTCGCGCCTCACCCGGCCGCAGCTCGAGGCCGTGATCGCCCATGAAGCCCATCACGTCCTCTCGGGCGATTGCCTCGAAACCACGGTTGCAGCGAGTCTCTTCGGAGCTTACTCCTCGGCCATGGAAAAATTGACCTACACCTCCAGGGGTCGGACGTTTGCGTCTCCCTCGTTCTTCCTGACCTGGAGCCTGCTTCAGTTGAGTTACCTGTTGAACATGTTCATATCCCGTGAACGGGAGTACCGCGCCGATGCCGCGTCCGTGCGCATGACCAGGAATCCGATCGCGCTTGCCGAAACGCTGCGCCTCTTATCAAGAAGCTGGCGTGGGGCCGGGTTCATCGGCAGCGGTTTCGAGATGCTCTGCATCGTGAATCCGCGGGCGACTGCGCTGGACGAGACAGAAGGGTTCTGGGCGGACCTCCTCTCGACCCATCCGCCGCTCGGCAAAAGGATAGATATCCTGCTCAAAATGGCGCGGGTGAGCGTCTCAGAGCTGGATGCGAAGACCGCGAAGACCGTCTCTACGAATGCCGCGACCCGGCGGTATTACGCAATGAGCCCCCGGCAGCAGTGGCAGGGGCCGTTCACTTCGGTCGAACTTGCCGCGCTCCCGTGGCTCTCACCTCTCACCTGGGTCACACAAGGTAAAGATCAGCCTGTCGAGCGCGCTTCAAAGGAGCCCTGCATCAACGATATCTTCCTATCGCGACTTTCCGAGCAGGAGCGCCCTCTCTCGAACTTCCCCTGCCCGGCCTGCCGTCAACCGCTGCTCACGGAATCATACGAAGGCGCCCCTCTCTATCAGTGCCGCTTCTGCGCCGGCATTCTGGTGGATTCGGTCAAAATTCCGCGGATAATTGCGCGGACCGGAAGGGAGCGGTCTTGTTCTGAACGGATCAACTCGCTTGCAAAGGCGGTTGTAACAGAGCACCAGCTCCGGCAGCCCTATCGGAAAACCGATGACGGCGGAAAATCCGCGGTCCCTCTGCTCGCCTGTCCAAAGTGCGGCAATCCCATGTCGCGGGGCTTTTACAGCCAGGCGCACCTGATCGAGGTCGACCGTTGCGGTTTCTGCGGCATCACCTGGTTTGAGCATGACGAGCTTGAGATGCTGCAGTGCCTGATCGAGAACCGGATCGTGCCTGACATCAGTTGAAGAGGATCACGCCGCTCTGGAAAAAGGAAACAACCCCGGACGGAGAAGTGTGGGTGGAGGGACATCCTTAACACAACAGTTTAAACGGTTTAAGCGGTTGAAACTTTCATTTCTTCGCTGCTTTTTTCCCGGCCCTCAGGAAAACCACGCACGTCGAACAATCCACATCACCGCGACACCGGGTGGTTTCCCAGCATGGTTTGCTCTTGTTCGTAAACGCCGTGCATACCACGCGCCATTCGTCCGGACAGTCCTTGATCTCCCAGCAGGGCGCATAGTCGAGGAGCTTCTTGATCCCTTCGATGCTGATCTTCTTGGTGTGGATCAGTTCCCGGATACAGCGTAGCCATTTGATGTCGTTTTCCGTATAGAGCCGGTTTCTCCGCTCCCTGGTCGGGAGAATAAGACCATGTTTCTCATAAAGACGCAGCGTCTGCGCCGTGGTCCCAACAAGCTTCGCGGCAACACCCATGGTGTAGAGCGGAGCGTCCTTGTCTTTGAGTACATCCAAGCTATCTACTATCATACGTTTTTATCTTTCACCAAAGTTCTTTTTTACTGTGGAATAAGGATCGTCATTTTATCCATGAGCATCAGCACGCCCATGATGATCAGGACGACGCCGCTTACCATCCTGATCGCCTTGAGATGCTTTTTCAGCTTGCTGAACGACGACAGAAACGCGCTGATGGCTATGGCCGAAAGGATAAAGGGTATCCCGAGGCCGAGCGAATAGAACATAAGCAGCGCCATGCCGCTGCCCAGCGTGTCACTCGTCATGGCCAGCGTCAGCACCGAGCCCAGAAAGGGTCCGGTGCAGGGGGTCCAGCCAGCGCCGAATATCATGCCGACGACAATCGTGCCGATGTAGCCGGCGGGCCGCGTCTTGAGATGAAGTTTCGTCTCCCTCTGGAGAAAGGGAATGCGCACCAGATCCATGACAAAAACGCCCATGATAATGATCAGCACCCCGCCGACAGTCCGGATGGTGTTCAGGTGCTTTGCCAGGAGATTGCCCGCGAGGCTTGCCGATGCGCCCAGGAGGACAAAGATGAGGGAAAAACCCGCAACAAAAGCAAGAGAATGCAGCAGGGTGATATTCATGTTCTTTCTGCGCGAATCAGGACTCACCAGTTCGTCATAACTTATGCCGGTGATGTAAGAAACATATGAAGGGATGAGGGGCATAATACAGGGAGACACGAATGAGACGAGGCCCATGGCGAGCGAGTACAGCAGAACATACAACGTTAATCCGTGTGAAAGGTCCATGGATACGGCTCCCCCCTAATAATAGCGTATCATCATACCAAAGCATACCAAATGGAGTCAAGAAAAACTTTTACTATATGTCAGTTTACTTTTTTTGATAACCATAAGTAGCAATACTTCACGATTCATAATAACAACTCTTCATCAAAACAGAACATCCTCTGTCAACGCCTACATGGCAGCCCGTATGGGTATTTTTTCATTGACAAGGAACATGAATTTCACTATCATTTCATTTTTTAACCACCCATACATAAATACTGAACAATGCGGGAGGACATCATCAATGTACATCGATCAGCCGATACGCCACTTTATGGACAAACTTGCGAGCAAATCTCCCGAGCCGGGAGGCGGCAGCGTGGCTGCCCTTGTTGGCGCACTCGGCGCGGCGCTCGTAAGTATGGTGGGGAACCTTACGCTGGGCAAGGAAAAATACAAGGATGTTCAGCCTCGGATCGAGCAACTGCTCAAAGAATCGGAAATGCTGCGTTCGGAAATGCAGGGTCTGATCCAGAAAGACACCGAGGCCTACGGTGCGCTATCCGCAGTCTACAAAATGCCGAAAAACACCGATGCGGAAAAGAGCGCCCGCACCGCATCGATGCAGGTTTCGCTCAAGAAGGCCTGTCAGGTCCCGTTCGAGATAGGGCTCGCGTCCCTCGAGGTCGCCAAGCTCGCACAGCGGGCGGCTGATATCGGGAATGTCGGCGCGGTGAGCGATGCCGGCGTTGCCGTGCTTCTCGCCCAGGCCTGTGCACAAAGCGCGGCGCTGAATGTCAGGATAAACGTCAACAGCATCAAGGACGAGGCATACAACAAAGAGACCTGGATACGCATGCAGGATGTGCTCAAGCAGGTGGCGGCCCTTGAAAAGACCGTGATGGAAACGACGTACAGGAAGATGGGATGAAAAAATAGGGTTCAGGGTTCAGGGTTCAGGGTGCGGGGTACAGGGAACAGGAAGTATCAACATCTTGCTGCTTTTACCCTGCCCCCTGTACCCTGGCCCCTTATCAACTAAGGAGAAACCATGCCGGCAAAATTGTTGACAGGTAAAGAAGTCGCACAGAAGATGGACCTGGACATCCAGAAGGACGTTCAGGAGCTCAAGGCAAAGGGCGTGAACCCTGCGCTCCGGATCATGATCGTGGGAGAAGCGGAGGATTCGGTCTATTATGCCAACAGCGCCAGGAAGATGGCGGAGAAGAACAGTATTGCCTGCGAGCTCGAGCAGCTGACAGGCACGATGAGCCAGGACGAGTTCGTGAACATTCTCAGGCAACGGAACGCGGACAAGACCATTCATGGCATCATTGTGATGCGTCCATTCCCGAAGCAGATCAGGGAAGACGTCGTAAAGTACATATTGTCTCCTGAAAAAGATGTGGACTGCTTCAATCCCGTGAATGCCGGCAAGATCATGGCCGGAGACCTGACCGGTTTCCCGCCCGCGACACCGCAGGCCGTGATGGAGATCCTCCGTTTCTATCACGTCCCGATGAGCGGCAGGGAAGCGGTGGTCATTGGTCGCTCCATGGTGGTCGGCAAGCCAATGTCCATGCTGCTCCTGAGTGAGAATGCGACGGTCACGGTCTGCCATTCAAAGACACAGGGACTCCCCGGCGTGTGCAGGCGCGCCGATATCCTCGTAGCCGCGATCGGCAAGGCGAAGATGATTACAAAGGATTATATAAAAATAGGCGCCACAGTCATGGATGTGGGCATCAATCCAGAGGGAGACAAGTTCGTCGGCGATGTGGACACCGAACAGGCAAAGGAAGTGGCCGGAGCGATTACCCCGGTTCCCGGAGGCGTCGGGACCGTGACCACGCGTGTGCTGCTGAAGCATGTGATCAAGGCGGCAAAGCTGCAGAACCCCTGAATATCAATACGAAGTTGTATCGCGCAGTGCAGGAGTCCCTTGGCGCTATCCCGTTCGCAGCTGTAGTCTTCCGCTTTAACTCTTCCCTAATAGTCTTGCCTCATTCAAAATAAACCAACTCAAAGCTACAGCCGTTCGGATTATAATAGCCGCCCTAAGAAGAAATAGAAAGGTGCCCGGAGCGGC
>Ga0315281_10012261_pt1 | contig 11703 bp, 9 predicted proteins | sample YL17G07_0_MG_FD_204540 | JGI IMG/M metagenome (GOLD analysis project Ga0315281, IMG submission 204540) | Sediment microbial communities from Yellowstone Lake, YNP, Wyoming, USA - YL17G07_0 | ecosystem: Environmental > Aquatic > Freshwater > Lake > Sediment | place: USA: Wyoming | collected... | reverse complement strand
TAAAACGATAGATGAATTTATAGGTCAGGCCCATTTGGTTGGAAAAGGTCAGCCTCTTCGGGTGGCTATAGAAGAAGGTCATATATTTTCTTTTATTCTCTGGGGGCCACCGGGAGTGGGGAAGACGACCATTGCTCGCATCTACGCCAAAGCTCTCAATCTTGAATACACCGAACTCTCGGCGGTCTCAGCCGGCAAAGAAGATATTAGGAAACTTTTAAAGGAAAAGAAAAAGGACAGTGCCGGACAGCTTCTTTTTCTAGATGAAATACACCGCTTTAATAAAGCTCAGCAAGATTTTCTTCTGCCCTATGTTGAACGCGGAGAAATAGTTTTAGTTGGCGCCACCACCGAGAATCCATCGTTTGAAGTTATTCCGGCGCTTCTTTCTCGTTCTCGAGTTTTCGTGCTGAACGAACTTTCGGAAGAAGAGGTGGAAGAAATCATCAAGCGGACGGGTGTGAAAATAGATAAAAAGGGAATCGAGTGGCTGGTACAAATGGCAAATGGGGACGCTCGCCAAGCTATCGGCATGATTGAAAACACCGAGAAATTATATGGAAAGGTAACCGTGGAAAATCTGGTTAAGACGCTCCAAAATAAATATCTTAGATTCGATAAAAAAGGCGAGGAGCACTACAACACCATAAGCGCTTTCATAAAAAGTATGCGCTCCTCGCAACCGAACGCCGCACTCTATTATCTGGCCCGAATGGTTGAGGCCGGAGAAGACCCGCTTTTTATCGCCAGGCGCATGGTCGTGTTTGCCTCCGAAGATATCGGCCAGGTCCAACCGACGGCGCTGGTTGTCGCGAACGCGGTCTTCCGAGCCTGTGAGACCGTCGGCTACCCAGAGTGTTCAATCAATCTCGCCCACGGGGCAGTGTATCTTTCGACCGCTAAAAAAGACCGAAGTTCGTACGATGCTTATCTTGAAGCGGTCGGAGATGTCCAGAAACACGGCAATTTACCGATTCCACTCAAAATCCGGAATGCTCCCACGAAGCTTATGAAAGACATCGGCTATCATAAGGGTTATGATATGTATGCGGTAGATGACTTTCTCCCCGAAAAATTAGAAGGTAAAAAATACTACAAACCGCCCAAACATGACGAGGGCTGAGCACGTGGGATTGCTTTTTTAAGTTAATTGTGTTGAAATAAGAGCATATGGGCTTCTTCAGAAAATACTTTATTCCCCACGAAGAGAACGAGAATAGACCTCACTTTTGGAGAGAAGCGAGCGTCCTTTCATTGGCACTTATTATCCTTATTGTTTTTATCACCGCTTCTTCCGGACGTTTTCTAATTTCTCGGGGCACTTTTACGGCGGCGGTTATTTCCGGAGTACTGGCTGATTTGGCCAACCAAGATAGACAAGTAGAAATGCTTGGGATGCTCGCCATAAATCCGATACTTGAAAGAGCGGCCACTCTCAAGGCAAATGATATGGCCAGCAAGAGTTATTTCGCTCACACGAGCCCCGAAGGTAAAAATCCATGGTATTGGTTTAAGGAGGCCGGATATGAATTCAGTTATGCCGGAGAAAATCTGGCCGTGAACTTCAGCGACTCCGCTCTTGTGAATCAGGCTTGGATGAATTCTCCCGGGCACCGTAAAAATATTCTGAATGGAAATTTCACGGAAGTCGGTATCGCGACCGCGGAAGGAATGTACGAAGGGCGACCGACAGTCTTTGTTGTTCAGCTGTTCGGTAAACCCGCGACACTTCAAGTCGAAGAGGAAGGGACATCGGCGGTATCTTCGGAGAAACAAAAAATAGAAACTACGGTGCCTAAGACTTCAGTTGCGACAAAAACTAAAGAAGTACTCTCCACAGTTGCTTCGACAAGCGTTCTTGGGGCAGAAGGAGAAAGTGAGCTTTTTGTAGCCGTGGCAAAGGAGCCGATAGAAATTGAGCAGGCAAATTCTTCCGTTGCCTCTCCCGCTGTTACCGCTTCTTCTCTTTCTATTTTCCTTTCATCTCCAAGCATGCTTCTTAGGTTCTTATTTAGTGTTCTCGCGGCCATTATCGTGCTGGCACTTCTCTTTACGGCGGTTGTCGAATTCACCCGCCACCACTCTCGGCATCTCCTCTACGCGCTTCTCCTTCTCGCTTTAATCGCCATTCTATTTTATCTCTACCACGCAGTTTTGTTTGCGCCACTTCTCATCCTTTAATTAATATATTTGGTAGAATGAAGGGGTATGGCAACGAGGTTAAGAAAAGTGGCTATATTCGATGTAGACGGGACGATATTTCGCTCGAGCCTTCTAATTGAGCTTGTTGAGACGATGATTGAACTTGGTTTTTTCCCCGCTTCGGCAAAAAAAATATACTCCGACGAAGAGCAGGCCTGGAAAGATCGGAAAGGTTCATATGAAGAATATATCGACGCTGTCGTCGAATCATTTACGCGCAATATCAAGGGTGTTAAGTATTCTGATTTTGATAAAGCGGCAAAAATAGTCATCGGACGACACAAAGACAGGGTCTATCGTTACACTCGTGATTTTATTAAGAAATTAAAAAGGGACGGCTACTATCTTCTGGCCATTTCTCAATCTCCGAAAGGAATACTTGATGGTTTTTGTAAACGTCTCGGGTTCGACAAGATTTACGGCCGTTTCTATGAAACTGGTTCGTCCGAAAGGTTTACCGGCAAGATTGCGGAGCTTCATCTCATTGGGAATAAAGCCAATATCGTAAAACGGGCTGTCGAGAAAGAGGGGTTAACTCTCGAGGGTTCAATAGGAGTGGGAGATACCGAGGGCGATATTCCACTCCTTGAGCTCGTAGAGAGACCAATTTGCTTTAATCCCAACATGGCTCTTTATAGGCACGCCAAAAGGAACGGCTGGAAAGTGGTGGTAGAGCGAAAGGACGTTATTTATGAGCTTTAGTGACAATAATCAGGACATATTTTTCGATTTCTGCCACCTTTGACGCGGTGGCCTCTTTTATTTACACTCCTAAATATGCAAACTCTTAAAAATATTTGGAATGGGCAGAAGTTTCTCATTGGGGTTATTGTCGGGTTACTTATTGGAGTTTCTATAGGATTCGCAACCTTTAATCGGGGCCTAATAAAAACATTGAGCACCTCCTCTTCCAAAGAAGAAATAAAAGTAGGGGATGTCTCAAGTGAAGAATCTCCAGGTGCTAAAGATACCAATTCTTCTCACGCTGAATCAATCGAGGTGTCTGGTCAGAATGCCGTTGCCGTTCTCGACCAGCCGGCCGGGAATATGGTCATCGTTACAATGGCGACCCTTTCTCGACCCGGGTGGGTGGTAGTTCAGGAAGAAGGGGTGGCGGGCATGCCCGGGCGCGTCTTGGGTGCGCACCGTTATGATTCCGGAATTCATCTTGCCGAAGTTGAACTTTTGAAGTCAACCGAAGCCGGAAAGACCTACTATGTCGGGCTTTATGTTGACGATGGCGACCGGGCCTTCAGTCTGGAGAACGATGCTCCGATTAAGGGTTCCGACGGTAAGATTATCGAGGACTCTTTCAAGGCGGAGTAAAGAAAAATAATTCAGAAAGATTTTTAAAACACCCCCGTGAGATGACGGCTTCGCCCATCTCACGGGGGTGTTTTAATTAAGGTGTTACTTTGTGTCTTTAAGCGAGAGAGAAAAAACAATCCCGGACGATAGGACTAGAGCGAACACGAAAAATGCCGATGGAAGAGGCACATACAGAAGAATAAGTACACCAAGTAGAGGGCCAACTATAAAGGAAAGCGGTTTTGTCATTCGAAATGTGCCGATGAGAGCTATATCTCTTCCCTGGGTATGTTTGAAGAAATAACTTTCTGTTGTTATTTCGACGAGACTTGCGCCGGTGCGAGTCAGGAAGAGTAGTAGCGCCCACAACGGAAGGGACGGCACGGAAAGGAAGGCGATAGCTCCGGTTGAAAGTGAAAGTATCACAAATCCGGACACCATAAACTCTTTTTCGCCGAAGCGCATGTCCGCAAGACGCCCCACCGGAAGCTCAAATAGTAGAAACGGTAGTAACATAAAAGTGAATATAAGACTTATGTCTTGCCAAGAAAACCCTAAAGATTGCAGGTAGAGCGGTGTGTAGACAACCATCCAGGTGTAAAAAATCTGAAGCAGAAAATTACTTATAAACGCGTTACGAACATTTTTATTTCCGAAAAGTACAATCTTGAGGTGTTTGAGACGGAATCTACCGTATGTCGGGTCGGCAAATGAGCGGAGGGGTATCAGGACGACGATGAGCACCGGTAGAAGAAACAGATCAGCCACCAGGAAAGTTTCCGAGAAGTTTCCGTCAAAAGCGGTAAGTCCGATGATAAGCGGAGATAGAACAAGCGCGGCGTTCATCACCGTGAGCATCATCCCACGTAGTCCCCCGGTCTTTGATTGAAGGTGGGGGATATTCTCGAGGAATATATCGAGAGAAAATAGAATGAGCGGGGGTATGGCCTGAAATAAAATGAAGGCGATGAGAACCAGTCCGGGTGTTTTAGCTAAGGAAAGTCCGAGGACGGCCAGAAATTGTACTATGGTCAGAAAGAACGCCACGTGGGCATTTCCGAATCTTCTGAGGAGTGGGGAGAAAAAAACCAGCGCAAAAATTGTGAGAACGGAGCCGAGAGCGTATAGAAGGCTTACGGTAGATTTTGACGCGTAATTTGAAAGGAGAGAGGAGCCAACGTAAATGGTTATAAAATAGTGAAAAGATAAAAAGAGAGTAGCAAGATACACAAAAAAAAGCCGCCGGTGCCTTTTTAGGTACGAAGATATACCTTCCATAGAAGGTTAGTATAGCATCGTGGGGGCTGTGTTTTTAGACTCCGATAAGCACTGGAATTACAATCGGTCGTCCGCACACCTGCGGACAGGTAAGGGACTCCCTCACTTCAACAATATAGACGGTCGGTGTTTGTCCAATTACTTTTTAGACTCCGATAAGCACTGGAATTACAATCGGTCGCTTGTTCGTTTTCTGAAATAGAAAACGGCCGATGTTGTCCGAGAGGGCGCTTTTCAGGAATTCCAAATCGAGCGGGCGAAGTCCGCGGGTCGAATCCTCCACGGTTTTTTTGGCGATAAGGCGTGTTTGATTCAACAGGTCTTGGGATTCGCGCAGGTAAACGAAGCCACGGGAGATAATATCGGGAGATTTGCGGAGCTTGCCTGTTTTTACGTTGATGCTGGCGATGATTACGAACATGCCGTCGGTTGCAAGCGTTTGCCGGTCGCGCAGGACTACTTCTTGGATGTTGCCGATTGAGAATCCGTCAACAAGAACAAGGCCTGACGGGGCTCGCTCCTTAAGCACTTTAATTTTCTCACCTTTGTCGGTTATCTCAATAATAGAGCCATTGTCCGGGATGATGACATTTTCCGGCTTCATGCCGCGGTCGTAAGCGATTTCGGCGTGAACGCGTAGGAATTGGTGGTAGCCGTGGATAGGAATAAAGAAGCGGGGATTAACCTTTGAATGTATCCACATCATTTCATCGTGGTTTGCGTGGCCGGAGGCATGTACGTCAACTACGCGGTAGTGGATAATTTTGGCACCTTGGCGGGCAAGATTGTCTTTTAGTTTTTGCACCGCCCGTTCGTTTCCGGGAATGATTGAGGATGAAAGAAGCACGGTGTCACCTTTGTGGATTTTCAGGTATTTATGGTTTTTGACGCTCATTCGGGCAAGAGCGGCGAATTCGTCGGCCTGGGCGCCGGTGGCAATGACCACAATCCTGTCGGGAGGATAGTTATCTATTTCCTCCATTGGAATCAATGTTCCATCTTTTGTCTCAAGGAGTTTTAGGTAGCGGGCTATTTCAACGTTTGTCTTCATGCTTCGCCCCTCGATGATAACTTTTTTATTATATCGCTCGGCAATCTCAATCATTTTGATGATGCGTTCAAGTTGGGACGAGAATGTTCCGATGATGAGACGGCCCTTGGTGTTCTTGATTATTTCCTCAATGTTTTGATTAACGATGCGTTCGGAGAGTGAAAAGCCTGGGCGCTCGACATTCGTTGAGTCGGTAAGAAGGGCCAGAATTTTTTCATTCTTGAAAATACCCCACACTTTTTCTTCTTCTTTGGTTGGTATTCCGTCATCGTTATCAACACGGAGGTCTCCGGTGTGAACAATGGAGCCATACGGTGTGTCGATGATGACCCCCATTGAGTCCGGAATGGTGTGAGAGACGGCGAAGAAGCGGGCCTTGAGACCACCAAGTGTTATCGTCTCGTCTTTTTCAATGACGCGGACGTCAAGTTCCGGAAGATGAGGAAATTCCTCCTGGCGCTTTTTAATCATAACCGTCGTGAGCATTCGAGAGTAAATCGGCGGGTTACCGAGCTTGTCCATGACGTAGGGGATGGCCCCGATGTGGTCGAGGTGCCCGTGGGTGATGATGAGCCCGCGTATCTTCCCTTTGTGTTCTTCAAGATATCGCGTGTTGGGAAGGATGTAATCAATTCCGGGCGTATCGTCTTCCTCAAATTGGAAGCCGGCATCGATGACAATGATGTCATCTTTGTACTCAATAAGAGTCATATTCTTGCCGATTTCCTCAACGCCACCTAGGGGAATGATGCGGATGTTTTCACCCGGGGGCGGGATTTCGATGCCACGCTCCTCATTCAGGTCGCCTTGGTTTTCGCGCGGAAACTTAGCCGCTACCCGGCGCGGGGGCATACTAGAGCGCCCGCGCCGGCCACCACTTGATTTATGTGCCTGGTGCGCAGACCTTGCTCCGCCCGGTGCGGGGTGTTCTTTTCTGAAATTATGTGTCGGATGGGGAGCGACTCCTTCGTGGTGTCCATGGTGCGGTGCGCTCGCAGGCTTTGCGACGTGGCTTCTCGGAGCACCTGCTTCATTATTGGTGAATACGCGGATGCGTCCCTGGCGAGGGTGGAATGGCCGCCCGCTTCGGTTGTCTCGTTTCTGTTCCATACTTTCTTTTTATCGTTGCGCTCTCGCGCTGTTATTTATAAATATTTTCCAAATTTTTTCGGTGTTTTCGTACCATTCACTTATGTTTTCAAAACGGTCGGACGGTACGGTGATGTGCCCCAGGTCAACTCCCTGTATTTTTTTCGGCAGAATGTAGACGAATGACGGCGAGTAAAGGAATACCGCGGGGGTTTCTTTTGAAAGTTCCATTTCGAATTCCCGGTATTTTGAAAGACGTGTTTCTCGGTCGGAGATGGTGCGAGCGTCCGAAAGAAGTTTGTCAGCCTTTGTGTTTGTATAAAGAGCGATGTTTAGACCCGGGTCATTTCTCTGGGATGAGTGCCAAAAGGCAAAGAGGTCCAAATCGCGCCCGATAATTTCGCCGAATAGGATGGCGTCGTATTTTCGCGGCCGGATGATGTTTTGAGACAAATCGCCCGGTTCAAATACTTTAAGTTCAACCAACGCCCCCATACTTTGCCAGGTATCGCGCACTAATTCGGCGGCGTGCTTAAGCTCGGGTGCATTTGAAGTTGAGATAGAAAATGAAAGAGTCTGGGTCGTTTTCTTTTTCTTGTCGGTCTTCTGATAGGTTCCATTCTCGTTTTTAACCCAACCACCTCCTTCAAGGATTGCTTGTGCGGCGCTCACTTTGTCGATGCCCGATACTTCATCGTCCTTTGTGATTTTAGCCAGAAAGCCGGGTGGAAGCGGTCCGTCTATCGGAACGCCAAAACCGGAGAGCACCAAAGAAACGATTTTTCCTTTATCCAAACTTCGATCAAGAGCTTGACGCACCTTCGGGTCGGCGAAGATGGCCGCCTGGTTTTGATTGAAGAACACTCCAAAAATGCGGGAAAGCGGTATGGTCACCAAATTAGAGTTATCAAGTTTTAACGTTCCCACCGCGCTCGGCGTGACGCTGTTGACGCTCTCGATATCTCCGTCTGAGAAAGCCGAAAGAAGAAGTTGTTCGTTCGGATAGAACGATATAAACAATGTATCCAAATACGGTCTACCAAGAGCGTACTCATTAAACGGGCTAAATGTGTAACGCCCGGGAATGCCGGAGGAGTTGCGCGATATCGCGCCTATAATAAACGGTCCACTTCCCACCGGTTCAAAATTGAAAAAAGAAAGAGAAAACTCTTCGTTGGTCACATTCTTCCAAATATGTTTCGGGAGAATCCCCATCGTAGTGTTCTCAAGGAAGGGAGCGTAAGGCTGTTTCAAAATGAAACGGATTTCCTGACCGTTCACTCGCTCAACTTGGACCGAATCCCAGTTGGCCCGCTTCGGGCTCTTGAGGTTTGGGTCTTGGGCTTTAAGGACGGTAAATTCGACATCTTCTGTTGTTACCGGTGTTCCGTCGTGGAATGTAGTGTTATTTTTCAGGATAAAATCATAAGTTAGCCCGTCCTCTGAGACGGTGTAGCTTTCCGCGAGGTCGGGAATAAGTGTTCCGTCAGGACGAGCTCTGAGGAGGCCGGAGTACACAAGGGCGGTTAAATCGCGGTCGGCGTCGGAGATAGCCAAGAGCGGATTGATGAAGCGGGGACTTCCGATGATACCTTCGCTTAGGGAGCCGCCGGGTGCGGGCACTTCGACGAGTAGGAAGTCATTTACTCGGAAGAGAAGAATGCTTGCCGAAATGAGCATAGCCGCCGCGAGTATGTAGAAAATAACTTTTTCGGCAAAAGAAAAGTGTTCGAGCGCTCTTTCAATAAGCGACCGGTAAGGAAGGCGAAAATGCCAACGAGATGAATCTATTTTCGAGTCGTTCATCCCGTTAGAGAAAGATCGCGGTCAGATGGCGCCACGATAAGTTGATTTGATAATTTTTACGACGTTTCATTTTTTTACAATATTTCTGTCGAAAACGTAACCGCTATCTCTAACGGGATTCATGGATAAAAAAGGAAGTGAAAGCGACGCTTAGTGCGCGCTTTGATTGTTATTTGATAATAAGAGCGAGAAGTGCGGATGCAACAAAAAGAATGCCAACGACAATAGTCACGTAGAAGAAGAATTTTTCAGGTCCGCGGCGGGTATTGAAACCAAAACCGTCGCCACCCCCGAAGGCGCCGCCCAATCCCGCGCCCCTTTGCTGGAGGAGTATGCCCCCCATCAAGAGTGCGGCTAACACAACTTGTACGTACGGAAGTACGTGAGTAACCGTCTGCATTGGAGCCATATTAGCACACGTAAAAAGGAATGCAACCAATAATGGTAAAAAGAGTTGCAAATGGATGGCCGCTGAATATAATGGCCACAAGAGACCTTAATGTGACTTTTATATAGTCAGAGCGTTTACCAGAGACGTAACAATTTTCATATGGCAAAGAAGAAACCAATACCAAAAAAGATAGCCAAGAAATCACCCGATAAATCGACCAAGAAGGCGAAAGGACAGGCTGGTTTCCGTCCTTTGGGCGACCGCGTTCTCATACGGGAGACGATGAAGGATTCGCACGAAAAGTCCCCGAGTGGCATCATAATCCCTGTTTCCTCCGAAAAAGACTCCGGAGCGAAGCACGGAGTGGTTGTCGCCATGGGTCTGGGAAGATTCGAAGATGGAAAGCGGGTGCCGATGACTCTCACCCTGGGGGACGAAGTGCTCTTTCAATGGGGAGAAAAAGTGACAATCAGCGGGGAAGAATACTATCTCGTCCGCGAAGGCGAGATACTCGGGATATTGAAGTAGCAAAGTAACGATTAACAATCAACGATAAACAACAAGAACATCCGGATTGGATTTTTATTATTGTTTTTTTGTTTATTATTTCAAAATTATGGCAAAACAGATTCTTTATAACGAAAAAGCACGTGAAGCACTCAAGCGCGGGGTGGACGCGGTGGCTGAGGCGGTGAAAATTACAGTTGGCCCACGCGGGCGCAATGTCGTTCTCGACAAAGGCTATGGCGCGCCAACCATAACGAATGACGGCGTTTCGATAGCCAAGGACATTACTCTCAAGGACAAGTTTGAGAACATGGGGGCGGAAATCGTAAAAGAAGTGGCCACTAAAACGAATGATATCGCCGGAGACGGTACCACCACGTCGGTTATTCTTACTCAGGCCATTGTCGCCGAGGGGGTGAAGCAGGCGGCCATGGGCGTAAATGCCGTCGGTATTAGGCATGGTATTGAGGCGGGTGCGGCGGCGGTGGTGCTTGCACTTAAGGAGCTTGCGAAGCCTATTAAAGGCAAAGATGAGATAGCCCAAGTTGCGACCATTTCGGCCGAATCGAAAGAAATAGGCCAGATTATCGCCGATACTATAGATAAAGTAGGAAAGGACGGGGTGGTGACTGTTGAAGAATCGCAATCTTTCGGGGTTCTCGCCGAATACGTTGAAGGGCTTGAATTTGATAAGGGTTACGTTTCCCCGTACTTAATCACCAATACAGAGCGGATGGAGGCCGAGTACCGCGACCCGCTGATTCTCATTACCGACAAAAAGATTTCAACCGTGAAAGAGATTTTGCCGATTCTCGAAAAGGTGGCGGGGAGTGGCAAGAAAGATTTAGTTATCATTGCTGAAGATGTTGACGGCGAGGCCCTCTCGACATTCATCGTCAACAAACTTCGGGGCGCGTTCAACGTGCTTGCGGTGAAAGCCCCCGGTTACGGCGACCGAAAAAAGGAAATGCTTGAAGATATCGCGGTTACCGTCGGCGGTGTCGTGATAACTGAAGATACCGGACTTAAGCTCGACCAAGTCGAACTTTCCATGCTCGGACGTGCTTCGCGCGTCATTTCAACGAAAGACTCAACAATAATAGTTGGCGGTAAAGGCAAAAAAGAAGATATTAAGAAGCGTATCTCACAGCTGAAGTCTCAAATTGAAAATGCTAATTCAAAATTCGATAAAGAAAAACTTGAAGAACGCTTGGCAAAACTCTCAGGCGGAGTGGCGGTTATAAAAGTGGGGGCCGCGACCGAGACCGAGATGAAATATCTGAAGCTGAAGATTGAAGACGCGGTAAACGCGACTAAGGCGGCAATTGAAGAGGGAATAGTTCCGGGAGGTGGTGTCGCACTTATAAAGGCGAAGCAGAAAGTGGAGGCAAAGCTCCCGAAATCTCACTTAGGCGGCTTCGAGTCTGAATTTGCCGTTGGTGTTTCTATAGTACTTAAAGCCCTTGAGATGCCACTTCGCCAGATTGCGATAAATGCCGGAAAGGACGATGGAATGGTGATTGTGGAGAAAGTGAAACAAGCCAAAGGGAATGCCGGCTATGATGCGATGAAAGATGAAATGATTCCCGACATGCTTCTCGCCGGAATTATCGATCCGGTCAAGGTGGCCCGAATCGGGGTGGAGAACGCCGCCTCGGCCGCGGCCATACTACTTACGACCGAAGTGGCCATTGCGGATGAACCGGAAAAAGAAAAGCCATCGATGCCGGGGGGAATGGGTGGGGGAGGGATGGATTACTAAAATTACATAATAAAACACCCCGCATAGCGAGGTGTTTTGTTTTTTAGAGAATGTGCTAACCTTGGACAGGAAAGGAAGGTGCGCCATGCTGATGAAATGGTTAAAAGTGAGGCTTGCTGTGGCTCTGCTAGCTAAAGACCCGACTTCCATCGAGGAGGTTCTCGAGGGATTGGGGGAAAGAGACATTGAGGCACAGATGAGGGTAAGGGATATCATCGCTTCAACTTGGCCATCGGCCTACGGAAGGACTTTTATTTCCGAAAAGGACATGGATATGATGGCTAAGAAGGCGGAGAAGTCCACGAAAAA
>Ga0315281_10012260_pt1 | contig 11703 bp, 7 predicted proteins | sample YL17G07_0_MG_FD_204540 | JGI IMG/M metagenome (GOLD analysis project Ga0315281, IMG submission 204540) | Sediment microbial communities from Yellowstone Lake, YNP, Wyoming, USA - YL17G07_0 | ecosystem: Environmental > Aquatic > Freshwater > Lake > Sediment | place: USA: Wyoming | collected... | reverse complement strand
TTAGCCGTCTTCAGACGGCTCCTCTTTGCCCCCGGCTTCAGCCGGCGGGAGAAGGGGAATACCCTCTTAAGAACAAAGCCGGCTTCAGCCGGGCTTCTCGACCCGCTTCAGCAAAGGAGGGGACAAAGGCAAGGCTGAAGCATGTCGGGAAGTCGCACTGAAGCGGGCAGAAACCATTAAACGGTAGTGCTTCGCGACCCTGGGCTTTGGTATGGAATCCCTTCGGGATTCACGCCCATCCTGCGAATGATCCCCAATATGCTTCCCTCCAGACTCCAGTCTCCAGTCTCCAGACTCCGGACTCCGGACTCCAGTCTCCAGACTCCGGACTACGGACTCCAGACTACGGACTACGGACTACAGACTCTTTAGTTTGGTTGCGGCTCCGCTGCTCCAAGTCCCTCATGTTCTTCGTGGTTCAAAGACCCCATGCGCATTTCTGTTGCTTCGGGGCGCGGGCGGAATATAGTGGTTCCACGGCCGGCGGGCCTCAAAACGGTTCCTGAATGAACCGCGCGCATCTCCCGCCCGCCGCTTTTGCACATGACCGCTCCCCCGCCATTGTCCCCGCCTGATCATTCCTCTCCAGCGGATTGTCCCGCATCCTTGCCGGGAGATCGCCCCGATTTGCCCCAGGGAGGGCTCTCCGTCGCCTACATCCAGGCGGAGGAGTTTCTGCTCAGTCTGGTCAACTACGAAAAGCAGCCCCCGCCCATGTGCGCCGACACGGAGGGATGGCACCTGCGCGAATTCGGACGGATGCTCGCGGGAATGGGACATCCCGAGAGGGCCTTTCCGATCCTCCACGTCGCGGGAACCAAGGGCAAAGGCTCCACCACGCGCTTCTTGTCAACGTTGCTGATGGCCCAGGGGTACAAACGCGTGGGTTCCTTCACCTCGCCGCACATCGAATGGTTCCGCGAGCGGATCGCCCTCAACAACCAGCCCGTCTCCGAGGCCGCTTTCGTGGACGCGCTCGAGGCCGCCAGGGCCGTCTTGCCCCAGCATCCCGGCGAAGGGTTCAGGACCACCTTCGAGGTGCTGACCGCGATGGCGCTCGATTTCTTCCGGCGAGAGAGATGCGAAGCAGTGGTGCTCGAGACGGGAATGGGCGGGCGGCTGGACTGCACGAACGTGGCCACGGCCCGCCTCGCGCTGATCACCGCGATCGGGTTCGACCACCAGAAGGTTCTGGGCAAAACTCTGGGCCAGATCGCCCGTGAAAAAGCGGGAATCATCAAACCAGGCACGGGCATGGCGCTGGTGGGTCCGCAGCCGCTTGGCCGGATGCGCCTGGTGGGGCGGGTGGCGCGGGAGCAGGCGGCCGCGGCGGGCGTTCCGCTCGAGATTTACGACGCCCGGCGCGATCCGATCCGGCGCGCCCAACCTTCGCCGCGCGGATTCGAGTTGGACGTGGCGGCCGGCGGAAAAGTGCTGCGCAGGGTGCCATTCCCCATGCTGGGAGGGCATCAACAGGACAATCTGCGCTCGGCCCTGATGGCGCTGGAAGCGTTCATGCGCCTCGAAGGGCGCACGGTGGATCCCAAAGCCGTCCGCCGCGGGATCGAGGCTTGCCGTGTGCCGGGACGTTTGGAGGTGGTGCGATGGGATCCCCCGGTCCTGCTCGATGGCGCGCACTGCCCGCTCTCGGCGCGCGCGGCGGCCCAGGCCTGCGCGGAGCATTTCCCCGGGCGCGACATGATCCTGGTGCTGGGGATGATGGCCGACAAGAAGATCGAGGCCATCCTGTCGAACCTGCGGCGGTTCGGGGGCGCGGCCCAGGTGTTTGCCTATACGGCGCCGAACCCTCGGGCGTGTCCGGAGGAAAAGCTGGCTGGGCTGGCGCGGCGTCATTTTCCGTGGGTGGAGACGTGCGGGACGATGGAGAAAGCCCTGGAGCACGCGCTCGCCGCCCAGAGCAGGCGGCCCGGCTCGCTGGTGCTGTGCACGGGCACATTCTACGGCATTGCCCAGGCGAGACGATATCTAGTCAGCCACGGACCGACACCGACAAACACCGACGAACAGGGATGATTCTTCTTGTCTGTGTCTGTCGGTGTTTGTCCGTGGCCCTATCCGAGAAAACTGTCAACCCGCCTTCTTCTCAAGCGCCCTGAGGCGTTTGAGCATGTCGGGCAGCTTGTTCTCCGCGGCGAAGATCCGCGCCATCTCCGGAAGGGGCCGCGCCGGCGAGCCCACCAGCACCGCGCCGTCCCGCACGTCCCCCGTGGGAGCGCTCTGCCCCATCAGCACCACGCGGTTCCCGATCGTCAGGTTGTCCTTGATGCCCGCCTGGCCCCAGAAGATGCAGCCGTCGCCCACCTTCGTCGAGCCGGCGATCCCCACCTGCGCCGCAAACCCGCAGGAGCGCCCGATCCGGCAGTTGTGCGCAATCTGGACCAGGTTGTCAATCTTGGTGCCCGCGCCGATCCGCGTCTCGGTAAGGAATGCGCGGTCTATGCACGTGTTCGCGCCGATCTCCACCTCGTCCTCGATCACCACCGTGCCCACCTGCGGGATTTTCACCCCGCGGCCGGCGATCACCTCGTAGCCAAAGCCGTCCGCGCCCAGCACCACGCCGCTGTGCAGGATCACGCCGCGGCCCACCCGGACCCGCTCCAGGACCCGCACTCCGGGATGCAGGAGGCTGCCCGCGCCGATCCGCGCGTCCCGTCCCACGAAGCACTGCGCCCCGATTTCGGCGCCCTCCCCAATCTCGGCTCCCTCTTCGATCACGGCCAAGGGACCCACCGACACCCCCGCGCCAAGTCTGGCCGCCGGCGACACGACGGACGAAGGATGCGCCCCGGCGGGAGCGTGCTCATCGGGATACCAGATGTCCAAGGCCTTGAGCCCCGCCTTCCAGACGTGCTCGACCACCAGGCAGGGGCGCTCCGGCACCACGGTCTGCTGCGTCACCAGGAAGGCAGCGGCTTTGCTCGCGGCGGCCCTCCCGAGGTATTTGTCGCCCGCCACAAAGGCAAGCTTCGTGGGCCCGGCTTCCTCGAGCGTGCAAATGCCGCTGAGCGTGACATCCCTCGCGTCGGCGGCGCCGGTCACTTGCGCTCGGAGCCGCGCGGCGAGTTCGGCGAGGTTGAGGGTGATGTTCTTTTTCCGGCGCATCGGAGTTCTCCTCTTTGGTGCGATTATCTTCCTGCGACGGGTAAAGTAAAGGCGGAGGGAAGCAAGCGCTCCCGCCGTGCTCTCCCCGAGACATCATCTCACCATGTAAACGCGCCCCGCGTTCTTTGGCAAGAGGTTTCTCCCTGGTTTGCCCTACCGGGCGCGTCTTGACTCCGCTACCAAACCGTGGGGACGGACAAAGTAGGGCGGGCGTCTCGCCTGCCAATCAATCCCTGGCCCGCGGGTTTTGGGAGCATGGAGTTGGCCTCGCGAACGTGGCGTCTGAAAGCGGCAGGCGAGACGCGCGCCCTACTTTATTGGCCGCACACATTGGCAGAACCATCACGAGGCGTCCGTAGCGGAGTCAAGATGCGCCCTGCTCTACCCGGCGCCTCTTCCCCACTCGCCGGGACAATTGGGTTGCGCTGGGCCCCTGGCGTGCGATAAACTGCGTCCATGATTTGCGCCCGTGAAAATGGAGAGAAAGATAAAACGGGCTGAAGCCCGCACTGCGAACGAAGCACTGCGAACGAATCACTGCGAACGAAGCACTACGAACGAAGGTTTGCGCCTGTCCACGGGAAAAAAGCATGAGTTCTCCCGGGTTCGGAAAGGAGCGGCGGAATGGGAAGCACCGGGTTCATACACGCCATCGAGTTCGACGGGAAGGGTGGCGGGCGACTCCTGCAGGAGCGCCAGGTCCGCGCCAGCGTCAAGCAGGAGGGAATCACTTGGCTTCACCTGGACCGGACGGCCCCGGATGCTCAGCGTTGGATCCGCGAAGAGGCCGGGCTGGACAGCGTGGCGTGCAACGCGCTGCTGGCCGCGGAAACCCGGCCGCGGTGCGTGGCTTTCGGCGAGGGGTTGCTGGTGATCCTGCGCGGGATAAACCTGAACCCGGGCCAGGACCCCGAGGATATGATCTCGCTGCGCATCTGGGTGGATGAAAAGCGCGTTCTCACTTTGCGCTCCACGCCGATGCTGGCCGCCTCGGACGTTCTGATGAGCCTCGAGAAAGGGGCGGGACCCAGGAACGCGGGCGATTTCCTTCTGCACATCGTGGAAAGGCTCAGCGACCGCATGGATCCCGTGATTGATGACCTGGACGAGCAGATCGAGATGATCTACGAACACAAGGAGAAGGACTGGGAGGTCCTGAGAGAGAATCTCTCCTTGCTCCGGCGCCAGATCATCACGCTGCGCCGGCACATCGCGCCCCAGCGGGAGGTGCTGGCCGAGCTGCAATTGGAGAATCTCCCCTGGCTCACCAAGCAACACAAAATCCACCTGCGCGAGGCCGGAGACCGGCTCCATCGTTTCGTGGAGGACCTCGACGCCGTCCGCGCCCACTCCGCCATCGCACAGGACGATCTCGCCAGCCACTTCTCGGACCGGCTCAACCGCAAGATGTACCTTCTGGCGATCCTGACGGGAATCTTCCTTCCTCTGGGCTTTTTTACCGGACTCCTTGGGGTGAATCTCACCGGAATACCCGGCGGCTCGCACCCCTACGCGTTTCCCGCGTTCTGCGCCATTCTTGCTTTAGTCGTTGGCGTGCAGATTATCATCTTCAAGAAGATCAAACTGCTGTAAGGACTGCCTCGAAAGTCTGGAGTCTTGTGTCTGGAGTCTGGAGGGGTGATAATCCCAATAGATGGCGCCGCGAGAGATCAAGAATCCCCTCAAGAGAAAGGATAATCCCATGCTGCTTGTATCCTGGAACGTAAACGGCGTCCGCGCCATCCTCCAGAAGGGTTTCCTGGACTTTGTGAACTATTGCCGGCCCGACGTCCTGTGCCTGCAGGAAACCAAGGCCCACCCCGATCAGGTCAACCTGACGATGCCGGGCTATCACGCGTTCTGGAACGCGGCGACGCGGCGCGGCTACTCCGGGACCGCCGTCTTCTCGAAGAAAAAGCCGTTGCTTGTCGCCAACGGCATCGCTATCGAGAAGCATGACCAGGAGGGCCGGGTGATCTCGCTGGAATTCGGGGACTTTTTCCTGGTGAACGTGTACACCCCCAACGCGGGGGGGGACCTTGAGCGGCTGGACTACCGCACCCGGGAGTGGGACGTGGACTTCCTGAAATACGTTCTGAAGCTGCAAAAGCGCAAACCCGTTGTTTTCTGCGGGGACCTGAACGTGGCCCACCAGGAGATAGACCTCGCAAATCCCGCATCCAACCACCAGAGCGCGGGATTCACCGACGAGGAGCGGGCCGGCTTCGACCGCATCGTCCAGGCGGGTTTCGTTGACACCTTCCGCGAGTTCCACAAAGACGGCGGGCACTACACGTGGTGGAGCTACATCACCAAGGCCCGCGAACGGAATATCGGCTGGCGCATAGACTACTTCTGCATCTCGCCGGCCTTGCGTCCCCGGCTGCGAAAAGCCGCCATCCTCTCCGAGGTCATGGGATCGGACCACTGTCCGGTCTCGATTCATCTCGCGTGATGTCGGGGATCAGAACGTTTCAAGGGCGTCCCGTCCGAAGGTCTTCTCGACGTCCCGGGTGGTGCTTTCGGGGCTTCCTTTCCTGGAAGCGCTCAACCCTCCCAGGATGATCTCTCCGCGGTTCAGCCCGATAAGGATCTCAGTCGCCAGGCGCGCCCGCGCTTCGTGAGCGGGAGAAACCGACTCGCGCCGCCGCGCAAAGAGATTCGCCACCGCAAGGTCAATGCTCAGCTTCCGCACCAGCGCGGGCACCGGGTCCAGCGGAATGGGATAGCGGTCCTGCAGGTAAGCGTCAATCAGACCATCGGCGTCCGCGATAGCCGCCTCGACGACTTCCGCGTCGGCCATGCCATCCCGGTCGTCGTCGGCCAGCTCGATCAGGTGGACCGGATCGAGGCGGCGTTCCACGTCTAAAACCGTCGCGTACATGGGATGCCTCCTTTGAGATTTCGGAAACCCGGCCCGGACACAGCTTCCGCGTTCCATCGCCGGCGCCTCCACTCATTCAACCGGAAGTATGCTACATCCCTTGCCTGAGGAAGACGATTCCCGCTGGGGACCAAAAAACCCCTTATGGCCACAGGACACAGATTCCATTGCCAGAAGCATAACTCGTTTGGGCCTTCTTGAGAAGAAAAATCCGACAGGGGGCGCGAGAAGGCGAACGGCTTGCGAAATATCATGCTCCCTCGCAAGTCCGTCCGCGTTCGTCCGTGCTTGTCCGTGTCCGTCCATCCAACACCCCGCTGGAACCGGCCAAAGAACCCATTTCGCAGGACCCTCACGCCAGCCTATCCCGGGGGTTATTGGGCTTGCACTGGCCGATGCCGCGGTGCTATATAGCAGCAGAAGGAAGCAGTCCTTCTCACTGCGATAGAAATGCGCCATTCCCTGTTCCGCCACCTCTTTCTCCTTGTCGCCGGCGCATTGTGCTGCCTGGCTTGCCACACCTCTTCCACCACCCCGCTCTCGTTTCACCCGCTTGTGTACCGATGGTCTGAAACGACTTCCGCGACGCTCGCCTCGGCAGGACAGCCGACTGGCGCGCTGGCAAACGAGAAGAGGAAACAGGCTGAAGCCTGCACTACGAACGGGCGAACTGGCGAACCGGCAAACTGGCGAACTGGCGAACCGGCAAACTGGCGAACTGGCGAACCGGCAACGGAAACCTACGCTCTCTGGCCGCTCTTTTCCGCCGCCCGCGCCCGGAATGTCTCGCATATCGGCCTTCACCCCCTCTGGTCCTGGACTAATGACCGCGCAGGCGGGGTGACGCACCTGGATCTTCTCTGGCCGCTCGCCAGCCGCCGCGAAAGCCGCCAAGCCAGCGGCACAAACCGCAGCTGGTTTCTCCTGCCCCTGTGGTTCTCCTCGAAACGGGAAGCGGCCGACGGCTCCCGCGCGGACTGGAAGACGCTCTTTCCCCTTTACTACGCCGGGACGAAGGCCGCCCCCGGCACTCCCACGCAGTCCTACCAGATCCTCTTTCCCCTGTGGTGGCGGATCAACCACCACCGCCTTCTTTTCCCGTTCTACTGGTCGGAGCCGGAGCGCTCCTTCGCCTTCTTCCCCTTCTATGGCGCTTTCCACAATCTCTTCCAGATAGACTCGATCCGCTTCGTTCTCTGGCCGCTGTGGGTCACGAGTCAGCGCGGCGCCGTGCGCTCATACAGCGCTCCGTGGCCGTTCCTGGGCGTCACAACCCGCGGTGGCGCGAGCGGAGGCCGCCTGTGGCCGCTCGCGGGATACGTCCACAACCCCAGGGAAGGGGACCGGGCCTTCTACCTGTGGCCGCTGGGGCAGTATGTGACTTTCGCGCGGGGACCCTATAAGGGCGCCACCCTCAACATGTTCCTCCCCTTCTGGTTCAAGGTGGACCATCCCAAGCGCCATATCGCCTACTATTTTCCCCTTTACGGAGTCAGCAGGTCGGACCAGCGCGTGTCGAAGGCATGGCTCTGGCCGCTGTTCTCGCACACGGTGAGCACCGCCCCGTCATACAAGAAATGGAACGTCCTGTGGTTCGTTCTCTCGCGCCAGAAGGGGCCAGACGAGCAGCGGAGGTTCTACCTCTTCAACCTGCTCGGATGGACAAATGTCCCCGGGAAGTATGTCCGCGCGCACGTCTTCTGGCCGGTGCTGCAATACCGCTACGACCTTCCCATGGAAAAGACCCCCGAGTTCGAGAGGTGGTATGCCCTGCCGTTCTATTACTCCTGGACAACGCGATGGGAAGACGGGCGGCGGGACTATCACCGGACCCTGTGGCCTTTGGCGACGTGGGGACGGCAGGGAAGCGAGCGTTGGTTCCGCGCGCTGCAGCTGCTCCCCTGCAAACCCGAAGATGGGATCGCGCGGAACTGGGCCCCCCTCTGGACGCTCTACGCTTCGTCCTCCAACCCGGAAACGGGCGTCAAGGAACGCCGTGTTCTGGGACCCCTGTACCTGATCCGCCGGGACCATTCGCTGGACCAGTCGGAGTTCAACCTTCTGTTCTTCCAATACAGCCGGACCGGCGGCGCAAAGAAGATCAGCCTCCTGTTTGGCTTTCTTCCTTTTCAGGTCGGCGGAGAGCGGGACTAGACGCAAACCCCGCTGACGCAAATCCAATGGGGGTAGACCCGGCCAAACGCTTCACCCGCCGCGAGGGTCTTGCGAGATACCATACTCTCTCACCATTCCGTCCATGTCCGTCCATCTTCGTCTGTGTTCGTCCGTGCTTGTCCATGTCTGTCCATCCCACGCTCTGAGAGAGCCAGCCAAGGAACCCATATCGCAAGACCCTCAACCGCCGCATGCCAGGAGGAAATTCGGCTTGAACGCGCCAGCGCGTCGTGTTATCTCTTGGGAAGCCTCTGTTGAGGAATGGTTGGCGCGGGGGTGCGGTGCGGCGCATTCCTTGCCAAGCCGGCCAGAGCCGCACATTCGAGGGTGTGCTCATGAAGAAAATGCGCGTTCTAGTCGTGGACGACGAAGACAACATCCTGGACGTCCTGCAGGAGTATTTCCGCCATCGTGGGGATGAGTGCAGCGTGGCCTCCAGCGGCGCCGAGGCCATGGAAATCCTGCGCGAAAGGGATTTCGACGTCCTCGTAACGGACATGTCCATGCCCGCCATGGACGGCCTGGAGCTGGTCGAGCGCGCCAGGATCATGCGCCCTCAATTGGTGTGCGTGTTGATGTCGGGAGTGGGAACGCGCCGGGATATCATTGCCGCGATGAAAATCGGGGTGTTCGACTTCCTCGACAAGCCCTTTCCCGATTTCTCCGCCTTCTCCGTGATCATCGCCCGGGCCGCCGACCAGAGCCGCCTCATCCGCGAGCGCAGCGAACTCCTCGAGCACCTCCAGCAGCAGAACGCCAAGCTCGAGATCAGCCTGAGCCAGCTCCACGAAGCCTACGGACGATTGCGCCAGCAGGAGGAAACCCTCGAATCCGATCTCCTTCAGGCCCAGCGCGTCCAGCGCAAACTCCTGCCACAGGGGTTCCCGTATCTCAAGGGTCTCGATCTCCGCGGATATTTCCGGCCATGCGAACGCCTCGGAGGCGATTTCTTCGGAACCATCCCTCTCGGCAAGGGCCGCCTCGCGGTCTATCTCGTGGACGTGGCCGGCCACGGCGTCAGCGCCGCCATGATCACCGTCATCCTCCGCGAACTCATTCACGCCCAGCGGATGCTCGATCCCATGAGCGAGATATTCGCCTCCCCCGGCAAGACCCTCGCCTTCCTCAACCAGGGACTGCTCGAAGAGGCCTTTGACCCTCCCATCCTCGTGACGATGGTTTATTGCGTCTTGGACACCGGGAACTCCAGGGCGGTCTGCGCCTGCGCGGGGCATCCTCCTCCCATCCTGGTCGCGGGCGAGGGAAACGGGCGGCTTCTCCCCGTGGGAGGACCCGTGCTCGGCATGAACCTGCCCGGGAAGTTCGACACCGCCGAAGTGACACTGGCCCCCGGGGATTTCCTGCTGCTCTATTCCGACGGGCTTTCTGATATGCGCGATCCGCAAGGCAACGAGTATACGGAACAGCGGCTGTGCCAGACGACGGCCCGCGCCCACGGCCGATCTGCCGAGGAGATCGCCGGCCAGGTCGAGAGGGAGTTGTCGCTTCGCCTGGGCGCCCGATCTCCGGCGGACGATGTCACGTTTCTGGTGATCAGCCGCCCGGCCAAAGTCGAAGAAGAAGCTGCGCCGCCCTGCAAGGAAGGGGACATCGTTCCGGACTCCGTTCACGTCGTGTTCCCGGAGCATATCCGCCGGGCAGTGCCGGCCCAGCGCGGGGAGATCGCGGCGGGGTGGGCGGACGAAAAGAGACTCGTGATCCGTCTCTTGGGTCTGGCAACCTGGCAGCAGGCGCCTGCCCTGCGGGAACTGTGGGCAAAGGCCGCCGCCGAAGCCGTTGACCCGATCCACGTGGATCTGTCTTCGTGCCAGGGAATGGATTCCACCATGTTGGGCATGCTCTACCAGAACGCGCCGCGGGTCCTTTTGCATCAAGCCGGCGCGCGTCCCGTGGCCCAGCTCCGCGAGATGGGCATCCTTGATTCCCTCCGGGTCACGGACGCCCCCGCGCCGCCTATCACCAGGGAATTTCGCGCCACTTCCCAGATCTCCCGCGAGGCGGCCTCCGACCTCATCCTTTCCGCCCACGAGTCCCTGATGGAAGCCTCCGAGGCAAACAAGAAACGCTTTGAGGACCTGGTGCGATCGCTGCGCAAACAGGCGGAAAGAAAGGAAGAATAGCGCCGGGACTGGCTGCCGGGCCCCCCGCCGGAGTCCGAGCCGTCCCCTCTGACCAAGGTGAGCGCAAGACGGAAAAGAACTGGAAACCAGGGACACAGCGGATAGATAACAGAAATCGGTCTTACGTCCCCCGATTAAGCGCATAGCGTTTGCCCAAGTTCATGCAACAAAGTCTGCGAGTTGTTTCCTTGAATCACGCACCTGGGCTGATGGAAAGAGTCTTGTCAGTCTTCTGGGCAGATTGTTTTTCGCGATTTCATGTTCCCAAACCCTGATTACGGTCCATCCTGATCGTCTCAGCGTTCGTGCCGTCTGGTTGTCTCGCGCGATATTCTTGGCAATCTTCGCTGTCCAGTATGGACGACGCGTTTTCGGCAAACGGCAGTGCTTCGGGCAGCCATGCCAAAAACACCCATCCACAAAAACGCAAACGCGCTCTCCTGAGAAAACGAAGTCCGGGCTTCCCGGAAGAGGAAAACAACGCCGCCACCCCTTAATTCCCACGCTCTTGAATAGACTAATCAGCCGTAGTTCCGTCGAGCGGTTTCCTTTGGACCGCACTTTCGACATGATGCGGGAGCGGGTGTCTTTGGTGACATTATCCACGGAAATGGCTATTGTAGATTCTTTGGAATCTCAATCAGCATGGACTTGTCCGTCTCCACGGAGTCAACGCGACGGTTATACTCGTCCAAGAGACGTCTGAAGCCGTCGCGGAGCTGGTCTCCGGAGAACCTTGAAAGCTCCTCAATGTTGTTGCCGACAAAGGATTCGATGGACTCGACGGCGATCTTGCCGGAGGCAGTCGCTTCGGCGCTCTGGCGTGCGCCAACAAGACACCTATCGGGGACAAGCATGTAAACTCTATAGCCTTGCTCCATATTCCGACGGCATTTCTCATAGAGGGCAGGCATTGTTGGGGCAACAGTTACATGAAAAGCAGTACTGCCAAGATAGAAATCGCCCGGGCGGCCCAACTGTTCATCCGCGGTGCTATATGATAGGTTCTCTACTTTCAGATCAGGGAAACGGAGAGCGAGCTTTGCGCCCACCAGATACTGGGCTACCATGCCTTCCTTGCCTTTTTCCCGAGCAAGGGAGAGCAAGTCGGAGACCGACTGCCATGTCGATTTTGACGCGTCATAGGACAATTTCAGCCTTTGGCGGTTATGAAACTCTCTAACCCGGTCGACTAGAAAGCTCTGCAGCACTGCGATGATAGCAGCACGTTTCTCGGATTCGAGGCGTTCGATATGGTGTCGTCGCAACACGACCAGCATCTTCTCGATATCTCCGGGAACTCCCCGGTTTGTGCGTCCCCCTTCTTTCAGAAAGGGCCTTCTCTCGCCGAAGCGTTCGAGAATCCTGGCGACGGATTGA
>Ga0315281_10012259_pt1 | contig 11703 bp, 10 predicted proteins | sample YL17G07_0_MG_FD_204540 | JGI IMG/M metagenome (GOLD analysis project Ga0315281, IMG submission 204540) | Sediment microbial communities from Yellowstone Lake, YNP, Wyoming, USA - YL17G07_0 | ecosystem: Environmental > Aquatic > Freshwater > Lake > Sediment | place: USA: Wyoming | collected... | reverse complement strand
GCGAGCCGCATCCGCGTGCGCGCGGCGATCGAGGAGGGGCACCGCTCGGCGCGGGCGCTGGAGCGGCTGAAGAACGCCCAGGAGCGCTACTTCGGCGTCGTCGTGATCATGCAGAACGTGTCGATCTTCCTGGCGTCCACGGCGGGCACCGTCGTCGCCGTCGACGTGTTCGGGCGCTGGGGATTCATCGTCAGCCTCATCGCCATCCCGCTCATCGCGGCGGAGTTCGGCGAGTACACGCCGAAAGTGATGGCCGCGCGCACGCCCGAGCGCATCGCCTTCGCCGTGGCGATCCCTGTGGAGATCATCGTGCGCGTGATGAGCCCGATGATCAGCGCGCTCGCCGTCATCCCCAACCTGTTCGGCAGCGCCGCGGCGCGTCACACCGTAACGGAGGCCGAACTGCGCATGCTGATCGACATCGGCGCCGAGGAGGGCGCGGTGGGCGAGCAGGAGGCGGAGCTGCTGGACCGCGTCTTCCACTTCCACGACCGCCGCGTGAACGAGATCATGATCCCCCGCACCGAGGTGGTCTGGCTGGAGAAGGACGAGACGGTGCGCGAGTTCTACGCGACGTTCGACCAGACGCCGCACTCGCGCTTCCCCGTCTACGCCGACACCATCGACGACGTCGTCGGCATCGTCAGCATCAAGGACGTGCTGCGGGCGCTGGCGGAGCACCGCGTCACGGAGGAGTCGCCGATCGAGAGCCTGATCCGGCCGGCGACGTTCATCCCGGAGACCAAGCTGGTGAGCCACCTGTTCTGGCAGCTCCAGGACGAGCGTCAGCAGATGGCCGTCGTGGTGGACGAGTACGGCGGCGTCGCGGGCATCGTCACGCTCGAGCTGCTGCTGGAGGAGATGGTCGGGCGCGTCGTCGACGAGTTGGGCCAGCCGTCGGAGGAGTTCTCGGCGATCGACGAGAACACGACGCGCGTCGACGGCGGCATGAGCATCTTCGACGTGCGCGAGGAGCTGGACGTGGCGCTGCCCGAGGGCGACTACGAGACGGTGGCGGGCTTCGTGCTGGACCAGCTGGGGCACATCCCGCGCGAGGGCGAGACGCTCTCGATCGACGGCTACCGGATCACCGTGTCCGAAGTGAAGGGCGTGAAGATCGAGTCGGTGGTGATCACGCGGGTGAGCGCGCAGCAGACGCCACAGGACGGCGGCTGATGAAGGTCCAGCGGCTGCGCGTCACGTTCGGACGCGGCGAAGAGCTCAAGTACATCACCCACCTGGACCTGATGCGGTTCTGGGAGCGCGCGCTGCGCCGGGCGGGGCTGCCCGTCGCCTACTCCGAGGGCTTCTCGCCGCACGCGCAGCTGGCGCTGGCGGCGCCGCTGCCGGTGGGCACGACGGGCGACGCGGAGCTGATGGATGTGTTCCTCGCCGAGCGCATCGCACCCAAGAAGTTCATCGAGGAGGCGTCGAAGCAGCTGCCGCCGGCGATGACGATCAGTTCGGTCGAAGAGACCGGGATGGCGCTGCCGGCGTTGCAGGCCGACGTGCGCTTCGCGGAGTACGAGGTCGAGCTGGCGCCCGGGGCCTCGGTCGAGGACGCGCGCGCTGCCGTCGAGAGCTTCCTCGCCGCCGAGACGATGCCGTGGGAGCACAAGCGCGACGAGGAGGTGCGCTCGTACGACATCCGCGCGCAGGTCGAGCGCATCGACGTCGCGCCGGCGGCCGGCGGGTCGTTCCGGCTGCTGATGCGGCTGAAGAACGACAACACGGGCAGCGGCCGGCCGGAGCAGGTCGTCGCCGCGCTGGGGCTGGGGGCGCCGGCGCGGATTCATCGCACGAAGCTGGTGCTGGCCGGCACGTCGCCCTCGCGCGAGGCGTGGCGCAAAGCCGGCAGGTCGGCGGGCTGATGCGGCTGATCCTCATCCGCCACGGAGAGACCGAACACAACCGCGGCCGGTTGACGCTCGGGCGCTTCGATGCGCCGCTGAACGAGCGTGGGCGCGCCCAGGCGCAGGCGGTGGCGGCATCGTTCCTCCGCGCGCCGGATGCGATCTACACGAGCCCGCTCCGGCGCGCCGCCGACACGGCCGAAGCGATCGCCTCCGCGACGGGCGCGCGCGTGACGATCGAGCCGGACCTGGTCGAGATGGACGTCGGCGAGATGGAGCACCTGCCGCTCGGCGAGCTGCGCGAGCGCTACCCGGACTTCCTGCGGCTCTGGCGCTCGGCCGGCGCCGCCGACGCCCGCATGCCCGGCGCCGCCGACGCACGCATGCCCGGCGGCGAGACGCTGCGCGAGGTGCAGGACCGGGCGTGGGGCGCCGTCGAGCGCATGCGCGCGGATCGGGCGGGCGGGCAGGTGGTGGCCGTCAGCCACAACTTCGTCATTCTGACGCTGATCTGCCGGGCGCTGAAACTGCCACTCGGAGAGTTCCGCCACGTGCGACAGTCGCTGGCCGCGCGGACGATACTGGATGTGCAGGAGTCTCAGTGCACGCTGGTGCAGTTGAACGACAACGCCCACCTGCTGGCCCGCGGATTGGGCGATGATCTGGCCGAAAGCGAGGCGCGACCATGATCGAGGCGGCATCTCCACACGACGACGGTCAGGAGTACCTCCCAAGGGAGAAAACCCGCGTCCGCGTATTCACCCCATCGGGCATCATCGAAGGCGACTATCCGCACCCCGTGGGCGTGCGGCTGAGCGACTCGCTCCGCAACGCGGCGACGGCCGAGCGGTACATCCTGCTGACCGACGTAACGCTGCGCTCGCTGCAGGGCGAGCCGCTGGAGGGAGGACTCGGGTCGGCGCCGTTCATCCTGCTGAGCACGGCGCACGCCAGCCTGATCATTCCGCTCGGAGAATAGCGGCGCGGGGCGGCCCGACCTATCCCCCGGCCCCTTCCCTGGGAGGGAAGGGGAGCGCCTTCACCACCATCGCGCCGCACGACTGGCAGGCGCGCTGCAAGAGCGTGACGGCCGGGGACGGCCGTCCTACGCGCTGCGAGCCCCCTCCATGATGTTGGGGCAACTGGCGGGCGTGGGAGCGCTACCCTACGCACTGCCGCCGCAGTAGCGGTAGAGCGCGTCGTACAGCGGGAACTCCAGGTCGAGCAGCTCCGCATCGCTGAGGCCGCTGGCGGCGAAGCCGGTGGCGATAGCGTAGAGGCCCGCCGCCTCCGGGGCGATGTCGCGCGCCGACGTATCGGCGCCGCGCACGATCAGCCGCAGCTTGGCGAGCGCGGGGTCGGCCAGCGCGTAGTGCTCGATGAAGGCGTCGAAGCTGCACTGCTCGCCGTGATGCCCGAGGTCCGCGCCCGGCACGTCGTACGGCGTGGCGCCCTGCGCCGCCGCCACGGAGGCGACCTGGTCGCCGGGCACGAACATGAACTCCGCCGCGGCATCGATGAACTTCCGAATGAGCCAGGGACACGCCACCCGGTCCACCTTCACGTGCTCGCGCGTCACCCACTTCATCGCTACCTCCGATCGGCTGCCCGCGCCGGGCGACTGCGGCATACACTGCCGCCGTGACCGCACGCCGGGACGCCAACATCCTGCTCTTTACTCGCACCGTCCGGTCGTTCTCGGACGGCTTCGTCAGTGTGCTCCTCGCCAGCTACCTGGCACAACTGGGATTCTCGGACGTGCGCGTGGGCGCGGTGGCGACGGCGACGCTGCTGGGCACGGCGGTGACGACGCTGATCGCCGGCGCCGTCACCGACCGCATCGGCCGGCGGCGGCTGCTGCTGGGCGCGGCGATGCTGGCGTGCGGGACGGGCGTCGCCTTCGCGTCGAACAGCAGTTTCGTGGCGATCCTGCTGATCGCGATCGTCGGCACGCTGAACCCGAGCGCGGGCGACGTCAGCGTCTTCCTGCCGGTGGAGCAGGCGATCCTGCCGCAGACCGTCGAGGCGGGCGCCCGGACGCGTCTCTTCGCGCGCTACAACCTGTTCGGCGCGCTGGCGGCCGCATCGGGCGCGCTCTTCGCTGCTGTGCCGGCGCTGCTGCACCGCTGGCTCGGCTGGCAGCTCGTGGACGTGATGCGCGGGATGTTCGTGCTGTACGCCATGCTGGCGCTCGTCAACCTGGCGGCGTACCGGACGTTGAGCGCGCTGGTCGAGGCGCGCGAGCGCACCGGCAACGCGCCGCTGCACCGCTCGCGGGGCATCGTGCTGCGGCTGTCGGCGCTCTTCTCGATCGATGCGTTCGCGGGGGGCTTCGTGGTGCAGTCGATCCTGGCGCTGTGGCTGTTCAAGCGCTACGGGCTGTCGGTGGACCAGGCGGCGGTGATCTTCTTCGCGGCGGGCATCTTCAACGCGTTCTCGTTTCTCGTCGCGGCGCGCGTCGCGGACCGTTTTGGGCTGATCAACACGATGGTGTTCACGCACCTGCCGTCAAACGTCCTGCTGGTCCTCGTGGCGCTGATGCCCAATGTCTGGCTCGCCGTCGCGATGCTGCTCGCGCGGCAGTCGCTCTCGCAGATGGACGTGCCGACGCGGCAGTCGTACACGATGGCCGTCGTCGACGCCGACGAGCGCGCAGCCGCCGCGAGCTTCACCGGCGTGGCGCGCAGCCTGTCGTCGTCGGGCAGCCCGGTGCTGGCGGGCGCGCTGCTGAGCGCGACGTCGTTCGGCTGGCCGCTGATCATCGCCGGCAGCCTGAAGGGCGTGTACGACCTGCTGCTGCTCCAGCAGTTCCGGAGCGTCAAGCCGGAGGAGGAGGTGGTGCCTGTGCCGCCGCCCCGCTCGTGATGCGCCCGCGGCCGGGCAGTCGCTAAGCGCCGCCGATGCTATAGTGGCGCCGCAAATCCGGCCATTCGCGGGAGCTTCCAGTGAGCGTTGACCCGATCGAGTTCCGCAGCATCATCGGTCACTTCGCCACGGGCGTGACGGTGATCACCACCGCCGCCGGGCAAGAGCTGCAGGGCATGACGGCGAACGCCGTCGCCTCGCTCTCGCTGGACCCGATCATGGTGCTGATCTGCGTGGACAAGAGCACGCACACGCATCGCCTGCTCGACGCAGGCGGCGTGTTCACGGTGAACATCCTCGGCGAGCACCAGGAGGATGTCTCACGGACGTTCGCCCGGCGCGCCGAGCCCGAGGTCGGCAGCCTGCGCGGCGTGCCGTTCGTCTTCGGCAAGACGGGGTCGCCGCGGCTCGAGGACTGCCTCGCGTTCCTGGAGTGCCGCATCGCCCACGCGCTGGACGGCGGCGACCACACGATCTTCCTGGGCGAGGTGGTGGCCGAGGGCATCGTCAACGACGTCCAGCCGCTCATGTTCTTCCGGGGCAAGTACCGCTCGCTGACAGATGAAACGTAGCTGCGAGCGCGCGGTTATGTTATGTGACGGGGATCGAGCGGCGGCCATTCTGCTATGCTGGGGCTCCCGTCGCCGCGCCGGTTTTGCTTGACGGAACGATGAGGCTCCCCTTGGCGCCCGAACCTGCCCCTCCCAGCCGCGACGGCCGCATCATCACCATCGACGTGCTCCGCGGGCTCGCGATCCTCTGGGTGATGACGTTCCACCTCTACGCGGACATGATCCAGCGCGCCGATGCGGAGCCGCGGCACCTCTACCCGGCGTTGCGCGACCGCCTGGCCGAGGGAGCGCCGCTGCACGCGCTGACAGCCCTGGCTGAAGTGATCATGAGCATGGGCTACCAGGGCGTGCCGCTGTTCATGATCCTGAGCGGCCTCTCGCTGACGCTGAGCGCCGGCCGCCGCCCGGAGGCGCCGCTGCTCCGCGGCTACCTGGAGCGGGGGCGAAGGCTGCTGGTCCCGTACTGGACAGCGACGATGCTGACCGTGACGACGATCGCGACGATCGCGCTGCTGCAGATGCTGATCCACGGCGGGAGCTACCACGACCACTGGTTCGGGGTGAAGCTTGCCAGGACCGTGGCGGTCAACACCCGGCTCGACGACGTACTCTACACGCTGAGCGTCTTCGGCTGGCTCTTCCGCGACAAGCCGGTAACGATCGCCGTGGGTTCACTCTGGTTCGTGCAGATGCTGGTGGTCTACTACCTGGTCTTCCCGTTCGCGCTGCGGCTGCTGAACAAGCTGGGGCCGTGGCGGTTCTTGCTGCTCGGGCTCGCGTTCACGCTGGTCGCGCGCAGCTGGTTCATCTTTTTTCCGCCGCACTGGATCGACCCGCTGTCCCGGATCCGCCTGCTATACGTCTTCCCGCTCTTCCGGGCGTCCGAGTTCTTCATGGGCATGTCGCTGGGCTACCTGCTGGTGCATCATCGCGCGCAGGTGGCGGAGTGGGTGCGGTCGCCGTTCGACATCGCGGGCATTGTGGTGATGGCGCTGCTGCTCCAGATGTTCGGTGCGATGCTAAAGACGGAGACCGACCTGCTGACCGTCCTGGGCGACCCCGCGATCCAGATCGCGATGGTGCTGTTCATCGTGCCGGTGCTGTTCAAGGCGCCGGGGCGGCTGGAGGTCAGCGCCTTCGCCGCCGTGATGGCGTTCGTCGGCACGGTCGCGTACGCGGCGCTGATCGTGAACGACCAGATGCGCTACATCGCGAGCTTCCTGCGCCAGGAAGATGTGCCCGGCGCTGCCTGGTGGTCCTTCCTCGTGGTGATCTACATCCCCGCGGGCACGCTGCTGGCCTACCCGCTGGCAAAGGTGCTGGGCCTGCTGCCCGGCCGCCGGCCGGCGGCGCCCGCACCGCAGATCGATCAGGCGTCCGTGCTGCAAGCGCAGCCCGCGGCCGGCCCGTAGCACGTGCGAACCTCACGGGACGGCGCGCGCCCGGCTCGACTGCGGCCAGATCTCAGGGCGTGGGCGCGGGACGCGGCGCGCCCCCTGCCGGCGCGGGGGCGCCCTTGTTCATGAGCCCCTTCGCCTCGGTCCAGTCGACCTTCAACCCGTCCAGGACGTCCTTGCGGACGAGCAGATTGAACCATCGCCCCTGGTAGTGCACTGCCGCGGGCTCATATAGCTCCCACGTGCGTTTGTCGCTAGCGAGCTGGTTCTGCCCCTCAACGATGCCCTTGCTGCTCTCGTAGAGCGCGCGCGTGAAAACGAACGGCGCCGTATCGCCCGTGACAATCACCTGAGGCCGCACCGTGTCCAGCACGTAGTCGATGTCGTACTTCTCGTGTCCGATGACGCCCTTGCCGAAGTTCGGCACGTGAGCGTGCGCGATCGTCTCGTCGGTGAGGCCGAGCAAGTCGAGGCTGGGGAGTTGCGAGTAATACGGCACGGCGCCTGACGCATACGTCCCGACCACGTAGTCATGAGGGAGATTGTCGCGGAGCCAGAGGCCGAACACGCGCCGCTCTTCCAGCGCCAGCCGATCCCGCGGCAGCGACGGGTCGATGGAGACGTGGACGAGCGCGAGGCCGGCCAGGGCGCCCGCGACCGCGGCGACGATCACGAACTGCCTCCGGTCGGGCACCGCACGGGAGAGCATCAGCGCGAACCCACAGATGCCCGGCAGATACAGGATCGGCACAAGCGGCGCCAGGAACCTGCCGTGCGCAAAGGCGTCGCCGCCCTCGATGATGATCGCCACAACCAGCACGGCGAAGATCGCCAGGATGTACGCCACATCGCGCCGCATGCGCGTCGCGCCCTGCGCCATGAGCACGAGGCCACCGACGACGAACGGCAGGAAGAGGTACGCCGTGCCGCCCGCGCGAATGTAGCCGAGGCCCCGCTGAATGAAGTCGGTGTTCGAACCAACCTTGGCGTAGAACGTGTTTGGAAAGAGATAGCCGTAATACGAGTAGCGCCAGACAAAATAGGTCCCGTAGAGGATCGCGAACAATGCAACCCACCCGGCCGCACGCCGCACAGCCGCCACATCGCGCGTGCGAATCGCGTCCCACGCGACGAAGGCGCCCGTAACGCCGCCGACGAGCACGAATTCCGGCCGCGTCATGGCAGCCGCCGCCGCTGCGACAGCGGACCACGGGAACCGCGCCCCGCGCGTCTCAACCAGGTAGAGGTAGACCGTCGCCGTGAGCAACGCCGCCGTCAGCGGTGTCTCCAACCCGGAGAAGCCCCAGAAGACGATCGCATCGTTGAGACCGATGGCGAAGAGGACGGCCGCGAGCGTCGCCGGCTCAGCGATCACGCCGCCCTCTTCGTCCGCCCAGAGGCGCCAGATGCGCCAGATCAGCAGGGCCATCGCGAGCATGGCGCCAAAAGAGAGCAGCAGCGATGCCGCGACGAGGTCCACGCCGGCCCGGTACATTCCGGCGAGGACGACCATCCAGAGGAAGTTCGTGTACCCCTCTACGTGCTGGCCGGGGTTCCAGACGGGCCCGATGCCATCGGCGAGGTTCCGCGCGTAGCGGAGGGTGATGTACGCGTCGTCGCTGTAGTGACGCACGTAGAGGATGGCGTTCATGAACATCGCGGCGGCGCCGCCCGTGATCGCCGCCGCGACGCGGTAGGCCGGTTCGCTGAGCCGGGCAGTTGCGGCGAAGGTAACGACGCAAAGGAGCGCTGCGAGGACGATGAACACCGGAAACGTCATTTATGCGCTACCCGCAACCGCGCAGCGATCCTGGCATTGAGACGAGATCGCGCAGCCGGCTGTCATCTCAGGAACTCCGTTTCCGTGGCGGGATGATAGCAGATTGCGGAACGTCCCTACCCGCTGGCGCCGGTCAGCGCCCGCCCGCCCGCGGGCTTCCTCCGCCTGGCGGAGCGGGCGCCGCGCGGGGCGTCCGCCGCCGCCGCGGCAGTGGATCCGGGCGCCGATCCCTGATCGCGCTGAGGATCGCCCCCTAATCTTCGGGCGCGACGCCTTTACATCGGGTGCGTCCCGGCCGGCGGGCTCTATTGCCGCGCTGCACGGCCGATGCTACGATCGCGAGAGCGTCCGATTCGACGCCGACGAGGCGCACTGGAAGATCGGCAGGAGCCCCCACCTGAATGGCTGTCATCGCGACGCACGCACCGGTATTCGAGCGGACGCATGACCGTGCGCTGACCGATGCCCTGCGCCGGGCGTCCCGGCACCTGCCCATCATCGTCATCCTGGCCCTCGTCATCGGCATCCATGTGCCGACGATGCAGTACTACTTCTTCGGCGACGACTTCCTGGTGCTGGGCGACATCCAGTCGCGGGCGTTCCCGGCGTACATGCGCGACGTGATCCTGCTGCGCGACATGACGCCCAACTGGCGTCCGCTGACGATGCTGATCTACTGGGGCGAGTTCAAGGCGTTCGGCTTCAACGCGCTGCCGTGGCGCATCGTCAACCTCTCGGTGCACGTCGCTTCGGTCGCGATGCTGTACACGCTGGTGCTCTCCATGTCGAAGCGGCTGTTCGTCGCGCTGGCGGCGGCGGTGATCTTCGCCGTGTCCGCGTCGGCCGTGCACACAGTCACCTACATCACGGCGTTCCCGCACGTCTTCGCCGAGCTGCTGCTGATCTCTTCGCTGTACGCGCTGCACCGCTACGTCGAGAGCGGCGAGCGGCGGGCGGCGTGGTACTGGGCGTCGCTGCTGCTGTTCGTATCGGGCTTCCTGGCGAACGAGGGCGGCGTCGTGCTGGGCGCGGTGCTGCTGGTCTACTTCGCGACGGCGTCGCTGCTGAAGAAGCGCGACGTGCTCGATTTCGCGATCAAGATGCTGCCGTTCGCGCTGGCGGCGACGCTGCTCGTCGGCGGCCTCAGCGGCTGTGGCTGCCAGGGCGTCGACGCGGGGTTCTACGGGGTCGGCTGGCACATCCCGCGCGAACTGTGGGTGTACATGTCGCGGCTGGCGTACCCCGTCGGTGCCATCCCGAAGGAGCCATCGGCGATGGAGTGGGCCTGGGGCTCGGTCGTCGTCGGCTTCGCGATCTTCTTCTTCGTGCGCGGGCCGCACATCGCCCGGTTCGCGGCGGTGGGCATGCTGATCGGCGTGATGCCGTACGCGCCGGGCAAGATCTGGACCGCGACGCGCTACACGTACATGTCGCTGCCGTTCTTCGCGATCCTGGTTGCCGTGGCGGCCGGCTTCGTGCACCACCACGCCGCACGGCTCTGGAAGCCGGGGGCGCACGCGCTGGCCGGCATGGCGCTGGTGGCCGTCGCGGGGCTCTACTCGTGGCAGACGATCCACCAGACGCAGCCGTTCATGAAGGACACCGACCGCTGGCAGCTGCTGGCAGAGGACCTGAAGGCCAACTACGACCAGGTGCCGCGCGGCACGACGATCTACGTCATCGACGACGAGAACCTCTGGTCGAACCTGTACTGGCAGCCGACGTGGATGACCTCGGTCGGGCGCGCGCTGTACGGCAGGGACGTGGCCGTGCGGGCGCTCTCATCGGCGGATTTCCAGCGGCTCTCGCAAAACGTGAGCGGGAGCGTGTATCTTGTGCAACTAGAGGATGGCCATCTGCAGACGGTGTCACCGGCATCGGTACACCGCGCAGCACGACAGGATTGACCACCGCTTGAAGACACATCAGATCCGGAGGCACCTTCCCGCCCTCGGCCTGATTCTCCTCACCGCCATCGCCGTCCGGCTCCTCTGGGCCGCCTTCATCCACCCCAACCCGACTGACGGGCGCTTCGACGACACGGCCTGGTACTACACCTCGGCGCACTACTTCGCCAACGGCGACGGCTACGTCAACCCCTTCACCGGCACGCCGACGGCGGGCTGGCCGCCCGGCTACCCGGTGTTCCTCGGCATGGTCTTCCAGTTCTTCGGCGAAGGGCTGGCGCAGGCGTACGTCCTTAACGCCGTGCTGGCCACGCTGACGGTGGCGGTCGTCTACTGCATCGGCCTGATCCTGTTCGACCGGCGCACGGCGCTGGTCGGGGCGGCAGCGCTGGCGCTGTGGCCGGGGCAGATCTATTTCACCTCGCTGGCGCTCTCCGAGCCGCTGTTCACGCTGCTCTTCTCGCTGGGCATCCTGCTGATGCTGGTCGTGGCGCGGGCGTCGACGGGGCGGGGGGCGTTGATCCTCCTGTTCGGCATCGTCACGGGCCTGGCGGCGCTGACGCGCGGGCAGGCGCTGCTGCTGCTGCCGCTGGCGTTCGTCACGTGGGGGCTGGCGGGCTACCGGTGGCGACCGGCGATCGCCTGGGTTATGCTGGCCGCACTCGTGGTCAGCGTCATGCTGGCCCCGTGGGTCGCCCGCAACCAGCACAAGCTCGGCAGCCCGGTGCTCGTCGCGACCAACTTCGGCGTGAACATCTGGATCGGCAACCACGACCACGCCACCGGCCGCATGAGCATCCCCGAACCGGAGGCGCCGCAACCCTCGCGAGCGAACCTCACCCAGCCGGAGTTCGAAGTGAAAGCAGACAGCCTCGCGCTCAGCACCGGGCTCACGTACATGCGCGGCCATCCCTCGCGGGAGCTGCGGCTCGCCGTGACCAAGGTGCGGGCGATGTACGAGTCGGACTCGACGGCTCTGGACTGGAACGCGCGCTTCCAGCGCGACTTCTACGCGACGCGCACGACCGAGGACTGGCTTCGGGCCGCCGCCAACGGCTTCTGGTTCGCGGCGCTGGCGCTCGCCGGCGTCGGCCTGCTCGCCAGCCGCATGCGCCTGAACGACGTGGTGGCCGTGCTGCCGATCACGGTGCTGTTATGGACGGCGACGCACCTGATCTTCTTCGGCGACGCGCGCTTCCACTACCCGATCGTCTTCGGCATCGCGCTGCTCGGCGCGCGGGGGCTGGTCGTGCTGTTCGAAGCCGTCCGCCGGCCCGAGCCGAGCCTCGAAGGAAGGTACGCCACCGCGTGAGCGCAGAGATTCCGGCG
>Ga0315281_10012258_pt1 | contig 11703 bp, 9 predicted proteins | sample YL17G07_0_MG_FD_204540 | JGI IMG/M metagenome (GOLD analysis project Ga0315281, IMG submission 204540) | Sediment microbial communities from Yellowstone Lake, YNP, Wyoming, USA - YL17G07_0 | ecosystem: Environmental > Aquatic > Freshwater > Lake > Sediment | place: USA: Wyoming | collected... | reverse complement strand
TGCGAGTGCATCAACGTAGCGCCGTAGCCTTTTCTGCGGGTAGAGCGTGACGAAAAACTCTGCGCAGTAACGCAGCTTCTTTGCGGCGATGCGCGCCCGGTGCCGCTCCTCGGGGCTCGCACTCGCCAGGGCCTCGCCTCGCTTGCGCAGAATCCGGTCGCGCCGATCGATGACCGCATCCGCAAAGGCCTGCGCCGGAACCGCCGTGCCCGGCAGCTCAACAGGGAACCTGCCATAGAGAAGCATGCCCAGAGACAGCAGCAGCGCGGGATAGCGCGGGCTTCCGACCGCCGCGCGTGCCAGGGCGACACGGCGGCGGCGCAGCCGCATGCAGCGTAAGCGCAACCTGGCCAGCCCGCCGTCGTCGTCGAACTGGCGCATGAGGGGAGGAAGCATCTCGGTCATGAACACGTCCCAGTTCCGCACCGGCCCTAGCACCGAAAACAGCCATCGCATCTCCGCGCGCAGCGGCTCCAGAAGCGCGCGCCATTCCGGATCATCGGACATTGCGAGGGCCACGCGCAAGCGCCGGAACCCGACCCTGATCTGATGCAGGAATTCGGGGTCCCGCCCGGCGAAGAACCCGTCCTCGTTGGCGTGAATCTGCGCGAGGCACCCGCGCGCGACAGTCTGCAGCACCTCGGCACAACTCATGTCGGGCCGAAGAGCAACCGGGAGCGCCTTGCGCGGATGCGGCGGCGCATTGCGATGCAGCGCATAGCCGCGCTCGGCCTTGGAAAGGACACCCAGGCGGAACGGCACTTCCTGCAGCAGTTCCGCGGCAAACCGGAACAGGGCCATAGGCTCGGGGCTGCCGCTCTTCAATTCGATCTCGACCTCGCAGACCTGCGCTCGCCGGTTTCCGGCACGAATCTCGCCCACGTCGGCGCACAACTCGGCCTGCGCTCCATCGTCTAGCGCGAGCCGCCGCAGGGTGCGCGTGAAGCGGGTCGTGAACAGCGGACGCAGCGCCTCGCGCACGCGCCGCTTTGCGAACACCGGCCCATAGGGCGTGGCATCGAGCAGCGCGAAGTCGACGCTCTGGCCGCGGACCGGCCATTCGTATTCCTCCCGCTCGGTGAGACCGGCAGTGCTCGCAGCCCCGCCCTTCAGCGCCTGCACCCAGCGCTCGCCAGAGTTGGCGTAAATTCGCCGCAGCCGCAGCGCCAGGCGTTCGCCGTGCAGATCGAGTTCCGGCGTGTCGTAATAAACGCTCATGAGCTCGCTCTTCTGTGCCTGGCCCTGAGCGCACCGCTTTACGGCCTGCGCACGAAGAACGCGATCCAGGTCATTGCGTGCGATGAGCAGCTTGAGTTCGATTTCCATTGCGCTAAGCCGGAATGGCGCTGACAAAACAGCCAAGCCCGCTTTTGACTTTCATCAATCTCCCTCTTTCGATCCGTTGCGCTGTTGCAACGGATCGAAAGAGGGAGACAAGCGCAAACCCAATTCCATCTCCGGACCTGTCAGCGATCGAGTCAGTCGTAAGGGCCCCGCCCGGCATGGCCGGAATCAGGCCTGTCGGCTCCATTTGCCATCGCATATCTCGTGATTTTGGAAAGTTGCAACTGCGCAACTTTCCAAAATCACGAGACTTATGAAAACCAAACCGCCCCCCAAATTGCGGCCGCACTTGAGTCATAAGAGTTTGTCGCACGATCGCCCGGTCAGCGCCGCGCCGCCTCGAACACGCCGCGCACATCCTCGATGAGCGACAGCGAGCGCTTGAGTCGCGCGATGCCGTCGACCTCGACGGTGAAAAACATGGTCGAAGTGCCGGCCTTCGACTGGGTGTTTACCGCGGTGATGTTCAGCTGCTCGCGCGACAGTACCTCGGAAATTTCGTGCAGCAGCCCATGCCGGTCGCCGGCACGCACGACGATGTCCACCGGGAATACCTGGCCTTCCTGCACGCCCCACTGGGCGGTGATCATGCGCTCCGGCAGGCGCGCCTTCAGCTGCGCGAGGCTCGTGCAGTCCCCGCGGTGGATCGACACGCCGCGTCCGCGCGTCACGAAGCCGACGATCGCATCGGGCGGCGCCGGTTTGCAGCACTTGGCGAGTTGGGTCAGCAGCCGGTCCACCCCCACGATCAGGATACCGCCCCCCCCTGCGGCCGCCTTGCTGCGATGCGTATGCACTTCCGGTACCGCCGGGGACTCAGCCTCCCCGCGCAACGCCACATGGATCTGCCGCGCGCCGAGTTCCTCGCGCCCCACTGCGGCAAAGAAATCATCGGTTGTCCCGTAGCCGAGCTTGGCTGCAAGCTGGTCGAGGGCCGTTCCGGTCTGCCCTTCGCGCTGCAACTCGCGTTCGACGATTGCCCGGCCGTCGGCGATGGTCTGCCCAAGCTCCAGGCTGTTGAACCACTGGCGGACCTTGTTGCGCGCGCGCGCGCTCCTGATGTAACCGAGCGCCGGATTCATCCAGTCGCGGCTGGGTCCGCCGGACTTGGCGGCGATGATCTCGATCCGCTCGCCGTTCTTCAGGCGGTAATCGAGCGGGACGATGGTGCCGTCCACCTTGGCACCACGGCAGTGGTGGCCCAGATCGGTGTGCAGCGCATAGGCGAAATCGATCGGGGTTGCGCCCTGCGGAAGGTCGATCACCCTGCCCTGGGGCGTAACGACGTAGACCGTGTCGCCCAGCGCCGCCTGCTTGAACTGCTCCACCCAGTCGCTGGAATCCACGATCTCGTCTCGCCAGGCGAGCACCTGGCGCAGAAACGCGATCCTTTCGTCGAAGGCCTCCGCGCGCCCCGACGCCGCGCCGCCTGCGGCGCGCCCTGCAAAGCCGCCTTCCTTGTAACGCCAGTGCGCTGCCACGCCGAGTTCGGCGTGGCCGTGCATCTCATGGGTGCGGATCTGGACTTCCAGCGTGCGCCCCTCCGGTCCGATCACCGCGGTATGCAATGAACGGTAGAAGTTGCCTTTCGGACGCGAGATGTAGTCGTCGAATTCCTTGGAGATCGGCTGCCAGAGGTTATGGACGACACCCAGCACGGTGTAGCAGTCCTTGACGCTGTCCACGAGCACGCGCACGCCGCGCACATCGTACAGTTCCTCGAAATCGAGCGACTTCTGCCGCATCTTGCTGTAGATGCTGTAGATGTGCTTCGGGCGCCCGCTGATCTGCGCCTTCACGCCCGAGGCCGACAGCTCGCGCGCAAACAGCCTGATCGCCTCGTCGATGAACCGCTCGCGCTCCCCGCGCCGCTCATCGAGCATCCCGGCGATGCGCTTGTAGACCTCCGGCTCCAGAAACCGGAACGACAGATCCTCCAGCTCCCATTTGAGCTGCCAGACGCCGAGCCGGTTGGCGAGCGGCGCATAGATGTCCAGCGTCTCCTGGGCCACCGGGCGCCGCAACTGGTCCGGCGCCCGGGTCAGAAAGCGCAGTGTCTGCGCGCGGCTTGCCAGGCGCAGCAGCACGACACGGATATCGGACACCATGGCAAGCAGCATCTTGCGCAGCACCTCGGCCTGCGACTGGCGCGCCGCGCCCTCGTTTTCGGTGACCACGCTGCGCGTGATCACGCGCAGCCTGTTGAGCTGCGTGATGCCGTCGACCAGCGAGGCGACATTCCCGCCGAATGCCGATTTCAGTTTTTCATCGCTCTGCGGCAGGTAGGAAGGCACCGCGAACAGCAACCCGGCTGCACGCGCATCGGCATCGAGCCTGAGGTCCGCGATGCTCCGCGCAAGGCCCAGCGCATGCTCGAGCGGCGCTTCGCCCGAGCCCAGCTGTTTGCCTTCATAGATGGCTTGTGCGAATGCGAGCGCGTGCTCCAGCCGCTCGCGCTCGGGGCCCGTAAGGCCGATCGCGATCCCCTCGACCGACGCCTGGGCCGATGGCAGGGTGGGTGCGGTGGCGGAAACCATTGCGTTGGCGCGTCCGGTCAGTCGATGACCGGGAAAACGCGCATGGGTGGATTATCGCACACGCTGGCAGCAACCGAAGTGCTTCGCCATAATGCATGGCTACGCCGGAAAAAATGCCGCCGCCCATTCCCAGTCCGAATCGACCGCGCCTCCTTGCCTACGTGCTGCTGCTCGTCGCCGTCGCCTCATGGGGCGCCGCCTGGGCTGCGGCGCGTGCCGTCTACCAGGACGTGACCCCGTTTTCGCTGGTATTCTGGCGCTGGTTTTCGGCCGCAGTGATCCTGTTCCCGATCGCCGCACGGCACCTACGGCGCGACCTCGCGGCTGCGCTGGCCGGCTGGAAATGGATGGTCTTTTTCGGCATTTCCGGAATGGCCGCCTTCCCGATGCTTGGCTACCAGGGCCTGCGCTACACCACGGCGATCAACGCCTCGCTGTTGAACGCCTCGCTTCCGCTATTCATGATCCCGGCGGCCTGGCTCATCCGGCGCGACACCGTGCGCCGGCGCCAGCTGTCAGGCCTCGCCCTGTCGCTCGCGGGGTCGCTGGTCATAGTCAGTGCCGGCGACCCGGCCGCGATCGCCGCGCTGGCGCTCAACCCGGGGGACCTGCTGATTCTGGCCGCCATGGCCCTCTGGGCGCTGTACACGGTGCTGCTCGACCGGCGTCCGAAGATGCACCCGCTTTCCTTCACGTTCTTCGGTATCGTGGTGGCGGTAGCGTTCAGCGCGCCGTTCTATGCGTACGACGTCCTGTCGGGCAGCACCATCGCCGTCAACCTGCGCACTGTTTCTGCGATCGGCTACCTCGCGCTGTTTCCGTCGGTGATTGCCTATCTCTGCTGGAACCATGCAGTGCCGATCGTGGGGCCCAACGCGTCGAGTTTCTTCCAACCCCTGATGCCGGTGTTCGGCACGCTGGCCGCGGTACTCGTGCTCGGCGAGCAGATCCACGCCTTCCAGCTCGCCGGTTTCGTGCTCGTGCTTGCCGGGCTGTTGCTCACCGCGAGGCGCTGACCCATGGGACTCATCCGATCCTGGCGCCGCCGGCGAATGCTTGCGCGCACAAAGCTGGATGCGGCGCTATGGCAGCGCGTTACGGCCGCAATGCCGTTCCTGCGCGGATTGCGCGACGACGAAATGGCGCGGCTGAAGGAGCTTGCGATCCTGTTTCTCGCCGAAAAGGAGATGCATGGCGCACAAGGGCTGGTGCTCACCGACGACGTGCGCCTGTCGATCGCCGTGCAGGCGTGCCTGCCCGTGCTCAACCTGGGGCTGGACTGGTACGAAGGCTGGGTCGGGGTCATCGTCTATCCTGGGGAATTCCGCGTGCGCAAGGAGGAGATGGACGAGCACGGCGTGGTGCACACCATCGACGAAGGGCTCTCGGGCGAGGCCTGGCCGGGCGGTCCGGTGGTGCTGTCGTGGCAGGACGCGGGCATGTTGGAAACGGGCTACAACGTAGTCATCCACGAATTCGCCCACAAACTGCACATGCTGCATGGAGACGATGAGGGTTTCCCGATGCCCACGCCTGACATGGACGCGGCCGCCTGGGTGGTTACGCTCGAGCGGGCCTACGCCCGCTTCTGCGCCGAGGTCGATTCGGGCGGGCCAACCATCATCGACGAGTATGCCGCCGAACACCCGGCAGAGTTTTTCGCCGTGATGAGCGAGACGTTTTTCACCGACTCGGCGATCCTTGCGCGCGACTATCCTGAGCTCTACGCACAGCTGGCGCAGTACTACCGGCAGGATCCCGCGGGCGTGCTCGCTACCACCGGATCAGCCAGCTAGGGAAGCTCTGACTTGAGAGCTCTACAAGAGAAGAGTGCCACCGGATAATCGCGGTCGGTACTGTCGCCATCATCCTCACGTGAACCCAACCGGACGAAGCCGAACACGACACCTATGCAAGCTCGAACACTTCCAAGGGGACAGTCCTGGCAGGGCGGGCCGTGCCATGGACCAGCAAGCGGATGCGTTCGGTAGTCTCTCGCGAGAACGCCGCCTCTCCGCAACGCGTGCAAACCTCCGCTGGAATGTGCTCTACCAGCACCCGCCGGGCATCCATTTCCAGCACTTCGTTGACGAACTCATTCCTGGCGCCTTCGCCGCCGCAAACATGGCATTTGAACGTCGACATGGTTACCTCCGTTTTCGAAACTCGGTCCACTCGGTTGGCTCAGGCTCGTACAGTGTAACGATTCTCGTCATAACCGAGTCGGCTGCCGATACCTGAATATGCATGGGGCGTCCAGCCGATGTAAAGCCCAGTAGCAACACGCTGGACGAATACTTGTCGTCTGAATATACCTCAATAATCTCCGCTTGCTCGCCCGCCGTGCGGATCTCCTGCTCGCTTATGTTGCGTTCTACCGCGCGCTGGAAGGCGTGCCGGCTGAAGTTGAAGTCACCGGCTGCCAACTGCTGCTGGATTTCGGCAAGCGTTTTCATTCCTCTTGGCCCTCGGCGTCGCGACCCACGGGGTATTGGACACCTGAATTCCTGATGTTGCAGTCAGGTGCTGTTGTCGCTTCATCCTCACTGCGGCTATCGAAGATGCGCGGCATGTGGGGCACCCGGAGACGCGGGTCAGGCGGCACGACCGGTTCCCTTGCGGCTGTCAGATGCCTCGCAGTCCGCCAGCGTCGGAAGACGGCGGATGACCGCACCGGCTTTCTGTTCGGCCATGCGGAGTTCGTACAAATTTTACAGGTTCAGCCAGAACTCGGCGCTGGTTCCGAAAAAATGGGCCAGCCGCAGTGCGCTGTCGCCGGTAATGGCTCGTTGGCCATTCAATATGCCGGTAATCCTGTTGGTGGGCACTTTCAGCTGCCGTCCAAAGTCGGCCGCACTGATGCCAAGCTCCTTGAGCTGCTCGGCTAGATGTTCCCCTGGGTGAATCGCGCTACGTGCCATACCGTGTTCCTCAGTGATAATCGACGATCTCAACATTGACCGGTCCCGGCGAACGATCCGGCCATTCGGACCATATCATCCGCGAGCGAATGCAGGTCCGAAAGATTCTCGACGCGGCAAGCGGTTACTTCGGATTGGTCGTCGCCAGAAGAAATTCCCGAACCACCTCGATCTGGTCCGCGTGCATCAGCGTCGGCGCATGGCCGATGCCCTTCATTTCGGCGAGCCTCGCGCGCGGGCCGCGCACAGCCATCTGCCCCGCGGTCTCGCGCGTGAGCAGATCGGAATGCTCGCCCCGCACCACCAGCGTCGGACAGCGGATCGCGTCGTAGACCTTCCACAAATCGATGTCCTTGCGCTCTTTCTCCGCATTGAAGGGGACGGCGATCGCCGGATCGTAGTGCATCCGGTAGCCGCCGCCGGGGTCGCTGCGCAGGACGTGTTCGGTAAGGCTGCGCCACTGGCTGCCGCTGTGCGGGCCGAAGGGCGCGCACACGGCGCGCACGTACTGCTCGGCCGCATCGACGCTGGAAAACCGGGGCGCCTTGCCGACATAGGTGCCGATGCGCTCGAGAGACGCCGCGGTGAGCACGGGCCCGACATCGTTCAGCACCAGCCGCGTGATCGGGGTCTCAGCGAGCGAGGCGAGGGTCATGCCGATCAGGCCGCCCATCGAGGTGCCCACCCAATGCACGGTCTCGACGCCAAGGCGCGCGACGAGCGCCACCAGGGCGTTCACATAGGTGGGCGCGCCGTAGTCCATGGGATTCTTCAACCAGTCCGAATCCCCGCGCCCGGGTACGTCGGGGCACACCACGCGGTAATGGCCCTCGAGTTCGCGCGCCAGGAAATCGAAGTCGCGCGCGCAGCGCGTCAGGCCGTGCACGCAGATAAGTACGCGCGGGTTGGCGGCATCACCCCACTCCAGGTAAGCCATCCGGTGCAGGCCGCCGGGCGCCAGGTACTGCACCTTGTGTCTGCGAAACGGCTCGGCCATCGTCTTGCCCAATCTCCCTCGGATTTCTACGGACGGTTCCACAACTGCGGCGAGTATAGCCTGAAGAATTTACCGGCCGTGCCAATAACGGGGCGCCATTTCGCGCTGCCCGCGCACTGACACGCCATGCTCATCGATCATGATGCCGACGGCACCCGATTGGTCGCTGCGCACGATGCGGCTGCCCTGCTCCCGGTAACGCGCGACCACTTCGGGCCTGGGGTGCGCGAACCGGTTCAGGTAGCCGACCGCGAACACGGCGTACTGCGGCGCGACGGCACGCACGAATTCGGACGTCGAGGAGGTGCTGCTGCCATGATGAGGCACGACGAGCACCTGCGCGCGCAGGCTGTCCGAGCGCCGCGCAACGAGATCAGCCTCGCCACGCCACTCGATGTCGCCGGTGAGCAGCGCCGCGCCATGAGGACCGGACACCTTAAGCACGCAACTGAGATTGTTGGCAGATTCCGCCGGATCGCCGTAGCGCGCCATCGCCGGATGCAGGAATTCGAAGCGCACGCCGTCCCAGACCCAGGCGCTGGCATCGGCGCACGGAATGCGGTACGGCGCCGCCTGAGCAATCGGATCGAAGCTTGGCAGCGACGAATACAGCCGTGCGGCGGGGACCGCTCGCATCACCGACAACGCGCCGCCGGAGTGATCGGTGTCGTCGTGCGACACCACCATGGCATCGAGTGCTCGCAGGCCCTGCGCCCGCAGGGCTGGCACGATCACGCGGGTGCCGCTGTCGGCCTCTGGGCTCCAGGCGGGTCCGGCATCATAGAGCAACGCATGCGATCGGGTGCGCACCAGGACGGACAGACCCTGCCCGACTTCGAACATGGTCAGCGCGGCGGCACCGTGCGGCAGCCGCTGCGGCACCACGCTTGCCATCGGGATGAGCAGCAGCGCGCCCATCCAGCGCGAGGGAAAGCCGCGCGGCACGAGCAGCCAGAGGATGCCGGCGACCGCAAGCGGGAGAGTCCAGCTTTCGGGCGCCTGCTGTGTCCAGACGGCGCCATCCAGGGCGGCCAGCCAGCGCAGCAGCCACATGAGCCATTCAAGGAGCGCGTGCGCAAGCTGCAATGGAAAGTCAAAAGGCAGTACGGCGCCGGCGAGCGCCAGCGGCGTGACGACGACGCTGACCACGGGAATGGCCACGGCATTGGCAACCGGCGATGCAAGCGATACCTGCCGGAACAGCACCAGCAGCAGCGGCGCAAGCCCCACCGTGACCGCCCACTGCATCGCGCCCCACTGGGCGACCCAGTGCGGCCTCTCGGCGCGGCCCGAGCCCACGTAGAAGATCAGCGCCACAGCGCCGAACGACAGCCAGAATCCTGCCGACAGCACCGCCCACGGGTCCAGGACCAGCACGACAAGCAGCGCCAGGGCGAGCACGCGCGAAGCTGAGGTCAGCCGGTCGATGACCAGCGCCAGGGCGACCACGCCGATCATGTAGAGCGTGCGCTGCGCTGGAACGGCGAATCCGGAGATCAGGCAATACCCGAACGCGGTGGCAAATCCGGCAAGCGCCGCCGCTTTCTGCGCAGCAATGCGCAGCGCGAGCGCCTGCGACCGCCGCCAGGCGAGCAGGATCAGCGCCGCGGCCAGGCCGGATACCATGGTCACGTGCAGCCCTGAAATGCTCATCAAGTGGGTGACCCCGGTGCGAGCGAAGACATCCCACTCCTGAGGCTCGATCGCCTTCTGGTCGCCGATGGCAAGCGCGGTGAGGACCCCGGCGTAGCGATGCTCGGGCAGCGCGTCCCAGAAGCGTTCGCGCACGTGCTCGCGCAGGCGCTCGATCACATAACCTGGACCATAGACCATCGGGTCAAGACGCTCGATGCCCTCTCGCCGATTGGAGCGAACCGTCCCTGTGGCCCGGATGCCGCGCTCGAGCAGCCAGGCTTCGTAGTCGAAGCCGGTCGGGTTCGACTGCCCGTGAGGGCGCTTCAGGCGAGCGGCAAAGCGCCAGCGCTCGCCCGCGCGCACGGGCGCGACTTCCTGGTATTCCTCGCGGGTGAGGCCGTTGTACCAAGCAAGCAGCACGCGCTGCGGCAGCCTCGCTTCGGCGGGCGCGACCGACTCGATGTCGAACTCGAAGCGCACGCCGCGCTCGAACGGTTCCGGGAGGCCCGCAATCACTCCCGTGATTTCGACGTCCCGGCCTTCCCATGCCGGATCAAGGCGATCGGCCATCCGGCCATGCGCCCAAAGCGCCGCCCATAGGTATCCAAGCAGGAATCCGAGCAGGCCAAACGCCGCGACCCGCGCTCCCCACCGCAGGTACAGCAGGGGCAGGGTCCGGTTCAGCGCGGCGCCGGCCGTGGCGCGGGCCGTGGCGCGGGCCGTGCGCACGAGGGCAGCCAAACCGGCGACAGCCGCACCGATCGCCGCGAGCGCGACCGCGCTCGGAAGCCCGGCCTGACACTGGAGCACCCACACCCCTGCCGCAAAGGCGATTACTGCGAGGCGCACGCAGACAGGGAACCGGAGGGCAACATGGCCGTATTAACGCCCGAGCCTCGACGGCGTTGATACAATGACGGAAATCACCCAGTCCAACGTACAGCGGCACACCGCACACCGGATGCCCCGAAAGTTCTTCAGGAAATATCTGCCCGACCACGACTCGGTGAAGCAAAACCGCTATGTCGCGCGGTTTGGCACGTTCCTGCACCAACCGAACCTGTGGCACCTCAACCGCCATTCGGTGGCCGGCGGCGTTGCCATCGGCATGTTTTCGGGTCTGGTGCCCGGGCCGTTCCAGATGCTCACCGCGGTGATTCTGTGCATCCTGCTCAAGGTCAACCTCCCGGTGGCGCTGTTCACCACGCTCTACACGAACCCTTTCACCATCGGCCCGTTGTATCTGATCGCCTACCAGATCGGCCAGTTCCTGGTCGGCGGTAACGGTGCGATGACCACGCAGGCACCGGAGATGGACTGGTCGCATCTGGGCGCGTGGCTGGAGGCATTCGGGGAATGGATGCTGTCCCTCGGCAAGCCGCTCGGGATCGGCCTTGTCGCCCTCGCTCTCGCACTGGCGGCGCTCGGCTACCTGGTTGTCCACGTCGCCTGGCGCGTCCACGTAGTACTCGCCTGGCGCCGGCGCGCGCTGCACCGGAGGTATCGTTGATCCGCGACCGGCTTCTGCAGCGCATCTACGCCCGCATGATCTACCCGATCGCCGGATTCGCCGCCATTCTCATTGCGGGCACGGTCGGGTATCGGACGATCGGCGGTGTCAATACTTCGCTGGTCGACGCCGTCTACATGACCTTCATCACCGTGGCTACCATCGGCTACGGCGAGATCGTGGACCTTTCGCACAGCCCCGGCGGGCGGGTTTTCACGATGGCGATCGCGACCGCCGGCATTCTCAACTTCACCTACATGATGGGCGCGTTTACCGCGTTCCTCGTCGAAGGCGATATCAATCAGGCCCTGCGGAGAAGAAGCATGCAGAAAAGCATCGTCAAGCTTTCCGACCACTACATCATCTGCGGCATCGGACGCGTGGGCACCAATGTGGCGCACGAGCTGTCGGTGACCAACCGCGAATATGTGATCATCGACACCAATCAGCACAAGATCGACGAATTTCGCGAGCGCTACCCCGATGCAATGTACCTGCATGGCGATGCCAGCGAGGACGAGATCCTGCTCGATGCGGGGGTCGAGCGCGCCGCGGGCGTATTCGCGATCACCGGCGACGACAGCAAGAATCTGGTGGTCACCCTCTCGGCCAAGCAGCTCAACTCGATAGTGCGCGTGGTGGCGCGCTGCCACGAAGTGAACTACATCGAGAAAATCCGCAAGGTGGGGGCCGATGCGATCGTGTCGCCGGACTTCACCGGCGGCATGCGCATCGCCTCCAGCATGATCCGGCCCCAGG
>Ga0315281_10012255_pt1 | contig 11704 bp, 9 predicted proteins | sample YL17G07_0_MG_FD_204540 | JGI IMG/M metagenome (GOLD analysis project Ga0315281, IMG submission 204540) | Sediment microbial communities from Yellowstone Lake, YNP, Wyoming, USA - YL17G07_0 | ecosystem: Environmental > Aquatic > Freshwater > Lake > Sediment | place: USA: Wyoming | collected... | reverse complement strand
AGAATGTCAGACTCTCGAATCAAAAAAAACAAATGTTAAATTCAACCAGGACTTTTTGTGTTCTGCCGAAGTGCTTGGAACTATTTGTGGACCTAGCAAAAAAACAACAACGGTCAATGGAAGAGATGAGGTTTTCTTCTTGGATACTTGCGGAAATCTTGCTAATATTTACGACGCTAACAGACAGAATGACAGAGCTTACTGGGATAAAATTGTTCCAAAGGCACAGAGTTGCGGATTTGGAAATTCAAATGCTGGAGGTTCAACTTGTGGAAATTGCGATTATTTATCTGGAAGCACAGGGGCGCTTTATGATAGGTTCAGAGATGGTTCAAGCGCAAGTCCAGTATTTGGAAATTATATATGCAGAAGTCTTGATTGCAAATTTTCACAAGATTTAAACGGCGATGGAAATCTTAACGGTCCTGGAGAGAGTGGAACATTCAAGCATGGTGAAAGCTGGTGCGCAAATTCTGCTGGAACTGGTTTAATTGTTTCAAAAGACGGAGAGCTCCAAGGAATTCCAGATTCTACAAAACAAAATCTTCCTGGAAGCAGATATTTCAGACTGGTTTGCTACAATGGAGATGTCACCGTCGAGCCTTGTGCTGATTTCAGACAAGAAACTTGCATTCAATCAACGACCGCAACAAGCAAAGGCGATTTTAGAACAGCTGCATGCAGAGTTAATGAATGGGTAGATTGCGTTGCACAAGGCACACAAAAAGACTGTGAAAACCCAGATAAGAGAGATTGCAAATGGACTGATACGGGAACTAAAACTAGCTCTGATACAAAGGAATCTGGCGGAGTATTGGGAATCGGAAGTCAGAAAAAAACATCAGAAGGAACAGAAATATTTTCATGTCTTCCAAAATTCGCTCCAGGATTTGATTTCTTTGGGGATACAGGACACGCTACAGAATTATGCGCTCAAGCAAGCGCAACGTGTAAAGTTAAATTTGAAAGAGGACTTTCTGGAGATGTTGGAAAGGCCACAGAAGGAGTTTCAACATCAGTTGGCGGAGCGGACACTCAATGGAGATGTGTTGAAAATTGTGAATGTGCCGGATTGGCCCAAGGTGAGAAAATGCCAAGTACTATTAGCATAAATAATGCGTGGATAAATGGGAAAAATAACATGTGTGTTTCACTTGGAGATTGCGGTGTAAGCAATAACTACATAGGAAAAGATGGATATTACTCAATAGATGATTTAGCTAAAGTTACGGGATTGAAAATATGATTAAAACAAAAAAAATATTTGGAAGAAAAGAAAATCAAAGATTTTCAAGTTTCCACATGGAAAAAGACATGGCATTGAGCCAGATTTTTTTAATGGTAATCAGCGTCGTCGCATTTGCTTATATTGTCGGGAGCGAAGTGGGGTTTGTAAGCGGAGCGGTAGATTATAAATTAGCAGTAAATGGATTAGAACCTGGTGAAGGACCTACTCAAGCATTACAAAGAAACGGTGTTCAACCATCAGACTGGACTAAATATTATATTCAAAAATCAGATGGAACTTATACTCCTGTGTGCGCATCTGTATCTGGGAATATCTGCACCCCGGGTAACTATAATCCTGCTGACTTGAGTCCTACTACCGGCATATTTTCAACTGCTCCAACTCCTTTGACATCTGGAACAAATTTACTGGGAGAACAGGCAGGAAATCCACCTTCAGTAACGGGTGGAGCACCGGCGGAGAGGCTTGGAGGAGAATCATGTAGTGTTGAGGGAATTTGTTCCGGTTCATCCGCAACAGTTCCTGGAGCCCCAGCAGTAGATACTACAGCATTAACATATCTTGATTGTACAAAAAATCCAGCTTTGCCTGGATGTAAGGGGCTTCCTACTGACGGAATCTTTATATTGGAAGGAATTGGATATGCACTTTTAATTTATGGTGGAGTACAATTTTTACTTCCAATATTCGGGGCTTCTAAGTCAGAATCAGAGGCAATATCTAAGTCTACAGCTATTGGATTTTTTGTGGGATACATGATCCAAAAAGGGATACAATATGGGGTTGCTCATGAAAAAATAGCAACTAATGGATTTTGGGGAACAAATGCGGGAGCCATCGGAACTTGGGTTGGAGTTGGCGTGGGAGTATATTTCTTGTTGAAAAATTATAGGGAAGCTGGAACTGTGGAAACAATCTTTACATGCAGTCCATGGCAGGCGCCTACCGGCGGAAATAATTGCGAAGTATGTAATAAAGGAATTTTGCCTTGCGGCGAATACCAATGCAAATCATTAGGACAATCATGCGATCTTGTAAACAAGGGAACTACGGACGAGAAATGCGTCTGGATAAATAAAAATGATGTAACTCCTCCGATAATTAAAGCTATGGAAAGTGCATTGCTAAATGCAAACTACAAATATACTCCAGATAATGCCATACTTCCACCAGATAGAGGAGTTACAATAGATTATTCTTTATCGCCTGAAAAATGCGTTCCTGCATTTACACCATTAAGACTTGGAGTCGCATTAAATGAACCTGCAAAGTGCAAGATTGATGTTTTAAGAAAAAACAAGTTTGAAGAAATGACTACATTCATGGACGACGGATTGTTGAAATATAATCATACTTTCTCTCTAAGTCTTCCAAGTCCAAATGACACGGCAGCTGCAGGAATTGGAATTCAAAATGATGGAAATTACGAGTTGTTTGTAAGATGTGAAGATGCAAACAAGAATTCAAACATTGGAACATTTGTTTTCAAATATTGCGTCGATAAAGGACCTGACACTACGCCACCATTAATAGTTGCAACAAGCATTCCAAACAATATGCCTATTGCATTCAATCAAAGTCAATTAGACTTGCAAGTTTATGTCAACGAACCAGCAGAATGCAAATGGAGCCATAACAATAGAGATTATTCATCAATGGAAAATAATATGATTTGTGAAACGGGAATTGGAAATGCAAACGCACAGGGACTTTACACTTGCGCGACAACTTTGACTGGAATGAAAGACAGAGTCGATAATAAATTTTATTTCAGATGCAAGGACAAGCCATTCGCCGCAGACAACGATAGAAATGTAAATCAAGAATCTTTTGAATATACAGTTATTGGAACGCAACCATTAGTAATAAGTTCCGCCACTCCAAACGGCACGACGATAAAGGATGCAACAGCTGCTGTCAAAGTTACATTTGGAGTAAAAACATCTGCCGGATTTGACAATGGAAAAGCAAATTGTTTCTACAGCAATACAGGACAAGACACAGATTACGTGCAGTTCTTTGACACTGGAAAAAATTCACACAGCCAAGATTTATTCCTTCCTGCAGGAAATTACACTTACTTCATAAGATGCATTGATTTGGGTGGAAACAAGGACGATAAACAAATAAGCTTCGGCGTTGATTCAGACCACAGTCCCCCAACAGTTGTAAGAGCTTATCATGAAGAAACATTTTTGAAATTAATCACAAACGAAGATGCGAAGTGCGTCTACGATATTGTCGATTGTAATTACCAAATCAGCGACGGAACTGCATTCACAGATGTTGATGGAAGAAATCATTTTACGAGTTGGGATATCAAAACTAATTTGTATGTGAAGTGTCAAGATACATATGGAAACCAGCCATTACCTAATGAGTGCAGCATAGTTGTAAAAAATACGGCTATCTAATTTATTAATTTCTATTCCGGCGTGGCGATTAATTGTTCCGCATCAGAATTCTTCATGATGCTTCATCTAAAAAATAATATTAATCATAAAAAAATATTATAATTATTAATTAAATCGGGACAGATTTTAAATTAGCATTTTTGTCCTTTCATAGGGTGGGGCGGATGGGAACAAAATTTATAAGTAAATTTCTTTTGATATATCAATGGAAAAAAAAGGTGACTTTAGTATTTCTTTTGGGATGATTTTTTCAATTATTCTAATAATAATTTTCATAATTTTTGCTTTTTGGGCCATCCAAAAATTTTTGGGAATTCAAAACAGCGCAGAGGCTGGAAAATTTGTTGGGGACTTACAAGCAGACATTGATAAAATTTGGAAAGGTTCAGAAGGTTCGCAGCAGCAAGAATATTTTATTCCGTCTAAAGTCAAGTATGTTTGTTTTGCAGATTATATTTCAGACGCGAGAGGAAAAAATTTAAATTTCTTTAAAGACTTGAATCCCGCATTCAACGGTGAAGAGAATTTATTCTTTTTCCCAATTGGTTCTGCAAACGGTCTTGATTCAGTTACACTAAAACATATTGATTTGGGAAATACAACTGCTGTAGATAATCCGTTGTGTTTTGATAACATTAAAGGAAAAGTCCATCTGACGATAAAAAAAAGCTTTGGGGAGGCTTTAGTTAGAATAGTCAGATAAGATGAAAAATAGGAAATTTTTCAATCCTTCGTCAGGAGCCGAGAAAAGAAAAGGCGCTGTAGAGATGCCATTTGCCTGGCTTTTTTCATTAATTGTCGGGGCATTTATATTATTTCTTGCGATTTTTGCCGTCGTGAAAATAATGCAAACTGAAAATGTTGCAATTGACGCTGCAACCGCCAAAGAAGTCGGAGTTTTGCTAAACCCTTTGGAGACAGGATTTGAAGCGGCAAAAACAACTTCGCTAATTCTTCCAAAAGATACAAGAATTTACAACAGATGCACAAAAGATGAAACTTTTGGAAGACAGACTATCAGGCTTTCACAAAAAAATTTCGGAAAGTGGAGTGATACCGACGTTAATGTTGGATTTTCAAACAAATATCTTTTTTCAAATAATTATACTGAAGGAAAGAAATTTTTTATTTTCTCAAAGCCGTTTGAATTCCCTTTCAAAATTGCCGACGTCATTTACATAACATCTGCAAACGACAAATATTGTTTTGAAAATTCTCCCGCAGATGTTTCTGATGAGTTGTCAAATTTGGGACAGGAAAATATTTTTATAAAAGACTGTCCTGCCAACAGTGTCAGAGTTTGCTTCTCTGGAAATTGCGAGATAAGAGTTAATCTGGAATCAAAATATGTTGAGAAAAGGGACAGCAAAATGTATTTCACCGATAATACTTTAATGTATGCTGCAATTTTTTCGGATTCAGATACCTATGAGTGTCAATTGAAAAGATTAATGCAGAGAGGAGAGGAATTAACATCACTTTATATTGAAAAATCAAATATAATTGCCGCCAAAGGATGTTCTTCAAATCTTGGAAATGATTTATCAGTCTTAAGCAGTCAATTTAATGTTGTTGATAGTTCAGTTAATCTAAACAGCGCCGTCGTGGATGCCGTGCAAAATATTGGAGTTGAAAACGGCGCGTCAAATTGCAAATTGTGGTAAGCGAGGGGACACCCCCTACGCATTGCCCCCGAAAACAAAAAAGAAAATGAAAAATAAAAAAAACGGGCAATTGAAGATACAGCAAATGTCATTTATGTTAATTGCAATTACATTATTTTTTGCGCTTGTTGGAATGTTTTTTTTGACATTGCAAGTTTCTAAAATAAAAGAGTCTGCAAAAACGCTGGAAGAAAAAAATGCTCTGCTTCTTGTAACAAAGTTGGCCAATTCCCCAGAATTTTCATGCGGTGCGGCATTCGGCTCTGAAAGGGCAAACTGCGTTGATTCGGACAAGGTAATGGCTTTGAAAAATGATATAAAAAAATACGGTAATTTCTGGGGCGTTACAAACATACAAATAAGAAAACTTTATCCAATAAGCAACAACACTAAAGAATGTAATTTAAACAACTATCCTGATTGTAATCTGATAAAAATTCAAGATAAGGAAATAACGTCAGAATATTCTAATTTTATATCTTTATGCAGAAAAGAATCATCTAATGGGGAGATTTATGATAAATGCGAGGTTGCACAATTGACGGTGAGCTATGGAAAATGAGGGGCACCGAGGTTCCCCTTACAATAACCCCTCCTTTTTCAAAGAAAGGCTCCCCTTACAATAAACTCCCTTAAAATAAAATGGAAAAAGAAAAAAATAAATCAGGTCAGGAGGAAATGGTGGGTTTTGCATTAATAATTATAATAGTTGCAATAATAATGCTTGTTTTTCTTGGGTTCTCGCTTAGAAGTCCACAAAAGGCAACTGTTGAAAGCTATGAGGTTGAGAGCTTTATTCAATCATTCTTGCAATACACAACAGCATGTGAGAATAATGTGGAAAAACTTTCTATACAGAAATTGATATTTTCGTGTAATAACAAGGAATTATGCACAAGCGGGGAGAATAGCTGTAATGTTTTGAAATCTGATTTAACAAACATTTTAAGCGAGAGTTGGAAGATAGGGGCAGATAGGCCGGTTAAAGGTTATGAGTTAAGCATTAAGACAGATCAGAACCAAACAATAATGGAATTAAAGAATGGTGAAACAACTGCAAATTCGAAGGGAGCGGTTCAAGAATTTTTTAGAAGCAATACTCTTATTAATATAATATTCAAGGCTTATTATTAGGCACTACACTCTTATATTAACTATAATTGTATCCACTACAATTTCAGGGCGATGTCTTATTCTGTTCTTTGTTTTTTCTTTAACTAGTTCTATAAAACCGAATTTTTCAAGCAGTTTGATATCTTGCTGGACTGACTTGAAATTCCTTCCAAGCATCTTAGAGAGACTGTAAATCGAACTAGGTTTTTGATTTTTAATCACATCGAGAATCCTTGCTTTTTCATTGCTAAGTATTTGTCTAAATTCTGAAAGTCCCTTAAAGTCATATTCTTCTTTCCCACCAAAACGTCTTAATATAGAGAAAACACCATGTGATTCGTGTATTGAAATCTCTCTTATTTTAGTCTTTTGTGCCATTTTTTGTGTTAAATAGGTATATATGGTATTTTATGTATTATATATAAGATATATAGTTTATAAATATATGTCTTTTTTACCCATATATAATTAGTCAAAAATATAATTATTTGACTATAAGAGCAAGAAATTGAACTGAGTTCTATTTATTTTATAGTGACAACATAATGTTTATAAATAAATCCATAGAAAATAAGTAATATTTCAAATTTCAGTCCGTAGATGGAGAAAGCTTTTTAAAGAAAAATCGGTTTTCCATTTTACTCCAGCAATGGGGTTCTAATAGGGTGTTAAACTTCATACTCATATTCGACTTTGACGGCTTACCCTATAGCTGTCAGTTGAAGTGGGAGGGTTGTCGTAGACAACATAGTATATATGCCTGAAAGGAGGTTAAAATAAAAAAGAAAATGTTTAATTTCAAAAAAATATCAGCAATAGCCGGTACAGGATTAATGATAGGTATGACTATGGGCGTTGCCGCTGCTGCAAACTATCCAGCACCTTTCGTGTCTGGGGGAGTTAGCGATGTAGCAATAGTCTATGGTACAGGTTCAGGAGTTTCTATCCTTGACGCTGTTGAAGGTGGAAGTATACAAAGTAACTTACAATCATTCATGAGCGGAAAGGCAGGAACATCATTGGGAAGTGTTAGCGGAGAAGCTGTCGCATTGTTCAGTGGAGGTACAAAATTGTATATCAACAGTACATTAAATTCTGTTAGAACAGTTGTATCGAAAGCCGACTTGCCAACAGTTTTAGCCGACCAAAGTTTTTCAGGAAATGTGGATGCTACGATTAGTTCATCTATACAGATTGGATCTAATCCAAGAATCACATTTGAAAAGCAACCAACATCAAACGATGACCCTCAACTTGGTTTAAAAACAAGTACTACAAATACATTGCCTATGTATAACCTTACAGCCACGTTCAGTAAAGCTGTTAACTTTACCGATAGTGCTACAAAAGGGCAAGTCTTAACGCTATTTGGAATGCCTTTCACTGTAGGTTCTGCAACTGATGCAACTAATTTAGTGCTTTTGAAAAGTGCTACAAAATTAGATTTAAGATTGGATGTATCAAGTTCTTCAGCAACTAACGCAGATTCATCGCAAAGTGTTACTGTCGCTGGAAAAACATATACTGTTACATTAGTTTCAGGAACTAGTACTTCTTCAACCATAAAAGTTACAGACAGTACTGGAAGTTCTGCAACACAAACTGTAAATACAGCTGCTTCAAAGAAAATTCAGGGATTGACGGTTGCTATTCAAAGTTCAACTAGTGCAGGTAATTTAGTAACTGCAAGTATTATAGCGGGCTCCGACAAAGTAACCCTTCAAGATGGAGGTAATGTTTTGATTGGAGATTCTAGCTCAGTGGTTGATGGAACAATAGTAAGTTTCAATGGTGGAAATACAGGTGCGATAACAAAATTAACCTTTGGTATGATAGCTCCAAATTCTGACTCGGATTCTATAAATGTAGGAAAATCCTATACAGATCCAGTCTTTGGAACAGTCAAATTATCCTTTTCAGGGGTAAATATTGATGAAGCTTCCACAGCAAGAGATAAAATTGCTGTAACAAACAACGGTGATGATAAATTGCAAGTAAGTTTCAATGATTTCAGAGGTAAGGCTGTTAGCACAACATATGTTAAAAATGGAACAACTTACTTAGATTTAGCACGTGATGATTCAGATCATAACATCAGCGTCAGAGAAATGCAGAGAATATATGCTGGAGATTATGTTATAGTAGGTAATCAAGATAAAGGTTACTTGTTAAAACTAGATTCTACCGCAAATAGCAGTGATGGAGCAACGACAAATGATAGAGCAAGATTCATTGATGTAGCTTCAGGTGATACACTTGACACCACTTGGAGTGCAGAAGGTGTAGGTACATTAGTTGTTGGTGGAACATCCTATTCAGTAAGTATGACTGGAGATGCAAACAATGGTTCTGCAGATAGACACGTAAGAGTAAATATGCCAGATTCAGCCGGAAACGCTATGACATTATTTCCAACAATACAAACACAATACGGTGCTAAAGTTGGATTTTACAAGCCATTAAATTCGTTTAATATAACTGATTGGGATTCAAATGCAGCAATTGGAACGACTCAAGGTGGTTTTGGTAATAACCTTACTTCAATAGCTTTCCCCAACGGAAATGGTTATGAATCTTTGACTATAGTTCCAGCCAATACTACAGTAGTTCACAATGGTATTTGGAACTTTACAGCAGATGGAACTGTATATACACTTTCAAGTAATGCTACAGGTACTGGTGCAAATGCTATAAGTGCACAAGTTAATATGGGTCCATTTACCTATTATATAAATGGTTCAGGAGGTGTTACCGCAGACTTGTTTAACATAACAATGGTTATACCTGGAACAACAACTCCTCAGATTGCACCTGCATTATTTGTTTTTGAAGAGAAAGACTACAATAACATATACAATGCATTGCTTGTCAGCACTGAAATCGGTGCAAACGCCGACGATGGTATGGGTGTAAATGCTGTAACAGATACTTGGACTAATGAATCTTCAACCTGGAAATCAACTTTGCAAAGCAATTCTAAGCTTTCAAAGAGAATTGATTACTGGGGTACGGTTGTCACACTTGACAATACAGATTCAGACCAATTAATTACTACAATAAGCTATCCTGACGAACAAGTCTATGGACAATTATACCTAGGTAAAGGTGATGCCGTGATAACTCCAGGAGTAACATCCTCAGGATCAGCAACACAACTTGGAGATATACTTGTCAAAGACTCTGAAGTTTCATCTGTAAGCGCTACAAAGAACTTAGTAGTTGTTGGTGGAAGCTGTATAAATTCAGTTGCCGCTACACTATTGGGTGGAGCCAAATGTGGCTCAGACTTTACAAGCGCTACAGGAGTAGGTTCTGGACAATTTATTATCCAGAGCTTCGGAGACGCTTTATCAGTAGGTAATATCGCATTGTTAGTCGCTGGTTATGATGTGTCAGACACTGTTAACGCTGCTAAATACTTAGAAACGCAACCTGTTAAAACGGATGCAACTACCAAGTATGTAGGAACAACGTCAACAAGTGCTACGCTATCAACCGCAACAACAACGGGAAGTAACGCAACAAAGTAAGTCGAAAAATTTTAATTCTTTTTTTCTTTTTTTTCTTTTTTACAACCTAGCTTGAGCCTTACTTTCCCTTAAATAAGATTTAAATATTATAATTAACAAATTAAGAAATGAAAAAATTAAACCTCGGCGCTGGCAGGGATATAAAAGAAGACTATATCAATTTAGATTTTGGGAACTTAGAAGGAATTGATATTCAGCATGATTTAAGAAAATTCCCATATCCATTCAAGAAAGATTATTTTGATGAGATATTATCTAATGGTGTGGTTGAACTCATTGATGCAGATTTTATCAAAATTATGGAAGAATTGCATAGGATTTGCAAGAATGGAGCAGTAATAAAAATTAGAAGCCCCTGTTTTCCCTCAATGTGTTCTGCACAAGACCCATTAACTAAAAAATTCATGACATTTAATTCCTTTGAATATTTCAATGATGACTGGCATTATTCAAAAGCAAGATTCAAAACAGTAAAAAGAAAATATATTTATTCGCTAAATATTAAATTAAAATGGCTGAGTTTTCTACCAAATATTTTTCCGGTGTTTTATACAAGATTTTTATTTAATATTTTTCCTTCCAATAATATTTATTATGAGTTAGAGGTTAAAAAATGATGTTTTCAAATAAATTGAATCTTTTGAAATCATGAGAAAGATAATTTCAGAGAAGGACGAAAATAAAAAAAAGAGAAGGAATCAAATAATATTGGGAATCTTTTTGGTTGTGACAATGTTCATTAGCGTAATTGGATATTCTTTTGAGACAAATGTACAACAGAATACAAATCAAATAAATCAAAACCAAACGCAAAGCATAAATTACAATGGGTTTAATTTTGTCGGACAAAATGGATTTTGGCTATTGAGCAAAGACGGCGGAAATTTTATCTTCAAATATAACCCGCAGCAAATCATTGGAACAAATGCCAGTTTAAATCCGCAAACAACTTTTGATGGCAAAATTTTATACATTAGTTCTCCGGACTTTTCCGCAGAATCTGAAATAAGGGCAAATCTCGGACAGTTTGCAACAGGAATAGAAAATGCGTGTCTTGACAAATGCAACAACGAAACTCAAGTAAAAACCTGCGATGATAATTTCATAATAATAAGCGAATCAAAAGTAAGCAGCATAACGACGGACAAGAACTGCATCTTTATCCGAGGAAACAGCGAGGATTTGACAAGATTAACCGACGAATTTTTATTCAAGTTCCTTGGAATAAATTAATATAGAATACATTAAATAAAAGATTAAAAAGGATGAAAGGTAAAAAATAAAATGCCTGATGAGAAGAAAATAAAAAAAAAGCGTGCTCCATCAAAAAAGAAAGAAAAAATTGTTGAGTATTTTGATATTGTAAAAGATGGAGTAGAAAAGGAAATAAAAGTAGTTGGAGAAGAAGTTGTAAGTGAAGTTGTTCCAAAAAAACAGTTTACAGAAGAAAATAAAACATTAAGAAATGTTCTCATAATCTTAGGAATTTTAATGGTTTTCTTTTTTGCAGTTTATTCTTTGAAAACAGAATCAACAAGCTTTCAATATAAAGGAATAAATTTTGAAATTGTGAAAGATAATGGGGGCATTGCTCCCTATAAAACAAGCTTGCCGGTAAATTATCAAGGAAAGATTGTTCCATACAATTTCTTTTTGAGAAACGATCCGAGAAGTTTGGATAATGTTTCCTTTAGCGGAGAGATTGTCTTCAAGAAATTAATGGTTATGAATGCA
>Ga0315281_10012254_pt1 | contig 11704 bp, 9 predicted proteins | sample YL17G07_0_MG_FD_204540 | JGI IMG/M metagenome (GOLD analysis project Ga0315281, IMG submission 204540) | Sediment microbial communities from Yellowstone Lake, YNP, Wyoming, USA - YL17G07_0 | ecosystem: Environmental > Aquatic > Freshwater > Lake > Sediment | place: USA: Wyoming | collected... | reverse complement strand
ATTTTACCTCTCGCTCAAGAAGATAGCGGATGTATTGTCTCATGATTTGTTCCAGCTCACGAGATAAATCAAGGCTTACCTTCAGTCGGCTGGCAGAGCTAATATCGTTTTTGAGAAGGAACCTCATTACCTTGACAGCATCAACCGAAATCGGACATACCAACTGCTCCTTCTTGGCGCAGTTGAGACAAACTACACCGCCGCCGCTGACACTGAAGAGGTTCCTTCCCAGCGCAAGTGGCGCCTTGCAGTTCAGACACTGGTGAAGCTCCGGCTGATAGCCGAGATGGCTGAGGAGTTGCAGTTCAAAATACCTGAGCACAAGCTCGTTGCTCTGTGCTTCACAGAGTCGGAGCAACGCCGTCTGCAATAACCTGTAGATGGGATAATTCTCGACCTCCTCAGCGGTGAATTGGTCTACTAACTCAACCAGATAGATAGCGCAGCTCGTCCGCCACAGGTCGCTTCTTATGGGAAGAAAGCTCTCAATTGTCTGGCATTGGGTGATTACATCCAGGTTCTGCCCCTGAGCTAGCAGCAAAGAGCTTTGCGTCAGCAGGTCCAGGTGCCCCCCTAGCTTACTCTTAGGTCGCCTTACACCTTTTGCTACCGCTCTGATCTTGCCCAGGTTCGGGGTGTAGAAGGTGATGATGCTGTCTGCTTCGCCCAGATTGGTTCGCTTTAGAACAATCGCCTCGGTCTTATATACCCGCGGTCTAGCCATCGCATTTCAAGGTGGCTATGTCACCTGCTCCTCAGATTTAGCCAGAACAATCAAGTCTTCTTCTTGCAGTTTCGCCTTGCCATTCAGAGATAATCTGTGGATGCTGTTCATGGAGCAGAATGGAATCAACCTGGGTTTTGAATCATTGTCAATTACTCCGAAATGGAGCGCACAGTTTTGAACCCTATCGAGATCGAAATTGTAGGGATCCATGAAATGCATAATCCCGACGGTAAGCCACGTCCCCGGCAGCCAGTTTGTGAGCATGGAGGTAATTGACTTGGAGCTTCTGGCCGTCAGCAGCTTGGGCATAAGCTTGAACCATAGCTTGGGACTGATATACATTATCGAGCTAGTCAGCAGAGCCCACATCATGCTCGGTCTAGACCATTTACGCTCGAACCCATTGCGCATTTTGTTATAGAGCTTTTCATTATTTATATAGCGTGGCACAGGGACCAGCTTTCCTTTTTGGTAATCCACAATAGTTATCAGCCCGCAGTGGGGATGTACGCAGAAATCTTGGTTCTGACCGCCCTTGGTAAACATTCTTGCCAGCGTCTGACTCATCGGTAGAGTGAAGAAATCATCCTTTTTGACTTCACCTTTGGTCTGCTCCTCGGCCAGCCTCATAACGTCCGAGTTAGTTATCCTCATTTCCTTCAGCTTAGTTGTGTCTATCCGGCCCGAAAAGCTGACCGGCTGAAACACCAGGAACTTGATAATATCAGAGTTTTCAGCGGCGAACCTTATCATATCGCCGACCTGATGGTCATTGATTCCTTTTGCCACTGTGGGTATGAGTGCGATCTTGTTATAGCCTATCTTTCTGGCGTTCTCCAAAACCTTCTGCTTCACAGGCCATAGGTCGAGGCCCCTTGCTTTTATATATGGCTCGGGTGTCACACCGTCGAATTGCAGGTACAGCCATGCTTCAAGGTCGCGGATTTTCTTAAAATAATCAATATCCTTAGCCAACCTCAGCCCATTGGTCATAATAAGTACATAATCATAGCCGAGGTCTTTCTGCATCTGTATTATCTCTGGCAAATCGTCTCTGAGCGTGGGCTCTCCGCCGCTGTTCCCGACCCCTCTTACTCTAAGCGGATGGTTTATCTCCTGAGCGTATTCCAGGATCGATTTTATCTGCTCCTTGCTCAAGTCTCCAGAACCGTTTTTCTCACCTGCCTGTGCGAAACAAATCGGGCACTTTAGATTGCATCTATTGGTTATCTCTATAATCAACAGGGTAGTATGAGTCATGTGGTTTTGACACAGGCCGCAGTCCCGGGGACAGCCCACTTTCGGTTCCCTCCCCCTGAATAATCCGATACCACGGTCTCGATACTGCTCTGCTCTCAGGTATTCCTTGTAGTCGCTCCAGTACACATCCTCAAAGCTTCCATGGTCAGGGCAGCTTTTCCTGATCGTGACTTGACCGTCGACTTCCCACAGTTCGGCGTCCAGGACTCTCAGATCTTCCGGACAAAGGGATTTTGTTTTTTTAAGTAGTTGCATCTGACTCACCTACACAGAATTTGTGGTCACATCTCCTGCCTGCCCTCAAGGGCATGGGTGAGTGTAACTTCATCGGCATATTCTAGATCGCCACCTACAGGTAGGCCGCGAGCGAGTCTGGTAAGACGGATACCGAAAGGTGAGAGCAACCTTTGCAGGTACATCGCTGTTGCCTCACCCTCAAGGTTTGGATTGGTGGCCAGGATAACCTCTTTTACGGAACCTTTTTTGAGTCGCTGCAAAAGCTCCTTTATCTTAAGGTCGTCAGGGCCGATTCCGTCCATGGGAGAAAGCACACCGTGAAGCACATGGTAGAGTCCCTTGAATCGGCCTGTGCGCTCCAGAGCCAGGATGTCCAGCGGCTCTTTAACGACACATATGATGCTATGGTCTCGCTCCTTGCTGGCGCATATAGCACATGGATTAGAGTCGGTAATGTTCTGGCATGAGGAACAAAGGACAGTTTTCTCTTTGACCGCAATTATTGCCTCGGCTAGAGCTCGTGCCTCAGCTTCAGGTATGCGCAGCAAGTGGTAGGTGAGCCGTGCTGCGCTCTTAGGCCCGATTCCCGGCAGCTTGCCTAACTCCTCAATCAAACGGGAGACCGGCTCTGCAGCAGGCACATATCCGACTCTCAACTCTCCAAATCCTTCCCAGATATAATGTAGTACTGTTCAAAAATTTAGGGCATGCCTGGGATCTTAAGCCCTCCTGTTATGGCACCAAGCTGGCTGGCAGCCAGCTCCTTAGACTTCTCCAGCCCTTCGTTTATGGCAGCCATTACCAGGTCTTCGAGCATACTCACATCCTTGGGGTCGACGGCTTCAGGAGAGATTTTGATGGAAATTATCTTCTGCTGCCCGCTGACCACCACTGTCACCGCGCCGCCGCCGGAGCTGGCCTGCACTGTAGCCTTCTCTAGCTCCTCCTGAGCCTTGGCCAATTTAGCCTGTAACTGCTGTGCCTGGCGCAAAATCGCTTTATTCATCATGTTTGTGCTCCTCGTCGATAATCCGGGCTCCCATCTCCAAGGCTGCATTCACCACAGGATTGCGTGCCCGCTGTTGCGATTTGGTTTCCTTGGGAGTAAGAACGCAGCGCACATTATAGTGAGTGCCGAAGACATCGCGGAGTTTATCCTCCACCAGATGGCGATATTTCGGGTCCTCTATCTTACTTCTATGGAAATCGTGGTAGAAACCCAGTACCAGGGTATCACCTTCGAGAGCCACTGCCTCGCAAGCCTTCCTCAACAGGGCATCCAGAGTTCCAGCGGAGCCTGCACCTCGACAGGCGTTGATGAAATCGCTCCAGCGCTGGCGAATCTGTTCTATATTCTGAGGAGGGGGTTGTTTGGCAGCCGCAGCGACTTTGGTCGCCGGCACTTCAGTGGTTACAGGTGGAACGATAACACGTTCTTTGATAACCTCCACTTTCTGAGGCTGGACTGTGCTTGTTGCTGTCTCCACTTCCGCTTTCTTCTCAGGCAGGGCCTTCTTTGGTTTCTCAGCAGCGGCCAGGGATGAATCAACGAGGGCAAGCTCTAAGGGCAAAGTGGACTGCGGGTCTGCGCGGAAATCAGCCTGAGTGAATAGCCTGATTATCTTTGATAGCTCCCCCAGGGAAATGTGTGATACGAGTTGCTTAATCTCTTTGATTGTGTCGGCGGGAAGGTCGTCGGTATCTCCGGCACCTGACTTGACCAGCAGCATATCTCTTAGATAGTCTACCAGTCCTCGGTTGAATTGACGGAGGTCGACTCCATCGACAGCAACGTTATTTATAACCGTCAGTCCGCTGGCGACATCCTTCTTCAAAATGTGCTCCGCAAGTTGGCGAATGCGCATATCGCCGCTTATACCCAGCTCAGATTGAGCCTGCTCAAAGCTTATATTTGAACCGTGATAAAGGACAAGCTGCTCCAGCAGGTTCTCAGCATCTCGAAGGCTGCCGGTGGCAGCCTTGGCGACCAGCGCTAGTGCCTGTGGTTCAATGGTGATGCCTTCATGGCCGCAGATCTCCTTTAATTTGCCTACTACAGCAGCCTGGGGCAAGCGGCGGAAATCGAACCGCTGGCATCTGGAAATGATGGTCGGCGGCACCTTATGTACCTCGGTGGTTGCCAGTATGAAGATTGCATGAGGCGGCGGCTCTTCTAGCGTCTTCAGTAGTGCATTGAATGCCTCTGGAGTTAACATATGGACTTCATCTATTATGTAAACTTTGTATCTCGCAGAATTAGGCACAAATTGTATTTTTTCGCGAAGGTCTCTTATATCATCTATTCCACGTGTTGAGGCGCCGTCGATCTCTACCAAATCGAGCGCCCGACCTTCGCTGAACGCCCGACACATATCGCATGAATTACATGGCTCTCCCTTCCCGTTGGTAAGGCAGTTGAGAGCTTTTGCCAGAATCCTGCCTGTGCTGGTCTTTCCTGTGCCGCGCGGGCCGCAGAATAGATAAGCATGAGCGACTCGCCCTGTGGCCAGTGCGTTCGCCAGCGTTCGTGTCACTGGCTCCTGTCCTACCACATCTGCGAGGGTCTGCGGGCGCCACTTACGATAGAAGACCTGTGAAGCCATTTACGTCCTATCACATCCCGGGGTGTATGCTTACGATATTATAGCCCACGACGCCGGGTTGTTCAATCAAGAAGGGTTTTGGGTATAGCACAGCCCGAGATTCGTGTCGCATGAAATTATTCAATTTTGGCTCGCTGACGGGGGTTTCCGGATCAGCTTCGGCTGAACGTAGATTTCAACCTCAAAAAGGGTATAACCCCAGTCCGGGTTAGTTTACACATTCTTCTATTTTTGCCCCGACTACCGAATTTTCCCCTGGATACCGGGGCTTTTAGTCAGTTTCGGCGGAATGAACTCCTCGTGCCTTAAGCACGATCCACCCGGAAAGGATTTTTCCGGTATGTCCACCTCAGGGGCAACGACGCATCAACAATATGGATGCGGCTTATGTCGGCCCTTCGCACCACCGGTACTGACAGATGGAAGTAGTGAGGGGATGTCCCGACTCCCCAGCGTTTCCGGTCTTTCACGGAACCCGCACCACAATATGGTTTTGGGCACAATAATAGAACATTAGTTCTTGCCGTGTCAAGGGGAAGATGTCGCGGGGTAGGTTCACCGCAGAGCGCACGGAGAGCGCAGAGAAAAATTATGGGATTGGAGAAGGGAGAAAATGGTTCACCACCGCGGAGAAAAGGAAGGAATTGGGATATGCAATTTGTAATGAAAGCCTTTATAGAAAATTTTACATAGACTATTGGTTGTGAACTTAACAATTATTATGTTACCTTGAGGTATAATAACGATGATGTAGGGGCGACCGGCCGGTCGCCCTTCTGTGTCATTGCTGCCTCAAACAGAACCCATTGGAGCGCGTCAAGAAACATACTTAATTGCTAGATTCTGCAACTGAGTCTATCTACTTCTTGGGAAGAACAGTGTTCAACAAGATGACAGAATGTTAAGCCAGCTACCTTACTTATAAGATGAATCAGCCGCTCCAAAAACGGGGAGGCCTACATGAAGCGCATACGCATCCCGAAACCAAGAGCTCGAAAAACAACTGTCTTGTTTTGGGCTTCCCATACTTTCTTCGTTGTGAGTCAGCTTTGCAGCTAGTCTTTATGGTATAATACCAGCAAATATGCTTAGGAAGCTGTAAATGGTGTTTCACGTCGCTGAACCTACCCTAAGTCCACAAGTAGCTAAGCTCCTTCAGAGTCTTCTTGGCTGTGAGGTGGCTAGCGAAGGAATTCTTGCTGATAAAAAACAATTTGATTTCTTTTTGATAGTAAATGGCTATAAGATAATCGTTGAACTAAAAATTGGTGGCCTGCAGAAGTTGCCTATCGCTATAGCTCAGGCAGAGGAATATAAGGAAAAAATCGGAGCTTCTGGAGTTATTGCAATTGTATATCCTGAAGAAGCGAGACAAGATGTTACCAAGCCAGAAGATGTGGCATTGATAGCGTCAAATGTACACCCATGGGTAACTGTATTGTGTCCTTTCTTGAAGGAATACTATCCTAAAATTTCCTTGGCTGAATTAGCTATCAACATAAAGGAAAGCCTAGCAAAACCGAAGGCGGCTCCGTCGGTTAGCCTTGTAGTGGAAACCCTGCGTCAATCAGTCACGGGTATTGCATTGGAAATCAAACATAATGCGGGAATAGATAGCCCAATTATCAAGGAGACTGTTGGGTCACTAATTCTTTTCGAAATTCTATCTGAAGATGGAGCTGATACCAACGCCAAAGAGGAAGCTGTAAAGGATATTGTGGCAGACCTTGCCGCATACATTTTGGTAAACCAACTTCTCCTTCATCATATTCTCGCCAACCTTCTCAGTCTGCCAAAACAATTAGCACATGTGAATGCTCCTGTCGAACTCAATTCCTACTTTAAAGAGATTACAGACATTGATTATAAGGCAGTCTATTGCATAGATATAGCATCTAATATTCCCACGAGTGCCACATTTGAGATAAATACCATAATACTCGCTATTCGGGCTATCGAACCCCAGAATTTGAAGCATGACCTGCTTGGCAGAATATTCCATGAGTTTCTTCCCTTGGCAACCAGAAAACGGCTCGGTACTTTCTATACAAGGCCACAAGCTGCGGAAATTCTCGCAGGGCTCGCCATTGACCGTGCTGACGAGAAGGTCATAGACCCTGCTTGTGGCAGTGGGACACTTCTAGTTGCGGCTTATGGTAAGAAGAAATTCACCGGAAAGGGACGACCCCACAAAAAGCTTGTTGAAGAAGAAATCACAGGTGTTGATATCATGCCATTCGCTGCTCATCTTGCCGCCCTCAATCTAACCATGCAATCCCCGATGGAGCCGACTAACAAAACTCGCATCGGTATTGGAAACGCCCTGCATCTTGTCAAAGGTTCAGAAGTCGATAGCCTTACTCAGTGGGTGCAGACATTTGGTGGTGAGGTGACAGGAGCTGACACGGGAGAGCCATTCACCAAAGGAGAGGCATTCAAATTAGAGCCCGTAGATGTAGTAATTATGAATCCGCCGTTTACCAGGAAGGAATCACTAACTCCGCAGATGAAAGGAATAGGTCTTTCACTATTCGGAGAACAAAACTACTGGGCATACTTCATTGCTCTGGCAGATACGCTGCTTAAAAAGCATGGGAAAATAGCCGCCGTTTTGCCACGGGACTTTTTCAAAGGTCAATATAGTAGAGTAGTTAGAGAATATCTCTTCAAGGACGACCGCTATTTCTTGAAATATGTGGTGAAAACAACCAAAGATTGGGCTTTTAGTGAAAATGCGCTCTTTAGGGACTACCTCATAGTTATTCAGAAGGGAGGCACTGACCTCAGAACTGCTTTTATATACCTAAAAAAGAGCGTCTCTGAGATATCTATCGGGCAATCGGCTGGAATACCAATAACCGTCAAATCAATTGAGCATGGAAAGAACTTTGAGGATGGATCCATTGCCATATCGTGGAAAGACCACACAGAGGTTTCATCAAACTCTGGGGATTTGGGCTATCTTGTCACATTTAATACCACTGCAGGTGACAAATTGCTTGAATTCTATCGCAATTGTATTCATAAGGCTGGAGACAAGCTGCTATCTGCAGCAAAGTTTTCGAAGCCGAGCTTTGATGTGATAAGAGGGTTCGAGCACGGTGGCGAAAACTTACAAAGCTTCCTATTTGTCGTTAGACCTATTAACAAAAAGAGACTTACACGTTCCGCTTTAATAATATCGTCGGAAGATGATGAGAACATTGTTGCCATGACTAAAACCGGAAAGACAATCAAGTTTCCTCGCAAATTTTTGAAACCCGGATTAAGGACATCCGCTTATGTGCCCTCCATGGAAATTCATGATTGTAGAGACTATTTTATCGATAAACCCGTCGCAGAATTTAATGACTTCCTGATGTTATCAGGTATTAAGGGACTGGATTTCCCCGCCATGTCAAAGAAAGCAAATAGAAGATTTACGCACCTTGTCCTAAGCAGGCGGTTCGATTTAACTGCGCCAGGTACTCGTCTTCTCTCATTCTATGCAGAAGACAAGGCTGTCCCTGTGGGATTACACTGGTCAATCATCCTTGGCAAGTCGAATTCTAAAGCGCTCTGCGTATGGCTTAATAGCATTTTCTATATAATTGAGGTACTTCTGAGTAACACCGAAACTAGAGGCTCCTTTATGATTATGACAGAGGAGTCAGTGAAGAATTTGCGTATTCCTAACTTTGCGAATGCGGATGTAACCCCACTTCTAAAAGCTTTTGATAAAACACGACACTTTGAGTTTCCACCCATATTTGAGCAATTTGAGAATCCGCCAGAAGCACGGATGGTAATTGACCGGGCGGTACTCAAGGTTATGGGTTACAGTGATAAGAAAGCTGATGCGCTTCTGTCTGATATCTATCAAGCTGTGGCTATTGAATTAAAGAGTTGGTACGAACTAATGCATCAATTTCCCTCAGAAAAGTCTCAGCCAAGCCTTCAAATGCATCTACTCCCCAATCAATAGAGCGGATTGTTCAATTCCCAAAATTAGGATGCCTCAAACCAAGTGCCTTCAGAGCGCTTCTGTACCTGAGTAGTCTTAGATTGTCAGACAGGTTTATCCACTTCTGCCCCCCCCTCGCTCTTACCTCTACCTCAAGGGGCGAGAAGATTTTGGGCGAGGCAACCTCGCCCCTACGGATAAATGGGCACAATGCCTTGTGCCCCTACACTGCTTGGAGCGGGTGCTCCAAGCTACCCATCTGTAAATCCCCCTCACTCTTATCTCTCCCGCCAGGGGAGAGAGGATTGGGCACGGGGGACGAGATTCTTCGCCAAGGCTCAGAATGACACAAGGCACGGAGGGCGCACAAGCATGTTCATGAAATGGAAGTATATCAAATTCCGTTATGTTGTTTTGATGGCATCCAGTACCCTGGCTTCTATAGCCCTCATCTTCTGCGCTTGCTCGGGAAGCTCGTGGTCATAGCCCAATAGATGTAACACTATCCTGCGGAGAGACGAAGCGCTCATCTTTTGTGCTCCGTTCAGAAAGCGCGAACGCTATGACATCGGTGGTCTTATCCACACTTCTATAGGTTTGATTAAATTTGTGGACAGTTTCATCGCCGGCAAACGCCTTACATCGATTTATTTAAGAATTTATCAATTCTATTAGCGGCATTTTCGCGTATATTATAGTAGTAAAAGTAATAATCAAAGCCATGATACACTCCTCTACCCATCGATGGAGCCAGTTCATATATCATGTCCTCATCTGCGGTGGTGCAGATCAGTACGCCCTGCGCTTTGTCGATCCTGGCATCGGCATACTGCGGCACCTGCGAAAATTTCAGCGTTACCGGGTCCGGCATATAAGACCCCAGCCCTTGACCGGTGGTGGCCAGAGTTTCATCTCTCGTCCAGGTTATGGGATTTATGACCTCGCCCACCAGGCCGCTCAGGACCGGATTGGCTCCAGGAGCGACGTCGGGGGCCTGGGTATTGTAGGAAATTATCACCCCCGTGTCGTCCGGCCCCGTAGCGAACTTCAAAAACGGATTTTCAGCCAGATACTCGGCAGTGACGGGGAAGCCGATAACGTAAGCCGCAACCATATTTTTAAGCACGTCGGGATGGTCTTTCATGTATACGGACAACAGGTTGATCAGCACATTCGATCCTTGAGAATGACCGGCCAAAATAAACGGACGGCCGTTATTGTAGTGCCGGATATAATAATCGAAGGCCGCCACGGCGTCCGTTGTGGGTATGCCGGCACAAATCTCTAATCGATCGACCGGTGACAGGTTATTTTGCCGATAATACGGGGCATAAATATTGGCTACCGTGGCAAAGGCAGAAGCCTGGGTAGCTATGGATAAAGGTGCTCGGGTTCTCAAAGAAGGCTCATCGATCGCACAAATCGTGGGATAGGGGTCGCTGTTGGTCCAGGCGGTCGGAATCAGGAAAAATACATCTACCTTTTTATCGATCACGGAAGGCAGCGCCACCCAGTTTTCAGGTTTTGAGTAGTCGACGGCCGTTGCAGTGGGTGTTGGAATAGCCGTATTCGTAGTGGAAACCGTACCATTATTTCCACAGGCTGTCAAGGGGATACCTAAAAGAATTACCAGGAGCAAAAGCTGATAGAATATTTTCGGCATACGTTCCTCGTTTGGAAAAAACTAAAAATCGGGTTCTCCACCTTCATTAGCTTCAGTATAAGTGCATCGATGCTAAACATCAATATTACTATTGTTTATTCGTAAATAGTAAATTCTGATGGAAACCGTTTTATCGAGGCTGGATTCCGACTTCCGCCAGAATGGATGTGCCGGGGAGTGCTGAGATAGGCACCTGATCCGGTCCTGGCCTATACTTCGATGGCATCCAGGACCTGGGACTCCATAGCTCTCATCTTTTCCCCTTGCTCCTGAAGCTCGTGGTCGTATCCTAATAGATGCAACACACCATGAGCAACCAGAAGAGCCAGCTCTCTCTCCAGGGGATGCCGTTGTTCTTCAGCTTGTCTCTTTGCCTGAGGATAGGAGATAATTACCTCTCCCAGGTGAATGACGTCATCGGGCGGCGTGATGAAAGGCTCAGCATTCGCGCCTCGTTCGGAGAGAGCGAACGCTATGACATCGGTTGTACTATCCACGTTGCGGTAGCTTCGATTGAGTTCGTGCACGGTGTCATCATTGGCAATGACCAGTCCCAGCTCTACCGGTGAGCTTATGCCTGTGTAGACAAGGGTGAGCTTCACAGCTTGTCTGAGCCACACCTTCGAAACAAGGCCAACGAATGGCTCTTCAATCCGTATGCTCAACTGAATCTTCAGCATTACCTTTACTCCGGCCAAATCATAACGCGGCAGCAACAAGCAGGCAAGTACAGGCTTTAAAGCAATTCCTAAGGCGGCCTTCGGGTGATGGCTAAGGCGAGAACACGGTGACTGCGACCTCGGCCAGCCTAAGCACAAACCAGGGATAAATACCAAGGAGAAGAACGCCAAGGGACGTGATACCCAAAGCGGCCTGCAAGGGAATGGAGGAAGCGACTGCTTCTTCGGATGGCGCTTTCTCAGTGTACATTACCTTGACTACTCTTAGATAGTAATATGCGGAGATGACGGAATTGATGACAGCTATGATTACCAGCCACAGCAGGTTATGTTGTATCGCAGCATTGAATATGTAGAACTTCGCTATGAACCCTCCTGTAGGCGGGATGCCGATTAGAGAAACCAGACATATTGTCAGAACCAGAGCCAGCAGAGGCGCTCTCCGGGCCATGCCCGCATAGTCAGCGATTTCGTCGCTATCGGTTTTGTTGGAGATGGCAATTATGGCAATGAAAGCGCCCAGATTCGCCAGGGCATAAGTGGCCAGGAAGAATAGCACACCGCTCGTACCGAGAGAGCCAACAGCAGCCA
>Ga0315281_10012253_pt1 | contig 11705 bp, 15 predicted proteins | sample YL17G07_0_MG_FD_204540 | JGI IMG/M metagenome (GOLD analysis project Ga0315281, IMG submission 204540) | Sediment microbial communities from Yellowstone Lake, YNP, Wyoming, USA - YL17G07_0 | ecosystem: Environmental > Aquatic > Freshwater > Lake > Sediment | place: USA: Wyoming | collected... | reverse complement strand
CGGTGATCGTGACGACGTCGCCGGTGATGAGCCCGTGCGCGACGCTCGTGATCTTGATCGGGCTCGAGGTGTCGGTGCCGGTGATGGCGGGCACCACCTGGGTGAGCCCGCGGATGGTGCCCGCCGTCGCCGTGGTCGCGCGCATCGCCAGCACGGTGCCGCCGTTCTGGATCGTCAGCGCCGCCGCCTCGACGAGCGGCCCCGAGGTGAACTGCGAGAGCAGCGTCTGCAGGCTCCGCGTCGCGACGATGCCCGCGATGACGCCCGCGGTCGCCACGCCGATCACCACCTGCACGGTGCTGGCGGGCACGACGACGACGCCGGCCGCACCGTCGAGGATCGTGATTTCTACATCGCCCGTCGTCGTCATGGTCGCTCCCTATCCGGTGCAGGACACCTCCGGCGGGGTGATACCGTCGGAGGGCTGAAGGATGGTGGTCGGATCTGCCGCGGTGCCTTCCGGCACGTAGTCGAGCGCCCGGTCGAGCACGGGGATCCCGAGGCCGATCTGAAACACGTACTCGCGGCCGGCTACGACGAGCTGCGAGGTCGCCTCGGTGGCCGAGGGCCAGCGCCCGTCGCCGAGCTCGTAGGTGCCCGCGGTGAGCAGGTGCGTCGACTGGATCACCTGCTGGTAGAGCACCTGCGTGGCGTCGTAGTCGCGCGCCGGGTCGGGCGGCGTCGCCTGCCCCCAGCAGTGGACCTCGAGCAGGATGCGGTCGGTGGCGATGGTCCGCTGCGACCACTCGCGCAAGAGCTCCGCGGTGGGCGGGCCGCCGGCGATGCGCCGGTTGTAGGCCGACTTCGCGCCGAAGCGAGAGCCGGTCGGGACCACCACGATGCGCGGCGGGGCGCTCTGCTCGAAAATGTGCTCGCGCCCGATCAGGATCGCGCCGTCGGTGAGCGCGCCCGTGACCGTGCCGCCGCCGGTGTACGCCCCGGAGCCAGCGAGCGGAGCCACGTAGCCCGAGGCCTCGTCAACCGCCGAGAGGGCCACGTGGGTGGCATCGATGGGGGTCGCGACGAGACCCTGAGGAACGCCGCGCGCGTCGATGCCGTTCGCCGCCGTGTTGCCGGTGACGCCGGCGACGATGACGTGAGTCGGCCGGAGGTAATTGTGGGGGGCCGCCGTCTCGAGAACGATCGGCGTGGCGTTCGTCGCGCCCACGATCGCAAGCGCGGCGAGCCCGTAGCCCGCCGTCACCAGGCCGCGGACCACGTCGAGCGAGAGGCGCTCGATCACGGCGACGATGCCGGGCATGTCAGGTGCCCCCCATCGTGCGGGTGAACTCGCCGCGCGCCGCCGCGTCGACGAGCTGCAGGGCGCTCGGGGGCGCGGGCACACCGATCGGAAGGCGCGAGGGGTGCCCCGGGTCGAAGGCGACGCCGGCGGCGCTCGGACGCGCGGTCAGGTGCGGCGCCCAGCCGTTGCCCATGCCGGGCGCGAGCTGGGCCTTGACCGCCTGCTCGACATGCGGCGCCACCGCGGCCGCGGTCCGCCGAGGCAAGGTCTCGAGCTGCTCGACCTGCGCCTGCCAGGCCGCCAGCGCTGCGAAGTCGCCGGTGAGCATCACCAGCCTCGATTCGTGGCGACGCGCCCGTTCTGGGTGACCACCGAGCTCGAGGTGACGAACGGCTGGTCGTACGTGGGCGACTGCGCGGCGCTCGGGGTGACGTTCGGGTGAGCGGCTTTCCGCTGCACGTTCCCGAGCCACGCGAGCGCCTGCTGGTAGCGCGACGCCAGGTTGATGTCGGCGCCGCTGGCCGGGTTGAAGCCGCGCACGGCGAGCGCCTTGTAGGCCGCGATCACGCACACGGCCTCGGTGACCTCGGGGCCCCACGCGAGCAAGGGCAGGTCGTAGCGCCCCCGGAAGTACGAGTCCGCCAGCGAGCTCGCGTTGTCCAGCGCTGCCTGCTGCTGGACGAGCGTGAGGGTGCCGAGGGCCGTCGCGGGGAGGCCCGAGGTCACCAGGTCGCTGGGGGACGCGTACGAGCTCATCTCAGGTCAGACGATGCCGGAGCGCGAGGAGAGGAACGGCAGGCCCCACACGGCGACGCCGCGGGCCTCGGCTCCCCACACGAACGAGTGCTGGTCGAACACCACCGGATCGGCGGGGTCCATGCGCGGGATCATCACCGGCGCCTGGCGCAGCACCCAGCCGAAGGGCTTGATGGGCCACTTCGAAGCGAGCAGGTAGAACGCGGTCGGCTGCGACGCGAAGTCGGGCACGATCATCAGGTCGGTGGAGCCCTTGAGCGGGTTCTCCATCGCGCCGACGAAGGGCGCGTTGGCGCCCGAGCCCGAGCCGAGCGGGCCGAGCTGCGGGGGCGCGAAGAACTGCGACTGCAGGAGGGTCTTCGCGGCCGCCGAGAGCTGGGGGGGCGCCGCCGTCAGGTCCGCGAGCAGGCCCATGGCCTCGTTGCTCTCGTTCTTGCGGGTCGCCATGTCCTCCCAGATCGTGTTGTAGGCGTTCGTCGAGAAGGTCCCGCCCACGGTCACGCCGTTCACCACGACGCCGGCGGTGCCGTAGTCGTTGGGGTACGTGCCCTTCGCCGCGTCCCAGAAGTCGACGGGGTGCGCCGCGTTCCAGTGTGTGATGCCGTCGGTGCCGATCTGCGGCGCGCCCGCGTACGTCAGATTCCCCTGCAGCAGGTCGCGGACGTTGTAGTCCGGCCACTTCGCCGCCTGCTGGCCGATGTGTTTGGCGAGCGGGTAGTAGATGCCGTGCTGGTCGTCGGCCATCTTGAACTTGTCGATGGTCCAGGTGCCCTCGAAGTTCTTGATGGTCGCCGAGTAGGTCTGCGGCGCCGGGGTCCGCGTGATGCGCGGCCCCTGCCACTCCCGCAGCTTGTCGAGCATACCGAGCCAGCCCATCAGCCACGTCTCGGAGTTCGACGGGTAGGTCGTGGCGATCTGGTCGTGCCACGGCTTCGCGAGCTGGAAGGCCTCCGAGTAGAGGGTATCCAGCGTCGTGAAGAAGACGTTCAGATTGGCGGGCGTGATCAGCATCGTCGTCCCTCAGGCCTGGTTGATGACGGTCCAGTGGAGCGTCGAGATGTCGGCCACGTTGATGGTCCCGGCGCCCACGGTCGCCTCGACGATCACCGCCGCGGTGCCGCGCACGCCGGCGGTGATGCCCGTCGCGCCGCCGGTGGTCGGGTGGTACCCGCCCACGGTGAGCGTGCTCGTGTTGGCGATCTTGCGGGTCAGCGCGACCTGCGAGTTCGCCGAGAAGATGGGCACCGTCGAGATGGTGAAGGTGCCGGCCACGAGGGCCGTCGCCCCGCTCACCTCCTCGGGGTAGAGCTTGGGGTCGGTCGTGCCGACCACGAAGCTTGCGGCCGCGAGGAGTGCGCGCCACCGCGTGTTCTTGAAGACCGTCCCCTCGCCGCCGATCGCGATCGCGACGCCGGTCTTGAGGGTCGTCCCGGTGGACCACCAGTCGGGGCGCGTGAGCGGCGCGACGCCGGCGGCGACCGTGCCCACGACGTAGGGCCCGTTCGCTTCGGGCGCCGTCTGCTCGGCGAGCACCACGACATCGCCGGCGACGTTGGTCACGCCGTCGTTACCGGCCACCGTGAAGGCGGCGAGGCTTGCAACGTTGCCGGCCGCCGCGATGTTGCGCGCGCGAAAGGCGCTCGAGGCCGAGGCGAGCAGCGGGTTCGCCTGGTAGGGCGAGGCCATCCCGAAGCCGACCCCGATCTTGCCGGTCTCCTCGCCGGAGATCCCGATCGCGAGGATGACGCCGGCGAGCGGGAGGGTCCCCGCCGCGTCGCCGATGCCGACCGTGTTGTCGTCGATCGCGAAGCAGTACTTCCCGACGTCGGCCGCCGAGATGGCCTGCGCGCCGGCGCCGTTGTTCAGATAGAACGCGCCCGAATGAACGAGCAGCGGGGGATTGGTCACGCCGGCGACGGCGCCCTGAGTGACCGTGCGCTCGCACCGCCCCCAGACCCGCAGCGCGCTGTTCGCGCTCGCGGGCACCGCGTTGCCGGCCGCGTTGGTCGCGACCATCGTGCCCGCGTAGAGGGTCGTGCTGGCCTCGACCGGGAACGTCAGATGGCGCGGGTAGACCGCCTCCGGCGTGTCGACCTGGTCGCTCTTGATGTCCTTGGTGGCTGCGCTCATGTCCGCTCTCCGCTCAGTGGCTCGGGGTGGGGGTCTTGCCGTTCGCCTTCGAGCGAGCGAGCACGGTCTCCTGGAATTTCTTCGCCTCGGCGGGGCTCATGCCCGCGGTCGCGTCGGCGAGGATCTTCTGCTGGTCGGCGCTCATGCCGCCGATCGGGTTCCCGTCGGCGTCCGCGCGTGGCACGAAGGCCTCGCCGCTCGCCGTGGTCCGGTGCAGCTTCGGCAGGGCCGCGAGGTGGGCCTTCAGCCACTTCGTCCCCTGCTTCTGGCCCTCGGTTCGCAGCGTCTCCGCGTGCGCCTTGCCGACGATTCGGCCGGCAGTCTTCGCGCTGTCGATCAGCGCGTCGACACGAACTTTGCGGCTGCTGGCCTCGAGCGAGGCGAGGCGCGCCTCGAGCTTCGAGACCGAAGCGAGCTTCGAGCCCAGCGCGGCGAGCGCGCCGAACGCGCCCTTGATGCTCTTCTGCCCGGTCGCCTGCTTCACGACGCGCAGGAGACGGTGGGGCGTGTAGAGGCCAGGGCCCGAGGCCTTGGAGCGGTAGGGCTTCGCGAGCGCCTTCTCCTCTTCCTCTTCCTCCTCTTCCTCCTCCTCGGATTCGGACTTGGAACCGGTCGAGTCGGCCTCGGAGTCGACGGACTCTTCCTCCTCCTCTTCGGACTCGGCTTCCTCCTCCTCCTCTTCCTCTTCCTCCTCTTCCTCCTCGGCGGAGCCCTTGCCCTTGCGCTCCTCCTCCTCCTCTTCCTCTTCCTCTTCCTCGACGATCTTCTCGTACTTCTCCTTGGTCATCTTGGCCTTCGCCGCCGCCAGGGCGTCGTCGGCCGAGATCTTCGCGCGGAGAGTGAGCTCGGTCTGCTTGAGCGCAGCCTTCTTCGCCTCGGGGGTCTTCGCCTCCGCGAATGCCGCGCTGGCCTTCTTCGCCTCGGCCTTCGCCGCCTTCGCCGCCTTGATGAGCTTGAGGATCTTCATGTGCGCCTTCGGAAGGGAGGTTCGTTCTACGTTTGCAGAACTAGCAGAACTAATAGCACCGATCGAGCTGCGAACGAACGCAAGAAATTTCGGCCACCCGGCCACCCCATCAGCAAGCCCGGCCTTAACCGCGTCGACGCCGCTAAAAACCGCGGCCTGGAGCTTCTGCACCGCCTCGGGACTCATGCCGCGCGCGCGCGCCACCGCGCTGAAGAACAGCCCGCCGAGGAAGTCGACCTTGGCCTGCGCCACCTCGAGCACGGCGTCGTCGACCGGCTGGCCCGGGTGCAGGTCCGCCTTCCGCTCACCCGTGACCACGTAACGGACCGCGATCCCCGCGCGCTTCAGGGCTTCGGTCTCGTCGATGGTGCACAGGATCACGCCGACCGAGCCCACCTGGCCGGCCTCGGGCAACCACACCTCGTCGCACGCGCTGGCCAGGTGGTACGCGGCGCTGCACGCCATCTCATCCGCGTACGCGTAGATCGGCTTCCCGTGGGTCTTGCGCGCGCGCCGGATCGCCTTGTGCGCCTCCCCCATTCCCGCGGCGACACCGCCGGGCGAGTCGAGCTTGAGCACGAGGGCCTGCACGGTGGGATCCTTCAGCGCGCAGTCGATCGCCGAAATCAAGCCCTCGTACGACTGCCACCAGCCCGAGTCGTGGTGCTCGAGCGGGCCGTTGATGCAGAGAACAGCGATGCCGTCGACCACTGCGTCGGGGTCGTGGCAAAGCGAGCCCGGCACGTCGAACCAACCATAGGCGCCGGGGCCCGGTCCAGCCGCGCCGGCGAACCTCCGGTCCATCGCGATGGCCTCGAAGGTGGCGGGGGTCTCGCGGAAGGCCGCGCGCTTGGGCTTCTTGATGTTCATGCTCTCCGACTCCTCGGGCGGCGCGCGCGCGCGTGCTCGGCCTCTGCGATGGCCATCGCCTCGAGCAGCTCGGCCTGGTCCTCGGTGGCGATGCGAACGCGGGGCGCCTCGACGCGCCCACCCGCCGCCGGATCAAACCGGATGGCGCGCGCCGAGCTCCCGCTCTCGCGACGCCGCTCTTCCTTCTCGAGTTTGGCCTTGCGCTTCTCCTCGTCGCGGTCCGGCTTCACCGGCGGCGCGCCGCCGGGCGCGGGGGGCGCCACGTCGAGCAGCTCGCCGAGGTCGAGGCCGAAGTCCTTCGCCAGCTTTTCGAGGTCGCGCGGCGCCTTGCCGGCGTTCCGCAGCGCGAAGATCGCCTGCGCGAACTGCATGAGGGTCTGCACCGCGGTGAGGTTGTCCTCGTACGGCTGCACGTTCCAGATCACGCGCGGCGCCAGGTCCGCGTTTCCAAAGTTCATCGCGGCGAACGGCCTGGCGAGCTGCATGTAGATCGTGCCCGCGAGGGCGCGCGCGTCGGACTCGAGCAGCGATTGCCGCACGTCGGCGTGCACACGAGCCGCCGCGAAGCTGCCCTCTTTGACCTCGGTGGTGAGGTTCTGCGCGAGCAACGCGAGGGTGATCTCCGTGTCGCACTGGGTGATGAGTTTCTGGAAGCCCTCCCAGCTCGCGTCGCTCGCCTCGAGCAGGTCGACCTCGTAATTCGTGCCCGGGGTCACGCCCTGGGGGAGGTGCAGCACCGTCTCCTGCCCGAGCGTCGCGAGCGAGGCGCGCCACCGCGCCTGGAGCACGGGATCGCCCGCCGCCGGGCTCTTCGCGCGGATCATCGGGAGGCCATGGCGCTCCGAGTACCGGGCCCAATCGCGCAGCGCGTAGTTTCTGGCGAGCCACCAGGGAGCAATCGCGCGCACGGCGCCCCGCATCCAGCCGCGGTACTCGCCGTGGGGCGCGTGCAGCACCCAGTGGCCGTCGCCGGGCAGGATAGGCGTCTGCCCATCCATGGTGATCGCCACGTAGCACCGGAAGATCCAGTGGTAGTAGGTGTAGCGAGGATGCCACGGCCGCATGTGCGGGATGGCATACTCGCCACCCGTGTCCCAGAGGATCTGCGCCGGCCCGAAGCCGAGCATCGTCGCCCACTGCTGCAGCTCGCCGAGGATCGGCTCGGCGGCCATCGTGGGCCACGCGTCGACGAACGCATCGCGGCACTCTCGCGCCAGGTCGCTGTCGCGATAGCGTCGAGGCAGGAGGAAGTCGACGGGCCGGCCAAGGATGCCGCCGGTGCGCGACGCCATCGCGGCCTGCACCCGCGAGTCCCCCACGATCGAGTCGACGAGCTGGGCGGGGCGATCGAAGAGCCCGATCACCAAGTCGTTGTAGGCCGCGCGCGTCGCCGTGACGTCCCACCCAGTGGCGATCGTGACGAGCGGGATCTCGCGCGTGACGGCCTGCGCCTGCGCCTTGAGGTCGACGCCCAGGAGCGGGTCCTTGGGCGGCTGCCAAGCCGGGTCGTCTTTGGGCGCGACCGCGCGGCCGAGGGCGTCGGTCAGCAGCTGGCCGGGGGTCGCGCCGTTGGGCTCGGCCATCTCACCGCCTGTCCTTCTGCTGCTGCGTCGCCGCGGTGATCTTGATGTCGAGCTCGGAGAGGTGCGCGTTGACGCTGACGCCCTGGCCGCGGATCTCCGCCTTTATCTCGGCGAGCGTTCCCTTGATCTCCTCGAGCTGCGCGCGTCGGGTGCCGTCGGACACCTCGAGCGCACCAAGCCGCGAGTCACGCGCCTGGAGCTTGGCGTCGATCTCGTTGATGCGACTGCTCATCGAGGTCAGCCACGCGCCGCCGCCGGCGAGCAGGACCCCCGATACGAGGATCACCACCCACGAAGGGATCGGCACCTCAGCGCGACGCGACTCTTTGGCCTCGTCAGTCATTTCTGCGCCGCTGCTTCCTTGGGGTCTCGCGGCAAGTAGAAAAAGCAGGTGCCGAGCGACCGCCCTTCGTTCTTCGGGCCGGGCTCGTCGACCTTCACCGGCCCGACCATGGGCGAGTCCAGCTCGTCCCCGATGGACAGGAAAACGAACACTTCGAGCGTCCCGTCCTCGTTGATCCGGGCAACCTTCGCGGGCCGAAACTCGCCGGCCCGTTTGCCGGTCGGGAGCGCGTACCAGATGTCTTCGCCGACTTGGGTTTGCATGTCGCCTCAGGTGGTGGGCCGGTTGGGTTGCATGGTCCCGATACCTGCGTTCATGGCCCAGCCCGTGGCCGGATAGCCGTCCCCGAACCCCGCACCCCCGGAGTAGTACAGCCCAGGGTCGACGCAAACCAGCCCATCCCCTACGTGGAAACAAGGCCCGTCGCCGCCAGCCCCCGGATCGGAGCCAGGGAATTTGAGCCCATTCCCGATCGTGTTCGTGAACCCGGTCAGTTCCTGCCCCGACATGTCACAGCAAGAGACCGTAAAGAGCTCGTTCAGGGGTACAGAGATCGGGGTCCCGTACGTGACAGGAACAAGGCCCGTCGCCGTGACCAGGATATCAACATACGTGACCCGGGTTCCGGTCTTGTCCCAATGGGAGCAGCGGATCGTGCGGTTCGTTCCGGAGTGCTTCCACACGAACGAGAAACCATCGATCGGTCTGGCCGCGCCACTGGGTGGCCCCGAGAGGAAACAGCGGGAGCCGATGGCGGTTCCTCCGGCCTGATTGAAAAGGCTGGTCGCCACGAGGGCCAGGCCCGGAATCGAGAACAGCCGCGTGGCCCCGTCTGCGCCGGTGGCGCCTGCCGGGCCGATCGGTCCGCGAGGCCCGGGCGCGCTCCTCACGAGGCCACCCACCCGACAACGGCCGCGGCCGCCGCGGTGACCACGAAGACGAGCGAGGGGTCGTTGCTGACGACGACCGATGCGCCGGGCAAGAGCGGGTACCCGGTGGCGATCGTAACCGCCGCCGAGCTCCCCACGAACACCGTCACCGCCCCGGTGTTCGTGAGGAGGATCCCGCCGTCGTACGGGCCCGAGCTCGGACCCAGCGCGAGGGCCGCGGCGCCGGCGGTCTGCTGGCCGGTCGCGAACGCCGCCGGCGCCACCGAGGTGATGTCGCGCACCCAGAGCACGCGATCGCTCCGCGCGATGAGCTCGACCTGGGCCTTATCGTCCGGCACCGCGGCGGCGACCGGGACCGGAATCTCTTTGACCTTGACAACGAGCAGACCGCCCATGCCCCAGACGGTAGCACGAGTTCTACGTTTGCAGAACTAGCAGAACGGAACTGCCCGACCTTACTCGTCGGTCTTGGGCTCGGGGGGCGCGATGAGCCCCACGACGCCGGAGGCCTTGTCCTTCGGGTCGACGAGGTCGTTGCTCCAGAGTCCGTACACGTGGGCCTGCTGGACGCGGTCCATCTCGTGGGGTGCGGGGTGGTCCATCCGCATCGCCCGCTCGTCGGGCCAGCTCTTGCCCTCGCAGGCGTGGTGCAGGCACACGAAGACCACCTTCGCGTTCAGCACCTCGCGGCGGTCGCGCGCCTTCACCTGCGCGCGGACCGCGGGGCCATCCTTGGGTCGCAGGGTCAGCATGTGGTCCGAGCCGGCCAGCATGCGCAGCATCCCCGTGCGCTTGGTCACCGCGGGGCCTTGGATCGTGGGGCGCACCGCGCCCGGAATACCCATCATCGTCGTGTCTCCTCGTTGGTGGGCCTCGCGGGCCCTGTCTCTCCGACCGTCGGGCGAACGTCGAGCGCCAGGGCGCTTCGCCGCTCGCTCTCGAGCATGTTGTGCGCGGCCTGGTACGAAAGGCCCGGGTTCGCCGCCATCATCGCCCGGATTCTCTGCTTCCTCTTGTCGCTCATCCCAGCCTCATCATCTCGCGCTCGTCGCACGGGTCCACATCGCGGAACCGCTCGGACTCCGACACCAGCGTCAGAGTGCCAATCGGCCGACGCGTCGGCCCGTGCACGATGTACCCGTCGATCTTCCGCCCACCGGTGAGCGCGCCGCCGGCGCCGGCGACCGTCGAGCCCACGCCACGCGCCGAGCTCGGCAGGTCGAAGTAGAACGAGCAGGGGTCGAGCCCGAACTGCCGACACAGCGTCGCGTGCTCCCAGTCGATGAGCGGGCGCCACCGCGTTTGCACGGCTCCGCCCTGCTGAAAGTTGGCTCGCAAAAGTTTTCTACCGCTCACCGCTCACCTCCATCGCCCCGGCGTTCCGAACTGGAACGCGGCCGGGTTCTGCACCGAGGGGCCCACCGCAACCGCGCCGAGGGGAGCCGGCCCGATCCTCCCCTCGGGCATCGGGTCAGTCACGGCGGTCGCCGAGCGCAGCAGGTCCACCGCACCGTGCACGCACGCATCGGCCCTGTCCCGCTTTGGCCCCTCGGCGTCGTCGAGCTCCTGGAGCTGACGCGTCAATGCGCCCAGGCCGGCGAGCAGGTGAAACCTACCCGCCGCCGCCGCCGCGCGCACGGGGGCCGCGCGCTGGCCCTTCCCCACCGAGGCGAACACCGTCCGCACCTCGTACGTGGCGATCCCCGAGCCGCCTTCCTCGAGCCGCTGGTTCTTCTCGGCGAGCTCGAGCAGCGCCGGACCCATATTTCCGCCCTTGTTCGTCTCGATACCGAGATACACGTGAGCCCACGGGAACGAGGCCCGGAATCGATCGGCCGCTCGAACCACCACCACCGGCCACTCGGCTGAGTTCATGACGCGCGACAGGTCCTCGAGCGCGTACACGTGGCCGGCGCGGGCGAGGGCGAGCACGACCACGCCCACCTCGCAGGAGTGCACCGCCGAGCTGGTGGCCGGGTCCACCCAGAGACCGATCGACACGATATCGCCCGGCAGGGCATCGACCTTCACCGGTGGCGCCACGAGGTTCACGCCAGCGAATGCCTTCCCGTCAGCCTTTTTGATGCGCTTGCCGTAGCGCTCCTGCAGCTCGAGCTCGGGATCGGTCGCCGCGATCTTCGCCAGCGTCTCGGTGAACCACTTTTCGCTGAGGTTCGCCCGGTTGTCGTCGCTCGCGCTCCACGAGTAGACAACGGTCGTGCCCTGACTCCCATCCTCGCCCGACAGGATCTCGTCGAGCAGGTCGGAGTCGATGGGAGTCGAGCTCACCACGCCCTGGGGGTCGCTCCCGTCGGGCATTCGCTCGCGGAACCCGTAGAGCAACATCTTGAAGGTGGCCAATCCCTGCGGGCCGAACGCCGCGGGGTCGTCGAGCCACATCGCGCAGCAAGCGGGCCCGCGGCCCTTGCGCGGCACGTTGGCGCCGAACACTCGTCCGCGCGCGCCGCTGCGCCATGTGATGGTGCCCCCTTCCTTCGAGCTCTTGAAGTCGAACCCGCTCCACGGCGGTGCGATGGTGGCCAGTCCAGAGACCCCCTCGATCATGGCGTCTCGCCCGTCCTCGGGAGTCTGCGCCACCAGGTGGACTACGAACCCTTTGCCGAGATCGCACGCCTTCTCGGTGACCCACTCGGCGCAAGTGCGGGTCTTGCCGCTCCCGCGACCGCCGATGTTTCCCCACCACGTCCACGTGCCCGCCGGCGCGAGCTGGCCGGTGCCCAGGTGCGGGGCAGCCGGCTCGCGCGCGTCGGGGCGAGCCCAGAAGTCGCGCCAAGCCCACTTCAGCGCGGCGAGTTGGCGCGCAGGCAACCGCTCGAGGATGGCCCGCCGGTCCTCGGTCGGGAGGGCGCGCAGGCGAGCAACGAGGGACAGCGCGGCGGTCACAGCGCCGCCTTGCCGAAGT
>Ga0315281_10012252_pt1 | contig 11705 bp, 11 predicted proteins | sample YL17G07_0_MG_FD_204540 | JGI IMG/M metagenome (GOLD analysis project Ga0315281, IMG submission 204540) | Sediment microbial communities from Yellowstone Lake, YNP, Wyoming, USA - YL17G07_0 | ecosystem: Environmental > Aquatic > Freshwater > Lake > Sediment | place: USA: Wyoming | collected... | reverse complement strand
TTTGGAAAGTTTTAAAATGCTTCCGAATCGCAATTCTGGGATATTTTCTCGAAATCATCATAAGTCGGTGCTAAAAAGCTTAATTTTCTAAAAAAATAACCTGATCGGAAAACAAAAAAGAAAGGGGTAAAAATTAGATTTTTTTGGTTTTTGTCGCTGTTTCCAATGCTACTACGCCTGGCAGCTTCTTGCCCATGAGGAACTCGATTAATGCTCCGCCAGCAGTACTTATGTAGCTGATTTTTTTGCTTAAGCCGTATTCTTGTATGGCTGCGATGGTGTTTCCGCCGCCTGCGAGGCTGAATGCTTTGCTGTTTGCTATGGCTTCGAAGACTTTTTTTGTGCCGTAGTTGAATTCTTTGTTCTCGTAAACTCCCATTGGTCCGCTGACAACGATGGATTTAGCGCTGCTGATAATTTTTGAATAGTTCTCAACGGTTTTAGCGCCTATATCAAAGATCGAGTATTCCGTCGGCAATTGCTTCACGCTGATTTCTTTGCGTTTACCATTCACGTCCAGTGCGACATCAACTGGCACGGCAACCTTATCGCCATACTGCTCCATTAACGCTTTTATGCCTGGAATCAAGCCTGTTAACTCTTTCTTTGCCAGAAAATCCATGTTCTTCTTGCCAAGGTCAAAGCCTTTAGCTGCAAGGAACAATTGAGAGGTTACACCGCCAACAAGCACGTAATCTGCTATGCCTTTGCCGAGGACGTACTTGCTGATTTCAAGGCTGTCGTCGGCTTTTGCTCCACCCATAACGTAAACCGATGGCTTCTCAGGCTTTTCCAATGCTTTGCTTAAGCTTTTCAGCTCACGTTCCATTATGCGCCCTGCAGCACTTGGCAATACTGCGGTGAAACCAACCATGGATACGTGTCCGCGGTGTGCAGCGGCGAAAGCATCGTTAACGAATAAATCTGCGAGTGGCGCGAGGTTTTGGACGAGTTCAGTTTTGCTGTGTTGTTCTGGTGTGCCGTTTTTGGTTTCTCCATCCCACGAGCGCACGTTTTCAAGAACCAGGATTTCTCCGCCTTTCAGGTTCTTGATGGCGTTTTTTGCTTTTTCACCAAATACATCGTCAACGTATTTTACTGGGCATTTGAGGATTTTCTGCAGTATTTCTGCGTGTTGTTTGAGTGGTGTGTAGTCTGGGTCTCCTTTTCGTCCCTGATGTGCTAGGACAACGGTTTTTGCGCCTTTTTCAGCCAGCTCTTTGAGGGTTGATTCAGCATGTGCTTTTATGCGTACGTCGCTTGTGACCTTCTTGGTTTGTGGGTCTATTTCTGAGTTGAAGTCTACTCTGACAAGGACAACTTTGTTTTTTACTTGAAAATCGTCTAGGGTTTTGTATTTCGCCATGTTTTTCACTTCTTTTTAGTTTAGAAAAGAAAAAGATAGGAAGGATTTAAGTTTGTTTGCTTGTTTAGAGACCTGCTTTTTTGCCAATCAGTTCGATGAATTCAACCATGCGGTTGCTAAAGCCCCATTCGTTATCGTACCATGCGAAGACTTTAACGAAGTTGCTCTTTTCACCTAAAACCATGGTTAATTGTGCATCGAGGACTGCTGAGTAAGTGCTGTGCAGTACGTCGCTTGAAACGATTGGGTCTTCAGTGTACTCTAAGATGCCTTTAAGTGGACCTGCTGCGGCTTTCTTCATAGCTGCGTTAATTTCGTCTTTGGTGACTTCTTTGCCTAGTATAGCTGTTAAGTCAACAATGGATACGTCTGGTGTAGGCACACGCAGGGAATAGCCATTCATTTTTCCAGCGCAACTTGGCAGGACTAAGCCGATTGCTTTTGCTGCACCTGTGCTTGTTGGGATGATGTTTATTGCTGCTGCTCTTGCTCTGCGGGGGTCTTTGTGGACAAGGTCTTGGATGCGTTGGTCGTTTGTGTAGCTGTGGCATGTTGTCATTAAGCCTTTTTCTAAGCCAAAGTTGTCGACTAATACTTTGCTGATTGGTGCTAGGCAGTTGGTTGTGCATGAAGCGTTGCTTAAGATATTGTGTTTTTCTGGGTCATACGACTTGTCGTTTACTCCTAAAACAATGGTTGCGTCTGGGTTTTCTGCTGGCGCTGAAATGAGGACTTTCTTTGCTCCTGCTTGAAAATGTTTACCTGCACCTTCACGGTTGGTAAACAAGCCAGTGGATTCTACTGCTAAGTAAACTCCAAGGTCTTTCCATGGTAGTGCTACTGGGTCTTTTACGCTGAGGCATTTGAGGGTTTTTCCGTTGACGACTATGTCGTTGCCTTCGACTTCGACTGTGCCGGGGAAGCGCCCGTGGATTGAGTCATATTTGAGGAGATGGGCATTTGTTTTGGCGTCTGCGAGATCGTTGATTGCTACGAAATCAATTTTTGCGTTGCGTTCGAGTGCTGCGCGGTAAAGAAGCCTTCCGATTCTTCCAAATCCGTTAATTCCTACTTTTATCGTCATAATACATCACCATATTTTCAGAGTTTGTACAAGAGTCTTTATCTTAATTAATTTTCCGACAAAAATACAAGCAAACCGATAAACAGACAGCACGTCTAGTGTTTAGAAAAAGTTATAGTCTTCCTACATGAAGCATTCAATGGCAGTAGCTTTAAGTGTCAACTGCCCTAGATGATTAGGATTTTTTTGTTTGAGGAGACTAGAATGGTTAGAAGATTCCGCCTTCTCTAAAGTAATAGTTTTCTTCTTTTTTGGGACCAAAGCTTCTTACGCCTTCCCGTTTAAGCTGGCACCGCAGTTCCTCAGCGTACTCTTTGGTTATTTCGCCTTTTTTCTGCAGGTAAGCAATTATTTCTTCTGCTTGCGCTTCTGTGTCACATCGGCGGATAAAATCCACAGCGGAAGGATTAAAATGGCGCAACTTATCAGGCAAAACCGTAGGCTCAAATTCCTCTTCTTCAGCCTCAGCATTTTCGGCTTCTTGCGGGTTTTTTCGTACCGCGTCAATTGGAACCTTGCAGTCTCCTGTTTCAAGTTCCTTATAGAGGTGTGGAAATATTTTCTTGAGCGATTTTTTATCCATTGCCATTTTTCATCAGTTTATTCAAAAATAAATATTGAATATGTTCTTTATGTGCTTTTTTGATGGAAAAACCAGATTCAGCGAGAATTATGATGGGATGAATTGTTGGGTTGGGTTAGTTTTAAGAACTTTTTCGAGTTCCTGAACCTTTAAACCTTTGATTTCGTCACCGAAAACTTCGCATTTTCTCTTTTTCCCTGCTTCCTCAGAGCTTCGAGCAACAATCTCGAGTCCATGTTTAGCTGAAGTCTCAGCGTATATGTGAAATGACGCCAAAGTTATTCCACGCTTGTTTACGGTTGTCCAAGCCGTTTTTGAAATTTTAACCCTCTCAGCCTTGAGGATTTTTACGATTTCTTCTGGCTCATCCGTATAAACGGCAATGTCAATATCGCTTCCATGCCTTATCGTTCCCCGCCAAACGCTCCCAATTAAAACAGGACAATAAGCATCAAGAAGCTTCATTATCTTTAGGGCTTCCTTTCGCATTTGAATTAGGCGCTCTTTTCTTTTTGCTCCTTCGTTTTCTTCAGCTATTTTATCCAGTTCAAGAGCAACTTCAAGGTTAGAAGGCAAAAAGTGAGCGCCCAAAGTTTTTGCAGCTTTTTCTTTAGCTTGTTTGTATTCTTTTTCAGCTCCCAAATAAAGTAAAGTGGCGGCTTCTCTTGCGACTCTGCACTTTAAGTCAAAGTCAACAGTCATTATTACCAAGCGCTGTTATCAGCGTTTCACTATTGTTTCGTAAAGCTCTACGGTTTTCTCGGCGATTTTGCTCCAAGTGAACTCGGCTAGAACACGTTTCCTGCCATTTTTGCCAAGCACCTTGCGCCTTTCTGCGTCTTCTAAAGCGCTGATTACTCCCCATGCAATGTCAGACGGGTTATTTGGATCTACGTGATAACCGCATTGTTCTTCACCGCAGCAAATTACTATTTCACGCATTCCACTGACACCAGCGGCGCCAACCACAACTGGCTTCTCCATGCTCATCGCTTCAAGAGCAACAATACCAAATGGTTCATAGTGGCTGGGGAAAACTGCTATGTCGCATGCAGCATAATGTAAAATTCGTTCTTCCTCTGGAATGAAGTCGAAACAGAATTTAATGTACTCATCTAAACGCATGGTTCTTGTCAGGTTTGTTAAGTATTCTTGAAGGTCGCCTACACCTACAACTACAAGTTTTGCGTTAGGAATCTTTGTTAGAATATGCGGTATCGCCATTATGAGTTTATCAACGCCTTTGACGCCTACGAGCCTGCCAAGGAAAAGAATCATTAGTTCATTATCTTTGATGCCATATTTTCCCCTGATTCGCTTAATCTCCTCAGAAGATACGTTCGCTGGATTGTATTTTTGGGGGTCAACACCGTTGTAGCTTACTTGAATCTTGGCTTTGGGAAAACCAAGCTGTATAAGCTCATCCTTCATAGCGTACGATACTGTTACAATCAAATCAGCCATTTTGCCTGCGCGCAATTCTATGTTGCTAACTACGCTTGAGCCGTTCCCTAAGGTTCGTCCTTTCTCGGTTGAGTGAACATGGAAAGCTAAGGGCAAACCGGTTTCTCTTTTAACTGTAATTCCGCCCATTGCTGAAAGCCAATCATGGGCAACCACAATGTCGTATTTCATGCCTTCTTTCTTAATCAACTCGTTGACGAGTTTAGCTGCAGATAAATAATTATAAACCATAAGTTTACCGAACAAATGCAACCCCCTGCCCCACTTCTTAATATCATCCGCAATCACGTCAGGGAGTGAATCTGAAATGTCGATGTGCAATGGACGATGAATCTCAATTCCACGCCAAATTTCCCTAGTTGGCAACGAACCAGCATCATCATTCATAGTAAAAACCGTTACATCGTGATCGTCCAAAACAAACTTTCGTGTTATCTCGGCAGCGTAAGTTCCTAATCCACCAACAATTTTAGGCGGATACTCATAAACAAAAACTGCAATTTTCATCCTAAACATTCACCAATTTATCATTTAGCATTAGGAATCTCTCTACTAAAGCTTTGCTTATTGCAACATCAAATCTGGAACCACCCAAAAAAAACCTTTTGTTTTGACGCAAGTTAAGGAAAAGTTTGATTAGACGGTTCTACATAGCACTAACACGCAAGGTGCCCGAAAATGAGTTTATCACCTATCAAGCAAGAAATCCTAGAAATCATGTTGCTATACGAAAAACCAATGAAAGCCATGGAAATCGCCAAGGAAACCAAAAAAGAGTTCCCGCCGGTCATGATGCACCTCTTAGGGCTCGTTCGCATGGGATACGTAAGCTCACCTGAAAAAGGACAATACGTTATAACTGAGAAAGGAAAAGACGCCCTCGGCATACCGGAAACCAGCAAAGAAAAAGCCACAGCAATATTAGCCTACGCGCCGCATGATAAAGCATTCCACTTCTACGGCGATGTGGGGAAACCTCTAAACCTGCATGCCCATAACCTTCGCGACTTTGCAAACAAACTCGAAAGAGCCGACATTGCATCAATAGAATTCCATACAAAACGCGGTGATTTTGAAGCGTGGTTTAATGGACTCGGCGACGTGGAATTGGTTAAAAAAGTTGCATTGTTAAAACAAAGAAATTTGGTTGGAGAGGACCTGCGCAAGCAATTGCGTGAAATTGTTGAACTACGGTATGTAATGTTAGCTAAATTGGCAGGTCAGCCAGTTTACACTGAGTAGTTTTAGCTTTGATCTAGCGGTGTAAAGCGTTTCTTCAGTTTCTGGAGAACTTGCTGAATTGTCGTGTACTCCATTTCTTCAGCGCTTAACCGTGCTGGTTCAAACTCGCCCATCCGTCTTAATGTGCTACCGTTTTGTATTGCTTCATGTCTTGCCATAGAGAACGCAGGATCATCAAATAAGTCAGCGACAAGCGGTTTTCCTTCGTCGTCACTTGAGATTTTACCGTTCGCAATCTGGAAACCTAAAGCAACAATCCGTGGTGGCCCATCAAAAGCAGTACATTTAGACGCTTTCAATCCAACTGGCATAAGTGGACCCCAATGGCTTCCGCGCATCCAGCCCTGAACAAAATAGCTGTGCATAAAAGGCGCCAAAATTTCTCCAACTGCAGGGAGTCCATGTTGGGCACGGGCAATCATGACAGGGTCATCTTTTCCAACATATTTACCAGCAATCAACGATAGCTTAGATACGCTACTTGAAGCACAGATTAAATCGTCACTTGCTCGCCAAACTCGAGAGATGGCATAGCGTCCGACAGTTCCGATTAACGCGAGCATCTCGTACATTTCACTGGGACATTGAAGAACTGCAGATTTATTCTCCAATGTATCTATTATTTCGAATTTGAAGCCGCTGCAGCGTAGAGTTTCAGTTGTAAGGCTTTATCAGCTGCTTCTTTGAACGTATCCCAAGCAAGTTTGTGAATGTCCCTGTTTTGCTCGCCTTTTTCATGAGCCATAAGCAATTCAAGGTCATCGCCAGCATTGAAAACTAAAAAGTTGTTTATTATGCCTTCGTTCACGGCTTTTTAAGGTTTTTTTCAGCTATGTCAAAAAGAGGTTTGGGAACAACATGATGCCCAGCCAAAGAGCCGACATCACATTTAATTATAGAGATCGTGACTTTTTTGGCCACATATAACCCCGCCTAAACCGAGGGAAGCAATGCATTTAAGTTTTTCATAAATTCAGGTTTTAGGTTATGGAAAAAATGAAATAGACAAAGGTAAGATATGACACTGCTGAGGAGCCTGCATTGAGTGAAGTTAGAATAATTTCAGTGAAAATACCTGAAGAAGTCTACCGAGAAATGGCGCTACGCATTCCTGAAGGTGATAGAAGCAACTTTATCAGGGAAGCCATAAGCGAGAAACTGCAGAAAACGCCTAAAGCAGATAAACTTTTAGCCTTGGAAGAGAGAATGGGCAAAATCGAGCAGGAGTTCGGGCAAATCAGAAAATACCTCGCCGATCTGGAATTGCTCACTTTTCAGCATGGAGAGATTAATCCGCATTCGTTCTGCATCGATGAATTGGACCATAAAATAATGGAGTACCTACTTCATTACAAAAGCGCAACTACGCCTGAATTGGCGGCTTACGTTAAAACCAACCGGTGGCTCATACTTAACAGGCTTAGAAAAATCCAGAAAACATCCAAAAAGCAAGTTGGAAAATCAGTAATTGAGTATTATGCGGGCGAAAGGTCTGGGAAGAAGAAGGCTTGGTGGATAGACGAAGAATTAATCCAAGAATAACAAGGTTAGCTTTAAATTACAAGGGCAATGTTTGGTTTGTAAACTGTGGGCCCGTAGTCTAGTACGGATTAAGGCGTCGGCCTCCGGACGCTTCTTAGAGTGGGGAGTTAGCCGAAAATCCTGGGTTCAAATCCCAGCGGGCCCGCCAAAATGCATGAAAAGATTGAGGTTCAGGGCAATGTTAGGTTTTCAGACACATGTTTCTATTCGCGGTTGTTTTGGAACGGCTTCAGTTCTGTGGTTGTTTACGAATAAAAAACTGTATCGCCATACGTTAATTAGGAATATACTTCTTTCGTTTGCCCCTGAAGAGTAGTATTTTGTTTAATACTTGGTATAGTAAACTGCTTATGGCGATGGCGAAAGCTGGGAAAGCTGGCAGTATATACCATGAAAGTTTTGTTTGCGCAAAAGTGAAAACTAAAAGCACGATTGCCATCCACACAAGGATTAGAGTGTCCGCTTTTACCCGTTTAAAAATTGCGTTGAATGCGCAAAGCCCTGTTGCAAAAGGTAGCAGTATTGTCCACAGCCTTTCGTTATTGGCTAAGTAGCTGAAATAGAAGAGGTAACCTCCCCCATGGCCCTCAAGAGGGCTAACTGTTCGCATAAAGCCGCAGTACACGACAAACCACTGCCAGAACAGTGAGGTAAAAGAGGTGGCCATGTAGATTAGCCAAGGAGAAATTACCAGAAGCCCGACTCCCCAGAAAAGGGTAAAACGTTTTGTAAACAGAAACCTAATGCTTCTCTTTGTCATAGCTAGGTAAGTGATGACGATAAGCGGAATCAGCAAAGCCTCGACCTGCTTTGTCATTAGCGCCAAACCAAAGAACAGGCCGCTTAAGGCTAAGTACCGATTAGACTTTTCCGTTTTCTCACTTAAAAATAAAAAGTATAGGCTAGCCATTATGAAGAAAATGAAAGGAACATCTGTCATTGCACGTCTTGCAAACTCGTAGAAAGTTGTAAAAGTGCCTAAAACTAGCGCTGACAAAAACCCTACATACGCATTGTAGAGCTTCTTTCCCAAATAGAAGATAAGAACCAGCGACAAGCTGCCGAACATAGCACTTACGACCCTTGAGGTAAAGTTGCTAACGCCGAAGGCTTGGTAGGCTAGGGACATCAGCCACATGTTTAAAGGGGGCTTGCCTATCCAAACTGTTACCCCGCCGAAAGCCCAAGGGATCAGGTAGTCTCCACTTTTAACCATGTGAAATGCCCATTGAGAATACGTTTGCTCATCGGCAGCCCAAAGCGGTCCGCTTCCCAGATTAACGAAGAATATTGCTGAAAAAGCCAGAATCAACAAAACACAAAGCGTGTCAGCGTGTGCTGAAAACCAACCGCTTTTTCGCCGTGGAACATTAATGGCTTGAGCGTTTCGCTTGTCTTGTCTATTTGCGTAAACAAAGCGAGCGATGGCAAAAATACTCACAGCCCCAACAGCGCACGCAATCAAATCAAATGCAATCGTAGTCCACGCTAAAGTACTTGTGGACTGTGAATGCAAGGGTTCAACAGTCGAATTGCATAAGGCAAAAGCGTAAACATGATAGTCGTCGGAACCAACGTAAAGCGTGTTGTTAACAATTGTCGGAGAAGAGTCCACATAACTTCCAGTCGCATAACTCCACTTCTCCGCTCCTGTGGAAGCGTTCAGGCAGTAAATGTTGTAGTCTTCTGAGCCTACGTATAGGTTGCCGTCTGCAACGGCAGGCGAAGACCAGACCCAATAACCTGTTGGTCTCTGCCATATTTTCTCGCCGTTAGAAGCGTTAAGGCAATAGATATTGTTGTCTTCGGAGCCTACGTAAACGCATCCGTAAGCGACAGCTGGCGAAGAGGCTACTTCGTCTTCCGTTTGATATTGCCAAATCTGTGCGCCTGTGGAAGCGTTTAAGCAGCAGACATAGCCGTCGTATGAGCCTATATAGGCACAACCATCGTATAGGTTAGGGGAGGAGATGGTGCTTCCTGTGTGGGTGTGCCATATTTCGTCGCCTGTGAAAGCGTTGAGAGCATAAATGTAGTAATCGTCAGTGGCTACAAATACTATGCCATCTGAGACTGCAGGCGAGGAATCCACGCCGCTAAGGGTTGGGTGGCTCCAAATTGCAGTTCCGTCTGATGCGTTAAGGCAGAACACGTTGTGGTTTCCTGAACCTATATAGACCCTGCCATCCACAACCGTGGGAGAAGACTGCGCGAAACCTCCAATTTCCGATACCCAAAAAGGCATTCCTGTAGTTATGTCTAGACAGTAAATCCAGCCGTCCTCTGAGCTTATGTACACGCGCCCATCAACGATGGCGGCAGACGAGTCCACTTCATTTCCGGTTGGAAAGGTCCATACTAGTTTTCCGTCAGAGGCGTTGAGACAGTAAATATAGCTGTCCTTGGAACCTAAAAGAACATAGCCGTCAGCTACTGCAGGGGAAGACACCACAGCTCCGCCTGTCTTGTAAGTCCACAGGAGCTTGGCATCATTTGTTGAACTGTTGCTATTTGTGTAGCCGCTGTGGGTTGCATCATGGCGGAACATCGTCCAGTCGTCGGTGCTAGAGTTGACGCTGGCGCATGAGACGACCTGCATGCAGCATGATGAAATTACAATAGCAGAAATGAGCGCGACTAGTAGCCACTTGTATTTTATCATTGCCATCCTTACAAGCAATCACATGTAAAATTAGAATATTAAACTAATCCAACTTTCAAGTTGATGGTTCGACTGCCAATGCCGTGGGCTGTTCGGTTTGTAACATGGCAATGGTGTAGTTGTGGTTGCTTGAGTGAGACAACAAGTGTTCTTATATTGTCTCCGCTAACTTATAGTAAACTCTCGCAAGTGTCGCTCGCATGGTTAGTTGTCAAAACTGCGGAAAAAACCTCACCAAACCAGATAGGAAGATAGAAAACGATTTCTTTTGCATAGCAGTTTACACTTGTGATAAGTGCGGTGCCAACTTCAAAATAGCATATTAAGTTGTTTCAGTTACTTCTTTAGGTTGGTAGATAATCACTTTTCCTTTTTCTTCTCTTAGTGCTAAGCTGTGTTTTTCAGCAATGTTTTGTAACCGCTGTTTAGTTTCATTATCTAGGACTGTTTTAATGTGTACTTGGTACCCCGTTGAGTCTGGGTCATCTGGTCTTGAATCAAACAAAGCAACAGCATCCGGCGACATGTTCGTACAAGTATTAGTAATTTCTTTTAAATAAGTGACTGCTTCATTTCTTTTCATTCCGCAAATCACCATGTATAGTTTATCTCATGTTTCAATATAAGCTTTAGCATTTTTGCTCACATTCTGCTTCCATCTTGAGAGATAAGTGCACCCAATGGTTCGATTTCCATCAGACACTAACGCAATTTCTACTCAAACAAGTTTTTGACATATTTCAAAATGAGTTGCGGCTGCTCAAACGCGGTCTTCAACGCTTTCCGCGGATTTTTGATGTGATTTAGCAAGGATAACTTCTTGTACTCCTGAAGCGCCTTAGCAGCTATCTCTTTCACTTCTTCGGGGGTGAAGTCTTCGGTTGAAATTAACGGCATGCCTTTTGGCTGGCGAGCCTCAGCAAAAGAGTTCCAAGTCAAATTTTCCTGAATGTAACCTTTAGCCTTGCACTCATCATACAGTCTGGTGCCAAACGATGGCGTTGCAAAGAACAAGTGCATGCCAACATCAAAATCACGTTTGAGCCTTAGAGCAAAATCAACGGTTTTCTGCATGTTCTCTTTTTTTTCGCCTGGAAAACCGATAATGTAGAAAGCGCCAGTTTTCAATCCGATGTCTCTGCAGATTTTCGCAACGTCCACTACTCGGTTTAAGTCAAGGCTTTTACAGATCACGTTGTCTAAGATTTGTTGGTCGCCTGATTCTACTCCGAAAAAGACGCTTTGGCAACCCGACTCTTTCATTTTTTTAAGCAGGTTCAAATTTAAGCAGTCTGCTCTGACGCCGTTTGGTGTTTCCCAACCAATACTGATTTTTTTCGTGATTAAACCGTCGCAGATGGCTTCGAATCTTGCAAGATCAAGCGTTAAGTTGTCATCTTCAAAGAAAATGTTCTTAACATTAAACTTTTCCACAACGTATTGAATGTGATTTAACACGTAACTTGCAGAGTGCGCCCTAAACTCCCTGCCCATATGCAAATGAACCGAACAGAAGCAGCAGTTAAAGGGGCAGCCCCTGCTGGTAATCATTGATATCGCCCTGTTCTTGAAGCTGCGGTAACCTATCTTTTTGGGGCTTAGGTACTGCTCAATATTCACTAGGTCGTAGGCTGGGTAGGGAAGCTCATCCAAGTTTTTAATGAAAGGTCTGGGAGAATTTACCGTGATTTTTTCATCTTTGCGGTAGGCGATGCCAAGAATTTCGTTTAACTGTTTTTTGCCTTCAAAATACTGGGCTATA
>Ga0315281_10012251_pt1 | contig 11705 bp, 12 predicted proteins | sample YL17G07_0_MG_FD_204540 | JGI IMG/M metagenome (GOLD analysis project Ga0315281, IMG submission 204540) | Sediment microbial communities from Yellowstone Lake, YNP, Wyoming, USA - YL17G07_0 | ecosystem: Environmental > Aquatic > Freshwater > Lake > Sediment | place: USA: Wyoming | collected... | reverse complement strand
TTTGTTTCAAATTGGGTTCAGGAAGAACAGTATACCTACGGGGGTCGTTCCAATACCGTCCTCTTGCACTGGAAACTGGCGATGTAAGTCAATTCAACCAGGAGGTTTATTTTTTTTTTAATTTTTCATCTCTCTACAGGTACGTGACTGTCGTCAACCCCAAGTTCACCGAGTACTGGCGTATCGGCGATTCGGCCAAGGCGACGCTCGATCAGGGCATTGAAGGCTTTGGTTCTTGGGGAAAGAATACAGTGTATATTGTTCGTAATTTCGATGTTGACCGCGAGCGTGGACCTCTCGATCTGCTCAAGCGCTCTGTGGTGTAAGTCTGTCTTGTTATTGTCTCTTTCTTTAGCCCTTCCGAACTCATCTTTATTTTTTTTTTACAGATACGGCGAGTACTACCTGATGTAAGTATTGTCCTTCATTTTTCAGAGGATATGTGACTAACATACGCAATAGGTTCGACCATATCGCACATAATTACCAGAGCTACGCCGGCTACCAGACCTCATGGCGCGACATTCGTCTGATGGACGGTGACGGTGGCAACGACCGACGTGCTACGATCAGCATTCTCGATGCAGCGCGTGCGACCAACATGTGGGATGAGAATGGCGACATCATCGCACCTGATGACGAGCTGATCACACAGTACCACACTGAACTCAAGGGCAAGAACAAGCGTCACTCGTTCTGGTACACCGGCGCCGACGGTAGTGCACACCGGTGTGCACTCTTTGGCAATATCCTCAAGGGTTACATGTCAACTGCTTCGATTGCGCATCTGGCATTCACGGCTCTTCAATCGAGTCCTCAGGTGAAGAGTATGTACGACAGCCATGAATTGGCTCAAGCCATCGAGACGCTCGTGCGAGCGATTCGCGAAATGGGCAATGTTCGCCCGGAAGATGCTTCTGTGCTACAAGAATGGTACGTTTACTACTATCAGTTTTTTCCTAACTAACTAACTTTACTATACAGGTACTCGCTTGTGATTCAACGCAATGTCGCCAACGGTGTTGGAGAAGTGCACGATGGCAAGACCGGATGTCCACCGACGAATCCCGCAACACGCGATTGGAAGGGCAACAAACACGGCTCACCGGATCTGCCAAGCAGAGGAACCTACACCGTCGAAGGATTGGGAAATGCAACCGCTGATGTAGTGTATTCAGCATGGGGCATCAATGCAACAGAGGCAAACAATAGCGTGACTGCGGGAGGTTACGATCGCTTTAAGCGTGTCCAAGGTCGCTTCTTGCTTCCACCTGGTTTCTTTTCTGGCAGTTGTCTCAAGACACTTGCCGATGCGGTCAACCAATCTCCCACTGCTAGCTATTTCTTCGACAATTATGGCTTTGATTACCAAGAATCCAAGAAAGTCGCTGATGCTGTCCGTGTGGTGCAGACATTGGTCATGGCACAACAACGCGTATTCACAGGCTCAATCTTCCTCGATGCTAATTATGTCGGCTCATCGAATCACCGCCCGGATGCGTTTTGTGCATTCGTCGATAACGTACTGGCCCAGGGCCGTCCCTCAACGTTCCTTCGTCGCCCGACTTCTACCTACAAGGCTTCTGCCACATCGTCTCTCGGTATCGCCTCTGACGCTCCTCGTTCTGGAGCACTTCCGGCAGTCGATCTGGTCCGTGCGATGGACATAATCATCGGACTTGGAAACCGAGCAGCACAGGATCTACAAGACCGTTTCCTTGGTCGTCTAAGCACTGTCGGGACTGTTTTAGAACGCTACTCCGGACGATTTGGTGTGCCTGGACGTGCCGCAGTCCCGGGAGGGGCGGCAGCGATAACTGAAATTCCAGCAGCCTCAATGGTGCAGGCCAATATTGCAGCACCTAGAGCTGGGGACGAAGTTCTTTCGATCCCAACCCATGTCGTCTTTGATCCTCAGCAACCGGGTTCACCTGATATCATCAATACTGATGATACTGGAAAAACACTTCATACAGCCCTGCCGCCTTTCGCTCAACAACGTTTCACTCCTGATGGTCTTGCTACCTCACAAAAAACGTATCAAGGAAAGCAGCTCTACTTTTACCACGAAGGTTTAGCTGTTCCCGCCGAAAATGAGGCGGTCAAGAACGCCTACACAAACATTGCTCGTGTTCTGTTCAACTTTTCGCGTCCGTTCCCCAATAACGCGGTAACCGTGGACGATACCAAATCAATCTTCGAAGCCTACAAACGTCGCGCAGTGGTTCTCTCGTTGCTCACGTTGGTGAACGATGCCGACCCTAAGCCCGGTGCCGATCCCAAGGCACGCGCCAATGCTATTGCTACTCGCTTCAACGCCATCTTCTCCAACATACTCGTTCCTTCTGGCATCAATCCGGGGACATCAGAATCGCAAGCAAACATCGAAAACATCAATCTCATCGCTCTCCAAGGTCACGTACGCTCGTACTTTGAAAATTATCCAAAAGAGGCTGCTGAAACGTTTGGCAGTGGTCGATCAAGCGGCAATAAGAGCGTTCCACGCACGGCCTCACTCGTCTCACAAGTCATCGATCAAGTTGCTCAGCAAGCCGAATCTAGCAAGGATGCGATCAATGAAGCCATTCGTGCGGTGGCAACGACCCGAGGTGGTGCTGCTACTGCAGCGCCTCGCTTTGATCCAAACGATTACATGCGCTGCGATATGCGATTCTCACCCGAGATGTTCGTTGCCATGTACAAGCACACCGCTGGTGGCACTCTACGTACACCGCTCGCACTACCCGCGGATCCAGAAGATAACGACACGATCATTTCGATGGCTCGATATGCCGCATTCGCAAAGGTCGTTGAAGAAGGCGGTGTGGTACCGGCAGCACTTGCACCGACACACATGAGTGATCGCAAGCTAGGCAGCACGAACACTGGTGATCTACCTGCGATCTCCAACGTTCGTCAGTTGAAGCGTAAGGGAGTGTTTGTTGGTACCTCGACCATTGGCATTAACATTCCGTCGTCGCTTGAAGAGGGTCTTCGTCGTTCGGAGAACTATGGTGTATCACAACGTTCACAATTGGTTCCGTATGGAGATCAACCACCTGCCTCTGATCCAACACGCGGACGGTTCCACCTCGCCGATGCCATGGCAGTTGATGATGCTCCTGTTTACTTCCGTCCAACAGATCGTCGTGTTACGGGAGTTGCTGGTTCGCTCCAGTGTATCGATAGCAGCCTCGATGAACACGCTGCATCGCCTGGCTTCCAGCAACTCTGGGACGAACTCGATGATCTGGCGCAATCGGATCCAGCCCTCGCTGCCATTGGCAAAGTCTATCTCGGAACACCGACCAAGTGGCGCAATTGGGAAGCACTGGCACGCAACAACGTCATCTTCCCAATGACTATCCTGTTGGCACGTCCACTCATTGTATTCGATACTTACTCGTTGTACTTCTTACAAGCAGGCGCCGAGACACTCATCACTCGTTTCGGCCAGCCGATGAGCACCTGGTCAAATGAATCTCAGCGTCAAGTCTACTCTCTCACGCTCGTGTTCAAGAGCAAGACTAGTTGCATCAACGAACGCAATATTTACCATGTACCTAATGCGTTCATCAGCAACCTCTTGCGTGGCTTTGGTTGCTCGTTCTACACGCGCGAGAGCTTCAAAGCGTCGTGTGTGCCCGATGTGCCCGGACGCGATTCGCTGGTGGCTATAGCTGAACCTTATGAGCCATATCTTCGTCGCACCCCACAAGCCGTGATTGCGTTGACTGGCAAGTTCAAGTTCATGGACTATTCGTAAGTATCTACCCATTTACTTTTTCTAAAAATCGTCTAACCTATTTTCGTATAGATTCCAGGACGATCCAGAGCGCAACGACGCCATGCACTACGTCAACGTATACGTTTCTAATAAGATATGGGGATTTCAACAGTTCTCCAAAGCTGAACGCTACGATGAGCGCACGATGATGATCAACGGATCAGCGTTGGAACCAAAGTTTGATTTCCTCGTGCACGCCGGTCAATCGTTGCACTGGAATCCAGGCAACCATGCCTTCACCTACAAGCGTTCATCGCAAGGCTACTTCCCAGACAGCATCTACGGCGAGGGAATGTGCACCGTTTGGCGCGACTCGTCCAAGTGGTATCCGAAGCAGAACTGGACCGGATTCCACAGCATCTAAAAAACCGAATGCAACTATTACTCTATCTATCCTATCTCTGAGATCATGAAAAAAAAATATTTCGTAATAAATCCTTTATTCATCTGCTTCAAGAGCGTGTTTCGAAGCTGGTGTTTGGAGTGCCATATGAAGATCTTTGGCAGCATTTGCCCGCATTTCGATGGCACGATCCATCCAATACCTCAGAGAAAAAACAAGTTAACTCAAACACACAAAAAATCGCACGAAGCTACTTACTTGTTTGAATAGTAGTGATAGAGCATATACATGCCGAGAATGAGAGCGAGTGTGATCAGGAAGAAGAAGACCAGTTTCAGATACAACGAATCAAGAGTGAACAGAGTGTACAAGGTGGTTGATTCCCACCAACGTCGAAATGCTGACAGCACAATCCCGCCTTCGACAATTTGACGACTCTCTTCAATGTCATCGGCAACAAAGTGGAATTTATCGACGTTAGGAATATCGCAGAATTCACGACGCAGGTGCACTTCACGAGCATGTTGCAATGTAATGTCTCGATAGCGCACTGCCTGATATCCAATCACTAGAACGGCAAGTATAACTGAGATTACTGCCATCGACTGTGCAAAGTAACCTGCGGACGTGGTTGGACGTCGAGTCGCTGGAATCACAACAGGCTTCATGAAAAAAAATAACCAGAAACAATATGCTACTTGCACAAGGGGTTAGAGCTTTACTTTTAAAACACATTTATTCGACGATTGACAATCGAATCCATGCTACGCAGCATATTGATTTTTGTTACGGTGTTGCTTTTCTTCTCGGTGACGGTTAGCCACGGTAGTGTCGATAGTGCAACATACCACGGTTGGATGTTGCTTATCGCAGACAATGCCAAATTCGGACCACCGGAACCAGAAGACTTCCGTAACACCATTGAAGCGTCGGGTTTGACGTTTCTCAAGGCAGTGCATTCGAGTCGTCATCCACTATCGTTGTGGTTCTTTTCCGGCACACGCGATCATTGGACCACATTTTCGTCGCATCATACATCTCCGTTGTTACAAACGGCGCGCTTCCGATCGACTTTTTCCAACGCTTCAAACACACGTACACATTTACACGCAAGACGCGACGGCGTGAAAGCGAGTGTTGCCGCCGGGAACTGGGGACTTGATCGTATCGATCAACATCCGCTACCGTTGGATGGAAACTACAATCCCGGCGCAACCGAAACAGGAGCAGGGGTCAATGTCTACCAGTTTGACACAGGTGTAGGCTTCCACGCAGATCTCGCCGGTCGTGTTGTCCAAGAGTACACAGCATTTCTCGGTAACTTTGACGATGACAATGGTCACGGGACACATGTAGCAGGAATTATCGCAGGAACCGTCTATGGTGTAGCCAAGAAAGCTACCATCCACTCGTACAAAGTACTCGATGGTTCAGGAAGTGGATCGCTTGGAGACTTGGCTGCGGCAATTCTGACGGCGAACAACAACTTTGTTCCGCCTGCAGTTATCAATGTAAGTCGTAATTTATCGTATCAGAAGCACGGATAATCAAAATCGTTTACTATCTCATAGTTATCTCTGGAATACGGCGGAGTGGATCCGGTGATTAGCTCCTTACTGCAACTGTTTGTTGCCGAAAAGGTTCCTGTATCTGCGGCCGCTGGCAACTCGGGGGCAAGTGGTTGTTCCCAACCTTCTGCAGTAACAGGTGTAATTGCTGTTGGTGCGTCTACCATTAACGACGCACGAGCTTCTTACTCAAATTTTGGAGCTTGTATCGACATCTGGGCGCCCGGCGATCAAATCCTTTCTGATTGGCTCGGAAATTCGACCCGGACACTTTCTGGTACAAGCATGTCGACAGGTTTCGTAACCGGTGCCAATGCGCTCATTCTAGGTGTGTCACCGACATCAACTTCCGCGCAAGTCAATAGCGGACTGGTTTCAGCTGCTACACTCAGCGCACTCACGGGAATAGGTTCTGGATCTCCTAATCGATTGTTGTACGTTGTCAATATCGGACCAGCAGGTTCGTCGCCGAGTCCTCCTTCTCCTCCACCACCTCCAAGTCCTCCCCCGCCTGCACCTGCTCCTCCGCCTCCGACAGCATCTTCGGCGTCAAAACTACTACTACTACTACTTGTACCAGAGTTGATATTATTATTATTGTTGTTGTTTATTATCGGATAGTAAAACAAACGAGTTCTTGAGGCATCGGAAAGTAAGATTCAGCCTCACCGACTCAAGGTGTGCCCGCTTTGGTACAGTATGCTGAAAAAGTTCTTGACAACGCCCTTTCATCAATATCAAATCGCCATTCGATAGATCATAGTCTTTTTTAGACCGGTGATCGTTCTTCTCACGTAAGCGAAATGTGCGCGTGGCGCCAAACGAGACACTACCGATCTTGCTGCCATCAATATCACGTTCATCATCAGAGTGCCAAGAGATGTAATCGTCGCCGTTTCGATAGTAGTTGACAAGTACCGAGTCAAAGACAATGTCTCGTCCAAGATGCTGTTCGATGCGCTCTTTGATCTTCAACAACGTAGGTGTCATAGCATGGATCGTATTGCATTTACCGGCGTATGTGTATGTTGCAATATCTGGGTGCATCGAGGCCATGAATGTTAACCGAGGTTCCTTGTGCGGTTGTCCTCGGATGCGCACATATCCTTGTGTGAACGCGAGCTCATCCAGTAACGTATGTAGAAATACGTAGCACTCTGTTTGCGTGAACAAACACGGATAATACTCGATACACGCGTCGAGTAACGGTTGCGGAATCTCAGATTTGTGTAAACGCTTCATCTGTTTATCTCGCCAAGAACACTAGAATTACGGTACTACTTATGTGATTGTATCTGTAAAGTGTCTAGACATTATTTATTCGTCCTTTTCCCTTTGAATTTCTTCGTCGTCATCATCGATCGAGTTCTGGGGCGAATAACACCAACAAGCCGTCAGAGCTCCAAAAAGTGCTGTCGGCACAATGAATCCCATGAGTACAAAACGCGAGAACCAATACGAAGTTGCGGGCCAAATGATGTCGACGATTTGATCAGCACTCTGTCCGTGTGGTGACATGGCTAGCGTCCAAACAAACATCACAGGCAACACCGAAAACGTAAACGCCAAATAAAGCAATATGCCAAGACAAGCGCCCCAACAACTGCGTAGGCAAAAGTTATTCGGACAACAACAACTCACAAGATTACAGAAACAATTACGTCGCCGAAACTCGCGGACTCGAAAAAACGAACGATTCATTAACACTATTGAACAAAAAAAAACACTCGTATTTTATGTACAAACATTTACATATAGTTGGTTCTCTGTCTGAGATGACCGCATTACGATGCCTGAACAGCTTGTTTGTGTCCTGTGATGATGTCATCGCTTGGTAATTGTTGGTATATGACCCGTGCGGCGAGCGCAATGAACGAAAAGGTCTTTTCGAGGATCTCTTGTTCTTCTATCGTACGCAATGTTCTCCATACGTCCATGACAGCAGAATGTAAACACGCATCGTAGAAGAGATTGGGATGGACAAACGGTGCACAACAACGAATGGCACTCTCTTCGTAGATTCGAACAGCAGCGGTGGCGTAGGCCCGAGCGACAGGATCGCTGCTTCCAAGTGGCGAATTACGCATCTGATTCGTTGCCATCTCAACGTAATTTCTACAAATCAACCGAGTGTTGTCGTCCACATACGTGGTATGGAGGCGTCTGGTTCGTTTTTTACTGCCTTGAGTAGCAGAAGTCGAGGAATTGCACTGTGCCATTCTAAGAAAAAGTACTAGGAAAGAGTTTGTGTTTTTTTTTGGCAAAGCAAAAAAAACTATTTATGTATTTATCGAAAAAGTGTCTAGACACTTTGTTCGGTTTTTTGAAATCCCCGGTATTTTTATCTTTTGGGAGCAGCCGGAGCTCGAGGTGCTCGATACGAAGAAGATGGAGGTCGTGATCGACCTCCTCGTGATGCTCGAGCATAATACGTAAGTGTTCCGGGCGGGAGTCCTTGTTGACGTGCTTCTTCTTCCAGTTTCTCCTCACGATGCTGGATTTGAGATTCGAGTCGTCGTCGAGGTTGTTGTTGTTGTTGATCCGGTTCCGGATCTTCTTCGAGAATTTGAGGCAATTCTTCGGCGAACTGTACAAGTCCACTGCCCATAAGTTGTCGTGTCATACCAATCGCACGTACGTGAATCGTCTCTTCTTCTTTTTCTGAGATTCGCGATCGTTTGTTCGACGATTGCTTCCGGTTTGTTCGTGTCAGGTCGATCTCTTCTCCTGGTCGCGGAAAATCCAGCTGTGTCAACGCTGAGACACCTTCACGGCGTTGTTTGATTGTAATCGATTTTGGCAATCGGATGTAAAATAACTGTCGATTCTGATTGTCGAAACGTGTATATTCGCGACCATGTTGATCGATCCAATCGGGTGCCGGCAATTGATTGTAGGTGCGTAAAGCGTCGGGAGAAAATGGATCGGGTTCAAGAAATGAATACGGGGCGAGTTCGTGGTCGCGAGATGGATGTCGAGGAGTTCCGAATCGTGCAGCAAGTTGCACATCGTTCAAGTCTGGCGCTTCGGTATGAAAGCGTTCCGCCAATTGTTTGTCTGTTAGACCTTCATGATAATACGCCATAGCTTCTATGGCTCATGATCCTAACAAAACATTTAATACCAATACTGCCTCATCATCAAGTAGTAGTAGTACATCTCAGCGTAGTAGTAATAGAACAAAACAACCATATGGTCAAGTGCTTGCGGCATGGCTAGAACGAAATCAAGGGAACGATCTTCCGTTACCTGAAGATGTCAGCGATCGATACACCGTGACTGAGAAAGAAGCCTATTACGACACGGTGGCAGACCGTGAAAATCAAGCACTCCGTTTGGAAGACACCACAGGATCCGATCCATCACTTCAGAATATTCCAGAGACTGAAAGACAAGAATTGTTGCATCGTGTTCAAACCACTCTGGGTTCTTCTGAAAAGAAATCTACTACTACAACGAAAGGCGACGGCGGAGGATATGAAGTGTTTGATCTGCAAGCACTCGATTGGCATCCTGATGAGACGCTTACTGCTCTCGACGGTTCTCAGGAACTTCTCGATCCGATTGTTTGCTTGAAAGAAGAGGATTTTCACAGACTCAGGCTTGATGACGCGAACGATGCATTTTTCTATCTCAAACACACAGATCCTAGCTTTGATCCGAAAAACTGGTTGCCGCCGACACTCGAAGCTCGACTTGCAGCACTTCGCCAGGGACAACAACAGAAAACGATAGAAGACTGGAAAAAAGCTCTCCTCGGACATGTCTCACAATTCATCGATATTCCTCGACAAACAACAAAGCGTACAGAAGTCGTGTTCTTTGTTCGGCGTGATCTATATCTGATACTGTTACTTGATTCAGTAATAGCATCGACGATATCGAAAGGAGATCAAAAACAACAACAGCTCTTTGTTCAAGCTGCACACTTTTACGCCTGGAGCTGGATGTATCTCCAAAGACTCTTTGACGCCAAGAACAAAATCGGACTTGAAGGACGCACTAAGAAACAGTAAACTGTATTTTTCATTTTGTCGTTAGTATTTCCAAAAGGCGTTTTGATTTGGTACGATCCACGAGCCAAAGTTCTCCGCTCTCTGTTTGTTGTAAAACATTGCGCTGAAAATCCTCACCTTCGAATACAACCGCCAAATCAGCGTAAAGATTCAGATGGAAGCGCTGGGCCATGATTTCTCCTAGAGCACTCCTTGGAATAGACCCGCGTGCCTTGAGCCCCCATACAACCCCAACCAATTCAGCGGCGTCTTGTGTAAGAATCGGACCAAGGATCATACCCAAACGTTGAATATGCCGAGATTCTCGATTTGCTCTGGAAGAATGTTTGGCGACACTAGACAACTTTGTCTTCAATTTGGCGGATTGGTTTTTCGTACCATTCGATCTACTATTAATGGCTCGTCCTTTCTTAGTCGCCGATTTCATGTTAGGCTGTTGGGTTCGTCGTGTTTTTTTAGACGAAGCGGCGATGGTGTTGTTCAGTTTCTTATTCAATTGACGGCGTCTGCGTTTTCGATCTGTATCAGGTCGACGTATAATAGGCGGTAAAAGTGTTGCCGATGACAGAGAATTTGCAGCCGATAGAGCAGAAAGCATTGGCGTATCTATAGATGTTATAATGGCTATTTGTGAATTTGAGGCTTGGATCGGTAATTGGGCATGTTGCATGTCTTCGTGTTGTTGATTCAAACGAGAAACATTTGTTGAAGTAATCGACGCTGCATCAGAAACAAGAGTTCTCCGAAGTAATTCCAGCCTTTCAATTGCAGCACTAATATGGCATTCGCCCCGTTCAATTTCATTGGCAAGTTCGCATGAATCTGAAAATCCGATAGCTGCTACCGCACGTAAAATCCACTCTTCGCAACGATTTTCAAATGATAGTGTCGTGACTGCGTCCAAGGGAATTTGTCTTGCAAAACAAACACCCGTAACTGTCATCGATTGTTGTTGTTGTTGCTGAGTTGGCTCTATTATTGATGTCTGGAGATGGTGATTCGGCAAAGATGTGACCGCGATAATAGCTGGTTGTTGGGTAGGTTCGGTATTTTTTGATGTTGTTTCTTCTTCTTCGTCGTCTGGCAACATAACACCGATGCTGGATTCGGTATCTTCATCGTCTTGCATCAGACTCGATTCAGTTGGTGGTGGAGGAGATGGTTTCGGTTTCTTTAGTGGAGGTTTTTTTCGAGGAGAAGGAGACGGTGACCTTTGTGGCAATAACTTTGAAATACGAGTAGCCAAATTTCGAGCACCGACTTCCGCAATCGATTGTCCACGATTCAGCCGTTCGACAAGCTCAAATGGTTGTCGTGCAATGTAGATGTTTGTGCATTGGTGCTTCGAAGACGGCTTCTTCAGCTCACCTGTAATCGTCCGTCGACTTGTTACGACCATGCAACAAAAGAACGGATTACATTCTTGCGGGAGAGATGTCAACAACTCGGAAACCAGGTCTGGTCTCGAGGTTTCCAGAGTCCGAGTTCGGTTCATCAAACCAAAAAAAAACAGATCCGTTGCCGATGAACATTTAGATTTTGTTTGACTTTTTATTGAATGTCAAATTTAATTATTTTTTCCTAAGGATCTTCGACACGTTGAAATGTGCCATCCAGTTCCTCGGGTTCATCCATGATAATCATATACTTGATGAGACAATATTGGCGTACTTGTTCAATGGTGAGTGCAGGTTTCATTGTCAACAGCGATCGGTAACAATAGCTCACCCAACGCATGTTGTCGATGAGCGTCATACCAATGTTACCGTTTCCGTTCAACTGTGAGAAATCAAGACGACGTACTTCATTTCCTCGCGGCAGTCGAACGGCCAGATATCGGTGAGATGGAATAAACTCTACATCTTCATGTTCAATGATACTGCCCTCGGCTGCAGCAGCATAGGTTTGCGCCGACCGTTCGTCATCGAATACAAGACGGGTTTTCTGATCATAGTAAACTGCTGAACAAATACCCGCACACAGATGAAAGA
>Ga0315281_10012250_pt1 | contig 11706 bp, 11 predicted proteins | sample YL17G07_0_MG_FD_204540 | JGI IMG/M metagenome (GOLD analysis project Ga0315281, IMG submission 204540) | Sediment microbial communities from Yellowstone Lake, YNP, Wyoming, USA - YL17G07_0 | ecosystem: Environmental > Aquatic > Freshwater > Lake > Sediment | place: USA: Wyoming | collected... | reverse complement strand
GCTGTTCACCGAGCCTTCGGCGAGCCGCGACCGGCTCACCGCCGGCATGTACCTGCCGAAAGACGAAGCCGACCCGATCGGCTGCCTCGAAGCGGCGCTGGTCGAGACGCTGAAGGCCGAGCCGGCCGAAGCCAGGATTCGCGCCGCGGCGAAGGACGGCAGGATCGCCGCGATGACGCCGGATCTGCTCATCGCTGCGGCCCGGGACGCCGGCGTCATCAGCGCTGACGAATTCGCTGCGATGGAGCGCGTCGGCAGATTGCGCGCCGAAGTGATCCGCGTTGACGACTTCCCCCAGGACTTCGGCATTTCCGAGATGCAGCAGCCGACGCGCCACCGCGCTGCGGCGTGAACTCGGGAATTCAAGCTGGCGACCGTCCTGGTCCAAGGATTTCGAGCCGTCCCGCATCGTTCGAGGTTGCCATGGTATTTGGATCCGCACATGTCGTCGACGGGGCGCCGGTTTCGCTGCAAAGCGCCGGGAACGGCGGCGGCACCGGGTTCGCGCTCTATGTCGACGGCGACAAACGGCCGGCGATCCTCGGGCACCTGCGCGCGGTGGCGCCCGGAACCAGGCTGGCTGCCGGCAGCGTAACCACAAGTTGATCCCGGGAAGGAACGGCAAGCCGGTTAACGGTGCCGCCGGCGAGGTCACCGACGCGCCGATCGACCGGCTGGCCGCGCCTTATCCAAAGGAAGCCCAAACCGGTTTGGACGAGGGCATCGCCGGCGGCGAGGAACTGGCCGATGCCGGGCTCATTTCCGGCACCGGCTTCGCGCCGTTCCGCGGCGGCCCGCTGCCCGCCCCCGGTTTCCCGCCTTCGCGGGGACAGGTTTCGCCGCATTCGCGGCTGACCGCCGCGCATTCCCGGCATATAATCTCCCCGTAGATTTGACCGCGGGCCAGCCCGGGATCCGACGCGATGGCTGGCCCATGACCGGTGGAAACGCGCGCGACATGCAGCGCGCCGGCCGCCGCCACAATGGAGGATGCGAGATGGACAAGATCTGGCTGAAAAGCTACCCGCCCGGCGTTCCCGCGGACATCGACCCGAACGAATTCAAATCCATTGTCGAGCTCTTCGACAAGAGCGTCGCGAAATACCGCGACCTGCCCGCGTATTACAACATGGGCAAGACCATGACTTTCGACGAGCTCGACGGGCATTCGCGGGCCTTTGCGGCGTTTCTTCAGTCGCGGCCCGGGTTTACCAAGGGCACGCGGGTTGCGGTGATGATGCCGAACTGCCTGCAGTATCCCGTGAGCATTTTCGGCACGCTGCGTGCCGGCGGCATCGTGGTCAACGTCAACCCGCTCTACACCCCGCGCGAGCTCGAGCACCAGCTCAAGGACTCGGGCGCCGAGATCATCGTGATCCTCGAGAACTTTGCACATACGCTGCAGCAGGTGATCGCGAACTCGCCGGTGAAAACCGTGGTCGTCGCGACGCTCGGTGACCGGCTCGGTTTGAAGGGCGTCATCGTGAATTTCGTCCTGCGCCACGTCAAGAAAATGGTGCCGGCATTCGATCTCCCGGGCGCGGTGCCGTTCAACGGCGCGCTGTCCGCCGGCGCCGGGCTCGCGTTCAGTCCGGCATCGGTCGGCCACGAGGACATCGCGTTCCTGCAATATACGGGCGGCACCACCGGCGTTTCGAAGGGCGCGATGCTCACCCACCGCAACATCGTCGCCAACCTGCTCCAGTCCTCGGCCTGGCTGACCGGGCATACCAAGGAAGGCGGCGAGGTGGTCATCACCGCGCTGCCGCTGTATCACATCTTCTCGCTCACCGCGAACTGCCTGGCGTTCATGAAACTGGGAGGGCTCAACGTGCTCATCACCAATCCCAAGGACATTCCGGGATTCGTCAAAGAGCTCGCGCAACACAAGTTCACCGTGATCACCGGGGTCAACACGCTGTTCAACGCGCTGCTCAACCACCCGGATTTCGCCAAGCTCGACTTTTCCACTCTCAACATCACGCTGGGCGGCGGCATGGCGGTGCAGCGCGCGGTCGCCGACAAATGGAAACAGGTCACGGGCGTCACGCTGGTCGAGGCCTACGGGCTCACCGAAACCTCGCCCGGCGCCTGCATCAATCCGATGGACCTCAAGGATTACAACGGGGCGATCGGGCTGCCGATTTCGTCGACTGAAGTGGCGATCCGCGACGAGAACGACCGGGAAGTCCCGCTCGGGGAGCGCGGCGAAATCTGCATTCGCGGGCCGCAGGTGATGAAGGGCTACTGGAACCGGTCCGACGAGACCGAGAAAGTGATCGCTGCGGACGGATTTCTGCGCACCGGCGACATCGGTGTGATGGACCCGCAGGGCTTCATCACCATCGTGGACCGCAAAAAGGACATGATCCTGGTGTCGGGCTTCAACGTGTTTCCGAACGAAGTCGAAGGCGTGGTCGCGATGCATCCGGGCGTGCTCGAGGTCGCCGCGGTCGGCGTGCCCGACGAGAAGTCAGGCGAGGCGGTGAAGATTTTCGTGGTGCGCAAGGATCCGGCGCTTACCGCCGAGCAGATCGTCGCGTTCTGCAAGGAAAGCCTGACCGGGTACAAGGTGCCGCACCAGGTCGAGTTCAGGAACGATCTGCCGAAGACCAACGTCGGCAAGATCCTGCGGCGCGCCCTGCGGGACGAGAAGAAGTCCGCCTGAGCCCGGGCTCGAGCGGAATCCGCGAGGCGAGACTGCGATGACCGGCGCAAGGATGAAGTTGCCATCGGGCAGGCAGCCCGCACTGCGCGTGGTGCCGATGCCGGCGGACGCCAACCAGCATGGCGACATTTTCGGCGGCTGGATCATGGCGCAGGTCGACGTGGCCGGCGGCGTGGTCGCCTCGCGGCACGCCCGCGGGCGCGTCGCCACCGTCGCGGTCAACGCGTTCGCATTCAGGCAACCGGTGTTCATCGGCGACGTGCTCTCGTTCTATTCCGACATCGTTCGCGTCGGCAACACCTCGATCACCGTGAACGTCGAGGTCTACGCGCAGCGCAACCCGCGCGACATCGAAACGGTGAAGGTGACGGAAGCGACGCTCACCTACGTCGCCACCGACAAGAACCGCAAACCGCGGCCGGTCGCTGCGCTGGAGGCGGGAAGAGGCAGATGAACAGGAGACGGTCAAAGGCTCGATTTTCTTTGTTGCCTGTCGTGGCGGGCGGTGATCACTTGAAAGGGAGAAGAAAATGCTTCGTGGCTTGATAATGGATGAACCGCTGCTGATCTCCTCGTTGATCCAGCATGCGGACACCTACCATGGCGACACCGAAATCGTGTCGCGTCTCACCGAAGGCGGCATCCATCGATGCACCTATCGAAGCATCCACCGGCGGATGAAGCAGCTGGCCAACGCGCTGACGCGCCTGGGCGTGCAGCAGGGCGACCGCGTCGCCACGCTGGCCTGGAACAATTACCGGCATCTCGAAATCTATTACGCGGTGCCGTGCATGGGCGCGGTATGCCACACCCTCAACCCCAGGCTGTTCCCCGAGCAGCTGGTGTACATCGCGAATCATGCGGAGGACCGCTACGTCTTTTTTGAACTCACCTTTCTGAAGCTGGTCGAGGCGATCGCGCCCAAGTGTCCCGGCGTCAAGGGTTGGGTGGCGATGACCGACCGCGCGCACATGCCGCAAAGCGCTTTGCCGCTGCTGTGCTACGAGGATCTGGTCGAAGCCGAAAAGGCGGACTTCGAGTGGCCGGCGTTCGACGAGAACGCTGCGTCCTCGCTGTGCTACACCTCGGGCACCACCGGCAATCCCAAAGGCGTGCTTTACAGCCATCGTTCGACGCTGATCCATACCATGGTCGGGGCGTCGCCGGACGTGCTTTCTCTGTCCGCCGCGGATTCAATGCTGCCGGTGGTGCCGATGTTCCATGCCAACGCGTGGGGCCTGCCGTACATCGCCTGCATGGTTGGCTGCAAGCTGGTGATGCCTGGCGCGCAGCTCGACGGCGCCAGCGTATACGAGCTGCTCGAACAGGAGAAGGTCACCATGACCGCGGGGGTGCCGACGGTGTGGCTTGCGCTGCTCCAGTATATGGAGCAGAAGAACGTCAAATTTTCCACCGTGAAGACCGCGGTGATCGGCGGCTCGGCTGCACCTGAGTCGATGATCAGGACCTTCGACGAGAAGTACGGGGTATTCGTGCTGCACGCCTGGGGCATGACCGAGATGAGCCCGATCGGCACCACCGGCCGGCTCAAGGGCAAGCACCTCGGCCTGCCTGCCGCGGAGCGCTACAAGGTGCAGGCAAAACAGGGCCGCGTGATCTTCGGCGTGCAGATGAAAATCGTCGACGGCGATGGCAAGGAGTTGCCGCGCGACGGCAAGGCCTTCGGCGACGTGATGGTGCGCGGGCCGTGGATCTGCTCCGGGTATTTTAAGGGCGAGGGCGACGGCGGCGTGCACAAGGACGGCTGGTTCGCCACCGGCGACGTCGCGACCCTCGATGGCGACGGCTACATGCACATCACCGATCGCTCGAAGGATGTGATCAAATCCGGCGGCGAATGGATCAGTTCGATCGACCTGGAGAATGCCATGATGGGGCATCCCGCCGTCGCCGAAGCCGCGGTGATCGGCGTTGCCCATGCCAAGTGGGACGAGCGGCCGCTGCTGATCCTGGTGAAAAAGCCCGGCGCGAATATCACGCGCGACGAAGCGCTCGACTTCCTGAAGCCGCGCGTCGCCAAATGGTGGTTGCCGAACGACGTGCTATTCGTCGACCAGTTGCCGCACACCGCGACCGGCAAGCTTCTCAAGACCAAGCTGCGCGAGGAATTCGGCAAGCACGCATGGCCTGACGCCTAGGCTTCCGGCGGCGCATGGGTCTGCTGCGGCAATTGCTCGGAAGGGTGTTCGGCGCCCCGGCGAAAGCGCCGCCTTCGCCTTCGCTTTCGCCACCGGCAAGGACCGGAGGCCAGAGCGAAGGCGGGGCCAGGCCCTCGGCGCCGGGCGCGGAGTCGCAACCGCAGGGCGTCGCGCAGGTCCGCGCTCTGATCGATGCGGACCATTGCGACAAAGCGCTGGCAGCGGCGATCGCGTTGCCGGCTACGGTCGGCGCAGACGAATTGAGCGCGCTTGCGGAAGGCTTCCTCCAGGCGGGATCGCCCGATCATGCGCGCCGCCTGCTCGCGCATTTTCTGCTGCTGCATGCGGAAAGCACCACGCTGCACGAACGCCTCGCCCTGGTCGCGCTGGCGCAGGATGATCAGGCGACCGCGCGCGCCGCTGCAGCGCGCGCGCTGCAGATCGACCCGAAACGCCGCTGGGCGCGCGTGGTCGAGGCTGAGGTGCTGCTGCGCGAAGGGCATTACGAAGAAGCCGAGGCCGAATACCAGGCCCTTGCTGCCAGCGGCAACGAATGGCTGATGTGCCGCAACGTGCATTTCGGCGGCGCTTTTTTCAAGTCGCTCGCCGGCAAAATTCCCGAGGTGCCGGCGCCCACCGTGGTGGTCGCCGCGGGCAACGTTGCTTTCGACCATGTGCTGCTGGTCTCGTGTGACCGCGCGTATTTCGAGGAGTACGGCGGCGCGTTCGTCAACGCCTATGCGAGAAATGGCGGTGGACGCGGGCTGCTGCACCTGCACGTCGTCGATCCGGCGCCGGGTTTCGCGGAAAAGATCGCTCGCCTGATCGAAAAAACCGGCATTGCGGCAATCGCCGTCACCACCGAAACAACGCCGTTCCAGAAGCTCTCTCCAAGCAAGCAGAAAACCTACTATGCCTGCGCGCGATTTCTGCACTTCGGCAACTGGCTCGCGCAGTACCGGAAACCGATCGTTTGTTTCGACGTCGATGCGATCGTCGAAAAACCGCTCGATCCCCTGGTGGAGGCATGCCGCGACGCGGACCTCGGTCTGGTATGGCGCGAGCCGCGGCGCGCAGTCTGGCTCGATGTGGTGGCGTATACCGTATTCGCCAATCCGACGCCGGCCGCGATCGAATACTTCCGGCTGGTCAGGCGGTTCCTGCTGGTGTTCGCCGCCAAGGGTTTCCTGTACTGGCAGATCGACCAGATCGCGCTTCATTGCGTGCTGATCATGCTGCGACGATTTGCAAAGGCGCCGCGCGCCGTGGACATCTTCGGGCATATCGACGAAGTCGCCTGGCTGCTTGCCCGCCGCCGGACCGGGGGCAAGACCGGCGACCCGGTGTACCTCGCTTACAAGATGGAATACTGAGCTTGCGGGCAGTGCATCCCAGGTTCATGGTGAAACAGCTTGTTGGAGGAATCGCAGGGACTACATGGAAATCGTGACCAAGCTGGACCATCGCATCCTCCGCATCGGGATCAACCGGCCGGCGAAGAAAAACGCGCTCACCGTCGCGATGTATGCCGCAATGGCCGACGCGCTCGAGGCGGCGGAACAGAATCCGGCGGTGCGCGTGGTGCTGATCCACGGCCAGGGCGACATGTTCACCGCGGGCAACGACCTCGTCGACTTCGACAACGCGCCGCAACGCGGCGGCACGCCGCCCGCATTCCGTTTCCTCGATGCGATCAGCACCGCGACGAAGCCGCTGATCGCCGCGGTCAACGGCGTCGCAGTCGGCATCGGCACCACCATGCTGCTGCATTGCGATCTGGTGTATGCGGGGCAGGGCGCGCGCTTTTCGCTGCCGTTCGTCAAATTGGGGCTTTGTCCCGAAGCGGCTTCAAGCTTGCTGCTGCCCCGTCTCGCCGGATATCAGCGCGCCGCCGAACTTCTATTGCTCGGCGAACCGTTCGGCCCCGACCAGGCGCGCGAACTCGGTTTGGTCACCGAGATTCTCCCGGATGCCGGGGTATTCGACTACGCGGTCGCCCAGGCGGTGTTGCTGGCGGCGAAACCGCCCTCTTCGATGCGCGCGACCAAACAGCTGATGAAGTCGGAACAGGCGCCGTTGGTGAAACAGGCGATGCTCGCCGAACGCGCCCAATTCACCACGCTGCTCGCCGCGCCCGAGGCGAAGGAGGCATTCAAGGCATTCTTCGAAAAACGCAAGCCGGATTTCTCGAAATTCAACTGACGAACCATCGGGCGCAAGGCTCCGTCATTCGTCGAATCCGCGGAGCATCGACAGATCGGGCACCTCGGCCCATCGGAGGAAGGCATCGCCCACGCGCGCGCCCTCGGTTATCGCTTGTTTCCAGAGATTCGATCGCATTGCGGGGTCCGTCCGGTAACGCCTGAAGTCCGAGCGATCCGGCAGATTGCCGCCCGGGAGGCGAGCGATGAAATTCCGCGACGGTCCAACCAGCATGACGTTGTCGAGAGAGGCGGCGTTCGCACGGCGGCCGGGGAATGGCTTGTCGAGCCAGCCTGGCGTCACGCTCTCCGCGAAATGCGGATACAGCACCAGGCCGTCCACCTGCGGGTAGGGCAGCGCGAGGTGGTAATCGATGATGCCGCCGTCCCAGTAGGTTCCCTGCGGCGCATCTGCAATTGCGGTGACGCCTTCGAGAATGAGCGGGATGGAGCCTGACGCGAGAAGCGCGGAATTGAGGTTCGCCGCCGTAATCGGGATCACCTGGTTGTCGAACGCGTCGAAGCGGGTCCGGAAAAACGGCAGGCTCGCAACATCGGTTGTGAATACGCCGCGTTCGAGAAAGCCCGAGAGATGCCCGCGGCCGAGGCTGTTCGCGACCGCGGCGAAACCCCAGCCCAGCGCCGCAGCGCGGTGCGCGCGTGCGAGAGGCCCGCGGCCGCGAACCGTGAGCACCGCCAGCTTGTACTGCGCATGGTGGAGCACGGCACCGGCGTCATTGCCGATCAGCTTGTCGACCAGGCCGGTGCAGACGCGCGTCACTTCGGCGGGCGAAGGGCGGCACCGGTACTCCTGCTCGTCGCAGTAGAGCAGGGCGAGACGGTCGAGCGCCGCCACCGGATCTGGCAGGCATGCCGCGGCCATGCGCCACGCGCCGACGGACGCGCCGATGAGCCAGCGTCGGCGCGGTGCCCTCGGCAGCCACTCGCCGAAAATCGCCCGATCGAGGCCGATCAGCGCAAGTCCCTTCGGGCCCCCAGCCGCAGCCGGAATCAGCGCAACCTCCGCCGGATCCAGCCCGTGGCTGCGGATGCGGGCCAACGCGCGCGCGCCGGCGCGAATCGCGAGCACGTCCCTTGCCGCGTTCACCGCTTGGTGTGGAGCTTCAGCATCGCCGCTTCGAGATGACCGGCGGCGATCTGGGGAAATATCTCGAGTGCCCGGTCGATCGCTTCGTCGATGAGTAGCCGGTCGTCGCGCGGCGCTTTTTCCAGCACGTAATCGGCGACCGCGTCCTTGTCGCCAGGATGGCCGATGCCGACGCGCAGCCGCCAGAAATCGTGGGTGCCGAGGCGCAGCGCGATATCCTTCAGACCGTTGTGCCCTGCGACGCCGCCGCCGAATTTCATTTTTGCGCTGCCTGGCGGCAGGTCGAGTTCGTCATGGACGACGAGAAGTTCCTCTGCTGAAATCCTGTAGAAATTCGCGAACGCGGCGACGCCCTGTCCCGAGCGGTTCATGAACGTCTGCGGTGCGATCAGGAGCAGGTCGCCGCCGCCGGACCGGAGCCGCGCGGTCTTGCCGAAAAACTTCGACTCGGACTTGAGCTGGGTCTTGCACTGCGCGGCAAGGCGATCGAGAAACTGGAAGCCCGCATTGTGGCGCGTCGCCTGGTACTCGCGACCCGGATTGCCGAGTCCCGCGATCAGCCGGATCTTGTGTGCGCCGTCATTCATCAAATGAGCGGGCCCGGGTCCCCGTGTGAATCCAGGGGGCACAAAACGGGCCCGTTTTCAGACTCCCGTTGGGACCGGATTACTTCTTCTCGGATTTCCCGGATTTCTCGCCGCCCTTTGCGGCAGGCGCCGCTCCGGCAGCGGGCGCGGCGCCCGGCGCGGAGCCCGGTGCACCTGCTGCGGGCGCAGCGGCGCCCACCTCGCCCTCGACGGCCACCACCGCGACTTCCGCTTCCTCCGAGACCAGGGCGCGCGGGACTTGCACCGTCGCCACCACCGGGTTTTCGCCCTTGTGCAGCACTGCGGTCACGCCAACGGGCATCTTGATGTCCACCACGTGGACTGAACGGCCGATCGACATCTGCGACAGGTCGACTTCGATGTACCCGGGAAGATCTGCAGGCAGGCAGGAGATGTCGAGTTCGGTCAGGACATGGCTTACCACGCCGCCGGATTCCTTCACGCCGGGAGAGGTCTCCGCATTCACAAAGTGCAACGGTACCTTCATGTGGATCTTCGCATCTGCGGAGACGCGCTGGAAATCGATGTGGTCGATCTGCAGGCGCCACGGGTGCATGTTTACCGCACGCAGCAGGACGTCTTCATGGTTGCCGTCGAGATTGAGGTTCAGGATCGAAGCGTGGAACGCTTCCTTGCGCATTTGCTGGAACAGCGCGCTGTGATCGAGTTCGATCGTGACCGCCCCGGATTTTCCGCCATAAACGATACCGGGAACTTTCCCGGCACGGCGCAGGCGGCGGCTCGCTCCGGTGCCCTGCGACTTGCGCGATTGCGCGCTGACTTCGATTTTCATGACTGCTCCTCAAACTTGCGCATGCCGCGACCAGCCGGCGCATCCAAAAAGGCCCGCGAGAAATTCGCGAACCACCCAAGTTCATTCCATGAACAGCGAACTCACGGAGTCCGCGTTGCAGATCCGCGTGATCGTCTCGGCAAACAGGCCGGCGACGGAAAGCTGGCGGATCTTCCTGCATTGCTGCGCGTCCGGCCGCAGCGGGATCGTATCGGTCACCACGACTTCGTCGAGTTCCGACTCCTCGATGCGCTTGATCGCCGGTCCCGACAGCACCGCGTGCGTGCAATACGCCACCACGCGCGAGGCGCCGCTGTCCTTCAGGGCCTGCGCCGCCTTGGCGAGCGTGCCGGCGGTGTCCACCATGTCATCCATGATGACGCAGGTGCGGTCCTTTACCTCGCCGATGATGTTCATCACCTCGGCCATGTTGGCCTTCGGGCGCCGCTTGTCGATGATCGCGAGATCCGATTCCAGCCTTTTCGCCAGCGCCCGCGCCCGCACTACGCCACCCACATCCGGCGACACCACGATCTGGTTCGGATAATCGTGTTTCCATACATCGCCCAGAAGAATCGGCGCCGCGTACACATTGTCCACCGGGATGTCGAAAAACCCCTGGATCTGGTCGGCGTGCAGATCCATCGTCAATACACGGTCGACACCGACCGCCTGCAGCATGTTCGCCACCACTTTTGCGGTGATCCCGACGCGCGCCGATCGCGGCCGCCGGTCCTGCCGCGCGTATCCGAAATACGGGATCGCGGCGGTCACGCGCGCCGCCGACGAGCGTTTGAGCGCATCGACCATGACCATGATCTCCATCAGGTTGTCATTGGTCGGCGTGCACGTCGATTGCAGCACGAACACGTCCTTGCCGCGCACGTTTTCCAGCAGCTCAACCATCACTTCGCCGTCCGAAAAACGGCCCACCGTGGCGCGGCCGAGCGAGATATTGAGATGCTTCACCACCTCCGCCGCCAGCTTTGGGTTGGCGGTGCCGGTGAATACCATCAGTCGCTCATTGGCCATAATCGAGACGAAAACCCAGAGACCGCAAAAACCATTGAGCGTCGACGAATGCGCCGGCATCTCCCGTCATGCCCCGCCGCCCAACCGTCGGCTGGCTGGGGAGGAAGGATTCGAACCTTCGCATGCCGGAATCAAAATCCGGTGCCTTAACCAGCTTGGCGACTCCCCAATTCCTTCTTCTCCACGCGGGGACCGGATAGGCGCGGCCGCTCCTGGCGAAAGGGCGGCATTATAGCCTAGCCGGACGGTTTTTGGCTAGGATTCGCGCATGCAGAGCAGGCGCAGAAAGCGCTTTTATTTCTTATGCGGCAAGCGCATAGAGGGGATGGCGGTCAAGGCCCCGGGCGATGAAGCCGTGCATCCCGGGCGGCAGCGAAGCGCGCACGGCATCGGCCTCGATTTCGCTGGCGAACGGGGCGAACACGCAGGCCCCGGAACCGGTCATGCGCGCGTCACCGTGCGCGGCCAGCCATTCGAGGTGCCTTGCGACCTCGGGATAACGGACCCGGGCCACCGCCTCCAGGGCATTGCGCCCAAAGCCCTCGCGGTAGTCCCCGGATATGATCGATGCGCTGTCGCGCGTCAGTTCCGGCGCGGCGAACACATCGCTGGTTGCGATCGCGACACGCGGTGTCAGCACCAGGTACCAGGCTGGTTGCAGCGTGACCGGCGTCAGCCGCTCGCCGATGCCTTCGGCAAACGCCGACTCGCCGAAGACGAAGAATGGCACGTCTGCCCCCAGTTCAAGGGCGAGGCGCTGCAGGTCGGCGCGCGGCAGCCGTGTATTCCAAAGATCGTTGAGGACGATCAGCACCGTTGCTGCGTCGGAGCTGCCGCCACCCAGTCCGCCGCCGACGGGGATGCGTTTTTCCAGCCGGATCTCGGCGCCCAGCCTGGACCCGGTTCGTTCCTTGAGCAGGCGTGCGGCACGCAGGCATAGATCGCTGCCCTCGCACACGTTCTCGACCGCGATCGCGCGCCGGATGACGCCGTCGTCCCGCGCCACGATGCCGAGTTCGTCGCCGTAATCGATAAGGCGGATGGCCGATTGCAGCAGGTGGTATCCATCCGGACGGCGGCCGGTGATGTGCAGGAACAGGTTGAGTTTCGCCGGCGCGGGGTAGCACGCGGTCCCGG
>Ga0315281_10012249_pt1 | contig 11707 bp, 7 predicted proteins | sample YL17G07_0_MG_FD_204540 | JGI IMG/M metagenome (GOLD analysis project Ga0315281, IMG submission 204540) | Sediment microbial communities from Yellowstone Lake, YNP, Wyoming, USA - YL17G07_0 | ecosystem: Environmental > Aquatic > Freshwater > Lake > Sediment | place: USA: Wyoming | collected... | reverse complement strand
GGCGTCGGTCTTGACGCCGGTCACTCCTGAAGAAATCTTGACGGTATTGCTGCCCAGGCTGCCGATCAGGGTCGCTCCACTGTCGCTGACGGCAAAGGTATCGTCAGCACCCATGAAGACTTTGGCTTTGGTGACGGTGCGTGAGGTGGCTGTGCTGAAAGAGGAGGTGTCTGCTGCATTCAGCACTACAGACATCGGTGCCGGCGTTGTGGTGCTGATCGGCTGGCTGCCTAGCGTAAAAGCGGTAATACCCGTTTGCGACAAGCTGGCAGAACCATTGGCGAAGGCAAGCGTAACGTCAGTATTCAGAGAAACGATGGTATCCACCGCAACTCCGGCGGCAGTCTGAAGCTGCAAGCCGGTACCCGCAACGATACCCAGTTTGTAGTCTGCGAGGTTCCCGCCCAGTTCAATACGCGAGAAGTTTGCGTCAGTCGTGACGCTGGTCACACCCGAAACAATTTTGACGGTATTGCTGCCCAGGTTGCCAATCATGGCCGCGCCACTGTCATTTACGGTAAAGTTGTCGTTCGTGCCGAGGTAGACTCTCGCTTTCGTAACGGACGCAGTGACAGGTGTGACAGACGCGGCGCCTATAGTTGTGAAGTCGTAGCTCGTAGTGCCAGCGTAGGCGTTACCCGCCAAATCCTTGATGTTGCCGGATGCAAAGGTAACGTAGTAGTTGGTACTGTTGGCAAGGTCACTGGTCGGGTTGATCGTCAGCGTCGAGCCAGCGATAGTCAGGAGGTTGCTGGTAGCGGCATCGAAGGTCTGGATCGTTGTGCCTGCCGCCGTCTTGAGCACGATGCTTCCGGTACCGCGCTGTATTGCCTCGCTGAAGGTGAGAACGATATTGCTGCCAGCGGCGACACCCGTGGCTGCATCGGCAGGGCTGAATATGGAGACGGTGGGTGGAGTAGTGTCGGCGGTTGCGACCGGAATCAGGGACGTTGCCGTCCTGACAATATCCGCAAACTGGAACACTTCTACGGAGCTAACAGTATCAATACCGTCTCGATTGGCTATCGTGTCAGCAACCGTAAACTCGCCACTGGCGGAATTGTAGGAGATCCTGTAGTCCGCAAAGTTGTGCAAATAGTTTACGGTGTCGTATCCATCACCGCCAATGAACACATCGTTTCCGCCATTGCCGGTTATGGTTTCATTGGAGTTTCCTCCATAGACTGTCGTAGCACCGTCGTCGAGGGCGAGGCTGAGCGAGACGGAAGTGCTGCCCGTATGATTGGAAATGAATATGCGCTCGATATTCGCCATATCGCCTGCGGCGATTGACATCCCGTTCCGGACCGAGTTGACGTATACCGTGTCATAACCTTCCCCCGGTTTCTCTTGAATTTTTGTGTGCCACTCGACGGTTGTGGTGGGGCGGTAGACGAAAATTGTACCGAGATAGTACGAACCCCCGGAGGAGGTGGTACCCGATTCCCAATAGTACGTATCGTCTCCAGGACCGCCGATCAAGGTGTCACCCGTGCGACTCTTCTCCATAAGAGTGTTTGCGCCGCTGTCGCCGTAATAGGTAGTCATGGAATCTCCTTTAAATCTCCTACACCAATATTCCCGCTCCGATTGGTCTCCTTCAAAGGGTCCACTGTGAGCTAATAAAATAACCTTAAATTTATTATGGGCTTAAGTCAAACGGAGCGTGGCAAGCTATTCTAACCGGTAGAGCGATCGCCCCTAAGCTTATGAAATTGATAAGCAATCATCTCAAAAATGGGGCGGTTTACAATCAATGCCTTCTGTTGGCTTCGGGGGTTGAAATTCCTGAGATGACGGCTGATGAGATGAGCCGAGCCGAACAGATGACAGACGAATAATAGAGCTTGATTTGACCGCTGCTGCCCAATTCCGAGCCCGACGCAGTCCGCGTATCGAGACTCCCGTGGTGCTGACTGGCATCGTCCGGATTCGGCGCACCGGAGCCTGCTGCGTTATCAATGAAGATGGATTTGGTTACAGTCCCATTACTTCCATCTATCGCGCCACCCAAACTGGCGGCGTTGCTGATGAATGCCGAGTTGGCTACGGTTAATTGACCATACGGGTGTATCGCGCCACCGGTCTGTCCTGCCGCGTTGTTGATGAAGGTTGAGCTGGTTACGCTTACGTTACCTCCATAAATCGCGCCACCGTAACCGTAAGTTGTCCAGTTGCCGCTGAACGCGGAGTTAGTTGCGGTTACGTTACCACCATGTATCGCGCCACCCGAGTTGATCGACCGATTGCCTAGAAATATTACGTCGGATATCACAAGGTCTGGCTTGAAGATTCCGGAATTTTCGCCACCACTACCTTCGATCCCACTCGTCATGTTTCCGTTTTGGACAGTCAGACCTCGCAAGGTGACTGCACCACAGCTGCCGACACAGTCGCAATTCAGTACCTGACTTGTGCCGCCCCCATCGAGCACGACCTGACTGCGAGTCGTGCCACTTGCTCCCTGAAGCGTTAGGGTTTTGTTCTCGTTGATGACGAAAGTGAATGTCGTTCCACCAGTCGCGTAAATGCCCGCAGCCAGCACAATTACATCATCCTGACCATTTGTGGCAGCAGTGAGCAATGCTGCCCGTAGGCCAGCCGCATCGTTGACGTTGAATGTCGCGGCAATGGCGGGTGATTGGAAGCCTATTGCCGCGAGAAGCACGGCAAGAATCGTGGCCGGACCGTTGGCGAACCGCATGGGCTGTTCCCCCTCCAGAAGGAAGTAATCAGCCTGCGCTTAGGGGTGGGCTGCGCGTGTGACCTAGATCAAGCTTCAGACTGAATAACGGGTTGATGCAGATGCATCAGGAACCCGGCCTCACCACGCTAGTGCAATGTCGGAGGGATAAGAGAATCAATTCGGCCGCGAAGTCTGAACGGTCCTCCGGCGCGCCGCAATGGCGTGCTTGAAGCCACCCGAAGCGCGCATAATGCAGATTATGTCAATTTCGCTCCGCTACGCACCCCCGAAGGGCGATCGGAGGGAGATTAGTGGTAAAAGCCTCGTGAGTGTTGTTGCGCGATCAAAATTGACCACCGTGCGCGAATTGCGCTGACCATCTACATTTTGTCTATTTTCGTTTCTCGCCAAACGCTTGATGATGCTTCGTCATGGTCAATGAAGTCGCGCAGCCTGGTCAATTTTGATCGCCCAAAACAACACTTCTGTGCGACAGACTCCATTGTGTGGCTCCGTTACGATTGGATTTAACTGGTCGATGGGACCATGCGGATGCGGCAACGTTCAATGGCTCATTGGATCCCGCAATGGGTGAGGATCAACATCGCATAACTTCGGGCGCAAGCGAGCAAGTTTGCCACGCGACAGACCTCTCCGCGATCGTCGTACATCTGATACGAACCATCCTTGGTGAGACCCCCTGGCCCATAGGCCAGCGCCTTCATCCCGTACTCCATGAAGGTCGTCGCATCCGCCGAGACGAAATAACGATTGCGTTCAACCTCCCGGGTTGCCGTTTCGCCGGCCAGCGCATGCGCTTTGACTACTGCTTGAAAGAACGCGTCTTCCGGCGGGAGCAGGAAGCCATTGCGGCATAAGAACACGTCGAACGTCGGATCGAGGCCGGGATTCTCCGTCCCGAGTTGCGCAACCTTGCGACGTACCAGATTGGCAATCTCCATCGTCGAGCGATCCGGCGGAAAACGCAGGTCCACGAAAATGTCGCACATCGGCGCGGGTGCGATCGACGGCTTGTAGGGAAATCCGCCTTCGATGGCACCGACGGTGAGCCGCGCGCCGATCTTGGCGCCGGCCACCAGCCGCTCGAATTCCGGTTCCCATGCGCGCAAGGCGTTGAGGAGGAATATCCCTTTGTCCAGCGCATCGACCCCGCGCTCTCGCGACCAGGTGTGCTGGGCGATTCCCTTCGCCCCGACCCGGCAAAACATATAGCTCGATGCGGCATTCTGAATCCGCATGCCGGTGGGCTCGCCGATCACAACGACATCGGCCATCAGGCCGTGCTGAACCCCATAATTGGCGCCGCAACCGCCGCCGCGAAACGAGGCGCCGTGATAGTGCGTGACGGGCGCCTTCTCGATTTCGCCGACCACGCCGCTGACGGTCACGCGACCGGCCAGCTTGATGCCAGCGGCCTGGATCAGGCGAATCGCGCCGTAGTAGGCCGAGAATGCGGCCTTCATATTCGACGCACCGAGGCCATAGAGCCACCCGTCCTCGATTACCGCATTGGGCAGCAAGCCGATCGGCAGGTCTGGGGCCTCACGTCCGCTGGTACTCGTATCCATGTGGCCGTTGAGCATGATGCTGGGCCCAGGCGAGTTGGGATTGAGATGCGCGATCATGTTGTTGCGCGTGGGCTCGACCTCCTGCATCGACACCGACATGCTGAGCTGGCGAAATCTTGCGCCCAGATAGTCGCCGACTGCCTGCTCTTCTCCGGTGGGACTCGGGATGTTCACGAGGTCGCACGCGAGCTCGACGATTTCGGCGGAAATCTCTTCATTCATCGCACGGAGGACCGCGCTGCGAGCGGCCTGAAGATCGTCCCCTTCGTTGCGCGTGCCCTTCGACTCATTCGCCATGTCATTCTCCTTTCAAGATTGCGCCCCGCCCGCGGCTGACGGGTCGTATTTGCGCGTCAAATGTCCTGCCCAGCTGATGAGCCAGTTCACGACCAAGCCCATGACTCCGGTCAGCGCAACCAGCCCATAGACGGGGGCGCTGCGGAACATGCTCTGCTGCAGCGCGATTTCACGTCCGATGCCCGACACCTGAGTGAGAATCTCGACCAGCAAGACAATGATCAGCGTGACCGGCGCCGCAATTCGGGTGCCCAGTTGAATACTGGGAAGCACTGAGGGCAACAGGATCTTGTACTGCGTTTCCCACCATGAGAGCCTAAGAACCCGCGCCGTATCCAGCCTATCCTGACTGATGCGCTGCGCACCGGAGCGCGTGTTAAGCAGAATGGGCCAGAAGCTCGTGAGTACCACGACCGCCAGCGTCATCGACGATGTGTAGCCCATGATCAAGACAGCGACCGGCACCATCGCACCGGCGGGCATGGTGCGGCCAAATTCCAATGCGGGCCCGAGCAGGCGGTCCAGCAATTTGGACCGTCCCAGCAATATTCCCAGAGCAGACCCGATGACGATGCTAAGGGCCAGCGCGCCCGCGAAGTCGCTCAAGGTCACCACTACCGCGGGTACCAGCTTGCCGGAGCTCCATAGGGCCGCCAGCGCGCGCAGCCATTCAATGGGCGGCGGAAAATACGGTACTTCCGGCGATGCGAAGATCTGCCACAGCACGAGCCCAAGGCCTAAGGGCAGGAGGCCCCGCAATGGCGCCGCGACCCGGCCGCTTTGGAGCGAGGATCGTGTCTGCCGGCGTGGAGCAATCTTGCGGGCGTTCATCACACGATCGGGCCATAGCCGCGGAACACGCGGCCGGCAATGGCGACGAGGACGAAGTTCATGCCCCAGCCCAGCAGGCCGATGACGACCAGATAGGCGAACGCCTGGGCAGGCTGGACAGCCTGCTGCGAGAAGACGATTCCGAAGCCAAGTCCCGCCGGATTGCCGACCATCTCGGCAACCACCGCAAGCGAAATGGACAGCGTCAGCGCAAGTCGGAAGCCGACGATGATGCTGGGCAGCGCGGCCGGGAGGATCACCTTGAAAATCGTCGCCGAGCGCGAGAGCCGGAAAGAGCGCGCCACCTCTAGGAGGTCACCCGGCACGGAACGGATGCCGCCCGCGGTCCCGAGGAGCACCGGCCACTGGCTCACATAGATCACGATCACCAGTTCGGTTTGCAACGAAAAGCCGAAAATCAGCAATGCGATCGGGACGAAGGAAATCGACGGTATGGAGCGCAGGACTTCGATGCTCGCCATCGTGTAGGTCCACACCGGCCGCCAAACACCGATCGCGAGCCCCATCGCGAAGCCAAGCGCGCTTGCCACAAGCCACCCGATCATCGAGACGGTGAGCGTGTGTAGCAACTGGGCAAGCAGTGGCCCCTCGAACAGCAGCGCCTTCAACGCCTGGAAGGTCTGCGCGGCCGAAGCGATGCTCTCAAAGTGCGAACCCAGGGTGCGGCTGTACAGCTCCCAAAGCACGATGCAGATCACGATGACCGCCAGGCCCGGCCAGTTGGCCCTGCATCGCGGCAGCCAGCGCGGGCGCGAGGGTCGCGGCGCCATCGCCTGATTTGAGCTCACTCTTTGTCCCCGCCGCTGCGATGGCTCACGGCCTCGTAGACCCTATGCCTTAATTCGAGATACTCCGGCGACTCTTTGGTCCGCACCTGATCGCGCTCCGCCGGCAATCGGCTCATGACGTCGATGCCGATGGATGCCGGCTTGCCCTTCAAGACGATCACGCGGTCCGCGAGAAACACGGCTTCATCGACGTCATGGGTAATGAAGATGACCGTCGCACCCGACGTCTGGTGGATGTGGCGCAACTCCACCTGCAGGTTCTCGCGCGTCATCGCGTCAAGCGCGCCAAACGGCTCGTCCATGAGCAGCACGTCGGGCTCGATGGCCAACGCGCGCGCAAGCTGAACGCGCTGCTGCATGCCTCCGGACAATTGCCACGGATAATCGTCGGCGTGATCGGCAAGATGGACCTGCCGAAGCGCTGCCACAACGCGCTGCTCACGCTCCGCGTTGGAGGTCGTCGCTTCAAGACCCAGCTCGACATTTCGCCGGGCGGTGCGCCACGGCAGCAAGGACGCGGCGTAGTTTTGAAATACGAAGACCGCGCCTTTCGGAGGACCGACGACACGTTCGCCGTTTAGCTCGAGGACGGAGTCTCCCGTCGGATCGACAAGACCGCCGAAAACGCGCAGCAATGTGGTTTTGCCGACCCCGGATTCGCCCAGGATGCATAAGAACTGGCGTCGCGGCACTTCGAGATCGAGGCCTTCGATAATCCGGCGCTTCGCGTCGCCCGCGCCAAGTTCGACGGACAAGGCGCGGCACCGAAACGCAAGCTCCGGTTCCTCCGTACGCTCTTTGTGGGTCACGCTGTTGGCCTGCTCTTTGGAACTCACACGGCCCTCTTGTCTGGTTGGTTCTGCTTTGCCGGTGAACAGGCGGGAGATGTCAGCAAGCTGGGTAGTCGACGATTCGACGTCCTCGATCAATGCTCGCGCCCAACTCGCGACCCGCGTGATCCATGGATGTGCCTTTAGAACGCCAAACTCTTGAGATATTCGATGGCCGTTCCACTGGTCACCACATCGCCGTATTTGAGATCGATATCGGCGAGGAATACCCAGTGCACGGTCTGCAAGCGATCGAAGGTCGCGTCTGCGACGACGGAAATCTTGTAGTTGTTGGAGAACCCGTCGACCGCCGTGGCATAGACGCAACCGCTGGTCGTGCCGCCACAGATGATCAGCGATTCGATCTGGTTGGCAATGAGGTAGGGCAGGAGTCCGGTACCGCTAAAGAGGCTGGGCTTGCCCTTGGAAAACACCCGTTCGCCTGGCGCCGGAGCTATTTCGGCGATGATCTCGTTGTCACCCTTTTCGCTGTTCGCGGGTGCCGGACTGTCTTCACGACCGCGACGGTTCTTGCTACCCCAAAGGCCCGGCTCATATTCGGGGCTCGCCGGATCCTCCATGGCGCTGTAGATCACCGGGATTTTTGCGCGCCGCGCTTCCTGCAACACCGCCGCGACCTGTTTGACTGCATCCCACGCCGGCTCGCCGCAGGAACGGCGATGTTCGGCAATCGCTTCGAGTATCGGCTTGGGCGTGCGCCCAGAAAAGCTATAGGTCGCATCGACAATCAACAGTGCCGGTCGCGTACCGAAGCCGCAACGCCGGCCATATCCGGCATGATCGGCAATGATCCGGTCCTCGGGAGTGAGGCAGTTCGACAGTGCGGCTGTTAGTTCTTCGGGACTCATATCCGTGTCATGCCCATCAGGGATTCATAGAGAGGCAGCAAAAGACTCGCGCCTGAATTTCATGTGCGGCCCGTCGAGAACCGCACATGAGCGGACCGTGATCTTTTTATTTTGTCCAGCTGGGCAAAATCTCATCGATCTTGACCGGCTTGAAGTCGCTCGTGCGCTTGAGAATATCGAGCCAGGTCTGCAGGTCGACACGCATCTGCGCGCCCAGGTCTTCGGGGCTAACCGAGAAGTGAAACTCCGGGATCGGCGTCGCTTGCAGCGGGGCGCCCTTCAATCCCGTGTAAGAACCCAAAATCTCCCGCGCCTCGGCAGGATTGGCGTAGATCCATTTCGTCGCCTCGTCCAGCGCAGTATTGAAGCGCATGACAATAGACTGATTATTGTTCGCCCATGCGCGCTGCGATAGCCACAGGCCGATATACGCCCGACCTCCGATGGAGCGGAACGGATCCCCAAGCGCGATGCCGCCCGCCGCGATGGCGCTCGTGGCGAACGGCTCGATTTCCTCGATCGCGTCGACGCGGCCCGCTTTCAACAAATCGGGCAGCTGCGGAACGGTGCCGATCACCCAGCGGATGCTGTCGAGCTTCACGCCTTCCTTCTGGAGCACGTTGAGGAGCGAAAAGTGAATGTTTCCCGTCAGGGTAAGCGTGCCAACCGTCTTGCCTTCCAGTTGCTTGAACGTGGTGATCCCGCTGCCCGCCCGAGCGACGATGTTGGATGTCGGAACCTTGGTCGTATCAAGCCCCCCACCCGTAATGACGACGATCGGAATTCCCTGGCCGGCAGCCGCGATCAGAGCGGGCTGCGTGCCCTGCATGACATCGAACTGCCGGCCGAGCGTGGTGATCGAGTCGGAGATCGGAACCTGGGACACGCTCCACTTAACGGCAAGATTGTGTTTGGCAAAAATGCCCTTCTTGTCCGCTACGACCAGAGGCAGTGCCGTCGTGGTCGGTTGAATCGTGACCGACAGGCTGTTTGGCGCGGCCTGTTGTGCATACACGGGCGCTCCGGCAGCGAGCGTCAGCGCCAGTGCACCGACGAAGTGGATTCGCCTGAGATGATCGGACAAACGGGAAAAGTCGCGCATTCTCGATCTCCTTTACTTGTTGTTCCGGGTTGTATGGGCTCGCTAGCAAAAGCGCTGCGAGATGCAGTTGCTTAGATGCAGTTGCTTCAAGTTTACGTATACAACACATTTGCGATACGCACAACCACCCGCTCGCCGCTGCGTCAATCGCTGAGCAACACGCGACCACGTTCGAACCAAAATCGCTTGTGGCGTTCCTTTGCGGACGTGGTTCAGGCTGCGTTGCAACCAAGAGTAAAGGTGGCTTGCAACAGGGACGCTGCTTGCGCACACATTGCGTCAGATCTCGCTCTTCGGTTCGCGGATCTATGAACGAAACCGCCAAGTCTCAGCTGGGTCCTTGCCGAACCGCCGCACTTGACGAAATTCAACAATACAAATTTAACGGTGAGGGACCGCTCATGGCCGATCTCGGCCAAGTGCCCAGAGAACAAAGCAGCCGTCCGGCTGCAGCCGGTTGGGAGTGCCACGCCATGACCGGTGTCATACACAGGTGTCTCGATGCAATTGCAAGAGTGCTGATACGCGGATGATGTCTCACGCCGCACCAATACTTGCAATGCGATTCATAAAGTGGCGAATTTCAAATAATCATTCCCCGGCAAAGCCGGGGCATTCTTGCTAATGTCAGTTTGGCTCCCTTGCGCACCCCGGAGGGCAACTACTGGAGCGGGTTAGCGGCAGATTTTCTGCGACCGGCGGACGATCCAGCTCCCTCACGAATAGATCACCTCGACGTTCTCGGGCCTGAGCCATTCCTCGAGCGATGCGAGCAGGCGATCGTCCAGGCTCACGCGCCAATCGTCGCCCAGGCGCATCTCGACGCTCGCTGCACTGTTCTGGTAGCGGACGGCGACGCTGCAAGTGCCGTTGCGGTAGGGCGCGAGGAGGTTTTTCAACTTCTGCGCCCCGGCCGCGCCGGCAAGCGAGGCCTCGCCGTTCATCGACAGGCGGACCGCGCGCGCAAAGCGGGTGCGCGCGGTGGCGAGGTCGCAGATCTTTTCCGCGTTGATCCGCATGCTTGCTGTGTCGCCTTCCCCCTCGTCGGAGCCTGAGCGGCGCACTAGCCTCACCTTGACCTCCATGACCAGCACCGAGTCTTCCTTGAGGATGTCGCGGTGCTTCTCGAACACCTCCGGATAGACGAACACTTCCTGGCGTGCAGTTCCGTCCCCAAGATCGACGACCATCATGCGCCCGGACTGCATGCGCTGCGCGCGCACCGACTCGACCACGCCCGCGATGAGCTGGATGCGCCCGCCATAATCGCCTTCGCCCGCGGGGGTGAGATTGCGCAGATCGCCGCGGATGAACTTGCGCACTTCTTCCCGACAGGCGTTGAACGGATGCCCGCTGAGGTAAAACCCGAGCACCGCCTTCTCCGCCTGCAGCCGCTCCGGCTCGCTCCAGCGCGGCCGCTCGACCAGCTCAATGCGGTGATGGTGCGAATCCTCGGCACCGCCGAACAGGCTCACCTGCTGCGCGTCGCGCTCGGCCTGCTCGGCCGCCTCGATGACAATGCCCACCGAGGCGAGGAGGCTTGCCCGGTGATCGTTGATCGAATCGAATGCGCCGGCGCGCACCAGCGCCTCGATCACCCGGCGATTGACGATGCGCTTGTCGATTCGGCTGCCGAAATCGAACAGATTCTTGAACGGCCCGCCCGCTTTGCCATCGCTGCCCGCCTCCTCCCGTGCCCTGACGATGGCGGAAATTGCCGACTCGCCGGTGCCCTTCACCGCGCCCAGGCCGTAGCGGATGGTCTTGTCGTCGACCGGAACGAAGCGGTATTCGCTCTCGTTGATATCGGGGGGCAGCACCTTGAGGCCGTTGGCGAGCGCGTCGGCGTGGAGGCCGTGCACCTTGTCGGTGTCGTCCATGACCGCCGACAGGTTCGCCGCCATGAATGCTGCCGCGTGGTGCGCCTTGGCATAGGCGGTCTGGTAGGCGACCAACGCGTAGGCCGCCGCGTGCGACTTGTTGAATCCGTAGCCCGCGAACTTCTCCATCAGGTCGAACAGCTCGCTTGCCCTCCCCTTCGTGACGCCGTTCTTCTCCGCTCCGGCGACGAAGATGTCGCGCTGCTGGGCCATCTCCTCGACCTTCTTCTTGCCCATCGCGCGCCGCAGCAAATCGGCGTTGCCCAGCGTGTAGCCCGCGAGCACCTGCGTCGCCTGCATCACCTGCTCCTGGTAAATCAAAATGCCGTAAGTCTCCCGCGCGATGGGTTCGAGCAACGGATGCTCGTATTCAATCTTAACCTCACCGTGACGGCGCTTGATGAATTCCGGAATGAGTTCCATCGGGCCCGGGCGATACAACGCCACCAGCGCGGTAATGTGCTCGACGGAGCTGATCTGGAATTTCCGGCACAAGTCGCGCATGCCACCCGATTCCAATTGGAAGATGCCGAGTGTGTTGGCTTTGTTTAGCAGGTCGTAGGTCTTCGTGTCGTCGAGCGGCAGATTGTCAATCGGCACGTCAAGGCCCTTCGTGCGCCTGACCATTTCGCAGGTGTTGCGGATGACCGTGAGCGTCTTCAGCCCGAGAAAATCCATCTTCAACAGGCCGAGATCGCCGACCGGGTTCATCGCGTATTGAGTGACAATCGCGCCGTCTTCGTCCGCTTTGAGCGGAAGCAGATTCACCAAGGGTTGGTCGCCGATGACCACGCCAGCCGCGTGGACGCTGGCG
>Ga0315281_10012248_pt1 | contig 11707 bp, 6 predicted proteins | sample YL17G07_0_MG_FD_204540 | JGI IMG/M metagenome (GOLD analysis project Ga0315281, IMG submission 204540) | Sediment microbial communities from Yellowstone Lake, YNP, Wyoming, USA - YL17G07_0 | ecosystem: Environmental > Aquatic > Freshwater > Lake > Sediment | place: USA: Wyoming | collected... | reverse complement strand
GAATACATCGGAAGGCGCTCTTTGAACGGCTTTAGGTTGAAAAAGAGGATCCCTTCGTTGGGGTTTGAATAGGAGCTGATGGAAATAATCGACTCTACATTGGGATCGGAAATAGCGATTTTGTTGATCTCTTCGTGGTAGTCGAGCATGAGGTAGGGCGAAGTTCCGTCTCGGGCGAGGGAATATCCATCCAGGACGCCGACGTCGTCTGGAGGGAGGAAGTCCTGTGGAATGACGCTGAAAAGGATGAGGGAGCAGCCGATGCTGAGGGCCCCGAATCCGACCATGATGAGCCGGTGGCGCATCGCCCAATGAAGACATGGCTCATATACCCATTTCATCCCGTTGTTGATCCTGTCCGCGAGTCGCTCCATCAATGTTTTTTTCTTTTCGTCATAGGGAGTTACAAAGCGGCTGGCGAGCATCGGTGTGAGCGAGAGGGAAATGAATCCCGAGATGAGGACAGCGACAATGATGGTGACGGCGAATTCGCGGAAGAGGCGCCCGACGACCCCGGCCATGAAAAGCATCGGGATGAAGGCGGCCGTAAGGCACAAAGTCATGCTCACGACGGTGATGCTGATCTCGCGGGCTGATTTGATGGAGGCCTCGAAAGGCTCCTCGCCCGCCTGGACGTGGCGGACGTTGTTTTCGAGGACGACGATCGCGTCGTCGACGAGGAAGCCGATCGAGAGGGTCATGGCGAGAAGAGATAATATATCGAGGCTAAAGCCTAAGAGGAGCATCACGGCGAAAGTGCCGCAGAGCGACATGGGTAGAGCCATTGAGGGGATGATGGTGTTGAGCGGCTTGCCGAGGATGAGAAAAATGATGGCAACGACGAGGATGATCGCGACGATGAGGGTCATTTTGACGTCGTTGACGCTCTCGATGATTGTCGCCGATTGGTCGTAGACGCGGTAGATTTTCAAAGTGTCCGGGAGCTGCGATTTCATGTCAGCTAAGACTTTGTTGACTTTTTCGACGATCTGGACCGTGTTGGCTCCAGGAATGCGCTGGATGGCGAGGACGAGGCAGGTGTGGTCCCCTTGCTGGTCGATGTAGTGCATGAAGTACTTGTCGTCCTGGACGCTGTCGAGGGCGCGGCCCACGTCCCTGATCTTGACGAGAGCACCGTCTTGGTTTTTGATGACCAACTCGTTATAGCCATCGGCATTCATCAGCTGCCCGTCGACGTCGATGGTGAAGTCGTCTCGATGGCCCCAGAGAGTGCCGAGGGGTAGATCGACGTTCCCCTGCTCGATCAAGTTAGTCACTTCGTCGATGCCGATGTTTTTCGCGGCGAGTTTTTCTGGGTCGACTTGGATCCGCGCCGCGTAGGGAGAGCCGTACGTGATCACCTGCGCGACACCCTCGATCATCGAAAGGCGCTCTCCGATGAACGTGTTGGCGTAGTCGTAGAGGGCACCTAGCGTCATGTTCGGGTTCACGAGGGCGAAATAGAGGATCGGAGTCGCGGAAGGGTTGACTTTTTGGTAGGTGGGGTTGCTCGGCAAGTTGGAGGGGAGCTGGGGCTGCGCTGCGGTGATCGCCTGCTGCACGTCGGTCGCCGCGTCGTCGATACTTCTGTCGAGGTCAAAAGTCAGGATGATGTTCGTCGACCCCGTATTGCTCGAGGAGATAACGGTCTGGATCCCCTGAATGGTCATGAATTGCTGCTCCAGCGGAGTCGCCACCGAATTGGCCATCGTTTCAGGATTTGCTCCCGGATAACTGACGCTCACTTGGATCGTCGGCATGTCGACGTTGGGCAAGTCACTGACCGGCAGCGATTGATAGGCGATGATCCCGAAAAAGAGGATCGAGATCATCACGAGGACGGTCATCACCGGGCGCCGAATGAACGGTTCCGACAGGTTCATTTCTTATCCATATTTGGGGCCGGCTGCGGCTTTGATAAATCGATGCTCCTCGCTCGTCTTCCCTTCTTCGGGAATGTCCTCGCTCGGTCGCACCGCTCGCTCCGTTCCCCACTTTGTGGGGCCCCCTCCGCTCGCTTCGATTTCTCTTTGCCTCGCTCGGCCCTCGGAGGCAGCTTCGTTGCGAATTTCATTTCTCATCCCTGTTCGGAGGCAGCTTCGCTGCTAATTTCATTTCGCCTTACCTGGTACGTGGACTTTAGAGCCGGTGAAGAGATTGATCTGCCCCTCGAGGACGATTTTTTCTCCCCCTTTCACCCCGTCAAGTACGATCACCTGGTCGTCCATCCGCTGGCCGAGTTTGATCGTCCTTTGCTCGACGGTCATATCTTCTTTTACGGTGAATACGATCGGGCCTGTCTGCGTGATCTGGACCGCGGTGTAGGGGATGATGACCGCGTCTTTCATCGTGTAGAGGATGAGCCGATTTCGGATGAACTGGCCCGGCCAGAGTTCCCGCTGTTTATTTTCGAAGATGCCCCGGAGTGCGATCATCCCCGTCTGGGCATTGACCGAGTTATTGAGCATGTAGAGATCCCCTTCAAAAATCTCCCCCGATTTGAAATCCTCGTACGCAGCCTGGATTTTCAAGGTCTTACCTTGCGATGCCTTTTGGATGCGCGGCAGCTGGAACTCGGGGATATTGAAGGTGACAAAGATCGGCGCCATTTGATTCAGAGTGATCAGCGGCGAATTGCAATTGACGCAGACCAGGTTGCCATAGTCGATCTGGAGGATGCCGGTCATTCCGTCGATCGGCGCATAAATCCAACAATAGTCCAAGTTGATGTTGGCGCTATCGACTTGTCCCTGGTTTTCCTTCATGAGAGCAGTGTTTGCCGCCATGTCTGACTGCAGAGTTTCATAATCGATCTGCGAATAATATTCATCGCTCGCCAGCATCCGATAGCGCTTCACTTTTTCCTCCGAGAGAGCGAGGTTGGCCAGGGTTTGCTCCAGGGCGCCTTGCGCCTGTTTGAGCGCCGCCTGATACGGTTTTGGATCGATCGTGAAGAGCAGCTCCCCCTTTTTCACCTCCTGCCCCTGCTGGAAGAAGACCCCGGTCAATTCCCCCTCTATGCGCGAGTAGATATTGATGCTCGTGATCGATTGGACATGGCCGAGCGCCTCGATGAAGATGGGGGTATCTTGGGTCGTCGCCTGCGTGATCTGGACGGGGTAGGAGGGGGCGACATGCGGAGGCGCCTTCTTATGGCACGAGGCCAGCAACACCGAGAGCGCGAAGTAAAAAATAACGATATGAATGATGGAACGATATGAACGATAGAAATTAACTAGTGCCTTCGGCGAAATTTTTTTCTTCATCGTTATTATCGTTATATCGTTTAAATCGTTACTCTTCAGTAATTCAATGTGCTTCACAACCCTCCTCATTCGGTGTGGCGCAAAGGGATCCCGTCGCATAGGCAATCGAGGCCAGCGCGGTGAACCAATTCTGCTGCGCCTGGGCTTTTTGCGAGCGGGCGTCGGCCAAAAAGCTCTGCGCCGAGATCACATCGAGGATCGTCCCAGTCCCCGCTTTGTAAGTCGCCAGCGCGATCTTGAACTCAAGTTCCGCCGACTTCAGATACTCATCCGAGTCGGCGAGATTCAGAGCGGCTGTTTTGACTCCCATATGAGATGTCGTCACGTTCTGAATCACAGTCAATTCCGTTTGCATGAGCTGTGCTTTAGCTAATTCAACATTCGCTTCAGCGTTGCGCACCCCGTTTTTGTAGTAGAAACCGTCGAAGAGGGGGAACGTCATCGAAAAACTAGCGCTCCAGTGGATATTTCGCTCCTGCACCCCGCCATTGAACCAAAAGTGACCCACGTCGAAGTCGCTGCCGATCACGGGCAGGACGGCCCGTTTTGCGTTGAGAAGAGACGCCTCTTTCGATCTCAGGTTCGCCTGCGCCGCGAGAAAATCTTGCCTTTGGACCTGTGCTGCAGCGACGAGCTGATCGACGCTTTCCAACACCGGATCGGCGATCACCTGTTCTGGCATCGGCTGCACCTTGAAGCGGACATTGGCAGGCAGCCCCAGATCAACGGCCATCTGGGCGAAGGCATTTTCCACATTTTGTTTCTGCGTCGTCAGATTGATCCGATTTTGCAAAAACTGTGTCCGCGCCTGCGCCACATCGCCCAGCGCGGCGAGACCGAGGGAAAACCGTTCATTGGCCGCGTCGAGCGACATTTGGGCGTTCGCCAAGTTCGCCTCATTTGCCCTCAGCTGCGCCAGCTGATAGAGGTAGTTGTAATAGTCGTCCATCACCGTCTGCATGACCGTTTGGATTTCCTGGTTGTGCGTCAAGTCGGCATAGTAAAGAGCCTCCCGGGCGGCCATTGCAGCTGACGTCCGCTGTCCGAAGTCGAAGAGGGTATAACTCAGCGTCACGTCAGGACCCCCATACGTCGTAAGGGAGGGGATCGGTAAGCCGGCCTCGATGAAAGTCCCCTTTGCCCGGACGTAAGAGCCATCGAATGCGATATTCGGGTAAAAACCGCTCAAGCTTTGGCCGTATTGAGCCGCCGAGGCGCGGGCCATCGCCCACGTCTGTTTCGTCGAGGGGTTATTTTGGAGGGCGATATCGAGGAGCTCGGCCAAATTCAATTCCCCCGCGCCAAACGTTGATGGGAGCATCGTCTGGCAATATTTGGAGGAGACCAGGTTGTTCCCCTTCATGGGAGACCAGGTGGAATAGGGGGTGGCGGGCGCGAGCGCAAACGGATCGATCGCCTGACGCGCGCATCCCACGAAAATAAGCGCGGGCAAGATAATACTGATCCGTTTCAAATGAACCCCTTATACACATCGTGACTGAAAAATCGGTTTTGACCAGCGTCGGCTTTGCCCCATATTTTTCGTCCTCGCTTCGCGCCTTGCCTTTGGCAACGGCCGCTCGCTCCGGCCAAAAAATCTGGGGAGCCTTCTTGGCCAATTCCCGACTTTTCAATCCCTCTGTGTATCCCCGGTTAATAGTTCACCTGAATTTTAAGATCAATAGGTTCTCTCACCGAACCAGAAATTGGGAAAAGTCGATGATGTGAGTAAAAAAAGAATTTTCTAGAAGAGCGTCGCTCACCCCATTCACGTGGATCAATACCGGACGAATCGAAAAACAGACCTTGGGATGACTCAGTCGATGCATCTTCTCCTGCACTTCTTCCACGATTTCTATCCCTATTGGTTTCGATGAATATTTGATTTCACAGAGATACAAGCTATTGTATTGCAACTGCAACAAATAGTCGATTTGACAGCCTCGATGCAGTTTGGTTTGGCGTTGTCGATAAGGCCCATCTCGAATGATTTGATCGAGAGGGATCTTCAAAAGCGAATAGAGCTGTTTGCAGTGATTGACCACCAGATTTTCGAATTGAAGGCCCAAAATGGCATCCCAGGCAGGTACTTTTTTCAATCTTCCCCTGACAATTGCATCGGCATGGGGCTCAATATACTTCAAGTAGAAGCGAAGATAATTGTCTTTCAGTCGATAGCGACTGGTTTTTAACCGCTTGCCATCTTTTAAGTTCCATCCGTTGTAGCGCTGAATGTATTGCGTTTCCTCCAAATCGGTCAGATATTCGCTCATCAGACCCCCTTTCTCGACCTGCAACGCTTGGCAAATTTGCGACAAATCGGCATCTCCATCAGCTAGTCTCATGACGATTTTCTTATAACTCGGCGCCCGACGAGAAAAGAGATCAGAAAAGATCCGATCAAATTCGGAAAAAAGCAACCCTTCCCGGCGAAAGCAAAGTCGATAAATCATTTCCTCGGCCGGTATTTTGGGGTCTATTTCTTCCAAATAGCGAGGAATGCCTCCAGTGACCGATAATATTTTAAATTTCTCGAAAGAAGAAATCCTATTTTCAAAGGGTCGCCAGAAATGATTGCACTCAAATAGAGGGAGCTCTTCCAAAGTCAAATCCAAAGAAATCCGACCTAAAAATCCTGTACCGCTCAGAATGTTTTTTTCTATCCAGCCAGACATGGAACCACTTAAGATACATATAAGTTGAGGGTTTTTCTTAAAGTATCTATCCCATGCCGTTTTCAATTTGCCAAGAAAGGTAGGGTCTTTTGATCCCATCCAGTTGATTTCATCGAGAACAATCACGACGCGACCCTTTTTTGTCGCCTCAGCCAAATGCCAAAAAAGGTCGTCCCAATCCTCAGCCTTCAACCCCCTCAAACCAACTTCTCTCTGTAAGCAAGTGGCAAAATGGGTCCGTTGGCTTTGCGCGGTGATCGCCTCATCATCCGGGGGCAATCCCTCAATCTGGATTGTCTTCAAGGATTTGGCAAACTCTTCAGCCAACCGGCTCTTGCCGATACGCCGCCGACCCTTGATGACGATCAAGCTCGCGATCTTCATCTCTAATCGCTCTCTCAAAAGCCGAATCTCTCTCTCCCGACCGTAAAATGGCGCGTTCATACATCCTTCCTCTTTCAACAAGAGTAGCAGAAATCCATCACCAAATCAACAAATATTCATTTTGGTGATTCATTTATTACCTTTTGAAACCTTCACCAAAATGCAAAAAATCGATTTTGGTGATGGATTCTTGGGGGAGATCGGTAGGAAGAGTTTTAAAAACCTGGCTAGCCTATCCCAATGTAGAACTTTCCTATATTCTGCAGACCGTCCACTCTCAAAAAATCCCCTTGCCTGAACCATGTTGGACCGGACGTCCGCCAAAATCCCGCCGCGGGATTTTGAATGCGTTCATCTCCAAATCCTTTTTGGGACTGCCGACGACATTCCATCTCATCGAACGTCTTCATTCAGACAGACATCTACGACTTATCTGTGGTTTTGAGACCCGAAAACACATTCCAAGCGAATCGGTATTTTCAAGAGTCTTTGCCAGATTTGCCGGGACGGCACTTCCTCAACAAATTCACGAAGGACACGTTGAGAATTGGAATCGAGGAATATAGTCGGTGGCTGGAGAACGTACCTTTGATTGACGTAAATCCCCGTCGCAATGCGGAGCTAAAAGAGGCTTTAGAAAATGATCGTAAAAATTAACCGCGCGGTATATTATTCCTTACCCAATTTTCAGGCGCAGGAGGTCGTTGACGACCTGGGGGGAGGCTTTGCCGCGGGTGAGCTTCACCGCTCCTCCGTCGGGAAACCCAGTCCCTTAAAGGCTGAGTCGTATTATTCAAAAAGATCAGCATCGGTACCGGTGAGAACCAGCATGTATTTGTTCACCAAGGCTTGCGCACCAGCCCCCAGATTGTACACAAGAGTTTTCATCACGCTTGTGAGCGAGCTGCTGGGATGGTAATTCTCGGGGTCATTGGACGAGTAGGGCCGCATCTTTGCCCAGTACGAACTATACATCTCGTCCTGCGACCACCCATCAGGGCTTCTCCCAAAACGCTGCTCCGCCTTCCTCGTTAGTCGTTCGTCGAACAGCTGCACGCCGCGAATCTCATCGAAGTATTTGTGGGCGATGGCATCGTTGGGGGTAAGCGTCTCGTTCTTAAGGCATTGTCCCACCAGATCTAGGAGGTTTTCATTCCCACTCAACAGCTCTTCCAACTGGGACTGCGATAGCTTCTCCAGATCAACGTGCCAGCCAGTTTCGATTTCAACTAGTAAACTCGCAACCTCCTTCATTATTCGATGATTGTCAGGACCCCATGACTCGTTACCAGTCGCATTTGTGCCAGCGGATGGGTAGAAGTTGTGGCTCAACAAGGGCAGATCTAGCTTCACTCGACCTTCTGGGAAGACGAAGACATTGTCTAAGGTAACCCAGCCATCAGGGATTCTGGTGTTGCTGCTCCGGAGAAAGGCCAACGCGCTGAATAGCTGAAATCCAATACCGCGGGCTAGCTCGGTAAATCCTTGCCCGGTTTTCTTGTCCCGAAGCTTTTGCAGGAACGATCGCAGCGAGTCGCGGCCGGCATACTGCCTTTGCAAAGAGAAGGAGGCGGGCAACAACTCGCCTTCGACCTGCATTTGTGGCCGTCGGCAGAAGAATAAGTATTGCATGATGTACGGGTGAAGTAAATACCTGCAGAGGAGGAATCGCTCCCTTAACAGGCCCACTTTTTTATCTTCCTCGCTATCTTCAGCACGGACACCAAGGCGACCGATCAACATTTCTCTCTGTTCTGTTTGTTGGCTGCGGACGCGACCGATCAACATTTCTCTCTGTTCTGTGGTGACCGTAAATATTTTAGCGTCGAGAAATCGTGAGCGGTCCTCAACTTCACCTCCAATCTGAACTATATATGCTTTAACACCGGGGAACCCCCGTGTCTGATTAGCCGATGTCTCGTTAACGACCCATGGAAGGCTGTCGGTTCCGTCGGGATGTCGGGGGGTTCCGTGCTTGTCATCAAGATACCATATCCCGTTACACCATGTTCCCTTGATTGGAGTCATAAAATATACCATTGATATGTTAATTATACTGTTATGTTATTCATTTTACATTAATTATCTAATAAACATCAATTTGTCTTAAGGTAGCCCCTTCTGCGGCGGCGAGGACCTTGATTCGCTTATGATCTCGTAGAGGCACATCTATCAGACATCCTCGTGGTTCTGATAGCCATAATACACTCCTGTGTTTTCCCCCATTATAGCACGTCTTATTTAAATACTCAAATAAGTAAAAAAGGGGTCTTACCCAATTTTCTTGCGGAGGAGGTCGTTGACGACCTGGGGGGAGGCTTTGCCGCGGGTGAGCTTCATCACTTGGCCGACGAGGAAGGCAAAGGCCCGGTCGCGGCCGGCTTTGTAGTCGGCGATCGATTGGGGATTGTCTTTGAGAACTTGGTCGATGATGGGCTCGATGATGGCGAGGTCATCGACGGGCTGGTAGTCGGGGTTGCGAGCGACAATTTGCTCGGGATCGAGGCCGGCGTTGAGGAGCATCTCGTCGGCGACGGCTTTTGCGATGCGGCCGGTGATCTTGTTCTCTTCAATGAGGGTGACAAGTTTTGCGACGTGGGCGGGGGGGATGCCGACGTTTGTGAGCGTTTTGCCGCTCTCTTTGAGCCTGCCGATGAATTCGACGGTGATCCAATTGCAGAGGGGGCGGGGATGGGGGCAGTGCTTTAGCGCTTCTTCAAAATAATCGGAGAGATTCTTTTCATTGATGAGGGTAGAGGCGGCGTAAGGAGTGAGGCCGAGATCGGTGACGTATCGCTTGAATCGATCATGGGGCAGCTCGGGAAGGGCAGTCGCCCAAGCGTCGAGGGTTTCTTGGGTGAGAATCACGGGGACGAGGTCGGGTTCGGGAAAGTAGCGGTAGTCGTCGGCGCTCTCTTTGGCGCGCATGAGGACGGTTTGGCGCGATTCTTGATCCCAGCGGTAGGTGCCGGGGGGGATCAATTCGATGGGTGGGCGATGGGGGTGGGTCGTGTAGAGGGTGATTTGGCGGGAGATTTCCGACTCGAGGGCCATCTCCATGAAGTGAAAGGAATTGAGGTTTTTGATCTCGGCGCGGGGACGGAGGTTTTTGTCCCCTTTGGGGCGGACGGAGATGTTGGCGTCGATCCGGAGGCTGCCCTCTTCCATATTGCCGTCGGAGATGTCGAGATAAAGGGCGATCGCGCGGATCGCCATAGCATAGGCGACCGCTTCTTTCGGGTTGTGCATGCAGGGCATCGATACAATCTCGATGAGGGGTGCGCCAGCGCGGTTATAATCGACTCCGGCAAATGTGCTGAAATGCTTGAGCATGCCGGCATCGTCTTCGAGGTGGGCCCTGTCGAGTGGAAAAGTTTTCAACTCACCATTGACGTCGGCGACGATGGTCCCGCCGCGGATGAGGGGGTTTTCAAACTGAGTGATCTGGAAATTGCGGGGGCTATCTGGATAAAAATAGGATTTCCGGTCAAAGGTGCTGACGGGCGAAATCTTGGCTTTGACTGCAAGGCCGAACAGGGTCGCCTTTTTCACGGCCTCTTTGTTTAAGACGGGAAGAGCGCCAGGCTGTCCAGTGCAGACGACAGATATGTTGACATTCGGCTCATCTCCAAAATGGTTCGGGGCGGGGCTGAAGAGTTTTGATTTGGTATTGAGCTGGAGGTGGATCTCGAGGCCGATGACCGGTTCCCAAAGATCGTAGGGGAGGTCTTTCATGCTGTGTATCCTGGGGGGATTTTCATGTGCTTCGTCGCTTGTTCGTACGCGTGGGCGTATTGGAGGACTGGGACGTCGCAGAGTTGAGGGCCGATGATTTGGAGCCCGAGGGGAAGGCCGTTTTGGTCATATCCAGAGGGGACGCTGACGGCGGGAAGGCCGGCGAGGTTGGCGCCGATGGTAAAAATATCCTGGAGATAGAGTTGGATCGGATCGCGGAATTTCCCCGCAACGAATGCCGCAGAAGAGGCAACGGGAAGAAGGACCGCATCGCAGAGGGAATAGGCTTTCTCAAAGGCGTCGATGATGAGCGATCTCACCTTTTGGGCTTTTTTATAAAAAGCATCCTGATAACCGGCGGAGAGGACGAAAGTACCGAGCATGATGCGCCGTTTCACTTCGGGGCCGAACCCCTCTTTGCGGGAGAGCTCATAGATCTCTTCGAGGTTTTTCGCGTGCTTCGAGCGGGCGCCGTAGCGGATGCCGTCGAAGCGGGCCAGGTTGGTCGACGCTTCCGCCGTGGCGAGAATGTAGTAGACGGCGATCGAATATTTCAACAGATCGAGATCGACGTCGATCACTTTTGCACCAAGGCTCTTCATGACGGCGACGGATTGATCGAAATTCGCCCTGATCTCTGGTGCCAGGCTTTCCAAAAACTTGAATGGAACGCCGAACTTGATTTCCTTGAGATTGGGTAAGAGGGAATACGTTTCAGGAGGCAAATCGAGGCAGGTCGCGTCGGATGCGCAAGGGCGTCCGATTACTTCCATGGCCAAGGCCGCATCAGCGACTGTAGCCGCCAGGGGGCCGATTTGATCGAGGGAGGAGCCGAAGGCGACGAGGCCGAAGCGGGAAACACGGCCATAGGTCGGCTTGTAGCCGACGATACCGCAAAAGCTGGCGGGGAGGCGGATCGATCCCCCCGTATCGCTCCCGGTTGCGATGAGGGAGAGGCGCGCAGCGACGGCCGCAGCCGAACCGCCCGAAGATCCGCCCGGGACGCACTTGAGGTTCCACGGATTCTGCGCGGGAAAATACGCTGAGTTCTCGTTCGTGGAGCCCATGGCGAATTCATCGAGGTTTGTCTTTCCTAAGATGATCGCGTCTTCTTCCTCCATGAGGCGGATGGCGGTGGCGTCGAAGGGGGCTTTATAGTTTTGGAGAAATTTTGAGGCGCAGGTGGTGTTTTCTCCGGCGATGTGCATGTTGTCCTTGATGGCGACGGGGATGCCGGCCATCTTGCCGAGCGGCTTGTTGTGGGCCCGCTTGCGATCGAGCGCTTCGGCTTTCAACAGGGCCCGCGGGCCCAGCACCGAGAGAAACGCCCCGAGTTCTTTGCCGTGTTTGTCGATCCGTTTCAAAAAAGTTTCTACGATCTTGACGGCCGCGACCTCTCCCTTGACAAAGGCGTCGCGCAATTCAACGGCTGACAGGTGATGCAGGGGTTTCATGGTGGAATAAGTATAAGATGAAGAGGAGGAGAAAGAGAAGAAAAAAAATTCACCAAGAGACACAGAAAGATCAACGATATGAACGATATAACGATAGGAACGATAAAAATTTTACCAGCGGTAAATGTTGGGAATGAACGCACTTCCTGTTCTGAAGAACTTTTGGCTATGCAAACAAAAATTTCACTCGCAC
>Ga0315281_10012247_pt1 | contig 11707 bp, 13 predicted proteins | sample YL17G07_0_MG_FD_204540 | JGI IMG/M metagenome (GOLD analysis project Ga0315281, IMG submission 204540) | Sediment microbial communities from Yellowstone Lake, YNP, Wyoming, USA - YL17G07_0 | ecosystem: Environmental > Aquatic > Freshwater > Lake > Sediment | place: USA: Wyoming | collected... | reverse complement strand
GCAGCGATGCGATCTGCTGATTCAGGCACGCTCCATAGGCGACAGGTCCTTTCCCATTTTCTGAAATGCAGGCAAGTTCAATTGAGTGCCTCGTCTCGAAGTCGTAACCGCTTAAGTCAGGAATGCCCGGTGAGCGTCGCAGCGGGATGCCTGTGGATGGGCCCTGCTTTGTCTGAACAGCCGGGTTCACCTTGCTACGTATTGGCAGCAACATGGAATCCGGCATGCCAAGCACCCGGCAGGCCTGTTCGCCTTCGATCAGGTAACTCGTGCGCATATCACCCTGCGCGTCGTCGTACCCGAGCTTCCAGAGTTCCGCAAAAGCGCGAGCCTGATGTATGTTGCTACCGGCCAGGCGCCACACTTCATCGGTGATGGCTTTGTCCGTGCCAGCCACGCCGAGATACACAACGCAAACGCCGACGTGACGGGTGGTGGGCTTCTCAGCCGCGTGCGCTGGCATCGTCAGGATCAAGGCCAGCATTGTGAGACCGATGATGATGTATTGCGTCATGATGTGATCTCCTTACCAGCGCGGCTCAACCCGATCCGACATCGCCGCCCGGCGTGGTGTGCGCTCCCAGGCAAATAGGGAATAGAGCACGCACAGGGGCGGCACCAGGAAGACCATGATGGCCCATACCCATTTGCTGTGCCTGGCGGCATTGACCATGGTGGCCACCCACCACCACAGGCACCCGATCGCGACCACCGCGCCAACCAGCACTACCAGCGCGACCGCTGTCATGCTGTCATCGATGCCGCCACCTTTGGCGGCATGCGCGTTCGTCACCATGACGGCCAGCATGGTGATGATCGCTGCGCCGAGTGCGCAGCCGCAGATTGTTTCTGCCCAGCTGTGTTCGGGTTTCATGGTGATTCTCCCGGTCGACAGATTAAACTGCCTTGGCTCCTTTGTTGGTGTCGGGAGGACGATACGGGAATTGCCTGCCCGACGCCTGCCCCTACACGCCATTTGTTTACCCGCGTGCGCCAACCCGGGGTCTTAGCCCTATGTCGTAGGGATCGCCTTGGTACTAGTTGGACGTGGGGGGGCGAGACTCTCTGCTCCCACTACGCACACCACGGAGGGACTGGAGAATCTGCGCTCTAGGGCGTGTTCGATGCCGACAGGTGAATGCCTGCTTTCGGTCGAAAGCGGCCGGCGGCGATTGCCAAAACTGACACTGGCCGTCAAATCATGTTGCGACCACTACAACTCATCGGATGGTTCCGCCGATCTTTTTTCCCTTGGTTTCCTTTGCGCCCTAAAAGGGTACTCCACGCTTCGCGAGGGTATTCGCGTCCTTCGCGTCGAGGTTCTCTTTAGGCCAGAAGTTTTTCCAGCGCAGCGCGCATGTCGGCGGGCACCGCAGTCGCGCGGCGCGAGGCGCGGTCCACGTACACATGGACGAAATAGCCCTGCGCCGAGGCTGAGTTCTCCTCGTTTCGGAATAATCCGATTTCGTAGCGCACGCTGCTGTTGCCCACCCTGGCGACCCGCAGACCGGCATGGACCACGTCCGGAAAACTGAGCGGGGCGAAGTATTCGCATTGGGTTTCCACCACCAGGCCGATCACCGTGCTCCTCACCAGGTCCAGCGCGCCCTGCTCGATCAGATACTGATTCACCACGGTGTCGAAGTAACTGTAGTAGACGACATTGTTCACGTGGCCATAGATATCGTTGTCCGCCCAGCGCGTGGGAATGGCCTGGAAGTGGCGGTAGCCATCGCGCGGCTCCGGTGTCGGTCGAGTCATGTCAGTCCCTGGTAGTCATCTAAATCGGAAATCAAACACGAACCACGGAGGACACGGAGGACACGGAGGAAAAGCAATGCATGAAATGGCGAAATCATGGGTTTTTCCGTGATTGCACGGATAAGAGGCATGACTGCAACATGGTTACTGTCCTGCAACCCGGCAAAAAATCGATATTTCCATTCTCTCCGTTTTCCTCCGTGTCCTCCGTGTCCTCCGTGGTTCAAGGTTTATCCTTTATCGCCATGAAGGCAGCACCGACCGCCCGGCGAATAGCCCGCTCGCGCCGAGCGCCTCCTCGATGCGCAACGCTTCGTTCCACTTGGCCATGCGTTCCGAGCGCGCGAAGGAGCCGACCTTGAGTTGGCCCGCATCCCAGCCCGCGGCGAGGTGCACGATGGTGACGTCTTCGGTTTCGCCCGAGCGCGCGGAGACGATGGTCCCCCAGCCGGCACGCTTTCCGGCGTCCAGCGCGGCCTTCGTTTCGGTCACGGTGCCGGCCTGGTTGGGTTTGATGAGAACGGCATTGCAGGCGCCGGACGCCGCCGCATCCTTCACGCGCGCGGCATTGGTCACCAGAAAATCGTCACCGATGATCTGTACTTTCTTGCCGGCCGCCGCGGTGAATTTCTTCATGCCTTCTGCGTCGTCTTCGGCGAGCGGGTCTTCGATCGACACGATCGGATAGCGCTCCAGCCAGCCGAGCAGCAATGCGCACAAGCCGTCGCTGTCGAGTTCGCGGCTTTCCAGTCCGAGCCGATAGCGGCCCCCGCGGCCGAACTCCGATGCGGCGATGTCGAGCGAGATGCCGACCTCTTCACCGGGACGATAGCCCGCGCGTTCGATTGCGCGCATCAGCATGGTGAGTGCGTCTTCGTTCGAATCGAACGCCGGCCAGAATCCGCCTTCGTCGGCGACGCCTTGCAGCTTGCCGGATTCTTTCATTAACTCGCCCGCAGCGCGATAGATCTCGGCGGTCATCGCGGCGGCGTCGCTGAAGCTGTGCGCGCTCAGCACCATGACCATGAAGTCCTGGATGTCGACGCGGCGTCCCGCGTGCGCGCCGCCGCCGAAGATCTGAATTTCGGGCAGAGGCATGCGAATGCTTTTGCCCTGCGCCAGGTAGGCGTACAGAGGCATCCGATGCGCGCCCGCGGCGGCGTGCAGAACGGCCATCGAGGTCGCGATCATGGCGTTGCCGCCGAGTCTGGATTTGTTCGGCGTGCCATCGCACACGATCAGCTCGTTGTCGATTTCAGCCTGCCGCAAGGCATTGCGCCCCAGCAGCCGGCGTGAGATCTCGTTGTTGACGTGCGCCACTGCTTTCGACACCCCCATGCCGCCAAACGTTTGGCCCCCGTCGCGCAGATCCACGGCTTCGTTCGATCCTCGCGATGCCCCTGCCGGTGCGATGGCCCGGCCGACCGCACCGCCGGCGACATGCACCTCGACTTCGACCGTGGGCCGGCCGCGTGAATCCCACACGCGGCGGCCATGAACTCTGGTGATGGTGGTGTCGGTCATGATGCGTTGGGTGTCATCGTGGTCATGCTCTGGAGAGCTCGCTGCGCCACGCGGTACGCACGCCGGCAAGACTGTCCACCGGATCGAGCAGCAGCGCGCGCGCGACGCGTCGTACCTGGTCGCGGTTCGCGTCGGTGGTGATGTATTCCACCGGTGACTTGCCGTCGACGCGGCCCAGAAACAACCCGGGGAGCAAATGCGCCGTGCGTTCTTCGATGTCGGCGCGGGCTTCCCAGGTGACGCTCGCAAGATAGCTGGCGGCCAGCGCGTCGAAGCTCTCGAGGTAGCGTGCCTGCCACTGCGGCCGCCACACGCATTTCAGCAGCAGATGATTCAGGCAGAACGCGAGATCGAACGCCGGATCGCCGTACCACGCGCATTCGGCGTCGAGAAATACCGGCCCGTTCGGTCCCGCCAGAATGTTCTTCGGGCTGACATCCCCGTGCACCAGCGCCTTCTTCGTCGCGCCGGTGACGCGCACCAGGCTCTCCAGCCGCGCGGCGCAATCGGGATGCTTTTTCGCCGTGGCGGAAAGATAAGGCTCGAGCCTGATCGGAAAAAAAATGTGATCGGTGGAGAATTTCGCGGCGATCCCGATGTGGCCCGCCGTGCGGGCGTGGATCGCCGCGATGCGCCGCCCGACCTCACGCGCCATGTCGAGGGAGATTTCACCGTCGCGCAACTGCATCTTCCATACCGGATAGCGGTTCTCGTCGAGGAATTCCATCGCGAACATGCCGGTTTCGCGGTCTTCGCCCAGCACCTTCGGCACCGCCTGGGCGTCGATGCCCGCCGCGACTCGCATCCATTCGATCTCGTATTGGTTGCGCTCGACCGGCGCCTGCCAGTGCGCCTGGACTTTCAGCTTGGGCAGCGCGCGCTTGATGCAGATCGGGCCGCTCGCGAGGTCTACACGTACAATGTCCGAGGATACGCCGCCACTGAGCGGCGTAATGGCGGGGAATTCGCCGGGCTGAAGCAACCCCATGCGATCGAGCGCAGTGAGGAAGGAATCGATGCTCATTCAGTATCTTGGAGCACACCGCACGTCGGCGGATGGCGTGACATGGGCGCATGACGCAGTGCGCAAAGCGGAGGCGCGAACTTTATCACAGCCGCGACGGTTGCTTGCGCGCAAGCGTGGCTCTTGCGCACATGCCTGTCGGTGTGGCCTACTTTCGCGACGCAAGGTTGGCATCCGAAACGCAATGTGCATTCGGGTTCTGCGGCTGCGGTGACGATAAGACAACCCAGTCGCCCGGCTTGGCATGCAGGTTTGAATGCCGCCGCCGATGCTCATGCCGACGAGGTCTGCGACGTTGTCGAATAACTTTGACACACAGCTGATTGTATAAGTATCTTGATGCCATTCCATAAGCGAATCCGGCTTGTTGGCGGCCGCTAGTCCATGGCCAAGATCGCGGTTTTCAATCAGAAGGGCGGGGTCGGCAAGACCACCACTTCACTGAACCTCACGGCGGCGCTCGCGCGGCGGGGCTATAACCCGTTGTCGATCGACCTCGATCCGCAGGCCCATCTTTCCTATATATGCGGCAGCAGCGTCGGCAATGCCGATGATTCGGTGTTCGGCTTTTATGAAAGCAGCAAGCCGCTGGCGCAGTTGATCCGCCCCGCGGCCGGCGGCTGGCTGGTGATCCCCGCGCACCTCGAGCTGTCGAAGATCGATACGCAATTCGGCAAAGGCCCCAACATCCTCAACCGGCTCAACGTCGGCATCATCAAGGAAAACCTCAATACCGGCCGGCCCATCGTGCTGGACTGCTGCCCGATGCTGGGGGTGCTCAGCCTGAGCGCGATATTCGCGTCGGACCGCGTGCTGATCCCGGTCTCCGCCGACTATCTGGCGGTGCATAGCGTGCTCCAGGTCGAGAGGACATTGAAGGCGCTGGAGCATGTGCTGAGAAAACGCCTGTTTCGGCGCTACGTGATGACGCGCTTCGACGGCCGCCGCAGGATGTCGCACGAGATCTACAATGAGCTCAAGGCGCGCCTCGGCGACGAAGTCTGCAACACCCGGATCGCGGAGAATGTGAGCGTTGCCGAGAGCCCGGCGACAAAGAAGGATGTGTTTACGCATTCGCCGGACAGCCGCGGCGCGAAGGACTACGAGGCGCTGCTCGACGAACTGGTGAATGCCGGTTTTATCGAACGGTGCGAAAAACAAGTCGTGACGGCGTGACGATCGTGACGGTCGTGACGGTGTAAGTACTCTAAGTTGTTTCTCTGCCGGTTTCTTCCACGCCGTCACGATCGTCACGCCGTCACGCCGTCACGACCGTCACGATCGTCACGCCGTCACGCCGTCACGATCGTTACGGCTTTTCGTCATCCGCCTGTCTGGAAATGAGCGAGATGATGCGTTCGAGGTCGCCGCCTTCTTCCCGCAGCGGCGAGGTGAGCTGTTTGCCCTCGATGATTTCGCAGTGCATGTACATCTGGGCAATCTTGCGCTCGGCTTGCACCTGGTCGCGGGCATGGACGACGAGGTTGTCCACCGGCAGGCCGTTGCGCGTGCGGATCTTGAATCCGAACTTCATCATTTGTTGTGCCGGAACGGGCGTGGGCGCGGACACAGTCAACCCTGCTGAAGCTTCAAATCCAGCCGGAAGCGCTGGAAGTTCTTCACATAGTGCAGAGCGTTTTCCAGCAGCCCTGCCACTTCCTCGTCGGTCAGTTGCCGCACGACTTTCCCCGGCGAGCCCATCACCAGCGAGCGATCCGGAATCTCCTTGCCTTCGGTGATCAGCGCATGCGCGCCGATCAGGCAGTGCTTGCCTATCCTGGCGTGGTTCAGGATCGTCGACTTGATGCCGACCAGGCTGCCTTCGCCGATGCTGCAGCCGTGCAGCGCCGCCTGGTGGCCGATGGACACGTTCCTGCCGAGGGTCAGCCGCACGCCCTCGTCGGTATGCAGCACGCTGCCATCCTGCACGTTCGATCCGTCGCCGATGCTGATCAGGTCGTTGTCCCCGCGCACCACGGTGTTGAACCAGATGCTGACGTTGTGCTCCAAAATCACGGAACCGATGACCGTCGCGTTGTCCGCGATCCAGTAATCGCCGCGCGTAACGACTTTTCTCTCACCCAGGGAATACATCATGCGTTCTTGGTTTTTCGGACCGGATCGGGCCATTATAGGGGACGCTTAGCACCCGCACCCGGGCTGGAGGATAATACCGCCACCAGTATCAAGGAGAACGCCATCATGTCAGTCGTCGCCGCCGTCAAAAATGCCGTCGAAACCGATATCGTCAAACTGCTCGGCGCCGATGCCGACAAGTTGCTGAACCACGTCTGCAAGGGTGTGCCGAAGGAAATGCTGCACCTGCCGGGGCCGGATTTCGTCGAGCGCGTGCTGACCCCGTCGGACCGCACTCCACCGGTGATTCGCAGCCTGCAGCAGATGTTCGACCACGGCCGGCTGGGCGGCACCGGCTACCTGTCCATCCTGCCCGTGGACCAGGGCATCGAGCACTCCGCCGGCGCATCGTTTGCCAAGAATCCAGCTTATTTCGATCCGGAAAACATCGTCAAGCTCGCCATCGAGGGCGGCTGCAATGCGGTGGCCTCGACTCTCGGCGTGCTGGGTTCCTGCTCGCGCAAATACGCGCACCGGATTCCGTTCCTGCTCAAGGTCAACCACAACGAATTCCTGACCTATCCCAACAAGTATGACCAGATCCTGTTCGCCAGCATCAGGCAGGCGCGCGACATGGGAGCGGTAGCGGTCGGCGCCACCATCTACTTCGGCTCGGCGGAATCCGCGCGGCAGATCGTCGAAGTATCGAAGGCCTTCGGCATCGCGCATGAAATGGGGATGGCGACCGTGCTCTGGTGTTATTTGCGCAACCCGGCCTTCAAGAGCGACAAGGACTATCACGTCTCCGCCGACCTGACCGGCCAGGCCAATCACCTCGGCGTCACCATCCAGGCGGACATCATCAAGCAGAAACTTCCCGAGAACAACGGCGGCTACAACGCCATCAGCAGCAAGGAAAACCCGTACGGCAAGGTCGACAAGCGCATGTACACTGAGCTCACCACCGATCATCCGATCGACCTCACGCGTTACCAGGTTGCCAACTGCTATATGGGCCGCGCCGGACTCATCAATTCCGGCGGCGCGTCGGGCGAGAACGATTTAGCCGAGGCCGTGCGCACGGCGGTCATCAACAAGCGCGCCGGCGGCATGGGACTCATCTCCGGGCGCAAGGCTTTCCAGCGGCCGATGAAGGAGGGCATCGCGGTCCTCAACGCGATCCAGGACGTTTATCTTTCGAAGCAGATCACGGTCGCCTGAGAGAAGAAGCGGCAAACAGGAACGGCGGCCTGCAGGCCGCCTTTTTTTATCGGCCTCCGACTACAAGATCGGCTGGTGCTTGTTGAGGTCGCACGTGCCGTTCGTAGTCAGCCACTTACCGCTCACTGTTCACTGCTTCCCGCTCACGTCGTCACGAACCTCACGCCGACACGACCGTCTCGACCGTCACGCCGTCACGGCACTTAAGTATTTTTGTTATTAGCTAATGGCAAACGCGTGCGCTCGAATACCGCCCAGCGGCGCCCATGCATCGGCACGGGCTACTGCAAAAATCATTTCAATTGAGCGCGTTATGCTGCCTCGCGTCGAATCTATCATTTGGGAGATTTGACAAACATTCTCAATCCAGTAGAAAGTTCAAGCTCAGACGCAGGCACAGGCGCTTGTCACAAAAAAAGAAACTGAAGATGAAGTCGAAAAAGGAATCTGCAATTGGGTCCGCAAGCGGTGCAGCCGCTGACCGCGGGAGGGCTGCAGCAACAGGGAAGGCGGGCGCGGAATCGTGCGCTCGACCGTGACGCGCTGGTCTGGTTGCTGTGCGCGCTCGGCCAGATCTTTCGCATTCCTTTTGACGGGAAGCTGGTCACAGGCCAGCTTTCGCCGCATTACGATTTAGAGTCCGTCGCGCGCGCAGCCGCATTGCTGGGCTTTCGCGCGGGCGGGAAAGCGCTGCCGGCCGCGAGGCTGAAGTCACTCACAGCGCTTGTTTTGTTCTGCTTGCTCCGGTTTTAAGCGAGCCGCATTAGTATGGTCCCGGTGTCGACCGCGCACGTCTTACCTCCCTGGACCCGGGAGGCACCGGTCCAGCGGCTCGCCTTTGTATTGCGCATCGAAGAAGGCCGCGAGGCCTTCTTCGAGCAAGGTGCGTCCGGCCATGCCATCCTGCCGAATTCGAATCGCGCTATGCGGGAAGAACTGGGTCAGGCTTGTGATAATGTATTAAGATGCTTCTTGAGACCGTTGGCAAAGCTTTCCGAGTTTCGCGAACGTTCTTCCAGAGCGGCTACGGCGTGACTGAGCGTTGAGGGCTCGCGATGAAAGTGAGTGGCGACCCTGGTCAGGGTGGCGGCCTTGCTTTGGACGGACAGCCAACCGATCAATGCGCGCGCCTGCGCCGCCTGCCGGCCTTTGCCGGGCGCCCTGAGCGCCGTTTCGCTCAGCCCGTAACCGTTGCACACGTAGGCCACGATCTGTTTGAGCGCTGGGGCTTTAATCTTTGCTTCCCGCCTGGGAAGCACCTTGTTGACGAAGTCTTCCTCGCCCACCACTCGGGTGTCGGCCTGCCCGCCGTAGAACACCTGCGAATGTCCCTCGCCGATGCCGGCCTCGACAAAGGCCGCAAAGCGCTGCCGGGCCACGCCAAGGCGCTTGCCGAACTGCCCCAGCACCCAATCGGTCGTCAGCCAGGGCAAGGCTTCCTCGCCAAGGTAGGCGCGCTGACTGCTCCAGGCGTAGGCGCCGGGTTGCCTGACCATGCGCGAGCGCACCGGGTTCAAATGCAGATAGCGCACCAGCGCCAAGCCGTAGCGGCCCTGATCGACCAGGATAGCCTTGAAGCGTCCCTGGAACACATGGCCCCCCCGCTTGAGCCGGGTATTGAGATAGCGGGTATAGCGAAACGACAGGTTCTGCATGCCCACGGAGAGTTCACGATCGCTCACCTGCAAGGCGAGGTGGATGTGATTGCTCATCAGGCAGAAAGCGTGCACCCGGTAGCCGAAGCGGGCAACGCCTTCGGCGAGCAGTTCATAGAAATACCTGCGATCGCCGGCGGTGAAAAACACGTCCTGCCCGGCGTTGCCGCGAAGGCAGACGTGGTACAGACCGCCGGGGACGTGCAGACGGGATTTGCGAGCCATCAGTCAATTCTACAGAGAACCAGCCAATACGCAACATGTCAAGCCGGACCCAATCTGCGTATGCCTGCGCGAACGCGCCGATTTGCTCGAACTGCTCGATGACCGGGTCGCCACAGAACGCCATCGAGGCGACTTGCCGAAAGCTATACCGCTTTCTCAACCAGAGAAGAATGCGAAAGTAAGCCAGAATCTACGCGTATTTTATGCAACATGCCAAGTCCGACCCTCTTTCGGTTCCTCGATCCGGCTTGGGACGGCATAAGCGCAAAGACCAAGTCGCCATGAACGGCGGGCTTGTGCATTGACCCTGTGTATAGGGCCGTGATATAAGGCGCCAAACTATTAGATTCTTGTAAGCGAGCAAGCCACCCGGCGAAGCCCGTTTTTTGATTCCCGAGGAGAGCAGTTCATGCCCGCCATTTCCCGCCGAGCCAATGAGCTCGGTACCGAAAACGCTTTCGTGGTACTTGCCGAAGTCGGCGCCTTGCAGCGCCAAGGCAAGGACATCATTTCCTTTTGCATCGGCCAGCCCGATTTCCCGACACCGAAGAACGTCTGCGAAGCGGGCATCAAGGCGATCAACGACGGCAAGCACGGCTACACGCCCTCCGCCGGCATTCTCGAGCTGCGCGAAGCGGCGGCGAAGTACCTGAACCGCACGCGGCATATCGGCATTCACGCGGATGACGTTGTAGTCGGCGCCGGCGCCAAGCCGTTTATCGCGTACGCGATCGTGTCGACGACCGATCACGGCGTGGGCGATGAAGTCATCTATCCCGTTCCCGGGTTTCCGATTTACGAATCGCAGATCAAGGCGATGGGCGCGGTGCCGGTGCCGATCTATCTGCGCGAGTCGCGCAACTTCAGTTTCAATCCCGCCGAACTCGAGGCCAGGATTACGTCGAAGACCAAACTACTGATCCTCAACTCACCGCAGAATCCGACCGGCGGGATCATCCCGAAGAAGGATGTGGAAGTTATCGCCGCGATCCTGCGCAAGCATCCGCACGTCTGGGTGTTTGCGGACGAGATTTATTCGCAGCTTTGCTACGACGGCGAATTCTGTTCACTGACCCAGTTCCCCGGCATGATCGAGCGCACCATCATTTGCGACGGCGCATCGAAGACCTGGGCGATGACCGGCTGGCGGCTGGGCTTTGCCGCGAACAAGGCGCTGGCGCCGGTGTTCACGCGCTGGGTGACCAACACCGATTCCTGCGCTTCGCAGATCTCGCAATGGGCGGCCGTCGAGGCGCTGAACGGCCAGCAGGACGACGCGAAAAAAATGCGCGACAGTTTCTTATCGCGCCGCAACCTGATCGTCGGCCTGCTCAACAGGGTGCCGGGTGTGGTTTGCCAGCATCCCGGCGGCGCCTTCTATGCGTGGCCGAACGTGACCGAGGCCTGCAAGCTCATCGGCGCGGCGGACTCGGAAGAATTCCGCAAGCGGTTGTTGAACGAAGCCGGCGTTGCCGTTCTCGCTGACATTCACTTCGGTGCGCGCGTACCGAACGAAGGCCAGCACATTCGCTTCAGTTACGCCGCTTCGAACGAGGCGATCGAAAAGGGCATTGCCCGCATGGCCGATTTCATCGGGAAGAACACTCGCAAAGCAGCTTGAGGGACGAGGGGCGGGGGGAAATTCGCCAGCCCTTTAAGGAACCTCTGAACATGTGTCTTCTCCGCGAAAGCGGGGAACCAGTTTTCTTTACAAAACATGGATTCCCGCTTTCGCGGGAATGACAAATCGGGACATTTTCAGAGGTTCCTTAAAATAATCGAAAATACGAGGGGATCTTAAAGTGCCTTACGCAATTCAAACGAAAGATAAAGCAGGCAGCGGCCAGGTGAGGGCGGACAACCGTGCGGCGCATATCGAATACCTGACGAAGAACAAGCATCTGCTGCTGGCTGCCGGGGCGCTGATCGACGACGACGGGGCCGGTGGCAACGGCGGCATTCTGATCATCGACACCGACGATCGCAAGGAAGCCGCGCGTTTCATCGCCGACGATCCGTTCAGCAAGGCGGGCTTGTTCGAGACGGTGACCATCACGCGCTGGCGCAAGGCCTTCTTCAACAAGGAACGATTGATCTGACTTGACCGATTCGCCCTGCCCTGCAGGGCTCTCAGCGCTTGTTCAGCGTATTGGTCGGGTCGCGCTCGAGCAGGATGTCCTGCAGGCGCGTTTCGATCGCCGGTTTTATTTTCTGATGGGGA
>Ga0315281_10012246_pt1 | contig 11707 bp, 12 predicted proteins | sample YL17G07_0_MG_FD_204540 | JGI IMG/M metagenome (GOLD analysis project Ga0315281, IMG submission 204540) | Sediment microbial communities from Yellowstone Lake, YNP, Wyoming, USA - YL17G07_0 | ecosystem: Environmental > Aquatic > Freshwater > Lake > Sediment | place: USA: Wyoming | collected... | reverse complement strand
GACATGTTGATGGCTACGAATCACGACGAAAAACGGGACTGAAGGGCGGAGGGCCCGTGGCCGTAATAACGGATAGAGCGATCTTCAGATTCGACAAAGATACGAAAGAGATGTACCTGAGCCACCTCTACCCCGGCGTGAGCGTGGAAGAAGTCAAGAAAGAGATCAGCTGGAACCTACGTGTGGCCGAGCACGTAGCTACTGTTGAACCTCCGACAAAAGCCCAAGTAAACTTCATGCGAAGCTATGACCCCACAGATGTGATCTTGCGCAGGAGACGTTTGTTCGAGAGCATTGATTTCCCGTCATGGTCTAGACTAGCCATGAACGACTGGAAGATGCGCACTCGACGTGCCTAGCGTGTACATCCTGCTCCCTCAGGAGAACTCACCCAGATCGCATTTACCCTCGTGAATTCTGAAGAGATTTGAGTAGAATTCTGAAAAACCCGCTAATAATCGACGACCAAATACTCGCTCAAGAGGTGAGAAATAGAAATGAGTGCTCTCAACTCCGTTCTGCAAGCAGCGCCAGGATTCTCTCAACAGGGCTCAGGCATGATGATGGCCGATTCATTCATCTTCGGAACGATTACGGCAGTTTCAATACTTCTGGTGACTGTGGGTGTCTTCTACGTTTTGATAAAACTCGGAAGATTCCTTGACGCCTTGAAAGACAAAGCGTAAGCTTGCTCTCGGGAACAACCGTTCTTTTCCTTTCTCCTATTTTTGATGCAGAGTGTACTCGTCATGAATACGATATGGTGGGGCCGGTGGGACTTGATTGTAATTGACGGTGGGGCTACTTTTCAATCGCCTCATTTTCGGGCTCTTTCTTGGGCAAGTCCCCGAGAGGCGAAAAGTCACTGCAACAAGTCTTTTTCCACAAGTCGTAATCTTCGGTCGTCGTGGGGCCGACGGGATACGGCCTCCTTATTATGGTGGGGCCAATCCGCGCAAATCCAGAGTTCAAATCAGGACGCCCGCACCAAGCTACCTTAGTATGATGCTTGTTTGAGATTTGTGACCTAGGCCGAACCGTGGGATTCACGTTTGAATGGTGGTTCTCGGCGGTCAGAGACAATACGAAGCTCTTGTTCCTAGAAAGTCCGACAAACCCAACTCTGAAACTTGTAGATATCCCCAAAGTTGCAAAGATTGCCCATCGTGTAGATTAGGTTCTGAGCTGCTGTAGGACTGCTCCTCTCTGTTTGAGGAAGCTTTCAAGCTCGCCCTTCGTCGGTAGTGCAGTAACTCCGCCTCGCTTTGTCACAACTAGGGCCCCGACCGCGTTGGCTACCGTCACGCATGTTTCGAGGCTCCATCCCTGGATCAGGCCGAACTCGAAGGCAGCCGCCCAGCCATCGCCTGCGCCCGTGGTATCAACGACGTCGACCTTGTATGCCGGCTTTGAGAAAGCCCTTCCAGTCTCGTCTTCCACGTAGCTGCCTTGGTCGCCCATTTTCAAGGCCAGATAGCGGGGGTGATACTTTCTCGAGATCTCCCTAGCCACTTTACTCGGCTCCACTGAGCCGAAGAGGAACTCCGCCTCGTCCCTCGCTAAGAGAATTATGTCAGCGGTTTTCATTGCTTCCTGGTTGACTGTCCGAAGCTCGTCGGCGGATCTCCAAAGATCAAGCCGGATGTTTGGATCATAGGAGATGAGCCCACCTGAGGAGCGGGTCTCTCTAACCGCTTCCAGTACTGCGTCTCTTTCGGGGCTGTGCGAGAGCGCAACGCCTGAGTAGTGGAGTATCTTGACGCCGCGCAGATAGGCCGGGTCCAAATCAGCTGGCGACAGAAGGGTATCCGCTGTCTCAGCCCAAGGCTTCCTGTAGAAGAAGAAGGACCTCTCGCCGCTCGGTTCGGAGACGACGAAGGCGACCGTTGTTCTTGCATTCTTAACCTTCACTTGGCTAGTGTCGACGCTGTTCCTTCTCAGGGTCTCAACCAAGAACTCACCTAGGGGGTCTGTGCCAACTGCCGCCAACGCTCCGACCTTTGCGCCAAGCCTAGCCGCAGCGACAGCGTAGTTGAACGGTGCCCCGCCGAAGCAGTTCTCGAAAGTCGGCACTTCTATGTAGCTACCTGACTTGGTGGGGATGAGGTCGACAAGGATCTCGCCCATTGCAACTATGTCGAGAGCCAAGGGGCTTGCCTCTTGAGTAGATGTTGAGATGAGCTTCCTCTGTTAGTCATTGAGTTAATATCCGTTCCCGGTGAGTTTTGCGGCTACCGACGCAGGAAATTTGAGAGCTCGTTCCCTTGGACCGTTGTCGAAGCTGCCAGTCCGAACACGAAAGTCCGCGCAAGTTGGAGACTAGGGGCGATTCTCGGTGAAAACGGAATATGTCATGGGCGCAGAACTCGTCCGGGCATTTGGACTCAGCGGCAACGGCTACGGAACAATCCCAATGAAGATCTGGTATCGCGCACCGGGTTCTGTCGAACAGTCGTCCGAGATACCCTTGGCTTAGCAAAGCCACTGAGACGAATGGCATAGAAGCCTTCAGGAACCAGCGCTGAAGTCTGATGCATTGCAAACTGATGCAAATCGGGCAAGTATGTAGTTCAACAGTTACGAAAAGCGCGACTACCGGCTCCTGTTCCCTACACGCATTCTGTCGAATCTCTTCGCGGGCATCAGTGGCAAAGCTATATAGAGACATCAGCGCCCGTCCCATCTTGGGATCACGGTTGAAGAAGATCGAAGGCACTTATTGCGTGATGGTAACGCCATACAAAGATAATGAAGAGCTGGAAGTTGAAGGGTTCAAGTCAAACATCGACTACTACATTGAAAATGGGGTCCACGGTCTCGTCGTGGGTGGGAGCACGGGAGAGTTCGCGACACTACATCCGGAAGAGCTCAAGAAGATAATCAAAGTCGCAGTTGACAAAGTCAACGGCAGAGTTCCCTTACTCGCAGGGACAGCCCACTGCTCAACCAGATATACCGTTGAAATGTCGCAATACGCAGAGAATGCTGGCGTCGATGGCCTACTCATAGTGCCGCCATTCTACAGTCTGCCCAGTGAGAACGCAATCTACGAACACTACTCCGCCATCTCAAACGCCGTCAACATACCGATAATGCTGTACAACAATCCGTTTACAAGCAAGGTGGACATGAAACCAGACCTGATCGCGAGATTGTCAAAACTTCGCAAGGTGACCCACGTCAAGGAGAGCAGCAGTGACATAACCAGAATCTGGAAAATACGCACGCTAACAAACGACAAATTTACTGTGTTCTGTGGAGCAGACAACCTGGCGCTTGAATCCTTTGTCATGGGTGCCAAAGGGTGGATATCTGTCGCGGCAAACATCCTTCCCAAAGAGTGCGCAGATCTGTACAATCTAGCTGTTGTGAAAAGGGATATCGAGCAGGCTACGAAATTGTACAATAGGATCTTACCGCTCTCCAACCTACTTGAAGACACTGGCATGTTCGCAGGGCTATCCAAGGCAGGGCTCGACTTGCTTGGAAAAACTGGCGGAAAACCAAGAAAACCGACGCTACCGCCCGGCGAGAAACAGGTCGAAGAGCTCAAATCGATCTTGAAAAGCTTTGGAAAACCACCAAGATGAGCGGTCGGCAGTGGGACAGCACGACCAAGCTTGGGCGAGGTGGAGTAACTGTCCTGAGGTTGTTAGACCATGATGAGCGACAGGAGTAGGTCTGCTCTGCTGCTGTCCCGCAAAGAAATAAAAAGGATTCTTTCTCCGAAAGAAGTCGTCAAGGCGGTGAAGGATTCACACAGAGAGCTCGGGCTAAACACCGCGATAGTCCCCCTAGAATTGGAGTAGATATGGAACGTTACAATGCAAACATGCTAGTAATGCCGGCTTGCTTGACCGATATGTACGTCCTCGGCACAAAGTTTGTAACAATTCACTCCGAGAATTCCAAGCTCAACTTGCCAAGATCACGCCGAGGATGGAAGTGTGACGGAGAACCGCTTGACCCTCTTTCTCCGAGGGCGTCCGGGTCGTGCAAGGTCACAAGCTAGCAATGATTCAGGACCTAGCCAAGTTGATAGTAGTACTCTTGCCTACTGCGACTGGTTCGAAGGTGGAAGAGTAGCATGCGCGTCGAAACTATGTGGGTAGCGATCACTATTCTGTTCTCCGGTCCAAACGGGTTCACGTCCGGCTTGAGCTCCTCGAAAAGGATCTTTCGACCAAGACCCCTGCCTCCGCTGTACTTCCTCGCTGCATCTTCAAGAAGCGCTTCGTCTTGGACCTGTTGTCTTGTAAGGTCCACCGGCAAGATCTTACTCATGTACCCGTACAACAACGAGTATCATGAAGAAGCGGATTGGCGCTGAAAGGTACCTCTGTCACTCTGATTGATAACCGCTTCCTCTTCAAATAGCTCATATGTTGGAAAGGTTCTTGTTTACTTTTTCTTCGTCCAGTTCCACACCCAGTCCAGGTTCCTTAGGAACAGTCAGATAGCCATCTTGTAACTCGAGGGGCTTAGCCAGTAGGCTGTCATGAATCATGATCTCGGTGAATTCAACCGCATCCCTTATGTTTCTGGTGGAAGCTCCTAGGTGAAGCTTCGAGGCGATCTTTATTCCGAGCCCCCATTCCGTTCCTATCACGCACTGGAGGTCTGCTGCCTCAGCTATGGCGGCTATCTTCTTCGCGTTGTACAAGCCTCCAGCCTTGGCTACCTTGATATTAATTACATCTGCTGCCTGTTTCTTGACGATATTTATGACATCGTGAGGGCTGAACGCGCTTTCATCAGCTTCAATTAATGTATTAACGGCTCTCTTGACTTCCGCCATGCCATCAAGATCCCAGCGAGGAACTGGTTGCTCGAGGAGTTCTAGACCTACGTCATATTCTTCCGCTTTCTTGCATAGTTCTATTGCTTCTTTTGGCGTATATTGTTGGTTCGCGTCAGCTCTTATAGAGATCTTGTCTCCAACTGCCTCGCGGATTGCTTTCAACCTCTTAGCATCTGCCGCTCCACTTGAATCTCCTATCTTTGGCTTCAAGGCCCTTATCCCTTGTTCAACGTACTCCCTAGAATGTTCAGCCATCTCCTCTGCCGACCCGCGCGGCACCTCGATTGCGGCCAGAAACTTCTCTTGATGAGATCCTCCGATAAGGTCACAGACTGGAATGTTTAGAGCCTTCCCGATTAGGTCATGGAGAGCTAGATCGATTCCTGACCTGGCACATGGAATCCAACCAAATCGGTCAATTTCATACAAGATCTGCTCGCGATCGAATGGGTCTCTCCCTATGAGTCTGGGTCCAAGATACTTATCCACTGCGGCCTTCACCGCTTCAACTGTTTCCCCAAAGAATGCTATATCGGTTGCAGCTTCTCCAATTCCCGTGAATCCCTCGTCTGTCTGAATCTTGACGATGACAAAATCCAAGTACATCACGCCTCCTACTACGCGTCGCACACCTGGACCGGATAGGCTTCTCCCTCTCCATCCCTTAGAGAATCTCACCTTACACTGCCCATCCTTGAAAAAACCAATTGGAAGGGTTACGGGAATTGTACCAACTTTGGTGATTCTCACGAATAGCGCCTAAGCTCATACTTATGAAGTACGCCTTAAGATTTCCGAATCAAGAGAGAGACTCCCCTTGGCCGTACACTCTCGCAAGACTCACGTGAAGCGATGGCCACGCGTGGCAGCCTATCGTGCGGAGGGTTATCGGCGATTCCAAAACAGAAAACATTCCCACAACAGCACGGGATGTGAATAATTATGGGAAACTACAGTCACTCTCTGGCCGAGTGGCATTTTTATATAGCTTGTAACTTTGCTTGCGGTCGCGAGGAAAAGATTACTATTGAGTTCCGAAGTAGGAACCCACGAGTTTGCTCCGTATGTTTTCTTTCCAGAATTGATTTTTCGAATGATCACGGATGTCAGAGTAGGAGATCCCTCGGTCATCGAGAAGTCTGCCCAAAGGAGAAAGCACCGTGGTAAGCTCACTGAGGATGGTAAGCTGACGATACTTGCTTGTGACCATCCAGCTCGGCGGGTGACAAAATCCGGAGACGAGCCTGTCAGGATGGGAAACAGGCATGAATACCTAGCTCGAATCCTTCGAGTTGCCACGAACCCCGAGTTCGACGGCGTTATGGCAACAACCGACATCATCGAAGACCTTCTGATCCTCGACCTGCTGTTCGTCGAGAAGGGCGGATCCAGCTTCCTTGACAGGAAGGTCCTGCTGGGCAGCATGAACCGAGGCGGATTGAGCGGCTGCTCCTTCGAGATGGACGACCGCTTCACGTCTTTCACGACCGAGTCTATTCGGAGACTGCGTCTTGACGGAGCCAAGATGATGTTCAGGCTGGACCCTGCAGACAGTTGTTCGCTTGACACGATCGTGGCATGCTCAAGAGCGATCACGGAACTCAACAAGTATTCGATTCCGGCCTTTGTGGAAGCTTTCAGTGTCGAGCGAACAGAAACCGGCTACAAGACGCTCAAGATGGCGGACGAGCTAGTCAGAACAGTCAGTGTCGCAACCGCATTGGGAGATTCGTCGAAAGGGATCTGGCTCAAGATTCCCTACTGTGAAGGCTTCGACCGCGTCGCGAAAGCAACCAGTTGCCCTATACTGATGCTCGGAGGGGAATCCTCAGGCGATCCTACGGGTATCCTATACGAGTTTTCGAAGGGTATGGCTGCGTCCCAAAACGTGCGTGGGGCGCTAGTGGGAAGAAACGTGCTCTTCCCCGGCCCCGAAGACCCATCCGCAGTCGCTGGCGCTGTCAGTAGAATAGTCCACCAGAACTACTCAGTCGAACGTGCCCTACAATATATTGCGGCTGTTCGTGGGAAAGATATGGACAAGATAACGCGTCTTTTGAAATAGCTTTAATGCGGTGACAAAAAGCCATGTCGCGTAGTCTGCTGGTTGCTCAGTCCGGTGGCCCCACGGCGGTTATCAACAGCAGCGTATGCGGAGTCATCGTGGAGGCAATGAGACATCAGGACATAGGGGGGATATACGGAGCGATAAACGGCATCTTGGGGGTGATCCGCGAGGAGCTTGTTGACCTGCGCGAAGAGGCCCCTCTCTCTATCTGGAAGCTCAGAAGGACACCCTCAGCCGCATTGGGCTCATGCCGCTACAAGCTTCGACAAGAAGACTTCAACCGGGTGATGGAAGTTCTCACGGCCCACGATGTAGGCTATTTCATCTACGCTGGCGGCAACGACTCAATGGATACTGCGCACAAGGTTGCTATGCTCGCCGCTGAGAAGAAATATGACCTGAAAGTCATGGGCGTCCCGAAGACTGTCGACAACGACCTCTTGATCACAGATCATTGTCCAGGGTACGGGAGCGTCGCACGCTTCAACGCTCTGGCAGCAAGAGATTCCAGTTTGGACACCGAGGCCATCTACACCGCCGATACGGTGAAGATCATTGAAACAATGGGAAGAGACACCGGTTGGATCACAGCTAGCACAGCCCTCGCAAGGGAGAACCAGGACGACGGCCCCCACCTGATATACCTGCCCGAGCGTCCCTTCGTTGCCGAGAAATTCCTCGAGAGCGTTCAGTCAATCTACAAGAGACTCGGCCGAGTCGTAATCTGCGTCTGTGAAGGATTGAGGGATGAGTCCGGCGAATTTGTCACGGCATCCAAGAGAGCAACGGATACGGATACATTCGGACACAAGCAGCTCGGAGGTGTAGGCGACTTTTTGGTCAGCCTCGTTGTCTCGAAGCTTCAGATCAAGGCACGCTGTGACAAACCTGGAACGATTCAAAGGGTCTCAGGGTTGTGCTTGTCCCAAGTGGACATGGAAGAAGCCTATCGGGTAGGCCAAGTTGCGGTGTCCAAGGCAATCGAGGGAGAATCAGACAGGATGATCACGCTGATAAGAAGAGAAAGCGCAGAGTATCAGTGTGAAACAGGCTTGGTGGATTTGGAGAAGGTAGCGCTTGGAAGAAAACCGGTTCCAGACGGATTCATGAACAGGGAATCGAATTTTGTAACACCTCAATTCCTGGAGTACGTTCGTCCCTTGATCGGCGGACCGTTGCCAGAGTACGCCCGCCTGCGAAAGAAGGTTCTTGACAAACGTTTGCCGCCGTACGCTTAAGCTTGCCCGCACAACACGAACGATCTCCAAATCCTTGAAGTGCGATCGAACTTCGGTGCACGTGAGGATCGATGCTCCAGCCCCCCCTTTTGTATGCACCAGCGACAGTTGCATCACGTCACGGAACGTTGCGGCAACCATGGCGTTCTTGAATTTGTCATGGAAGAAGAGCTCAGACAAGTAACTACGACCGAGGTCTCTGTCTGGTTGTGACGCTGTCTCGTGACGCTGTCTAGTTGTGACGTCAATGGTTATCTGAGCCTCGATGAGTAGTTACTGCACACTCATGAGGATGAATCAACTCCCCATCTCCACTAGGATCTTCGTCACGGCGGGGTTCTTATCCCACATCGCCAGCGCCTCGCCGGCCTTCGCGAACGGCGCAGTGTGCGTGATGATTGCGTCCACCGGGAAAGTACCGCGCTCCAGCATGGAGATGACGTCAGGAAAGTCCCCGAGCGCATTGCGCGAGCCGCGTATGTCCAGTTCCTTCTGCACGAAGAGCTTCGTTTCGTAGGACACAGGTTCCTTAACCCAGCCGATGTACACCACGCGCCCCGTGAAAGCCACCTCTTCGACTGCAGCGCGAAACGTCGCCGGCAGACCGATCGCCTCAATGACCACGTCTGGCCCGCCGGCGGTCAATCGGGCAAGTTCCTCGTGCAGGTTCTGCTTGCAGGAGTTGATGACCTGGTGTGCGCCGGCCCGCCGAGCGATTTCCAGCTTGCCGTCATCAATATCCACCGCGATGACGTTGGCCTTACGCCAGGCGGCGCCTGAGATCGCCCCGAGACCGATCGCGCCGCAGCCCAGCACGGCGACGTCATCCTTTTCCGAGACCTCGCCTCGCGCGCTCGCATGGAAGCCGACTGAAAGCGGCTCTACCAGCGCAAGTTCCGGGAGGGAGAGCCTGTCCGAGCGGTAGAGCTTTTGCCAAGGCGCAACGATGTATTCCGTCAGCGCGCCGTCGCGCTGGACGCCCATCGTCTGGTTGAACTCGCAGGCATTGGGACGGTTGCGGCGGCAGGAAGGGCACTTTCCGCAGTTGGTGTAGGGCGAGAGAGTGACCTTAGTGCCGGGCTTCCACTGTGCCGGCACATCAGTGCCGCGCTGCAAGATCGTGGCCGCGACCTCGTGACCGGGGATGCGGGGCAGGCTGACCATCGGGTTCTTGCCGCGGTATGTGGACAGATCGGACCCGCAGTAACCGACCAGTTCAACCTTTAGAAGGACCTCCCCGGCGCCGGGCTTCGGCGGGGGGATGTCCACGATTTCCGTCTTGCCCGGAGCAACGATGCGAAACGCTTTCATGACCCTATTCTCCTCATTCCAAACCGTAGGCCTTGATAGCCGTCTTGCCGAAAATCCATGCCCGGTCCTTCGCGGAAAGCTGGTTGGTGAAGCGGCTGACAATTTCATGCCATCGTGCGTACGAGCAGGCCACGAGGCAGACGGGCCAGTCAGAGCCGAACATCAGACGCTCGGGGCCGAACGCCTCCAGCACTGTCTCCAAGTACGGCCTCAGCTGGTCCTCCCTCCACTGCTTGTAGTCCGCCTCCGTCACGAGGCCGGAGATCTTACAGTAGACGTTTTCCCGCCGCGCGAGCTCGCGGATCTTCTTTCGCCACGGCTCCAGCAAGTTGTCCCTGATCCGCGGCTTGCCGACGTGATCCAGCACAAACACCTGATCCGGGTGGCGGTCCACAAACTCTATCGTCGACGGTAGGTGCTGTTCGTAGACCAGGATATCGTAGGCGAGCTCGAACTGCTTCAACAGTTTGATGCCACGGTTGAAGTCGCCCCGCAGGATGAAGCGGTCATCCGGCTCGGCCTGCACCACGTGGCGGACGGCGCGCAGCTTGGGATTGACCGCAAATTTCTTCAAGATTTCTCCAACGCCCGGATCTCGCAGCGGTACCCAGCCAACCACTCCCCGAACGAAGTCATTCTCTGCGGCCACCTGTAGCAGCCATTCGGTTTCTTCGAGAATCTGCCGCGCCTGGACGGAAACGACGCCGTCCACGCCAGCCTGGCTGATTTTCCGCCGCAGATCCGCCGGCAGGAAATCGCGGCGGATGACCGCCATGGCATCATCTATCCAGTCGTACTCGACCGGGTTGTATTTCCAGAAGTGCTGGTGCGCGTCAATCTTCATGACTGTGTATCTGCACTCCTTTCTGCCTCTCAGCCGGCGTAGGGGTAATCCCGGGCGATCAGGCCCACATCCTTCATCGCGGTCCAGAACTTCGTAGGTACCTTCTTCTGGACGAGTTCCACGTTCTGCTTGACGCGATCGGGCTTGCTGGTGTTCAGCGCGATGCTCGCGACGCCCGGCGGGGTCATGGCAAATTGGATGCAGGCGAGCGCCGGCGCGACGACGTGCTCCTTGCAAATCGCGAAGAACTTTTCGCGCCACTGGAAGAGCGGCTGATCCCTAGGATCATTAATGTTGACGCGGCGGTAATCGAAGAACGAACCGCCGGTGAGGAAGCCGCTGTGGAACACCGCCGAGTTGACGACGCCGACGTGGCGCTTTTTCAGTGATTCGACAAATGAAAGCAACTCAGGAGGATGATACATGATCGTCAGACTGCAGGCCAGCATGACCCAGTCCACATCTACGGCCTCGGCGAGGTCACGGATTACTTTCCAGTTCTTAGCGCCGACGCCTACCGCCTTGACTTCGCCCTTCTTCTTGAGCTCGGTCAGCGCCCGGTAGGCATCGAGGATGTCGTTCCACCGCTTTTGGCGCTGGGCCTCTGGCTTCGCCGCGGAGAGGTACTCGTCCGGGTCATGCACGGCAGCCAGTTGCGGCCGGTAGGGCTCGCCGAGCAGTCTACAGCCCTGTTCCCAGCATTCCAGGATGCCCTCGTAGCTGATCTTCTGGACGGCGTCATTTTTGAGCCCGATCCAAACGCCTGGCTCGAACGTCGGTTCCGGACCCTTCAACAGCATCCGCACCCAGGCCAGCTTGTTGCTAATGAGGACATCGCCAGGCTTCACGTCGAGCTCACGCAAGCCCTTGCCAATCGTTTCAAGTGCTAGACCCGCTCCATACTTGCCCGCAGAATCCAGCACGACGGGCCCCGGAACACTGCGGAAATACTCGCGCATAATGGCGAGCTTGGTTTCCCAGGGCAAGGCTTCATACTGATTACCGAGACAGCTGGTGCCGAAGATGACTGGGGGAACCTTGAGACCGGACCGACCGAGTTGCCGGTATTTCATACCGCCTTCTCCTGCGCGCTGGTTCGAGGATTCAACGCTCCGAGATGATCTCCTGACCATCATCAAGATGCATGATAAAATGCTCCAATTGGATCACAACGCGAGTTTTGATGTTTCTTAATCAGCCTGACCGAGTTCTCTACCCTGACCTTCCGTCTACGATGATTTGTAACTATTGGGGAATCTCGCAAAGCCGAATTGCCTACGACTTCAAAGGAACCCCTCGGCCAAGAAATCTCCACTAGTATGCCCGCATCAATGAAAATTCTCTTCTCTCCTGTTTCTCGTTTTGGTGTGGGTTGGCTGACTCATGCGGTTTGTAGGCTTGAGTTTGTGATTCGTTCGAGCCTCCTAATCTTGTTTTCGTAGAGT
>Ga0315281_10012245_pt1 | contig 11707 bp, 11 predicted proteins | sample YL17G07_0_MG_FD_204540 | JGI IMG/M metagenome (GOLD analysis project Ga0315281, IMG submission 204540) | Sediment microbial communities from Yellowstone Lake, YNP, Wyoming, USA - YL17G07_0 | ecosystem: Environmental > Aquatic > Freshwater > Lake > Sediment | place: USA: Wyoming | collected... | reverse complement strand
AACCCATGGGTCTTCTACAGATGACCTCACACCTGCCCTTGCCGCAAGATTTATAACTGCGTCAATCTTGTTTTCTGAAAAGACTTTTCTTACGGGCGTATATTTAGAGATATCCAGTCTCTTCAAGGAAAAGTTTTTATTTTTCTTGAGTGTACTAAGTCTCCATTTTTTCAGTCGCGGGTCATAATAATCATTAATGTTATCCATGCCAATGACATTTATGTTCTCTTCAAGCAATCTCTCCGAGACCTTCCAACCGATAAACCCAGCACATCCAGTTACCAGAACAGTCTTCATGTTTTTTTACCTCTCGTTTCTTCCCCATTAACGCGGGAGGGGGTGTGTATATTTCCTTTCATGAATAATACGGCTTAGACCCTTTTCTTTAGCCATTTCTTCGGGTTAACAACTACAAATCCATTATTCCCATCTGAATAAACAACTTTGGCTATCCTTGAGTTCAGCATCATCCTCTTACACATCATGCAGGGCTCGGAATAGCATTCTCTGTTTCTATCATCGATACCTGATATATATATCGTTGAGCCCCTTAATTCATCAACGGATGCACGAATAATCGCATTTGCCTCTGCATGGACGCTATGGCAAAGTTCATATCTCTCACCATGAGGAATCTGGAGCTCCTTCCTTGTACATTTACCCACCTCAAGGCAGTCCTTCATCCCTACCGGAGCACCGTTATAACCTGTACTTACAATGATATTGTCCTTTGTAATAATTGCACCATAGCATCTCCTCAGACATGTGGCCCTTGTTGATACCGCCTTTGCAATGCCGATAAAGTATTCATCCCAATCGGGTCTGTGAGCTTTTTTCTTTTTCATGATATGCATAATAGCTTACAAGCCTGAAAGCTTGCAAGACCACAGATAGATTATTTTGTTTCAGGATATACGAAAGATGGGGAGGAGCTTTCTTAGAGCGGATTTTTTTGCCGATATTCGATTAAGTATTTTGAAAATAAAGAGGCAAAAACCTCGCAGTCCTGAGTTTATCGAGGGACGAGAATGAGCGAAAAGATGGCTCCTTCCCATCTTCGGTGAACATTCTGTTTAAAAAATTCTTTTGAAAGAGAAATTTAAACTAAAATCAGGCGCTCCCGAAGTATTCGGGTCTTCTGTAAAAGAAAGCTCAAAACTTTTCTTACCTGAATAATATCTTCCTCCGAGAGAAAGAAGAACTGCCATCCTGTCAACTGATGAAATATATGTTTTAGTAAGAGGAGAACCCTGAATGAATACTTGACCGAGCAGGCTGAAGTTTTTCCAGACAGCAGCCTCAATCGCAGCCCCGCCGCAGAGAAATTCTCTGAGTTCCACCCTCTCGTGCCCTCTTAAATCTCCAGGGAAAACAACGCCGAGATTTCCATAAGCCTTGAATTTTTCACTCAGCTTCTTGTCAATCAGGACAGCAAACCCGGCATCAATGCTGCCGCTTCCATAACCCTTCTTTGCATCTCCTGTTGGAAGTTCTACATCTGCTCTTATGCTGACAGCAGGGTCACCCTTTAGTATCGGTTTTTTCAACGTCAATTTTATATCACCAATACCTATACTCCCACTCTCTCCTTTTATCACAAGAACCCCATTTCTTCTTACTTCATAAAGAAATTCATTATCCGGCCTGTTGCTTCTTCCATAATCGGGGAAGCCGAATGCATTATGATAGCTTCTGAGAAAGTCATCCATGAAACCGGAATTAAAACTGAGAAACGGTAAGTCAACCCCCACTTCAATGAAGTCCTTGATGTTTTTCCGGAACCTGAGATCAAGTTCAGCTATTTCCATATCAAGCCCTATCGACCATTCTGAAGATTCTCTTAAGAGATAGACACTCGAATACGAGAAGTTGGCAGAAAAAGAATTCTCAATTGATGCTGTCTCCAGGAACGGCGCATCAACATCGAGAAACAGGGGAAACTGATTCTTAACCTGCAGAGGACCTTCGAATGCATATGTTGTGAATGAATAAAATGAGATAATTATAAAGGACAGATACAGCAGAATTATTTTCTTCATACGAAGGTTTAGATTAACAGAGACAATTATAGACGTCAATCAGTGAATTAATATGGCGTCCCCAACGGGATTTGAACCCGTGTTACCGCCTTGAAAGTTAATCTCAGGGCAAATTTAGAAATGGGCTTCTGGCTTGGGGTTTAGATTAACTTACTGATTTTATAGAGTAATTTTCTATTATGTTCTTCCAGGTATTTTTGGTATATTATGTAAAATTGGGATGCCTTCTGCTACAATTCTGCTACATTTTTGCTACAGTAAAAATGCATTTGCTGCTTCCTGAAATTGAGACCGCTGACCTTACTGGCCTGACTATGACTTTCACCTGATACTCCTCACTGAAACGATCAACTCAGAAGTGCGGATTACCGGTTGAATCCTGTTACAGAGAAGAATCAAATGCTAACAATAAAGACCCCCTGCGTCATCATTGGAGATTATTAGAAGAGTTTGATATAATTCAACTAAAATTATGATATGAGACAAAAATTGTGATAAGCCAAAACTCGGAAAAACTAAAAGCATTCCTGAGTCGTTTCGGCTTTAATCCTCAGAAAGATTTCCTCGATTCACCACAGCTATCTAAAATCGGTGTTGATGTTGCCTATGAAAGCAAGATAGGCACTATTTATTTTAAATATCTCTCAGAATTATCGATAGATAAAGAACTTCCCAATCTCCATAGAAATATATGGAATGAGAATCAGACAGAAGGATTTGTTATTGTATCTGATAATATTACCCTTCTTTGTGCATCAAAATATAAGCCTGACCAAAAAGCTCCTCGTTTATGTCAAATAGACAGCTTTGACTATGGTCTTAACACTCTCGGCTTTGAACCGGAAAAATTAAGCCCGATTCTTAAAGAGAATATTGACTTTGGATTTTTCTGGGAGTATGTCAGAGAAAGAATTAAAGACCACAAAAGAAAGAGCGTTGATTACGATTTATTGTTAAATCTTGTTCATCTTGAAAGAGACCTAAGTTCAAGATTATCATCTGAGAAGACATACATTCTTATCGAAAGGTGCCTGTTTTTGAAGTTTCTGGAAGACAGAGGCTTCCTTCTTCCCCAGACACTTATAAATATTTTAGATGGTCAGGACAGTCAACGGCTTATAAAGAAATTTAACGAGGTAAACAAATCTTTAAATGGTGACATATTTGATGATAAAACAGTACTCGTACGAGATGATATATCTCAAGATGCGATGGCTAAGCTCCACGTTTTTTTTACGACAGATTACAGAGATAGGCAGATAAAATTATTTCCTTATAAGTTTGACATAATACCGGTTGAACTATTGAGCAACATATATGAAGCATTTCTTAAGGTTGAAAAGCAGGCAAGTGCCGGTATTTATTATACGCCGCCCAAACTTGTTGATTTGGTATTGAGTGAGACACTTGAACCAAAACTGAAAATAAATTTGAAGCCTGCTTGCCTTGATTTTGCATGTGGTTCGGGTATCTTCCTCGTTAAAGCTTTTCAGAGGCTGATTGATAAAAATAATTGTAGAGGAGATTTTGAGAAGAAGAAAGAACTTTTGAAGGATTGTATTTTTGGAGTGGAAAAGGATTCTGTAGCAGCAAGGATTTCAATTTTTAGCCTTTATTTGACACTGCTTGAAGGAGAAGAACCCAATAAGATAAGACAATCAATTAAGAATGATAAGATAAAATTCCCTAAATTATTCGGCAAAAATATCTTATGGAACGATACTCTTTTTGATGAGCTAAGCTTTGTCAATGAAAATGGTAAAACATTTCAAGTCTTTGATGTCGTTGTAGGCAATCCACCTTGGGGTGTAAATCCTTTCAAGGATATAGAAAAAAGCAAAACCATGAAGCTTTCTGATGAAAAACAAAAATCTGTGAGACGAAAGCAAAGTTCACAATATTTTTCATTAAAAGCAGAAGACTTTATGACTAATAAATCTATCTGTGGTCTGATTTTAAATAATTCAAATTTTTTAATGACAATTGCAAAATCTTTTAGAAGCCAATTGTTAAAAGACTACACTATTAAAGTTTTCTATGAATTATCGCAGGCGAATTCTATTTTTTTTAAAACAAAACGGGTTGAAGATTTAACAATAGGTGCTGACGAACCCGCTGTGGTAGTAATCTTTAAAAAGAAAGAACAAGGGAATAAGAATGAAATAAAATATATTAAACCCTCTCTTGGTTCATTAACAGAATTTCTTAAAATACCTGTTATAAAAAGTAGTGATATTACAAGTGTTCCGCAAAGTGCACTAGAAGACGATTATCTATGGCGTGTATTAGCAATTGGCGATATGGAAGATTATCGGTTAATCAGAAAACTATTAAGTCATGGAGAAGCAAAACTAAAATCTGGAGAAGGATTTTCTGTAACCAAACATAAAGAACCCAAAGAGATATTATATGACGGTAAATATATTGATTCAAAAACAGTTGGCCCATTTATTTTTAGCGAAAACAAAGCTGAATCAATTCCAAATGACGGGCTTAAAATAACAAGAATTCGCAGTGGTTTTAAAACCGATAAAAAACTACTTATTAAAAGACAGATTAAGAAGGATTTGAAAGTAGTCGCTGCATATGACAACAGTGGATATAGATTTTAAAATGATTTATTAGCAGTATTTTCTGATTATGACTACCGACTTCTTCTTTCTTTTTACAACTCATCACTTGTGAGTTATTTTTTATCTTTGTATTCTGCTCAGATTGGGAAAGGGACATTTGACCGATTACAGACTAATGAAGCAAAAAAAGTTCCTATCCCTTTTGAAAATAATATCCCTCTTACATACAGGAATAAGCTACAAAAACTAACCGAGAGCGTTTTGGGAGCTGGACATGTTAATCAGGAAGTTTTAGCCGAAATAGACGCGATAATTTTCAATATTTATCACCTTAAAGAATTTGAAAAACAGAGGGTCAGAGATTTTTTCAATATCCACAATAGACCCGCTAAAAATGTCATTGTGACCAACAAAGACTTGCAGAAATATGTTGACCGTTTCAGAAATGTGTTCAGTTTTATTCTGCGGGATGATAAATATTTAAATGCACATGGTTATACTTCCTATGCAATAGGATCTGGCGTTCATTTTATTTTAACTGATGAAAAAGAAAAGCAAAAGAATGTTGACATTACAAACGTTAAAGACTTAAAAACACTTACTGCTATAGTTGGGCGAAAATCACTAGAGGATGTCGATAAAAATAAGTTATTCAATAACGAGAAAGTAAAACTTTATGATAAAAATGAGTTTACTATTATAAAGAGCAATCAATTTGAAGACTGGACAGAGACAGAGGCTATAAAGGATGCAAATGAAGAAATAGGTTTATTTTTCAAAAGCCTTCCCAAGGATAAAACAATTAATGAATAGAGGGTTTCACCATCAATTAGAGCGGGTTTATAGTAAATACAGATCTTCTGAAGAATTAAAAAATATCTGTTATAAGGCGTTAATAGATTCATATCAAAGAGTAAGAAATATTAAGGGAATTACTGATTTGGATGAAAATAATATTCGCAATCAATTTATCATAGATTTGGAGACACAAAATGAACTAATCAATCATGCACTTGAAAATAATATTATTAGAATTATTCCTGAAAGCTGCGATTTAGTAAAAAGAAAACGACCTGATATTGTTTTTTTCATTCCGCATATATGTGATTTGATCTTTGAATGTAAAAAACTGTCATCTGATAAAAATAGATATTTAAACGATGGGCTGATCCGCTTTATCACCTTGGCTTATGCTGAAAAAGAAAGCGAAGCGGGAATGATCGGTTTTACGCTTGACATCGACATTCCACTAAAACTGAAAAGCAAGATTAAAGAATTTCATTGTTCAAAATTCATTGACAAGCCAGTATTGGATTTTCCTGATTCTTATAAATCAATACATACGCGTAGAAACTCAAAGGAAATTTCAATCTCTCACCTCTTTTTCTACTTTTCAAAAAACTGACATTCCCATACTTGACTGGATAGGGAAAAAGCAGGTTATAAATCACGACAAAGCCCGTTTCCTATTTCATCGGTGATAAATGAGTCAATGGGGTTAAGCAGATATGCATTTAGCAGTGGCCGTATCTCTCTTTGTGCCGGAAATCTTCAGCTTTCATCCATGTCTGATTTTGTTAATTCGCAGGTGTAGTGTTCAAAATTCATGACAGGAAGCAAAGAACTAAATCATAGTTTCAATTAAACAAGCCCTGTAAATGTCTTAACTGTTAAATTCCTAAAATAATCCGGGATAATGTCTATTTAACCAGTTAAGTCTTTTACAGGGTTTATGATAATAAGTATAACTATGTTTTAGTTCTGCGACTGGCGTTAATTTTGATAAGCTGTCAGGAAAAATTACCATTTAAAAAAATACTTGACAGGCTTTTTTATTTCTGATATGGTAAGATGTATGAAGTATGATATAGGATATATGAAAACTATGGGGGTAATGGAAAATGAAAAAACGTGTAACTGTAACACTTGATGGAGATGTAGTAGATTTTCTACAGGAAAAGGCTCCAAGAAAGGTTTCTGTGTCTGAGGTTATTTCGTGGATTGTGAAGGCAACGTTTAAGGATATCAAGGCGGGCAGGCAATTAAGCTCTGAGGAATTGCAAGAATGGATGGATAGCACGACCGAGGGGAGAGATTTCAGGGATCGCTTAAGGGAGCATTGGGGCCCTGCCCTTAGACCTGTCATCGAGAAGATTGATAGTACGGTGAGCAACTTTAAGAACGCGGTTAAACTTGGTAGGAAAAAGAAAAAATAAGATGAAAGGTAAGCCAATAGAAGATATTCTACTTCATTTAGATGGTCTCTTGTGCGATGATTGTGGAGCGCGATTGATCGTTGTTGACGCGGGAAATAGAACCATAATTAAGAACAAATTGTTGGTAATCGACGAAAGAAGGGGAGTAATAGAGATAAAATGTCGTGACTGCGGATGTATTAAGAGAATAATAATAAGTAATAGCTAAAGTAAGTAGCGGCAAGGAAGTCTGTTAGAGACAAGGAAGCCGGGTTTCATGGAGTTAATCCATGGATTCTCGGCTTTTTTATTTTGGAGATTATGAATACTGGTATGACATGGAACTACTCTCAAAATGACCCGGCGGGGGCTTGGCCGTTTCCTGCGTGGAGCGGGATCGGGCGAGACCCCGCCGCGCATGAAGACGTAACGTCCGGTTATATAGTAACACCGGACGACAGTCCCACGGGTGAAACTACATGATTGATACTGTGGGTTTCAAGGTGATCATAGATAGAGACACATATGAGTGTTTAACAGAGAAAACGACTGTTACGCAAAGAATAGATAAACAGACCGGTGATATTGAGTTCGAGTACAACAATGCAAAGGTCGATTTCAAGAGTGCCTCATGGAATTACAAGGTTGTCTTCAAGGTTACTGATGAATATTGGGCTTATGACGAAAAAAGCAAATTCCCCTATAAGGCTTCAGGCATTCCGCATATATCTTTTGAATACTCAGTGCCGAAAATTCTTTATGGTAACAATATGGTGTCAGTCCATCCATGCCTAATCTATGAGTCGATGCACAAAGTCAAAGAATCCTTTGAAGGGCTATACGGGATTCAATTGTCAGACCCCACCGATTGGTATTGTTTCCGGGTCGATACCTGCGCAAATTTCGTTTTAGACGATGAAGGGCAAGTCAGGAACTATATCAGCTATCTTCAGAGATTGAATTATCCGAGAAGGGTTAAGAACATGTATGAAGATACAGGGCTTTATTTTGTCTCACAGCATAACACCTTGAAAGTGTATTGCAAAGGTGCGGAGTTCAAGAAACATGATATGAAAAGATTTACTGACGAAAAAAAGTCAAAAAGACTTTATGAAGAAGCTCAGAAAATATTACGGATTGAGGTCGAACATAGAAAGAGAATCCGCTACTTAATTAAACAATATGAAAAAGAAAACGATCTGACGTTCAAGAAGTTTCAAGGGTATGTCCGCATGAAAGATTTTATAGACATCTTTGACTTTGAAGAAGAGATGAAACGTGTTGTTTCCAAGATACTCTGCGGTACTGAAACAAAGCTCATGGAAACAGAGGACGTCTTTAGGTTGCTCATGCAGAAATACTCAGACAGGCAGGCAAGATCATTCCATCATATTTATTTGCTGATTGTCACACAAGGACAAACAAGGGCTAAGAAGGTAATCCCCAAAGGAACGTATTACAGGGCCTTAAAGGCATTCCGTGAATTGGGAATTTCCCTAATGGTCTTAGACAACAATAAAACCGGCTGCTTCCTTGATAAGGGTGTTCCTGCTGACTTCTCAATCGATATGAGTGAAGAAAACAACTATTATCAGCTTCCTATGACTGAATTGATTCCTGACAGCGATGAAACGGAAGAACCATTTTAGAAAATATGAAACTCGTGGACATAAAAGAAATAGCCCAAATTCTCAATGTAAAGCCTTCTACGCTTTATCAGTGGGCTGAGTTAGGGCAGATACCCTGTATAAAGCTCAACGGCTGTCTGAGGTTTGACATGGAAGATATTATGAATTGGATTAAGTCCTGTAAAAAAGAATCTACTTCAAGTTATAATCCTTTTACCCAGGCCAGAAGTCCCAGGAAAGGGGGTAGAAATTAAATATGGGGCTCTACCGGAGAGGTAAATTCTTCTGGTTAAGTATATCGTATCAGGGTAAGAGGATTCAGGAGTCCTTAAAGACTGATAATAAAAAGCTTGCGGAAAAGCTCTATGCAAAGGTTCTGACTGATATAGTGGAAGGCAGATATTTTGAGAAGCCTAAGGACATAACAATTAATGAGGTTTTAGAAAGGTATATGAAAGAGTTCTCACCATTACTTAGTCCTACCAGTCACGAAAGAAACCATCAGGTTGTATCTCACTTTAAATCTGTATTAGGTGACTATCTCATTAAAGATGTTACTCCATCGGTTCTTAGTCAATACAAAGCTGAAAGGCTTCAGAAGGTATTGCCTTCAACAGTAAGGAAAGAACTTGCTTTCCTAAGAAGAGTATTTAATATAGCCATTGATGAATGGGAGCTATGCAAAGAGAATCCTGTTAGAAAAGTTATGAAGTCACTCAAAGTCGATGATGCAAGGGTTCGTTATGTAGCCCCTGAAGAAGCAGAAAAGCTCAGGTTCACTTTACCGGAATGGCTTAAGCCGATTGTTATTGTTGCTGCTCAAACAGGTCTGAGACAGGGTAATATTGTTGAATTGACTGTGCCTCAGTTGGATTTTAACTTGGAACTTATTATTGTGCCTAAAACTAAAAACGGTTGTCCCATAGCTATTCCAATGACTAACATTGTGAGGAATACCCTTCTGAAAGTATTGCAGGGAAAGCGTATAGCAAGCTTGTATGTTTTTTGTGATGAATTTGGCAAGCCTCATTCAGGCAAGAAAGTTTCTATAGCATTTAAGAGAGCATGTGAACGGGCGGGGATTAATGATTTAAGATTTCATGATCTGAAACATGATTTTGCTACACTTCTTGTTCAGTCCGGTGTTGATCTTTACAGAGTTCAAAAACTGTGCGGTCATAAAGACCAGAGAATGACACAAAGATATGCTCACCTGCTGCCTGAAACTTTGAGAGAGGCTATCAAAATGATTGAATCAAAGGGGACTGCTACAATTCTGCTACAATCTGATAATCAAGAGAAATACGTTAATGCTGCAAACCCTTGATTTTATTGGCGTCCCCAACGGGATTTGAACCCGTGTTACCGCCTTGAAAGGGCGATGTCCTAAGCCGAGCTAGACGATAGGGACGTTCTGGTGAGCCGCGTTGGATTCGAACCAACGACCCACGCCTTAAAAGGGCGTTGCTCTACCAACTGAGCTAGCGGCCCAGAAAAAAATATCTTCTAATTTACCTACTAAAGAGTTTTCTTGTCAAATAGCCGGGGTATTTTTCTTTGTATTCGGCAGCAAACCGCCCGAGAGAATAATCTCTTTTTCTCTCTCGTTAAGATTTGAAAGAACCTCGAAAGAATAATCTTTAGTCATGTTACGCACTGTGTAAAACTGATTCCCTATGAGTGTGGTTTTTACATCCTGAATCGACAGCCTGTCACCTCTTCTTACTTTTCCGTAATCTTCCTTATCTTTAAAAAGAAACGGGAGGATACCGAAGTTTATTAGGTTAGCTCTATGTATTCGAGCAAAGGATTTTGCTATAACAGCCTGTATCCCGAGGTGCATCGGCGCAATTGCAGCGTGCTCCCGTGAAGACCCCTGGCCGTAATTTTCTCCTCCGATAATAATCCCGCCGCCTTTCCCCTTGGCGTCTTTTGCCCTGTTACTGAATGAGCTGTCTATATTTGAGAATACAAATTCCGATATCGCAGGAATATTTGAACGCAAAGGCAGGATCGATGAGCCGGCAGGTATTATATCATCCGTTGTTATATCATCGCCGAGCTTTAATAAAACCTCAGCCTCTATCTTGTCGCCGAGGGGTTCTTTTACAGGAACTTCTTTAATATTCGGCCCTTTAATTACCTCAATGTCTTGAGTATCTTCTTTTGGTTTTATAATCATATTATCGTTTATAGTGTAATGAGCAGGCTCCCGGGGGGTCTCCGCATTAAGGCCGTAATTTTTCGGATCGATAATCTTACCTTTCACGGCGAAAACAGCACAAGTGATCGGACTTGCAAGATAAACAAATGCATCTTTATTTCCGCTTCTTCCTTTGAAATTCCTATTATATGACCTGATGGAAATATGTCCTGTTCCTGGAGAACCTCCCATTCCAATGCAAGGCCCGCATGAGCATTCAAGTATACGTGCGCCTGCTGCGATTATATCCGCTATCAGTCCTTTGCGCGAAAGCATTTCATAGACCTGCTTGGAGCCGGGATTAATTAGCAGGCTGACGCCTTTAGCAACTGAATTGCCCTTAAGTATAGAAGCAACAGATTTCAAAGTTTGATATGATGAATTGGTACAGCTTCCTATGCAGACCTGGTCTATCTTTGTACCAGAAAGTTTTTTTATGGGTACAGCGTTATCAGGGCTATGGGGCTCAGCTATCATGGGTTCGATTGAATTCAAGTTTATCTCAATAATATCAGCATATTCTGCATCTTCATCAGCATGAAGCTCGATCCAGTCCGATTCTCTTTCCTGTGCCTTTAGAAAATGCCTTGTTCTTTTATCACTTGGAAAGATTGACGTTGTCGCACCGAGTTCTGCACCCATATTTGTTATAGTGGCCCTTTCTGTTACATTCAGGTCTTCAACACCAGAACCGCCATATTCCAGAATCTTGCCAATTCCTCCCTTTACTGTGAGCCTCCTTAAAATTTCCAGTATCACATCCATTGCTGTAACCCATGGCCTATTTAGTTTGCCTGTAAGTTTTACAAGGACAACCCTGGGCATGTTGAGTTCAAAAGGAGCCCCAGCCATAACAGTTGCTGCATCGAGACCTCCGACTCCTATGGCTATCATGCCCATACCTCCGCCTGTAGGGGTATGACTATCTGTCCCAAGTGCAAATTTGCCGGGAGCTGCAAATCTCTCAAGATGTATCTGATGGCTTATGCCATTCCCAGGCCTTGAAAAGTATGCACCATATTTTAACGCTGCGGTCTGGAGGAATAGATGGTCATCAGGATTCATATAG